>Ga0137416_10000434_pt1 | contig 19574 bp, 21 predicted proteins | sample CZODoug3_1_1_16f_FD_108282 | JGI IMG/M metagenome (GOLD analysis project Ga0137416, IMG submission 108282) | Vadose zone soil fungal communities from Angelo Coast Range Reserve, California, USA - CZODoug3_1_1_16fungal (Illumina Assembly) | ecosystem: Environmental > Terrestrial > Soil > Vadose...
CATATTCACACCCGTAACCCTAATTTAGTATCACCTCATAATGAATGGCCATCCAATCTGCAATGGGTACAATAAATGTCGGCCATCCAGTTCGCAATGGTTACAATAACTGCTGGCCACTAGGTTTGCAATCGTGACAATACATTCCAGCCATCTGGTCTGCAATGGTTACAATCAATGTTGTAATAGATGAGCCAATCAGTCTGCAATGGGTACAATTAATATCATAATAGATACTGGCCATCCAGTTTGCAATTGATACAATATACTCTGGCCAGTCAATCTATAGTTGGTTAAATGCTGAACTAGTATTGTCTGGCCACTCAATCCAAGATGGGGATTGTCCAACGTTCAGCTACTCGGTTGGGTTCTGCGCACCGGCTGGCATTGGTTGGCCGGATCGCAATGGGGTTTTGTCAAGTCGGGTGGGCGGTTCGCAATGGAGCAAATCCACTGAAAGGTGTGTCCTTTCCTCCTCCACCAGTCTCCTAGCTTCGGCCTCATCCAGCTCCTTTTGTTGCGCCAATTGGGCCTCAACGTCAAAATCGGTTTGGGCACATAATTTGTTGAGTGCACTGTACACATCCTGGTGATTTGGTTGGGATCCCATGACACAGTTCAGCTTGCCCTGGGAATGGTAAGTATCTTACAGATATAGCTGTTAGGCTGAATGGTACTTACCAAGTGGGTGTCCATCTGCTCGCATCATTCCTGTGTGGTACCTTCATTTAGCTGTCCATTTGTGTCTCAGATAGGGCGGTTTTGTTTGTGAAGGAAAGCATTGATGGCAATGTCTAGATTCAACAATTTGAGGTGATCTAGAAAGTCGTTTGGCACCTGTTGTGGATTGGGGTAAGACATTGTTCCAGGATTGCATTCCAGAAACTTTTTTTTTGAGTGTCGCAAGGGTGGAAGGAAAGAAAGATGAACCAAAACAATGCATCGTCGGATTTCCCCGTGATTCTCACACTCTGGCTGATACATTGGCTGTGTGCTCTGCCGCACATCTTCACAGAACTACTTAGAAGTGCTGCTGGCACCTGACAATTAACATAAAATGCTTAATGCTGAGCTTTAAATATCTAGGTATTATGTATGTTCCTTTGGTTGTATCTGTGACCAATGGTCAAAGGTGCCAATAAGTGTCAAACAGATACATGGAAGCATTGGAAAGATATTCCACTGAGGATATATACAGACACATAGTTACACGTTTCAGCCAGGCGCAATAAAAAGTATTTGCATTTTGAGGGCCCCCTGGCGGCTCTATTGCATTTGACCTTCATTAGTATTTATAGCCAAAATAATGAAAGTTGACCCAATATCCATCTTTACAATTAGACTTATCATTGCCAGAAATATAAACAAGGAATGTTTCAAAGGGTTTTACAGATTCAAGTTCATTATTCTACCAGAACAAAGGCTGACCCAACAGTGTAGAGAATATTGTCTGGGCCTGATCTGCAAGCGAACCCCATAGCACCATCTCCTTATGACAGTAGCAATCCAGTCCAGGTGGCCTCTCCTTGTCTTCAAGATCACTGAGTCTCTTGTTCCATTGTTCTTTTTTCCATCAAAACCAATTAACCATCCACTGCATTTTAAATTCCACAAGGCGAATTTCCTCCGACCATCAGGCAAAGCATGCCTTTGCTCTCAGCCAGCTCACTCAATAAACTAAAGGCAGATTAGTAGGATGAAATAATAGCAGACTAGTATACTTACATTCCTGCATTCATGGACCACTAGCATCAATCGAATCCCCACTATGCCAAAACCAAGGTAGAGCATCCAACTGCTGTCCAAATCTTCGCTCATCGGTAAGATCTCCTGCCACCATTAAGTCGTCATCTGTAATGTCCTGAAGCATCCCCAAATACTCCTGGTTGATTGCAAGATGTTGCAAAGTGGTCTGAGCCTGTAGATATATGGACTGGCATTTTCGAGCCTCAGCATCCAACTTATGAACATTGTCCCACACTCAATGAGTGGTCCGCTGGCTATTTGCATTTCGCACCTCTGTTCGGAAATGAAGGGACTTTTCACCAAGGGCCAAGCGAAGTCCCTCAAGTGCATCCAACACTTGGCCTTTGCGTAACTCGGCTTCAATGGTGGCAATTGATTTGAGCAATTGATGCTCAATCTCTCCCACCGCCAATGCAGAAGGCAGACTAATTCATTCCCGTTCCAGAGTAAACCAACCATTGAAAATGTCGTCCGATGCATCAGAATCAATGGACACATTCTGTCCATCTTGGCAAGCCCATTGGGTGTCTTCATTGAGTTTAATAATCACCGATATGCAGTTCTCATAGGTGGAGATTCTTGCTTCTAGCTTGCGCCGTCATTCTTCTGTGCAACAGAGCATACACTACCCAGTGATGTTACATGGTGTTAAAATAACATTCTGTGTTTTGATGTTGATTAAATTTATCTGACATGTAAGTTAAATCTAGAACTTACTGCAATCACTCGATTGTGATGCCCTCTGTGAGAGCTGAAACGGCGCCCAATAGAATACCCTCTTGAACCTCTGTTTCCGACAACTTCAGTCATATTTCTGCAAGTGTTGGTACTGAAACACATGAGTGGTCCATACAACAAAGTGAAATAAATGAATCCCCTATGTTTTTCCGATTTAACTTCATAAATCTTTAGATGGTCACCACACTTTTCCATTGCAACGTGGTGCTGTGTCATCCATTCTTGCACTAATGATGATTCAAGACAATTGGTTAACTGTTCAAATGCTGGTTGTGTGTTGGAAATGCCATCCTTTGCTCAGGACTACTTTCCGCACAGTGAAACAACTGTGGCGAATGTTAGTTCAACACTGCAACATATGGAGTATAGAATCCTACCCCATCCGAGTCATTTTCCGCCAATTGCTGTCATTCATATACTCATCCAGAACCTCTTGATGATGGGCAATTGACATGGACTGTACAAGCCCTGCTACTTCATCCAAGCCAGACCACAAAGTCTCCAATATTTCACCTTCAACTTCACCAGCACTAATAGCTGATTGAATCACTTAGAAACTAATAACCCAACTGTTCTGACTGATAGTGAAGACGTCTAGCACTTCATTTGATAATAGTAGAAGTCAATAGACACTTCAATAACGCTTCAATAGTGTTTGTAATCCCACAGTAATCGCGTCAAGTGTCAAGAGATGTTTATTCAATAGTTCTCTGACAATAGAGGAAAAATGATACCTAAGGTCTATCTAAGTACCAATATGCAAAAGGCATGAAGAAAGGTGTCCACAATATCGTGTTTTGGGTTCATTGATGCTTAGAAATGACTTAGAGAATTTTAGAGAAGGAGAAACTACAAAAAACATCAGAAATCATTAGAAAATGAATAACTAAGCAACAAAGGTAGTTATTTTGCATTCTAAATTGGTACTACCATTTATGAGGTCTCTCTATCTGATGGTAACAACAGGAACTGTCAATTAATAGCCAGTTATCTTAAATAAAATGGAATAAATATGAAAATGATTGTAAGACGGTTATAAGTAAGGTTCTGATTATAAACAGAGTATTACAGACTTCCGTATAGTCACTGGCAGCCATAATGGGGATTGGACCCATCAGTGATCTTGTACGCTGGACATATGTGCAAGAATGTTTCATGCTTGAATTGCAGCAAAGCTGCACAGCACCCTCAATGAAATTGAGTGTAAACTTCAGAAAGCATTCCAGAACATGGGTGGCAAGGTGCCACTTCCCTACAGCACCAGTGATTTCCATGGAATCCCAAAGTTCCAAGAATTCTGATTTGGCTACATGCTCTTGGAAATGAATGATCCGCTGACAACATATGTTGTAAATCATCAGTGCTTGTATATGCCATGGAAACCGCTTCAGCGCCTGACAGATCGAGTAGTCAATGTTAATCTGACTATTGTGCAATCAGCGATACCATTATTCCCATAGGCTAAATTTACCTACCACTCTCCTTTCTGAAAATCAACCACACTGTGTGGCACAAAGGCACCATGTCTTGCACAGGCACAGGCACCCTTACCTGTTGAGTCCAAATGTTTCTGATGGAGGTTACCATTGTTCTGGGCCCTATGATTGCTACATCTTGATTTCTTGATTTCTGTCAGCTTATAAATAACTATAGTTTTGTGAGAACTCACAGGTTGTCTTTGTGGTGCATTGGCTAAATGCTCCTGGTAGGGTGCACATTTGACCATAAATAGCTCACCATTGGACAACAAAACATTGCCCTCAGGATGTTTTATAATCAGATGGCCAATTTCATATTCCCATCAACAACTAACTGTGACCTATACAGCAATCTATGCCACATCAGAGTCATTATTAGCAGTGAAATAAATTAGGAACTTTCTTACCTGTCTTCAGTTTTCCATTCAATCTCAGGAGGTATATTGATATCCATCTGGGGGCAAGCAGGGCAGAACAATGCCAGACCACCATCAATGAAAACCTCTGGCCGATCATGAACAACTCCAGCTCTAATTTGATTATGAAGATCCCACCACTCTCTAGAAACTCGGAGTAGCTCCTGATAGCAGTCCTGGACTGCATTGTAAGAGGGGAAACTTCATCCAATCTATCTGACAACTTACCGGCACTCGGGATGATGATACTGGATTGGCAGACATGTTAGAGGTATGTGATGATAAGACATTGATCTAGTTTTCATGATCTGACATACAGATAGGCAGAGTTCTATGCTAACTGCCTAGCATTATCAAATGTTAAAAATATTCCTACCTTGACTACCAATGGTTTCAATAATGACCTAGTGTGTAATTTACCTCACTAAATGAGATTTTGAATAAATGACAATTCAATAGGGACTTTATTCCACTCCACCTGTCCATCACTCATTCAACTGGCATGTGGCATATGACAATACCTTGATGGTGGAAGCAGAGCCATCTGATCATATGTGATTGGATGGAGTCTTGGAAATATCTCAAGAGATGTATCAACTGCAGCCTATAACATTGGAAGTCATATATTGCCAAGCACTAAAGCTAGTGGGATAGTATCAATGGAAACAAACCATACAGGAATGTTACAACAGAAGGGGATAAAGTGACCAAGGACATGAAACACCTGAGAAATAAATGCATGGCATGTGAAAAAGAATTTGCAACAAGTGGAAACGTACTGCAGCACTGGAAATTCCATTGTTATCAGAATGGAAATCAAGTGAAAGTAGGATGCCATATTTGCCATAAGCAATTTGTTCAACAGTCTTCTCCAAATAGACATATATTGTATGTTCATAATGGGGGATATGCATAGTTATATAGGGCACAAATCACACTTTTGACATAATTTGTTCTATTATGCCTCATCTAACACTTAGCAGTCTGTTATCATGGACATGAAGGATATTAAATTTGCTTTGTTGTCAGATATTTTACAAAATAGGATGGGTGTCACATTATATCCTAGTAGTACAGCATATTCTTATCACAGTCAGTCATGCACATAGTATAAGAGGTACATGTCCAGGTCTGCCCAGTGGGCCTTGATATGTACATATGGGTCCTTGTAGCCCCTTCCTGAGTAGCACCACACACCTGCCCAATTTGGTGTTCATTGGTTAAGAATATGATTGTGCCCCCTCCTACAGCCGCCATTTCTTCACAGCGCATACAAAATACATTGGTTGGTGTTTATTTACCTCACACCTGTCATTGTGTGAAATTTAGAATGATTAAAGTTAGTTAGGATATGTAAGAGTAAATAAATAATAGAGTGTTCATGTAAAGAGCAGCAGACAATGATGTGCAATAAGCAGAGTGTAATAATGGACGAATTCTAGTCAAGAAAAACAGAGTGTTTGCCAAACGCCCTCCACAAGCTGGAGTGAGTAAAATGGGGAATGGTGATGCGCTGACCAACCCACTCCTCAATCTGATGAGGTACCACACGACCACGTAAAGCAACAACATCACCAGGCTCAAGGCGAACTCGCAAGCCAAGGTGTGGAAAGTGTACATAACCTCCCTTGTGTAACCCCAAGCCAGCAAGAAGTGCCCAACCCAAGTGTGGATCTTGTGAATCTGTATGGAGGCCAGACTGACGATTGTAGAGAATCTCCCGCCCCTCATAGACAAGGACGTCAGACCCTGCAAGGACATCATATGATGCTCTTGATTTACGAACGAGATCCCGGAGTTCTAGGACATCGGCATAATGTTCAGGATCAGCATGTTCTAAGACAGCGTTGATATGGTGACTGAGAGGTTCAAGATCACGGACTGTTTGGCAGGTGGTATTCATAGCTGATCCAGTCTCCCTAAACTCAGGGAATGGGACGATACCATCAACTCCCTGTGTCAGAACATAAGCATGAATAAAAAAAGTAAGAATTGCAAGGCTTACTTCATGGCCAACCGCATTCCAACCAGAGACAATTCTAACTTCGCCAGCTATCTCACCCTCCCTGTCAATGAAATGCCCAACCTTCTCCAGGCTGGTCTTCATCTTACCCCTGTGGGGGGGATAGAGCTTGGCTGCTGCGAGAAGTTTTTTGTTCAGGTGATGCTGTGGGAAAGGGTTAACGATAGGTAGGAAAGAGCAAGAAGGGAGAACATACAACTGTTGTTTGAGGTATGAGATTAGGGAGATAGTAGACGAGCTTGAAGTTGTCTTGGCTACAGGCAGACTTGGGGACGTTATCATCCCAAGTGATGATTGACGTGGGAGGGGTCGGCCTCTTATATTTGGTGGCGGCCAGTTGAAAGTTGAAGTCGGCGAATGTAACTGATTAATTACATTAGATGGGGGGGCATAATGAACAGTTGGCTATATAACACTCACCAATATTAACCTTGGCAATTGAAACGAACTTCTCCACCTCACGATTGATACGTTTGATTTTTTGCGCGGTGATGTGGCCAAATTTGTCGAAAATAGATGGAGCAGGGCCCTTGTGCCGAAGGTGCCTCTTTCTGTATTCAAATTCAGAAAACATTTGAAACGGAGCAAAAGAGAACGGGTACCTTCGGGGTTTACCAGATTCCTCACCATCACTACATTCCCCATCAAAACATTGTGAGTGAGCACGCTTTCGCATGTCGGGGTCCAGAGATTGGAGTGAGCTAATTTAAAACATTAGTGTGAATTTTAAACTTATTAGAAATAGGTTGATACTGACGAAGCGCTGGTAGCCGGATGCTGGAGTAAGGTATCAAGGGCACTTGCAAGCATATCCTTGCGGGGATGAGAACCCTAATGAAAATGGGTTAAAAAATTTAATGGAAAACAATGAAAAACGAACCTTGGGCATGGCAGGCGAGGATGAATTGAAACCGCTATTGAGCTGTGAATTGGCAAAGGTGAGAGAGGTTTGGGGTGGATAGGCGTCAGGGCAGTTACCTGTCTGGATTTGGTGAAGAAAACAGGCTGCAGATGTTGTGACTAAACAGTAGCAACGAGTGAGACAGTAACATACCAGTCGAGATGGGGTGAAAAGAGTGGGCTGCAAATAAGGTCAGCCAAATTATGACGAAACGATAAGAAAAGAAAATGATTGGGAGATGGAGACACGGGTTCGTAAGAAACGAACGCCCAGCACCAACTTGAAGCCGCTCCCGTAAGAAACGGGGACCATGGACCAAGGTAGGGGAGACGTGTAGAGTTTGGAAAAACAGTGAACGCACTGGCGACACGGGGTGATTAGGTAGCCCGGAGTAATCCATAACAGGAGCGAGCGGATGAATACCTGGTTCGCGTGAGGGGGGCTTTGGCTGATAAGTGAAACGAAGCGGGAGGAGCAAATGAGAAGGGTACACGCAAGCGTGTTTGGTCGCATTTTGGTCGTGATTGAAGGTCCGATTTTGGTAATTGGGCGCTTAATATGTGTACGTTTGGAATCGACAATTAATATCAAATTAATATGTGCGTTGTACCACGTAACCCTCCTTATTTGCGCTGATCCTATTTCATTTTATTAGGATGATTTTGAATTTTTTTGCTTAGTTTAAACTTTTATTTTCAGGCTGAATGCTTCGGATCTGCACGTTTGAGCAGGAGGCATCTAGTGTTGATTTGTGGATGAAACATCTCCATTTGAAGAACATAAATTTATTGTGCATTGAATGCATTTGAAGGGAAAAGTTCAAAAATGTCATATTATTTGAAAACTTCTGACCGTACCCTTTTGGCTGCAGTGATCCCAACCTTACTCCTATGTCTGCACGAAATTTGCTTGCCTACATTTTATTTACATCGGCAATCTACTTAAGCGATTGCTATGTTATCTTCAGCTCTATTACCCGATACAATACCAGAATATTTGCCCCATCCAATGGAGGAGAGTGAGATCGAAGGTAACAACAAAAGTAAAATTGGAGAACCCACACTTACAAGCTTTTATTTCCATATATCAGAAACTGGTGATGAGAGTCCACCCAAGCTCAAAATCTGTCTTCCTGCCCGTCCAAAGCCCCAGGGTTCGAGGGTGATGGGCGAAGGCACCATCCCCACCAAATATGGGAAATGGAAGTATAACGAGACTTCAGGGGACTCTGACTCGTCAGGGGCTCTCAAATCTCCACCAAAGCCAAAGCTGCATGTACATAGGATGAAGAGCAAGAAGGCTGATGGGAATCAAAATTCTCGAAGGCCTTCCAAAGTTACCGAAGAGCCTCCGAGAAAGCGCGGTCGGCCCAGGAAGGTTATCATTGCTAGCGATGATGACCTGCCTGTTGTGGTACCGAAGAAACGAGGACGTCCTGCAAAGACTGTTGAAGATCCAAGAACGCGTAATTTCACCGTCCCAGTGTACGTTGAAGTCGCACAGCCGGCTGTGTTGAAGAGAGGGAAAATTTGTAATATGGTCCTGGGCACAATCTCACCATAATACAATGAACCTACAGCCTAAGGTGACTTCTGTACTCTAAATTGCATGTCTAAGACTCATATATTTTATTTACATTCACTATACTGACCTGTCATAATTTTCGGCTTTCTATTTCACATTTTTCTGCCCTGTTAGCCAGCTAAACCAAAACATATCTCAGCCGTGATGAATGGCAACTGCTAGCGAATCCAGGTGGGCATTCTTTGAATTAATATAGTCGTTTGACATTCTGTATCCACTCCATTGATCTTTGATTTCCAGGTTCAGCCTTCGCCCTTTTGGGCCTTTTCCCCCTCTTTCTTTGGCCTATCTCAGCTAAGAGGCATGGTAAGTGTTAATGGCTATGGGTAGGCATGGAATAGGGGTCTTGGGGTCTTTTACCGTATCACATTCGCTTTACTGACCTTATTTAATTTCCAGCTTCAGTTTTCGAAATTTCTTTTCCGATTTCCCCCCCTCCTTCTGGCTTATCTCAGCCGGGAGGCACGAATAATGTTAACGGCTATAGGTGAGCGTGTTATGGACCTAATGGAGTCTTTTGACCATCCCTTAATCATGTTATTGATCTTCTTTAATATTCAGCTTCAGTTTCAGCTTTATGCTCATTTTGCCCACCCCTCTGGCCTATCTTAGTCAAGAGGAATGGTAAGTGCTAATCGCTTCGGGTGAGCGTGGGACAGACCTCGTGGACTATTTTGACTTTGCCATATTTCCTTCACTGAACTTCCTTAATATTTTGCCTCATATTTTGCCTTTTGGCTCACTTTGCGCCCCTTCCCCCTTTGGCCTATCTCAGTCAGGAAGGATGGCAAGTGTCAAATACTACAGATAAGCGTGGAATGAATCAATTTGAGCAATTTGACCATCCCATATTTGCTTTATCAACCTTCTTCAATATTCAGCTTCATAATTCATCTTTTGCTCATTTTTTCCCTCGCCCTCAGCCGGACGATAGCCACGTGCGGACACGCAGATCCCAATCCGACCGTTGGATAGTGATCTCAACTGCCTCATGCGAAAGCTTGTTATTTGTGCACTACTTAGCACGATCATTATTACTTGTTATCGGCGATATCTTGGATATCTCAAAGAGCGAGTTGATTCTTCAGTATTTTTCTAATACTTATCTTGTTACATTGATTTATAGTCGAGGCCGGACGCATGACTGTGGAGGCTGTGTTGCACTCTATTCACCAAACCGTCTTCAGAACCCTCATGATAGTTGTCGTCCACGTATCCTAGAAAACCTGATAATATTATTCTTCGACCTAACCAGTTGAGTTGATATTGACGTTGGTATCAGCCAATATACTCACAGATGAACTTGCGACATCGGATGAGTTGCTCTGGTTCCAAAAAATCAAAATTTCTTCCTTCATCATAGATATTTACCAAAAGTATTTAGCGCAAGAAGAGTTTGGAAAGAAAGGAACAATCGTACATCGGTAATCGGCAGCTTCTTGTCTGAAACACTGGGCCAGGGTGTCGGTAGATGAAATTATGTCCTCTAACTCAACCATCGAATCATGTGTTCCAAGTAGAAACAGTGTACGAGGAGTGGGTGGTGAAGCAAGCCTGGCGGCTGCCTTGACGCTCTCCTTATAATCGGCACTGTCAGAGGGCTTGTGCGTTCGCACTCCAAGCTGTTCTGAAGTGAAAGGACCGAATTTGACCGGCACAAAGTAGGGTCCAACAAAAAGCAGATATAGAACTTCCCTGGACAACGTATGACCTCCTTTGATCGCAGCCTTTGCCTGATCTTCCCCTTGATAAAAGAGGGAGTGAAAGGCGTGCATGACATCTTCGTCGTCTTGAATAGCCCTCGGTTCCGGTAGGCCATGCATGAGATTCAAAGATCTTTTGGCTTCAACTCCTAGACGCATCTTGAAGTATGGTGTCCGGAGAGTAAAATTGCCGACACCTATATCGGGAATCTCTGCTCGTGTGTCTCGAGGATTGTGAGGCTTCCAGCGAAGGGATATTTGAGGGTAAAGAACAAAGCGGTCGGCGGGTATTTTGTGTTTTAGGAGAAATTCATGGATTACAGCATAGGTGACATCTTCCCTAGATCCGACAGTTTGGAAAGATGCATGCATCATGTGCTTGAGTCGTGCCTCTGTAGTAAGACTGGCGGGATGTAAAGAAGCCATAACGACTCGTGGGTGGATGAGTTATTGCATATACAATAGGAACCACTCAGAACACTCACCAGAAAATGACTCTACGTCGAACAATGGTTCCAAAGGAACAAAGGACTGATGTGGTAACTGCGAGTAATCAATATATTAACAACTGGGTCAGGCTTTGGAGAAAATAGATGCACAAATACAAAGTGTACAGATTAGCAAGGATATCTAAACCAGCATGATCGGATTTATAACTGAGCACCACATACAAGGCGACTGTGGAGACTTACGTTCTCGGCCTGCTGTTAGTGATCTAGATAGATACTTTAAGGAGACTCGACGATCCACCTATATGACCCATTGTCGGACGACATTTTTCAAAGGCTGAACTTTCTGTTGCTTACGAATCGGTCGGACACTTGGTGCAGAATTGGGAGATGATCGATAACACCAGAACAAGTGGCGCTGCCTTGGCTGACATAAGCAACTGCGGCCATATTCTCCAACTACGTCGTGTACCTTGCATACCAGCTTTATTCCACTGCATCTGTTTCCATTGATCATACAAGGTAACCCAACCAACCACTTTCGTATTCAAACAGCTTATCCCAACAACTTTCCAGGTTATCGTCATGTTGACTCGTTATGTCAAGGGTTACAAAATCGACAGGCAAAAGGTTGCCGACCTAGTTGAGGCGGCGAACAGAAAAGACCCTCTGGTTGATGCGGGCATCCGTTCTGTTGTAGCGCGGCTAAATCGTTCCGCGTACATGAACATCGCAACAGGATACGAGCCACCCACTCCGGAGGGAGCACGCCATCTGGCACTGATCGTCGCCTTGGATGTTGGTTACGATCAGGAACAATTGAAGGAGAAGAAGTTGGGAGATATTGATGAGTCCATCATGGCTGCGCTTCCTCATGTACTTGTTGGGCCAGATGTGTGGGAGCTTTGCGAATGATGCGAGTCTGAAAAGAGGACGCTTGATGTATGTATTGACTAAATACTACCCTCGAATCATATCAGGATCAATCAGATCAACTAAGATCACCTGCAGCACAGTCGACATCTCATGAAAACAATTCACTCCGATTGCTGCTCACATCTCTTGTAGGCTTCAAATCGTGATATTTTTATATGCTATGCTTTCTATTTGTATCATGCTCGCGCGGCGACTTTCAGATCACTCAGTACAACATAGTTCAAGCATAAATTTTGAAGCCTGTTGGGAGTTTTATTTGCATGCGACATGCTTACACCAAGAGTTTCAGCCCGCCGGGAAGAGGGGATCAACATTCGATCACATTCTGAGTAGGTCACGGACATGTGAGAAACGACGTACCATACGTTCTCGGGGGGTCATTGGTGAGTATTTCACGACTGCATTTATTGATCGTCCTAAATTATGGTGGTGGCCACCAAGTCAAGCTCTCTGTCACGTAAAAGCTCTAGCTGGCCTTTTAACACCCTCTGAGAGTCACTCGTCTTAGGGTGATGATAGTCGAATGCGATTTGATCGAGATCGAGACCTATGCATTTGGGGCCGGCCTTGACGACCACGTACGGAAGTGGGATATGGCATTTAAGTTCGGGAAGATCACAATAAGGGTGATCATGGTCGATCCATTGTGTATTGTCAATCATGCGCACTAGGGGATCAGGCTCGAGTCTTGAAAGCGAGATGAGCTGATAGTATGTTTAGACTCGAGCTTCCAATGCGGAAAATGGATATTAGTATCCGGAGGTTTCTTCCATCGAGTTAAAATGAACATACCTTCAAGGTGATGTCCTCGACACGATCCGGAGGTAAATCTTCCCTCCAGGTGACTAGCAATTCGATGAAACAATAGTGTTCTATCAGAGTGGCAGCATCTGGAAGTAGAATACATTTACCGGAATCGAAGGAGGTGTGGCAGTCGGAGTTAACTGCAGATAAATATAAGTACTCGGAGGCGAAGATAAAAATGTCAGTGTACATGAGATTTCTCCCGCTGTCAACATGAAAGGTGAGAAAATCCATTCCTAGAATCCGCAGAGTGTTAGCTAGCGAAAACAAATCAGCCAGGAATGCACAACGGAGAGATGGTGACTTGCCCGATTGTATTTACTCGCGCGCTGGAGTGCGCCTTGACCAGGTTACAAGACACCGCTGAGAGTGCACTATGTAAAGATGCAATGAACGCCGTCGACAATTGATAGCAACCTACGCAAGCCTCGTCAGCATATCAAGATTATGCTGTTTCTGCATCACAGTTAACCGGTCCCTACGCCGTCAGGCCACTGTATCGGCTGTGACAATAGAAGGGGCGGGACACTTCCGCTTTTCCCGCCCAGTCGAAATCAACAAACTTCACCTTGTTATTCCTCGTTACCATGATGTTCGCACTACGAACGTCTCCAAACACCAAGTCGTTGTTATGCAGGTGGTTCAATATTCTTTGAACATCTTCGTGCCCACTGCCTTCATAGGCACTTTGACATGTTTTCTCCAAACGCCCGAGCTTTTGCCCGGCCCGACTCACTATTTGGGCCTGAGTCGGGCTTGGGATCTCAGCAGACACTCACTAAGGCCCGGCTCAGGCCCGGGCTTCTTGGCCCGACCCATCACAGTGACAGCTAGCCGCAAATTCAAAATCCAATCATATAGGATAATCCACATCTTATTATATTCGCCATGATTGATTAGAGCAATGCTACGTTCGCTGCCCAACATTGACCTCGAGTTGTTTCCACAGCTCCGAATCACGTAATTTGTTTTGAACCAATTTTGTGACAATGCGACTCCCAATGTTCTCCAGGTGGACGATAAATTCACTGTTAGGCCGAGACAAGTCAATGAAGCCACCCGTACTCCATTCGTAGAGAGCCTTCATCAACTGAATGGAATATTTGCTAAGAGTTAATTGCGGAATTGAACGATACGAGAATTTATGCGCACCAATGTTACAGCTTCAGAAAAGGTTTTCTCGGTGATCGCGATCGCCTGTCTGACATTGGGCAGGGATGAGCCAAAAATCAACGCCCGGAGCACCAAACGAAGGGCTTCATCTCCTATCACTGATTCTACACTATTCGACTGGGAAACCTGGCTGTGAGGATCTATCGAATTGGGCTAACGCTTCGTTGACACACTCACATTGGTACCTTTCAGGAATGGCTTGTCCAAAAAAATATCTCCTATAAGACTTTCTCTCTCCGGCGACGATAGGATGTTACCGATACCGTAGTGGTTCAAGACTAGATTTCGTGCCAGCCGAAAGGCGAAATCGGGGGAGTGTTGCGCTTCAAAAAGCACGGAACCCTTTGTCAAGTCCTTCCACATATTATTGATGGGCCCACATTTGGTCATTGCGTGCCAAATTTCGCAGTAAGTCAGGTTACGGATGGGTTTGTCCCCAGTCAAATGTTTGAAGGATGGAAACATCGACAATTTACCATATGAACGAAGACCTGTTTCATAAAGGTGCTGGGCCAAATCATCGACAGGTGACCGGAGGTGCATGGTATTGCTTAACAGCAGCGGAAACTCTGTGACGAAGAGTTGTTGTATCATTTTACAAATGATTTTTCCGTTCAAGGGGACACCGAATACGTCCTCAGTTAACGGAGTGAGTGTAGAATTTGCGCTGTTAGAGTCATATCGCCATTTACATTTCCCAGTTGTGCGCCGACGAGGTAAAACCCAGAGATGAGTAGAATGAAATGGATTAACTTGCCCTTTCAAATGTCTCAAGCCATTGGCGATAGGAAGGAGGATTATGATGAGCATGAGGAATATGTGCGATAATTCGGGTGGAACAGTTGCCAAGTCAATGCGCCGGCTTGATTTTCGGTTAGAGGAGAGTGGGTTTGCGAAGGATATGGTGCCGTTTTTGAGTAAAAACACCGTCCTTTCTCCAGCATAGCACTGGTGCCTAAATGATGAATCATTGATACCGCCGGAAGTCACCATAATAGCTGAGGCTGCTCGAGGATAGCAGTCTTCATATATTGTTAACCACTTGTCGACCTCCGTACGCATCAAGCCATTGCCATCCACCAGTGGTGAGCCACTAGGCTTTCCAGCTAGGATTCGATTCCAGAAGTCCGACAGAAGTGGTTGGATGACCTCTGCATTGTTTTTTTGACCATGGAGGGGAGACGCTGAGAAGTCATCTGTGAGAAGATGCACCGGTAATTCTTTGATTGAAGAGCCTGGTGGCAGAGCTGCTTCGACATGTGATTTGAAGTCGTTTATTGCTCGATGGACCACAATACGAACTTTGCTCATTGGCAAACTAAGGGGCGCATCAACATAGTTGGTTAGAATGAAGTTTCCATTCTGAAACGTCGTTTGAAAGATGGGCTTATGTGCCGAGTCCTTGTATAATGTCGAGGACACATTCACCGCACGCTGAAAAGGCGTAATATGGGTGAATGTTTCGGGAACATCGATATATTTCAGTTTTGCTTCAAGAACGCTACAATATTTGTCAGGCACGGGTCTAATGTGGAATGAATTGCTGAAACCTACTCCATGATTGTGCGGGAGCCTTGTAATCCTGCAATATCCGACTTCGGGAATTGGGTATTAAACGGTGTTTCCAAATTTTCGGCAAGGCGGTTGAGTACAGACTTGATATCCCAGTCTGCAAAACGACATGGATCAAAGTCATTGTAGTCGCAATCTTCATCATCTTCGATATCGTCATCGCCTTCCTCGTCATCATCGCCTTCCTCATCATCGCCTTCCTCATCATCATTCTCAACCTCAAAATTATCACTGTATCGAACGTCATGACGTGTATCCAGAGGAGTGAGCTCCATGCAGCCTTCGCCTGCAAGGAAGCCTTCCGAATCTGCCAGCGAGACATAGTTCGTACTACCCTGTACAGAAAGACGACACCAATTGGCGGTGATTGCACGAAAGCACCACAAATCCCGTGTAGTTTCGTCTCTTGTTAGAGACCCTTTACGCCATTGGCCTGAAGGCAAAAGGCAGCGTGCGATCAGAGCCTGGTCAGTAGGACATGCTACCTTTTCTTCTGAGTCCTCCCCTGCTTGAAGAATGGAGATGAATAGGCGGTGTTTTTTTGACATGAACTCGGTGGGATCTGGGCAGCCTCTCGATTCCAATATGAGCTTCGTCAGATCCATAGCAGCCTTGGTCGTTTCCTTTGAATGTTTGACGGGAATGGCGGCGGGGCTATCCATGAGCTGATCAACGATAGAACGAACAATGAAGCTTTCTGTGGCTATGAGGGGTCGTCGATATTTGTATAGTTCATTATTGTCAGAAAACGGTTGAAACGGCTTTGTTCTGTGGTGAGATCAGAATTTATTCACTTCTAAAGAAGCCAGGAACCTACACTTTATGGGAAAACCGAGCACGGATCATTGAATGCATGCCGTTCACCCACATAACGCCATCCTGCATATACGTCAAGTTAAGAGCGTTAGATAACAAGAGACCCCGCTCCACAGCCATCGTAACTTCGTCACGGCATTTTTCCACCCTTGCTTTACTTGGAAGAGCAACTAAATCACGGAGCTTCTCCACTATCTTCACGCGGCTGCTTGATCCTCGCGCGAGCGTTGATATGTAATCTTCCCATCCGAGCGCCGTAGGCCAATTCTGTGTAGAGGGAGCCGCGAGATCGACCACTGTGAATGATGACGCTCGAGGAATCCCGGCAGCCATTGAAGGTTCGAAGGTGGAAGGGAAAGTGAAGTAATGTTTGTCGCCACGTGTGTCGTGAGATTTCCCTTTTCCGGATCCTATTTCGACCATTTGGGTCCATTGAGCAACGACAGTAATAGAGCTGCAAGAGGCTCGCTCTTGAGCCGTATGAGTCTTGAAATGCCGAATGTGTTCAGCGTCGAAAGACTCTCTCGAGTTATTCTGATGTGTCCACGTGGGGCAGCCTATCAATGGGCATTTGTAGCGCATGAGCAGGTCACGCGGACGATGCGATAAGGGTGCCTCGAGTTGGACCGGCAGACGACTCTTGACATCTGGTGTCGATTGATCTTTAATCGCCGGGTGGCAGCGGACTGCATGGTAGAGGACGGCTTTCAAGAATGTGGCTTTGGTAATGCCTCCGTGTGTGAAAGTGTGCGAACGGCCAACATGCTTCCAAATATAATTACCCGGGACCAAGCGAAAATGTTCTTCGCAGAACATAGAGCCGAGTACTTCGCACCAGCGGAGGGAGATGAGCTGGAGGCACGGGCAAGACTCAGAAGCAGGACGCATATTTTTTGTTTCCTCGCAGACTTTCAATAAACCTTCAAGTTCCGAGGGAAGATGTGGGCTAGTTTCTGAACCCCATGCAAGTATTTCCTCCCATGAAAGCGGTTCGTCGAGTTTTCGCAATTTTTTGGGGCGTGAATTCACGTGTTCTTGGACAGTACGTCGAGGGCCTGTACCTCCATGTGACCTAGCAAGTGAGTCGATCGATCGGTAACTAACAGCCTGGTACTGGGAAAGCTCGCTTTCGGGCCACTTTGTCAGGCTGATATACGGTCTTTCAATTGTAGCGGATGTCTTGGCACGTTTGCGAGCCAGTAGGTCTGAACCGGCGGGTGAGGTGCGTGAAGCAATCTCCTTTTCAAGGTTGGAGGCGCCAAGGCTTTCTGAGCGAGTCCGTTTATGAGGAGTACCCTCAGATCCAGGTTTCCAAAACGCATCAGGAGCCATAAAATCCCGCGCTCCATTCCAAGAGACATCAATGTCCTCTAACCCCGCATCCATATTTATATCACAACGCGCCAACTCCAAGTCGTCCCCTGCGGGTGCCGCAGTAAGTGACTCTTGGGAAAGTGATTGAACTGCTTCTGACATGTGTCTGGGTCCCTCGCTAATGGCCCTTCTGCCAAGTGAACCTGTCAAACCATGCCCTGTGCAATCGTCCTCCCCAATATGCTCATCGCCAGAATCTCCGTTCATTTCTATATCGGAGTCCTTGAAATCACTATCGGACTCCACCATCATTGTGGAGTCTTGTGAGAGCGGGCCTGTAGAGGAGTCCGCCGAGGACGGGGTGTGGTTACTCTCCAGCGTACCATTCGCAGAGGCTGTTGTCCAAGCAGTGATGGGTACTACGTGTGGTTTTATGAACGCGTCGGGTCGATCATACAGGATATGTGGAGGAATGTTTTCTTTATCTGTCGAGAAAATTTGATCAACCATTGCTTATTTTATATTGCTCGGCAGGAAAGTACCAACCAGTGGTACGATCTAAAGTGGACAATCAGCTCGACTCGACTGTTATTATTGACCTACTCACATGGACCCTTGTATGTTTTGGAGAACATGTTTTTGGAGTGATAATGTTAGCAAGCCGGAGTATTGTGGTCTTTTGTAGGAGCGTACTGGTGGAGAGTGGACAGTTTTTTTTTTTTGTGTTTGATCCTAACGCAGGATAAGTGATCGATGACATAATTAGGACTATTAATTTCCAAGTCCTACGTTGCTAAGTATCCCCAACCCTCAGTATTCTTCCCAAATTCAAAATAATTGTAGTGCTCTACCCTATGGGCGTCAACCAATATCAAATTGCGTAGCCCTGATCTTCTGTTCCAGTGTAGGGACAGGTCGCGGATGTATTGCATGCACCTATTATTAAAATGCCTGTTGATTGCTCCTGAATTCAGGGCATATTGTATGCTGGTATGTATTGTCTGGTATGTAATGGATCTGCTCGATGAAATTCCGTTGGTTGTTTTGATCTTGTAAAAATTAGTACACGATAAGTCTGATTTTTCTACATGCATTGGTACATAAGTTGACTGGCAATGTGCATCAGGAAAATCTGAAAAAACTCATTAACGTTTGACAATGCTTAATGCTACTTGACTGCACCTCTAAGTGAAATTAAGCTGAAGTTCATTAAGCCTGAGCATGCTTGCACTAAGCCAAGTCCTCTCATGAATTTGACTTACCAAAGCTTATTGTCCTGCTTATTTCTGGACTTGAGCTAAGCACAAATCTAAGTAACTTTTAAGTCAGTCTTGAATAAAAATTTTCAACAAGTAAAATAAACAAACTGAAGTCAAAGCAACTCGAGTTGTATAAGCATTATAAGCTCAAAGTGTGCCGAGTTCGGGATCCAGGGTGTCAAAGTTCAAGCTTGGCCCAAGCGTGGTTTTAGACCATTAAACCCATTAAGCATGCATTAAATGACGAAAAGTGATGAAAAAAAATCTATTCAGATACTAAGCAGTTATTAAGTGACAAAAAAAGCGATGACATAAGTGCATATTCATGAGCCAAGCAAGTCCAAGCATATAAAAAACCAGAGTTGAATGCGGCATGGTAACAGGCAATAGCATGTAAATGAGAGAAGATGGAGTGGGGATTGATGTATTTACATGGGCCACAAACTACCTTGAATGACTTACATTGGTCTAACTTGTCACCTGAATTATCGACTTGGGGGAGTGGGCCATTGCTTTGCATGGCAGGGTACTCGTCCCTGTGTGAACTGTTCTTCATTATGTCCAAATTTTATTTTGACGGAGTTAACCCTTTAGAGCCAAACTTTCTTGTGCTGGACAACAATGACATAGAGTGAGGAGTAAAATTGTCAAAATTATCAAAA
>Ga0137416_10000440_pt1 | contig 19397 bp, 13 predicted proteins | sample CZODoug3_1_1_16f_FD_108282 | JGI IMG/M metagenome (GOLD analysis project Ga0137416, IMG submission 108282) | Vadose zone soil fungal communities from Angelo Coast Range Reserve, California, USA - CZODoug3_1_1_16fungal (Illumina Assembly) | ecosystem: Environmental > Terrestrial > Soil > Vadose...
AGCAAGCCTTCCTGTTTTGGCGATTCCGCGAGACTGAAAATCACATCGTAGTATTCGACAGTGTATTGATCTTTGGTAAGGGGACCGCCGGAATCCTGCTGCTTGGATTTGTCGTTGCGCGTGAGGTCGGGACTCATGGTCGTCCAGGTGCGGCCGGCATCGTTTGAACGAAAAACGAATTGCGAGGTGTGATAGATGACGTCTGGATTGTGCGAGGAGATCACGATCGGCATGGTCCAGGTATAGCGGTATTTTTGCTTGGCGGCCGGATAACCATTGGGATCCTCGGGCCACTGCTGAATGCTTTGCGCTTGATTGGTACGGCGATCGAAGCGAGTGAAGATGGGGCCTTCGTCGTCGGCGTAAACAATGTTGGAATCGCGCGGGTCTGGGACGATGTAGCCGCTTTCGCCGCCGCCCACGGCATCCCAGTCGCCGGTAAGAATGGCACCATGGTCGCTGCGCGTGCGAATGCCAATGGAAGAGTTGTCCTGCTGGGAGCCGTAAACGCGATAAAGAAAATCATTGTCGGCGGCGACGTGATAGAACTGCGCGGTCGGCTGATTCCCTTGCGTGGTCCAATTTTTCCCGCCATCGACGGAAATAGTGGCGCCGCCGTCGTTGCCGTTGATCATGCGGTTGGGACTGTTGGGATCAATCCACAAAGCGTGGTGGTCGCCGTGCGGGGCGTTCAAGCGTTCGAAGGATTTGCCGCCGTCGATGGAGCGGTAGAGGCCAGTATTGGCGATGTAAACCTTATTGGAATCCTTGGGGTCGGCCCAAACGTGGGTGAAATACCAGGCGCGCTGACGGAAGCGGTGATCGTCGTTGATGAGCGTCCAGTTCGTGCCGCCATCGTCGCTGCGGTAGAGGCCGCCCTTTTTCGCTTCGATGAGCGCGTAAACGACGTTGGACTCGGCGCCGGAAACAGAAACGCCGATGCGGCCGAGAGGACCTTCGGGGATGCCGTTGCCTTCGACGCGCTTCCAGGTGGATCCGTCGTCGCTCGAACGGTAGAGGCCGTCCTTAGCGCCGCCGCTGTTGAGCGTCCAAGGCGTGCGGTAGCCTTCCCACATTGCGGCGAAGAGCACATGCGGATTTTGCGGATCGAAAACGACGTCGATTGCGCCGGTGCGGTCGTCAAGATAAAGAACTTTCTCCCAGGTTTTGCCGCCATCGCGCGTTCGGAAAATCCCGCGTTCGGTGTTGGCGCCGTAGGCATGGCCAAGAGCTGCGACGAAAGCAACATCGGGATTGGTGGGATGGACAATGACGGCACCGATGTGGCGAGTGTCTTTCAATCCAATGTTGTTCCAGGTTTTGCCGCCATCGTTCGAGCGGTAGACACCGTCGCCAAAGGAAATGTTGCCGCGAATGCAGGCTTCGCCACTGCCCACATAGATCACATTGGGATCGGAATCGGAGACAGCAATGGCGCCAATGGAAGAGGTGGTTTGCTTCTCGAAGAGCGGATCCCAAGTGTTGCCAGCGTCAGTGGTTTTCCAAACGCCTCCGCCGACAGCACCAAAATAGAAAGTGTTGGGCTGGCTCGGCACGCCGGTTACGGCCAGCGCGCGTCCGCCCCGAAAGGGACCGATGAGGCGCCACTTCATGCCGCCGTAGGTCTTGGGATCGACTAGATTGGCCACGGCAGGAGCATCGCCAGGCTTAGCTGATTCGGGTGGCTTGGTCTTTTGTGCCACTGAGGGCAGCGCAGCCAAGAATAGGGAAACTAGACCGACGATTAAAGAAAGAACGGCCCGGCGAGAGACAGTCACACACACCTCCGCGGAGAATGACACAAAACGATGAATGGTATCGCTACAAGCTGTTTGACGGAAGCATTTTAAATCGGGATGCCGGTTGCGATAGGATGCAGACACGGTGAGCAGCCAAAAAACATTTGATGTGGCGGTGATCGGGGCGGGCGTGTTTGGCGCGTGGACGGCGTGGCATCTTGCCAAGCGGCGGCAGCGCGTAGTGCTGATTGACGCGTACGGGCCAGCAAATGCGCGGGCCAGCTCGGGCGGGGAAACGCGGATCATTCGCATGGGCTATGGCGCGGATGAACTCTACACGCTGTGGGCGCAGAAATCGCTGGAGCAGTGGAAGAGGTTTTTTGAGGCTACAAGAGCGCCACTGTTTCATGAGACGGGCGTGCTGTGGCTGGGCGGCGAGGATGATTCTCAACTGCGGCGGACGGCGACGACATTGAGGCGTTGCAAGGTGCCCTTCGATGGATTCGATCGCGCGGCACTCGAAGCAAAATATCCGCAAGTGTCGTTTGAAGACGTCAAGACAGGTATTTTTGAACCGCACAGCGGTGTGCTGATGGCGCGCCGCGCGGTGGCCACAGTTGTGGAGGATGCGCTGCGGCTGGGCGTGCAGTATTGCAGCGCCCAAATCCTCAAGCCAACGGGATCGGGACGACTAGAACAGATTCTCACGAGCCAAGGGGAGCGGATCGGCGCGGAGCAATTTGTGTTCGCTTGTGGAGCTTGGCTTGGCAAGGTATTCCCGGAAGTTCTTGCCGCACGGATTTTCCCTACGCGGCAGGAGGTTTTCTTTTTTGGCATACCCGGAGGCGACACGCAGTTTGCAGCACCGGCGCTGCCGACGTGGCTGTTTCAGGAGGATCTTTTCTATGGAATGCCAGATATTGAAGGCCGAGGATTGAAGATTGCGTATGACGGGCATGGAGACCTTATCGATCCGGACACGCAATCGCGAATCGTCACACCGGTGGCGAGGGAAAGGGCGCGCGCCTATGTGGAGCGGCGGTTCCCCGCCTTGAAGGATGCTCCGATCGTGGAAACACGAGTGTGCCAGTACGAAAACACTTCGAATGGAGATTTTCTGATTGACCAGCATCCGGGGATGGAAAACGTCTGGTTTGTGGGCGGCGGCTCGGGGCATGGATTCAAACATGGACCCGCGCTGGGGGAATATGTAACTGGTCGACTCCTGGACCGCGCTGAGGCCGAGCCGCGGTTTTCGCTGGCAACCAAGGCGAGAACGCAGAATCGCACGGTATACTGATGATCCCAGTCCGAAACACGATCACCTGTTGAAACTTCCGGCCGCGGCGTGCGTCTTGTACTAAAGGGTGGTTCTTCGTTTGCCTGCTCATCTTGCCACTTTGCCGATTTAGAAGTGCTGGAAAATACGGAGGGGAAATGTTTTTGAAAATTGATCGAACCGGTCGAGCAATCGGGTTGCTTGCGGCGCTGATGCTAGTGTGGACTGCACCGGCCAGCGCGGGACCTTCCAGCGCCGCCGAGTTCAAAGTCCCCGTGGAATACTACAAGCTGCCGAACGGGCTGCGCGTGGTGCTCTCGCCAGACCACACATCGCCGACGATTTGCGTAGGGGTGTACTACCGGATCGGGTTCCGGATTGAACCGAAAGACCGCACGGGATTCGCGCACCTGTTTGAACACATGATGTTCCAGGGATCGCAGAACCTGGGAAAGATGGAGTTCATCAAGCTGGTGCAGCAAAACGGAGGAGTGCTGAACGGATCGACGCGGTTCGACTTCACGAACTACTTCGAAGTGCTGCCCGCGAATAAACTGGAGACAGCGCTGTGGGCGGAGGCGGACCGCATGGGCGGTCTGACAGTCACGGAAGAAAACCTGAAGAACCAGCAGGGTGTGGTCGGCAATGAGGTGAAGGTGAACGTGCTGAACCGGCCATACGGCGGGTTTCCGTGGCTGGACATGCCGCAATATGCCAATACGAACTGGTTCAACGCCCACAATTTCTACGGCGATTTGAAGGACATCGAAGCCGCGACGCTGCCGGATGTTCAGACATTTTTCAAGACGTATTACGCGCCAAACAACGCCGCGCTGGCAATCGTTGGAGACTTTGATCCCGCGGAGGCCAAGAAATTTGTCGAAAAATATTTCGGAGCGTTGAAAGCGTCGGAGCTTCCCGCACAACCGGATCTAACCGAACCGCGCCAGGAAAAAGAAAGACGTGCAACGAAGAACGATGCGCTGGCAAAACGGCCGGCGATCGCGCTGGGCTATCACATGCCGGAGCGGAATACTCCGGAGTACTACGCCATGGAGTTGATCGACCAGATGCTGATCGAGGGGGACGATAGCGTGCTGCACCAGGAATTGGTGCAAAAACGGGGCATCACCGGAAACGTGAGTGGGGGAATCAATCTTCTCGGGAATCCCTGGGATTACAAAGGGCCGATGCTGTTCATCACCAACTTCATCTACGATCCAGCAACAAGCCCGGAAACCATTGTGCAAGCCATCGATGGGGCGATCGAGCCGTTGCGGACGAAGGCCGTCGATCAAAAGACGCTGGATCGCGCGATGGGGAAACTGCGCTCTGACCTCTATGACACGGTAGGGCAGTTCAATGGATTTGGCCTGGTGGACCTGCTGGCGAGTTTCGCACTGTTTGACGACGATCCGGGGCGAGTGAATTCGCTCGTCCCGGAATACCAGAAGGTGACGCCTGCATTGATCCAGAAGACGGCGCAAGAATATCTTCGGCCAGAAAACCGCACAGTCCTATTGATCCAACCTCAGCAGCAAGCTTCGGCCGCGCCTGCGGCGCCGGCGAAGAACCAATAAGGGAGACGAACCGACGATGCGCAAACATACAGAAAAAATGCTGTTGATTTTCGGCGCCGCGGTGCTCGCGGCGACATCTGCTTTTGGACAGAAACAAGCGCCACCGGCGGGCGGACCGCCGAAAGCATTCACACTGGCTGCACATGAAACGTATACGCTGGCGAATGGGATGAAGGTGACGCTGGTTCCGTACGGAAACATTCCGAAAGTAAGCGTCAGTCTGGCATTGCGTGCAGGCGCGCTGAACGAACCAAGAGATGTGATGGGAGCGGCCGATATCACCGGCGAACTGTTGAAGGAAGGAACGACCAGCCTGAGCGCCAGCGCGCTGGCGGAGTCCGCGGCGCGGATGGGAAGCACCCTAAGCGTCAGCAGCGGCGCGGACGAGACTTCGTTAGATATGGACGTGCTATCGGAATATGGACCGGACGCGGTGAAACTGCTGGCGGACGTGTTGCAACATCCGTTGCTGCCGGAGTCGGAGCTGGCGCGATTGAAAACGAATCTGCTCCGGCAGATCGCAGTGGCCAAGTCACAGCCAGGACAAATCGCATTGGCTCGCTTCCGGAAGCTGATGTACGAGGATCATCCGTACGGTTCGACGCTGCCGACGGAAGAGACCGTCAACAAGATGACAATCGCAGACGCGAAGAAGTTTTACGCCGACAATTACGGCGCCGCGCGGGCGCACCTCTATGTTGCTGGAAAGTTCGATGTGGCGACGGTGAAGAAGGCGATCGAAGCCGGCTTTTCGGGTTGGGCAAAGGGGCCCGCAGCGGTTGAGAATGTGCCGAAGCCGAAGGCGCAGCGGCTGCTGGACGTGACAGACCGGCCAGGCGCGCCGCAAGCGACAGTATACGTAGGCCTGCCGGTGCCGAATGCGACCAGCCCGGACAATATTCCACTGGGCGTGACGAACGCACTGTTGGGAGGCTCGTTTGGCTCGCGGATTACCAGCAATATTCGGGAGAAGTTAGGATGTACTTATTCGCCGGGGTCACAGGTGTCGCGGCGCTATCACGATGCGTACTGGGTAGAGACGGCGGACATTACGACCGACTGCACGGGAAAATCGCTAGGGGAAATCTTCGCGGAAATTCAGCGGTTGCAGAAAGAGCCGCCGGCAGCCACGGAGTTGCAGGGAATCCAGAGCTATCTTTCCGGCCTGTTCGTCATCCAGAACTCCTCGCGGGGAGCGCTGATCGGGCAGCTTCGCTATGTGGACCTGCAAGGGCTGGGCGAAGACTACTTGAAAACATACGTCCAGAAGGTGAACGCAGTGACGCCGGCGGATGTGCAGAAAATGACGGCGGAATACATCAAGCCGGAACAAATGACCATTGTTGTGGTGGGAGACAAGGCGAAGATCACGGAACAGCTCGCGCCTTACGCAGCAACGGGAGGCGCGAACAAATAGGCTAGACCTAGAAAACAGTCACTGTTTGGGAGTTTTTCGGCGGGGATCAAGCGCGGCAGCGCGTTTTCCCCGCTTTGCTTTTTCTGCGTACAAATCCTGGTCCGCTTCCGAGAGCAGTTTTTCGATGCGTTCGCCATCGCCGCGGTATGTGGATATGCCGATACTCGCGGAGAGAGGCGGCTGCTCGGTATCGTTGGCGAGAACTTCGCGGATACGATTCGCAACACGATGCGCATCGTCTTCTGTCGATTCAGGGAGAACCAGGGCGAATTCGTCGCCGCCGTATCGCGCGGCGGTATCGACAGCGCGGCAATGAATGCGGAGTACATCGGCGAGGCGGCAGATGGCGCGGCTGCCGAAGAGATGGCCGAAGTTATCGTTGATTTTCTTCAGGCCGTCGAGGTCGAGAAGCAGCACAGAGAAAGGCCGGCCGGTGCGATCGGTGCGCTCGGTTTCGTTTTCAAGGACATCGAGAAGCCTGCGATAGTTGGCCAGGCCGGTAAGAGGATCGCTAACGGCCAAATGGTGGACCTGCTCGAAGAGACGCGCGTTATCGAGAAGCGCGCCACCCAGCGCGACGATATAACCCAAGACCATGAGAGCCTGCGCGAAAACGAAGGGAGCGTCGAGCAAGCGCGCGGATTGCGCTGCGGAGAGCTGTGCGGCAACGTTCAGCCAAGTGGCGGCATAAATCGTGCGGTCGAAAGAGGTATCTTCGACCGACAAGCGGCGGCGGTACCAGATGAGGCTCACGAGGAAAACTGCGCCGGGCACCAACTGCTCCGGATTGGGGAAAAAGGCCCCAGGATGCCGGGAGACTTCCGGCGGCAAGCCGCGAAGGGCGGCTGCGAGCACGTAGGTCAGCACCATGACGGTGAGCAGAGCGGTGGCTATTTCTCTGCGCGGATGGCGCGAACGCGGCAGGAAGCGCTCGACGAGAAGCGCCACCAGGAGCAGAAGAGCCAACACCATGCGGCCAAGCCACCAGGCGACGGGCGCCCAAAGAAGGCGCAGAGAGGAATCTGGGAAAAACTGGAAAAAGAGAACGCTGGTCGCCGTCAGGACCGCGCCGGAAAGAAGGAAGCCAGCGCCGAGAATCAGTGAAATGCGGTCTTGTGTTCCCTGGAAACGGACGAGGGTGATCACGGCGAAAACAAACGCGAGAAGCGCGCTGATGACCTGCAGGTAGCCCTGAAGAATGGCGTCGGGCTGAAGAGCGATGTGGCGAAGCCAGGAAGCGGCAAGAACCACAAAAAGAAAAACAGCGAAATGCGCCAAGAATATGGTGGTGTTGCTGCGACGCATTGTGAGAGGTGCCTGGCCCATGGGTTTACCGGAATTTAGTGTTTGTTCTCCAGGCCGAGCGCCTACTTAATTAGACTACGTAGAGGCCCTCTCCGTTGCGGAAGATTTCAAGGGGGAGTTAAGGAAAAGATACGGTGCTGTGGATTACGCGACCTGTACGAAAGTTCAGGGCAAAATGTGGCGATAGAAACTCCGCGGAGATGAGTGCGCGCAGGGAGAACGCTTTAGCAGTTGCGCGGGGGAGGAAGATTGCGCACACTTTCAGCATTGAAACGATTGAATAAAGAGGAAAGAATACATGGTCCAGGACAGCGTGACCGCAAGAATTCGTTCCAATAGCATGCTAGAGTGACGCCGGGTTGGAACCATAGTTTTCTAACAAAGGGAGGATCGCTTGAGCGATGAAAGCACCCTGAGTTCCGCGCCACGCCTGCGGCGAACCCTCACCCTGGGGGATCTGCTCCTCTACGGAATCATCGTGCTTCAGCCGGTCGCACCCATGTCCGCATTTGGAGCATTGAGCGACCGTGGTCGCGGCCATGTAGTCACAGCTATCCTCATCGCTATGGTTGCAATGCTTTCCACGGCGATCAGTTACGGACGCATGGCGCGGGTTTATCCCAGCGCGGGTTCGGCATTTACGTATGTGGCCAGGGAAATCCATCCCGCCATGGGGTACGTCACCGGATGGAGCATGGTGATGGACTACATCGTGAATCCGCTGATCTGCACGATATGGTGCGCGGGGCAGGCGCACGTATTCGCACCTGGCATGCCGGTGTGGGGCTGGAAAATATTCTTTGCCGTGGTTTTCACGCTGTTGAATCTACAAGGCATCAAGACCTCGGCGCGGGTTAACGCGGGCTTGGCGATGGTGATGAGCGGAGTGGTTGTTCTGGTGTTTGTGGCGGCGATTCGCTACATTTTTGGCCACGCGCACAGTGACCCCGGCTTCTTTACGCGTCCGTTTTACGATCCGCAGACATTCACATACGGCAATCTGTTTGGATGCACGTCGCTTGCGGTGTTGACATACATCGGGTTTGACGGAATCTCGACGCTCTCCGAAGAGGCGGAAAATCCCCGGCGGAATATTATGTTCGCCACCGTTTTGACATGCTTGGTCATTGGCATTCTTTCGGCGTCGGAAGTTTACATCGCGCAGCTGGTGTGGCCGGCATCACAACCGTTTCCAAACCAGGATCAAGCATACGTTTTCGCTGCGGCGCGGACCTGGGCGCCGCTCTTTTCGATTGTTGGCCTGACTCTCCTGGTGGCCAATTTTGGATCCGGAATGGGGGCTCAGATCGGCGCGGCGCGTTTGCTGTATGGCATGGGAAGAAGTAATGCGTTGCCAAAATCCTTCTTCGGGGTGGTGGACGAGAAGCACCGGGTTCCGCGAAATAACGTTGTTTTTATCGGGGTGATCGTGCTCGTGGGATCTTTTTTTCTGACATTCGAAAAAGGCATCGAGTTGCTGAATTATGGTGCGCTGATTGCATTTATGGGCGTCAATGCGGCGTCGTTTATGCACTACTTCGTGCGCGGGGTGAAGAAAGAAGTCACGCACTTTGTGCCGCCGATTCTGGGATTCTTCGTTTGTCTTGGGCTGTGGTGGAATCTCAGCATGCCGGCTCTAAAACTAGGAAGCGCGTGGATGATCCTCGGCATCGCGTTCGGCGTCTGGAAGACTCGCGGCTTTCGAGAGCCCCTCTCGTTTGAGGTGCCTCCAGAATGACGCGTTCGCTTCAGAAGAGCCCATTGCATCATGAGCGACTCTAGAAGGATGATGGTCGTGCCCGCGGAGGCGCCCAATCCGGTGAAACGGCATAGTGGAAGGAATCAGACCATTACGATGAGGGATGTCGCGAAGTCCAGCGGCTTTTCTCCGGCTACGGTTTCCATCGTGCTGAACAATGCACCGCTGGCGCGTTACATCGCCCCGGCCACGAAAAAACGCATCGAAGAAGTCGCTAAGAAACTCGGCTACCGGCCAAACGCGATGGCGCGATTTCTCCGCAGCAAACGGAGCCACAGCGTCGGAGTGATGTTCTTCGATATTACCGATCCATTTTGCACGCCGGTGTTGCGGGGCATCGAGAACGCACTCTATCAATCATCGTACGTGCAGATTTTCGCTGACGCCCACAACCAGAGAAGCCGTTTCGAACGGTACCTGGAAATGCTGCTCGAGCATCACGTCGAGGCCTTGATTGTCGTAGCCAACTGGCTTTTCGTGGACATTCAACTGCTTGCGGACCTCAGCAAGAGAAACATCACGGCGGCGACCATCGGCTGGGAGATGCCCGGAGACGCCGTCAGCTCGGTGATGGTGGACAACGAGGCGGGCGGGCGGCTCGCGCTCGAACATCTCCACCATCTGGGACACCACAAGATCGCCTTCATCCGCGGCCCCAAAATGTTAATCGACAGCGGACCGCGATGGAAAGGAATTCAGAAATTCGCGCACTCGGCTGGACTGGAGCTCGATCCTGCGCTCGTACTGCAACTGCCGGATTCTTTCGACCCCAACTCCGGGTTCGAGGGTGGCTACCGCTTCACCGAAGAATTGCTGCAGCGAAAGAAAAAGTTCACGGCACTGATGGCTTTCGACGACCTGACGGCGCTGGGCGCGATCCGCGCGCTGACCAAGGCGGGCGTGAAAGTCCCGGAGAATTGTTCCGTAGTAGGTTTCGACGATGTGCCGCTGTCCTCTCTATCTGCGCCTTCTTTGACAACCGTGCGGCAGCCGCTGGAAGCCATGGGAAACCTGGCGGTGAATATCGTAATGGAAGGGGTGAACGCCGGGCTGGAAAAGCGCGACTGGAGCATTTCGCGGCACAAGATGAACCCGGAGCTGGTGATCCGCGACTCCACTCAAGCGGCGGTTCTCAGCAGCTCCGACGATTGAATTTTAGAGCTCATTTTGCCGCGGGCAGAAAAGCTTGCTGAGCCGCCAGGAATTCGACGTGCGGCAGTTCCGTATGAACCCGGGTGCGCTCAAAACGCCCTTTTGCTCCTCCGTTCGCTCTAAACGTCAGCAGATACTGGTTGCTCAGATGAGCAGAGAGCTCGTCGAAATAAGGCTTGAACGTGACGGGCTCCGCGATGCCGAGATAGAAGGATTCGGCGCCAGTTTCATCCGAGAGTTCGGTAAGGTACGATTGCGCTCTGTTGGCGATGAAAAATCCGCGCCCCCGATGCCCGGCATCCGGCGCGTAGATTGTCCAAACGTTGATATTTTGCTTCTGCGCACGGCTGACGGTGGAATCGAGATCCGTGGGCTTGGTCCAAAGATCCCCGCGAAAATAGTCAATGCCGGAAGAGAACAGCAATATGGAGTGCCTGTCAGCGGAGGCAGGCCACCGCTTCATTAGATCCAGAAGGGCGAGATAGGGGCTCGTGAACGCGCCTCCGCTGCCGATCGGGATGCGCAACGCCTTGGCGGCGAGTTCATGGTCGTTGGTGAAATCCTGGGCGATCATGGCGGCGCCATTGCGCGCATAGGACACAGAAATGTAGGTGGTGTCAGGCTGGGCAGCGAAAAACGCTTTCAGATCGTCCCACTGGTTGGCGATAACACCATCCAGCGAATCGTCAATAAGAACGGCGAGATACAACTTTCCGCCGTGCTTCCAATCGGCAATCTGCGTGCGCTCCTTGTTCAAATAAAGCTCGACGTCGTCTTTGGTAACGAGTGGCGGACTGATGTTTTTCTTGCCGACAGCGGTTACCGTCATGGTGATGGTTCCTGGACCCGCGGCGACAGTGTTTGCTGCGAATATTCCGGATACCAGGACGAGTGCCACGATCATCATGGCAAGGCGGCTGGATTTTATTTTTCTGATCATTGTTTTTCCTTTTTACCTATCCTCCTAGTCTTAGATGCAACGATTGGCTCAGCGGACGCATAAGGAAGGCCGAATTCCAGTTTGAACGCGAGCAAGGCGTCTGCCGTCGCATGCGATGGGTGGCCATTTGCATGAAGCAAGGGGTGGCTGTGGCGTAGTATGCTGCTGCGTCGACAAGAAGGACCGGTGCGGTGAAAAACTACATTGGAGCAATCGATCAAGGCACCACGAGCACGCGATTCATGGTGTTTGACCAGTCGGCGCGTGTCGTTGCCGTTGCGCAAAAAGAGCACGAGCAAATTTTCCCGAAACCGGGCTGGGTGGAGCACGATCCACTGGAAATCCAGCGCCGGACGGAAGAAGTGATGGCAGAGGCGCTGGAGCAGCGCGCGTTGCAGGCTTCCGATCTGGCCGCGATCGGCATCACCAATCAGCGGGAAACCACAGTCCTTTGGGAGCGCAAGACCGGCAAGCCGATTGCCAATGCGATTGTTTGGCAGGACACGCGGGTTGCAAAAGACGTCGCTCGTTTCGCCGTCAAAGGCGGGCAAGACCGGTTCCGGCCCGAGACCGGATTGCCGCTGAGCACCTACTTCAGCAGCCTGAAGCTGCGCTGGCTGCTTGAAAATGTTCCCGGCGCGCGGGAAAGAGCGGCCGGGGGCGAGCTGCTGTTCGGAAATATCGATACGTTTCTCCTCTGGAACTTAACCGGAGGCGCTCAAGGCGGCGTGCACGTGACAGACGTGACCAACGCGAGCCGAACGCAACTCCTAAATTTGTTAACACTGGATTGGGATGAAAAGTTGCTGGCGGCGTTTGACATTCCCCGCGCGGTGCTGCCAAAGGTGGGTTCAAGCAGTGAAGTCTATGGCGAAGCGAAGCTAAGGGCAGTCGCGGGCGTTCCGATCACGGGAATCCTCGGCGATCAGCAGGCGGCATTGGTTGGCCAGGCGTGCTTTCGGCCGGGCGAGGTGAAAAACACGTACGGCACTGGGTGCTTCTTGCTGATGAACACGGGTGAACGGCCGGTGTCTTCGAACTTCGGCTTGCTTACTACGATCGCCTACAAGTTTGGTGGCGGGGCTGCACACTACGCCTTGGAAGGGAGCGTCGCCATTACCGGCGCACTGGTGCAGTGGCTGCGCGACAACCTTGGAATCATTGAAAAGAGTGCGGATGTGGAGACGCTGGCGCGAACAGTCGACGACAATGGCGGAGTCTACTTCGTTCCGGCATTTTCCGGGCTGTACGCTCCGTATTGGAAGGAGAATGCGCGAGGTGTCATTGCTGGCCTGACGCGCTACGCAAACAAAGGACACATCGCGCGTGCGGTTCTGGAAGCGACGGCGTTTCAGACGCGGGACGTGGTCGAGGCCATGGAAAAAGATTCCCATATCGACCTCGCAAGTCTCCGGGTTGATGGCGGTATGGTAGGCAATGAGTTGTTGATGCAGTTTCAGGCCGATATCTTGGACCGCGAAGTGGTGCGCCCCGTAATTCAAGAAACGACGGCGCTGGGCGCAGCGTACGCTGCGGGCCTGGCGGTGAAATTCTTTTCGAGCCTCGAAGAGTTGCGCGCCAACTGGGCGGTCGATCGCACGTGGAAGCCGCATCTCCCTGAAACGGAGCGCCAGCGGATGTACCAGCAGTGGAAGAAAGCGGTCACGCGATCTTTTGACTGGATGGAATCCTGACGGAGGCACTCCCTTATGCACTCACCGGTTCTCGGTGAATTTCTCGGCACGATGATTCTCGTACTGCTAGGCGATGGAGTTGTCGCCGCAGTGTTGCTCAAGCGTTCTAAGGCGGAGGGCAGCGGATGGATGGTGATTACCGCGGGGTGGGCGTTCGCAGTGATGGCGGGCGTTTTCACGGCCATTGCCTGTGGAAGCAGCGACGCCCATTTGAATCCCGCAGTAACGATCGGGTTCGCCATGCGCGATGGTAATTTTGCCAAGTTTGCGCCCTACCTCGCTGCGCAAATGCTGGGGGCAGTGGTGGGCGCGGCGCTCGTCTGGCTGCACTACTTTCCGCATTGGAAGGAGACGCCGGACACTGCCGCGAAGCTGGGATGCTTTTGTACTGCGCCGGCGATCCGCGATACCGTTGCCAATTTATTGAGCGAGGTTGTTGCAACCTTCGTGCTCGTTTTTGTGGTTGGCGCGATTTTTTCCAAGAACGTTTCGGCAACCGGACCCGCCGCAGGACTCGGTCCATATCTCGTAGGCAGCCTGGTTTGGGGGATCGGTCTTTCTCTGGGTGGGCCGACTGGATACGCCATCAATCCTGCGCGAGACCTCGGTCCGCGCATCGCACACGCGATTCTTCCGATTGCCGGGAAGGGCGGCTCGGACTGGGGCTATGCACCTATTCCCGTGATTGGTCCGCTCATCGGCGGTGTGCTGGCTGGTGTACTTCTTCGCGTGCTCGCCATTTCCTGAGTAGCGGAGCGCGGAAATTTTTCGTAAAAAGGGAGCCGAAAAGAGAATGAGTTTGATGCGATCGCTGTTGCTGGCTGCTTCGCAGAATCGATGGCTTCGCGAGCACGCCACGCATTATTCGTTTGTGCGTGGCACAGTGTCCCGGTTCATGCCTGGCGAAACGCTGGACGATGCGCTTGGCGCGGCAGAAGGACTGCGGAGCAAGAGAATTGGAACGGTCTTCACCCATCTTGGAGAAAATATCAAGGACCGAGCGGAGGCGCGGCAGGTTGCGGAACACTATCTCGAAGTACTGAACCGCATCAAAGAGAAAGGACTGCGAGCGGAGATTTCGGTCAAATTGACGCAATTGGGCTTGGATCTCTCGGCGGATCTATGCTTCGAGCATTTGAACACTATTATCGAACGCGCCGAAAAAGACTCCATCGTGTGGGTGGACATGGAGGCGAGCAACTATGTGGATGCGACGCTGGAACTCTATCGCCGCGCGCTGACGGCGCATCCTAATGTGGGCATATGCCTGCAGGCTTACCTTCATCGAACGAAGGAGGACCTCGCAAAACTTCTGCCTCTGCGACCATCGATCCGATTGGTCAAGGGGGCATACAACGAACCGCCGGAAATCGCGTTTGCCCGCAAGCAGGATGTCGACGAAAACTATTTCGAGCTTGGGAAGCAGATGCTGCGGGCCAAGAAAGAGAATCGCTGCGTGCGTGTCGCCTTTGGCACGCATGATGTGGCGCTGATACGGCGTCTGGCAGATTGTGCATCCACGGAGAGCTTTACGAAAAAAGATTTTGAAGTGCAGATGCTGTACGGCATACAACGCACGGAGCAGGAACGTCTCGCCAGTGAAGGCTGCACTTCCATCGTGCTCGTCGCCTACGGCAGCTATTGGTACCCGTGGTTCGTGCGCCGGCTGGCGGAGCGGCCGGCAAATTTATGGTTCATGTTGCGCAACGTTTTCGCGCGGTAGCTGGCATCCCGAATATCTGAGGTCGTCGGATTCATCAAAGCAATACAGATGGCCAAGCAATCCTTGATTGTCGTGGTGGGCAGCGCCAATGTGGACCTGACCACCTTCAATGATGTGTTTCCGCGGCCGGGCGAAACTATCTTTGGCACGAAGTTCGATCTCGGCTTTGGCGGCAAAGGCGCGAATCAGGCGGTTGCGGCGCGTCTGTGTGGGGCGAACGTGGGAATGGTGGCGAAAGTCGGGAACGATCTTTTCGGCCCTGCCACAATCAAAAACTTTGAATCGCTGGGAATTGACGCGACATACGTGCGCATCGCCGACGGCGTCTCCAGCGGGGTCGCCCCGATCTTTGTGGATCCAAGCGGACAGAATCGCATCATCGTCGTGAAAGGCGCTAACGATACGCTCTCGCCCGAGGATGTAGATGCCGCGGCGCCGCTGCTGCGGCAGGCAGACGCCATCATTCTGCAATTCGAAATTCCGTTGCGTACTGTCTACCACACCGTGAAGTTTGCCAAAGCCAGTGGCATTCGCTGCATTGTCAATCCTGCTCCGGCACAGCCGCTTGACCTTCAGAAACTCCGCGATGCGGATTATTTTATTCCCAACGAGAGTGAAACCGAAGTGATCACGGGAATGCCGGTTCACTCGATCGATGATGCGAAAAAGTGTGCGGCGTTTCTGCTACATCGGGGAATGCGAAACGTGGTCATCACCCTCGGCGAAGGCGGGTCCTTGGTGGCAGATCCGGGTGGGATGGAGCTTATTCCCGCTTTCAAAGTCCAAGCGGTAGACACGACCGGCGCAGGTGATGCTTTCATCGGCAGCTTCGCGGTTTTTTTCGGCGAAGGCTTGCCGGAGAAGGAGGCGCTCCAGCGCGCCAGCCTCTACGCGGCTCTTTCCACAACCAAGGTGGGCACGCAAAAATCCTTTTGTAACCGAGATGAATTCGAGAAGGAGCGGCAGAATCGCGTTGGCCGCCTGTAATCAGGCTTTGTCAAAGTGTTAAGATAAGACTTTCCCGGTTGCTCCACCGTACGCGGTGAAAAATCCCATGTCTCAGCGCGACAGCACGCGGATCGATAGTTCCTCCAGCCTGGATCGCCAGGCTCTTCGAGGCCTGATTTCGCCTTCCGATACTGCCATCGCCAACTACGCAGGGCGCGAGCTCCAGCCCAACCGCGGCGTTCCGTTAAATTTGGATTGGGTGAACGCGGTACGCGTAAACACCAGCGCCGTGGAGCGCCGCACACAAACCATCGGCACGCGGCGAACCGTAAAGAAGGAATGGCAGGCCGCTTGGCTTCTGCGCGCCATCACCTGCATGGATCTGACGACGCTCTCCGGCGACGATACTGACGAGCGTGTTCGCCGCTTGTGCGCCAAGGCGCGGCAACCCATTCAGCACGATCTCATTCAGAAACTTGGCATAGAAAACCTGGGCATCAAGGTTGCCGCCGTCTGCGTTTATCACACGTTCGTGGAAACCGCGCGGCGCGCTATCGAGGGCAGCGGCATTCATGTTGCAGCGGTCTCAACGGGATTCCCTGCGGGTCTTTCCCCCTTCGAGGAACGCGTCGCGGAAATTCGGCGCTCCGTGGAAGCTGGCGCCGATGAAATCGATGTGGTCATCACCCGCGCACACGTCTTTGGCGCGAAATGGCAAGCGCTTTACGACGAAATCACCACGTTCAAGAACGCTTGCGGGCCCGCGCATTTGAAAGTAATTCTTGGCGCCGGTGATTTGTTGACGCTGCGCAACGTCGCACGCGCCAGCATGGTGGCCATGATGGCCGGAGCGGACTTCATCAAGACATCCACGGGCAAGGAAGCAACGAACGCGACCCTGCCAATCAGCCTGGTCATGACGCGCGCTATTCGCGAGTATGCGCAGGAAACTGGAATGGCCGTGGGCTTCAAGCCAGCCGGAGGCATTCGCACGGCGAAGCAATCGCTCGAGTGGCTCGCGCTGATGAAGGAAGAACTCGGCGACTCCTGGCTGAAAGCAGAATTGTTCCGGTTTGGCGTCAGCGGCATGCTGGCGGATATCGAACGGCAGTTGCAGCATAATGCCACGGGACGTTATTCGGCGGATTACCGTCATCCGATTGCTTGAGCGGAAAATTCATGGCCCGTTGACTGGAGTGGGAAGAAACGAATGAGCATCGTCGAAAAATTTATGACCATGGAGTACGGCCCCGCACCGGAAGATCCGCGCGAGGCTCTCGCGTGGCTGGACCGTCACAGCCGGCGTTTCGGACATTTCATAAACGGCACTTGGCAAGCGCCCGCGGCAGGAACGTATTTCGACACGGCAGATCCTTCCACGGGTGAAAAACTCGCAACGGTCGCACAAGGATCGGCAGCGGATGTAGACAGCGCGGTGAAAGCCGCGCGGGGTGCTTTGCCAGCGTGGCAGTCCCTCACTCCGCATGCGCGTGCGCGCTATCTCTATGCACTGGCACGGCAGGTGCAGAAGCATTCGCGCTGGCTCGCGGTTCTCGAAACACTGGACAATGGCAAGCCGATTCGTGAGAGCCGTGACATCGATATTCCGCTGGTGGCGCGCCATTTCTATCACCATGCGGGCTGGGCGCAACTGCTCGAACAGGAATTTCCGGGATACACCGCGTGCGGAGTTGTAGGTCAAATCATTCCGTGGAATTTCCCTTTGCTCATGCTGGCGTGGAAGATTGCCCCCGCGCTCGCCACCGGGAATACCGTCGTGCTGAAGCCCGCCGAGTTTACGCCGCTAACGGCGCTCGCTTTTGCGCACATCTGTCAGGAAGCGGGCCTCCCAGCCGGCGTCGTGAACATCGTCACCGGAGATGGTTCGACAGGCGAAGCGCTCGTGAAGCACTCCGACGTCGACAAGATTGCCTTCACGGGTTCGACGGAAGTGGGCCGCGCCATTCGCAAAGCTACAGCGCAGAGCCACAAAAAGCTTTCCCTCGAACTTGGTGGAAAATCTCCTTTCATTATTTTTGAAGACGCCGATTTGGATAGCGCCGTGGAGGGGCTGGTCGACGGCATCTGGTTCAACCAAGGGCAGGTTTGTTGCGCTGGTTCGCGTTTACTGATGCAGGAGAGCATCGCAGAAAAACTTATCGGCAAGATTCAGGACCGCATGAACACTTTGCGAATCGGTCCGCCACTCGACAAAGCCATCGACATTGGCGCCATCGTTGCCCGCGTACAGCTCGAACGCATCCAGCGGCTGGTCGATCAAGGTATCGCGGAAGGCGCGACTTGCTGGCAGCCTTCTATACCCTTGCCGACGCGCGGTCTGTATTTTCCGCCGACATTGCTGAGCAACGTTCATCCCACTTCAGTCGTGGCACAGCAGGAGATTTTCGGCCCAGTGCTCGCAGCCATGACCTTCCGCACGCCACGAGAAGCTGTGGAGCTAGCCAACAATACGGTGTATGGCTTGGCTGCCTGCGTGTGGAGCGAGAGCATCAATGTGTCACTCCACGTGGCCGCGCAGCTCAAAGCCGGCGTGGTTTGGGTGAACTGCACGAATCTCTTCGACGCCGCTTGCGGTTTCGGGGGTTATCGCGAGAGTGGTTTTGGCCGCGAAGGCGGGCGCGAAGGTCTGCTCGAATATCTCGAGCCCGTGTGGTTCAAGCAGGCACCGCCTCTTCACACAAAGCCGCTGGCCATCGATCAGCCGCCGGAGCAATCCGCTGATTTCGCGGCTCCCCCGATCGATCGCACCGTGAAGCTCTACATCGGCGGCAAGCAAGCGCGGCCGGATTCTGGCTACAGCATGGCAGTGCACGGAGCGGACGGTCGCCTGCTCGGAGAAGCCCCGCTTGGCAACCGCAAAGACATTCGCAACGCAGTCGAAGCGGCGCGCAAAGCCGAAGGCTGGGGCAGAGCCACCGCACATAATCGCGCGCAAGTCCTCTACTACGTCGCGGAGAATCTTTCCCAGCGTCGCGTAGAAATCGCCGCCCGGTTGTCCGCCGTCGTCGGCAAGAAGCAAGCGGAAACCGAAGTCAGCCTCGGCATCGAGCGCATTTTTTCCTACGCCGCCTGGGCTGATAAGTACGACGGCGCTGTGCATAATCCGCCGTTTCGCAGTGTGGCCCTGGCAATGAAGGAACCGATCGGCACCGTGGGAGTGGTATGCCCCCCTGATGCGCCGCTGCTCGGATTCCTTTCCCTGGTGATGCCGGCCATTGCAACGGGCAACACGGTCATCGCCATTCCGTCGGAGAAATATCCTCTCATTACCGGCGATCTCTACCAAGTATTCGAAACCAGCGATCTTCCGGATGGCGTCGTCAACATCGTCACCGGCCGCGCCGCGGAACTGATGAAGACGCTCGCCGAGCACGATGACGTCGACGCCATCTGGTGCTTCACGGATGAAACCAGCGCTGCGGCCGTGAAGACCCTATCGGTCGGCAACCTGAAGCAGGTGTTCACCAATGAAGGCCGCGCCATCGATTGGTTCGACGTGAAACAAGGCGAAGGCCGCTGGTTTCTCGACCACACCGTTCAAGTGAAAAACATCTGGGTGCCCTACGGCGAGTAGATGGACCGCGCAGAATCCAGCAGTAGCGTGAACTATCTTACCGTGCCCGCTTCCAGCGGCTACGACGCCGCCAGCGAAGACCTCTCTGCAAACTACGGCAACGGCGTCGCCGCCACCTTCACTTACAACTCGCGCCTCCAGCTCGCCACGCTGGCCTACGCCATCGGCTCCTCCACGCTTTACAGCCTGGCCTATGACTACTCTTCCGGCACGGCCAACAACGGACAGATTCAGAGCATCACAGATAACGTGGACAACGGCCGCTC
>Ga0137416_10000442_pt1 | contig 19356 bp, 18 predicted proteins | sample CZODoug3_1_1_16f_FD_108282 | JGI IMG/M metagenome (GOLD analysis project Ga0137416, IMG submission 108282) | Vadose zone soil fungal communities from Angelo Coast Range Reserve, California, USA - CZODoug3_1_1_16fungal (Illumina Assembly) | ecosystem: Environmental > Terrestrial > Soil > Vadose...
AATCACAAAGTTTTGAAAATCACAAAGCCAGCTCCAGGAAATCATGCACCAGCAGCGACGGTCTCCGACGAGTCCTTTATTTTTACTGTGGGACGCAAGGTCAGCCAGTCAGTGCGCACGCTGTCCCACTCCTGAATCAGAATTCCGTAGGACTCGAAGAACTGGCGAATGCGCGCCCGTTCCCAGCCCACAGTTTCCTCCAAAATCGGTCCCAGAACCGCCAGCGCGCTTGTGCTAAGGATCGTCCTTTTAGCGATCTGAGAGACATGCTTGGCCTCAGACACTGCGATGGTGAATCCATCGCGCATCTTGACATGCAGCATTACATTGATGTCGGAACTGCCGTCGCCGGTGTAGATAATGTGGTCCGGCCCGATCTGCAATTCCGCCTGCAACTTGTCGAGCGCCGTCACCTTGCCATAGCCAGCCGTAGCCCGAACCAGAGACTCGATCTCGCCCCTTGCGCTATAGACGAATTCGGTGCCGTAAATGTGATCCCGCGGCACGATCCCTTCCAGCGCCGACTGAATCACCTCAACCGGGGACGCGGAAAGGACGTAGAAATCGAAGTGATAACCATCCACTCCGTTTTCGAGAATCTGATAAAGCAGCTCGATGTTATCTTTCAGGCGAATATTTTTGCCCACTTCGTACAAATGTTGCTTGCGTACCCGGGCGCGAAATTCGGGGTCATGCAGCAACAGGTACGACAGTTCGGCGCCCTGCTGGACCAGGTTCAGCTTAGCCATCCCCTGGGCCTTACGTTCGAATTCGGCAGTCGGAATGCCCACCAGTTCACTCAATACATACCCGGAATCGTCGAACGTCAGGGTCTGATCGAAGTCACTGGCAAAAAGGTAACGTTTCAAAGGCTTATCGCTCATATTGACATTAGATTCACCAGGAACTCAGAAGACCAATAAATAACATTGATCGTGGCTATTACTAAAGTTGCACTCAGTCGGAGTTCCGAAATGAAGAGAGTTCGACGCTGCCTCAGATAGGGGTGGAAATTCACACGATGGGACAATCTGCACCCATGTAGATACAATGTATCTACATGGAATAGGACCCAAGTTGCGCAGTGGGGCAATAGTCTAGCGATTCGGATTCCCAAGCCGGTGGTGGCCGCCGCCAAATTGAAGCGTGGGGACCACCTGGAACTCAAAGTGGCCAGACCGGGAGCAATTCAAATTCTGACAGCCAAACCCCAACGTTCCATCTCTCAACTGGTTCGAGGAATTACCCCGCAAAACTGCCATGCTCACACAGACTGGGGCGAGCCCGTGGGGTATGAACTGCTGTGATACCCAGCTATGTGCCGGAGGCCGGCGATCTCATTTGGCTGGACTTCACTCCTCAAGTAGGGCGCGAGCATGCTGGCCGCGGGCCCGCAGTCGTACTGTCGCCCAGTGTTTATAACCGTAGGTCGAGACTGGCGATCGTCTGTCCGGTTACCAATCAGGTGAAGGGCTATCCCTTCGAAGTTCCTCTACCGAAGACGTTGCCCATCCCGGGGGTAGTGCTCGCTGATCATCTCGGGAGCCTGGATTGGCGGGTGCGTCGCGCGGAAAAATGCGGCCGGGTATCCAGGCGGGTAATGGCGGAAATCCTCGAACGCATCGCGCCTCTGCTTGGGCTTGCTGGCTGACCAAGCGCATGGATCACCAGGTGGTGGCTCAGTTTTAAGTTCTGCCTTATGCACGCCGTCATCCTGAGCTTGCCAAGGATCTTGCGGGCAGCGGATCAGAATTTTTCCCCAGCAATTGCACTGATGCGCGCCACATCCCTTCGCCTTGGCTCGGGCCAGGCTCTTCGGGACTGAAGTCCCTCAGGATGACGCCGGTGTGGGGGATTTGTTCAAACCAAGCCACTACTGGCCCCCAACGTGCCTTTACTAAACCGTCTCCACGGTTGAGAATGGTGGCATCACCCGAAGCGTGTGACTGCGCACAAACCATCAGCAGGCAAATAGCGTGACGCCCGGACAGCGGGCAACAGGAGCAGGTTGAACTATGGCAGCTACCGGAGAACTAATTCGTCTCATCAACTACGTCGACGACATTAACACCACGCTCCGCCGCATCAGCGCCTCTATTCCATTGATGGACCCAGATGAGCGCAAGCGTCTCGCCGAGAACATTCGCACTGCCAGTACCAATCTCAACGCCGTGCTGGGGCAACTGGACAAGGGACAGTAGTGGCCGAGGTCCGCGCGATGGTCCGCGCCATCGGCGTGATTGGCGCCGGCAAAGTGGGCCGAGGGATTGCACTGGCGGCAGCCATGGGCGGCTATCGCACCATTTTGGAGGATCTTTTACCCAACGCCCTGCGCCATGCGGAGAGCGAACTTCGCGACAGCCTTGATCAAGCGCTAGAAGCGGGGAGGTTTTCCGCTGGCGCGGTCGATGCCGCGTTCTCCCGTCTGGAGTTTGCCGGCTTTGTCGAAGACGCTGCCCGCCAGGCTGACCTGGTCATCGAAGCCGGCCCGGAAGAGATGGAATCGAAGATTGAGATATTCACCCTTCTCGACAAGATTTGCCGTCCGGACACGATTCTTGTTTCCAACCTTGCTTCCCTCAGCATCACCGAAATTGCGCGCGTCACCTATCGCGCCAGGAATTGCCTGGGCATGCGTTTTTCTGGCCCGGTCGAGACCGGGACGCGGTTAGAAATCATTCGTGGTCTCGAGACCGACGACCATACCGTTGCTACCGCGATGGAAGTGGGCGAGCGCATGGGAAAAGAAGTTGTTGTCGTCAGGGATGGCGTCGCAGCCTTGCCGTAACGCCGGTGTCTCGCCGGCAGCCGCCGGGACGCTTGCCGTTCTGTAGATGCTGGTCCATCTTGACTCGTCGGAGCTGCTGGAACAGTACGGGCTAATCGGGGTGGATTTCGACCCGTCGCTGATCAGAACGGTTGAGCCCTCAGCCTGGCCCAGGCACTGGAGGTCTGATCCCGCGCCTGCACAACTCCGGTCCATCGGCGATGACTGGATTCTTCGTGGCCGTCCAGCTGTGCTCCGGGTTCCGAGTGCCCTAGTCCCGGGGGAAGACACTCTTCTGCTGAATCCAGTCCATCAGGATTTTGCCCGGGCGCGCATCGGCCAGCCGCTGGCCTTTCGCTTCGATCCTCGCTTGGCAACCAAGACGTAACCGAAATCGACTGGCAACCCGCAATCGGGCACCCCACAAGCAATGGCGCGTACACATAGGACTACCAGCATAAGCTCAGATTTTCGGTTACCTCGGTTACTTAGCCTTCCGCGAAGTTATCCGTCAAAATTTGGTTCAGCAGAGAGCAGTCCTAAGGAGCCTTTGGTTGAAGCCGGTCCCAGTTGCGTCATTCTTCGACGAGGCCGCCGGGCTGCTCCGGGTCTGTGGGCTAAGTGTGAGTTACGCTGGCAGCGGCCCATCGCCGGTGATGGCGCTGCGGCAACTCGATCTTGCAATAGCGGCAGGCGAAGTGCTCGGAGTCCTGGGAGAATCCGGGTGCGGTAAGAGCACTCTCGCGTTATCCATACTCGGATTGCTTCCTGCGGACGCTCGGATTGAGGGTTCGATTCTGTTTCGCAATGAGGAATTGCTGGGGTTGCCCGAGAGACAACTGCGCAGAATTCGAGGCGCGAAGATCTCGTTGATCCACCAGGAGCCCGGGTTTGCGCTGAGTCCGGTAATGCGCGTCGGCGACCAGATTGCTGAGGTTATCATCGCGCACCGCAGCCTCACGCGCAAAGCGCGCAAACAGGAAGTCGAGTCGATGCTGCGCGAGGTCCAACTGGCAGACACCGGGCGGATCTATGCCGCTTACCCACATCAGCTGAGCGGAGGAGAACTGCATCGAGTTGCGATTGCCCAGGCGCTAGCTTGCCGGCCAGATCTGATCATTGCCGACGAACCGACCAGATCTCTGGATGTAACCGTACAGGCCGAGATTCTGGGAGTACTGCGAAACCTCAATCAAACCGTTGGCACGACGCTCATCTTCATCACTCACAATCCAGCCTTGCTGGCCGGATTTGCCGACCGCGTGGCCGTAATGTATGCCGGCCGTGCGGTTGAAGAGGGTAGCGGGTCGAGAATGTTTTTCCGTCCACGGCATCCTTACACCAAGGGCTTGCTGGACCTGATGCCACGATCTACCCGCCCGGGTGATTCCGGTTTTGGAAGCCACTTACCTGTCATCCCCGGTGGTCCACCCGATTGGCAAAGTTTGAGCCAGGGCTGCGCATTCGAGCCGCGATGTTCGCTGAGAACGGGGATTTGCCGGACTGAAAATCCGGGGGAAGTCACGCCAGAAGCCGGTCATCGCGTGAGTTGTTTCAATCATGACAGCTGAGCAAGGGGCAAAGCGCGCGGCCAAGCCGGCACTCGTTCGGGTGAAGGGGTTGCACAAGCGGTACGTGCACCGCCCAGTATTCTCGCGAAGCGAGTTTGCCGTGGATGCGCTTAAGAATGTAGACCTGGAGCTTCAGCCGGAATGTCTCACCGCTCTGGTGGGTGCTTCTGGCTCAGGAAAATCGACTCTTGCCCTCTGTCTGGCCATGCTGGAAAAATCCGACGCGGGAGAAATCTGGTTTGAAGAACGGGAAATATCGCGCTGCGCCGCTCATGAGCTGGCGTGGCTGCGACCCAAGATCCAGATGGTCTTTCAGGATTCTGCCGGCGCCTTGAATCCATTTTTCTCAGCCGCGCAAATCGTCGCCGAGCCTCTCGAAGTCCAGCGTCGCGAGTCCGGGCGAAAGCTGCGTCTGCGGGCCTGCGAGTTGATGGAAGAAGTGGGCTTATCGGCGGACTGGGCCGATCGTTCTCCACTGGAGTTCAGTGGCGGCCAGCGGCAACGGCTGGCCATCGCCAGGGCGATAGCGCTGCAGCCCACGCTGCTGATATTGGATGAGTCCCTCTCAGGTCTTGATTTGGTGACGCAGGCGCAAATATTGAACCTGCTTGCGGACATCCGGTTCGCTCGGTCGCTGACCTGTTTGTTGATCTCTCACGACCTAAGCCTGGTGGGGCAGGTTGCGGATCATATCGCCGTGATGCATCAGGGTACGATTGTCGAGCGCGGAACCAGGCAACGGGTGTTTGGCAATCCGCAGCACACCCACACTCGCGAGCTGCTGGCCGCGACGCCGGGCCTTGAGTTGGCCTTTCGAACCGCGCAGCCGGGAATGAGAACATGAACTACCTCGGGCGGCGACTGGCTCACGGAATATTGCTTCTGGTTGGGGCCTCGCTACTCTGCTTCCTGTTCACCGATTTGGCGCCGGGCAGCTTCTTCGATGAAATCAAGTTGAATCCGCAGATCTCGCCGGAGACGGTCGCGGCTCTTCGATCTCAGTACGGACTGGACCAACCCACATCCGTGAGATATGTCGGCTGGGTAAAGTCGGTGTTCAAGGGCGAGTGGGGCTACTCCTTTGCCTACAACTCTCCGGTGCGCGGCCTGCTTATGTTGCGAGCGGGCAATACGCTGCTGCTTACGGGAGTGGCTACTCTGCTGGTTTGGCTGATTGCGGTGCCGTTGGGGATTTGGATCGCCGACCACCCCGACGCGTGGAGTGACCGGCTGTGCAGGGGAGGTACCTCAATTCTCCTCTCGGTGCCGGAACTGGTGCTGGTCTTGGGCTTTCTGTGCTTGGCGGTTCGAACCCACGCGCTGCCGGTTGGAGGGATGGCGTCGGTCGGCTTCGACCAACTCGGCCGCTGGTCAAAACTCGGCGACTTGATAATGCACCTGATCATTCCAGTCATCACGCTGGTACTGGCCGGTCTGCCGATCCTGCTGCGACATGTGCGCGCAAGCATGACCGAGGTTCTGAAGGCTCCGTTTGTCCAGGCTGCACGCGGACACGGAGTTGCAAAAACCCGGCTGCTGTTTCGCTACGCGCTTCCAGCGGCCGCTAATCCTTTGATCTCTTTATTCGGATTCTCGGTGGGCGGTCTTCTCAGTGGGTCGCTGTTGGTCGAAGTCGTTACCGGCTGGCCAGGACTGGGGCCCCTGCTCCTGGAAGCAACCATGTCCCGGGACCTGTATGTCGTGGTCGGAGTGGTGATGTTATCGACTGTTTTCATGATCCTTGGCAACTTCTTAGCGGATGTAATGCTCGTCGCCGCGGATCCACGGATAAGGATGCAATAGGGCGAGAAGCGAGTTGGGCGAGAAAATGACGAGCAAAAAGAAATTCTGGGCCGCCGTGACATTTCTCGTGCTACTGCACGCCGTCATAGTGTTCGCTGGCTTTGTGGCGCCCTACGATCCCACCAGTCAGAATCGGAATCTTCCTTTTGTGCCACCTACACGCCCTCATTTTATCGATACTCAAGGACGCTTCCACCTGCGTCCCTTCATTTGCCAATGGATCTCCCGACCCCAAAGTTTGTACGAGTACGAAGAATCCCACGATAAAGCGTACCCGATCCATTTCTTGGTGAAGGGCCCCGAGTACAAGATAGCCGGTCTTTTTTCTGCACACACCCATTTGTTCGGTGTGGAAGTTCCGGCGCAGATTTTTCTGGCGGGCAGCGACAACTATGGGCGGGATCAATTTTCCAGGATATTGTACGGTGGCCGCATCTCATTGGCTGCGGGTTTGCTGGCCACGTTGATTTCACTGATGTTGGGGCTGCTGCTCGGCACCATTTCCGGCTTCTATGGACGATGGATCGACGAATCAGTGATGCGCACCGCGGAACTCTTTCTGGTTCTGCCCTGGCTCTATCTGTTGCTGGCGGTGCGGGCATTCCTGCCGCTCTACATCAGTCCAATGCAAACCTTCTTTCTTCTGGTAGCAGTGATCGGATCCGTCGGATGGGCGCGCCCGGCGCGTCTGGTGCGAGGCGTCGTGCTCAGCGCCAAGACTCGTAAGTACGTTGCAGCCAGCCGTGGTTTTGGCGCTTCCGACATCCATATTCTTCGCCGACATGTGTTGCCCCATACTTATGGAGTCTTGCTGACACAAGCGGCGTTGCTGGTTCCTCAATATGTGGTTGCAGAAGTGACTCTGTCGTTTCTTGGTCTGGGATTGAGCGAACCCCTGCCCAGCTGGGGCAGTCTGCTGGCGAATTTACAGCAGTACAACGTCCTGGTGTCGTATTGGTGGATGTTCATCCCGGGACTGGCTTTGATAGTTTTCTCTCTTGGTTACCTTGCGGTAGCGGATGCATTCCTCAAGCGGTTACAATCGACCACGGTCTAAATAAATCACATATGCACCGTTTGGCATGGCTCGCCGCCTTGGTGTTAGCTTTTGGGCCCCGTGCTGTCGCCTTATCTTCCCCGCAGCCGCCGCAATCAGGCGAAGAATTACAGGTCACGGACAACCAAGTTGGTCATTACGGCGGGAGCCTGGTTGTTGCCCAGAGTGCCGAGCCAAAGACTCTCAATCCTGTCACCGCTGCCGACGTGCGCTCGCGCGAGGTGATCGGCCGGATGGTGGCTGACCTGATCCACATCAACCGGGACTCGCAAAAAACGGAACCGTCGCTGGCCAAGTCGTGGACGACGTCCGGTGATGGCCGGGTCTTCACTCTGAAGCTGCGGCGAGGGTTGAGATTTTCCGACGGTCAGCCCTTCGATGCTGACGACGTGGTGTTCTCCTTCCAGGTCTACCTGGACGAAAAGATCCATTCTCCGCAGCGGGACCTCCTGATTGTTGGTGGAAAACCGATTGCAGTGCAGAAGATTGATTCGTATACGGTGCGATTCACTCTGACTCAGCCTTACGCCGCCGCTGAACGCATCTTCGACAGTCTGGCCATCATGCCGCGCCACCTTCTGGAGAAGGCGTATCACGAAGACCGGTTTACGCAGGTGTGGAACGTCACCACATCACCTGCGGAAATGGCCGGCATGGGCCCGTTCCGGCTGAAGCAGTATGTTCCTGGCCAGCGCATTGTGCTCGAGCGCAATCCCTACTTCTGTAAAGTAGATCAGAGAAACAACCGGCTTCCGTACCTCGACGAACTGGTCTTCCTGTTTGCAGGAAATGAAGACGCTCAGGTCATTCGCTTCCAGGCTGGCGATACCGACATCATGAGCCGCATCAATGCCGAGAATTACGCGCTCCTGTCCCGGGATGCGCAAAATCGCGGCTATGAGCTGTTCGATCTCGGCCCCAGCCTGGAATACAACTTTCTTCTCTTCAACCTCAACGACGTAAAGGGACCAACCGCGAGCAAGCTCGGGCCTCAACTCGCGTGGTTCTCGGATCTGAAGTTCCGACAAGCCGTTTCCTCGGCCATCGACCGGGAAGCCATCGTGAAGCTGGTCTACGCAGGGCGCGGCATGCCGCTGTGGGGAAATGTAAGCCCATCCAATAAGTTCTGGATGGATCAATCCTTGCCTCACCCTGCGCGCTCAGTGGAGCATGCGCGGGACTTGCTGAAGTCGGCCGGCTTCTCGTGGCGCAACGATGGCCGCCTGGTTGATCGCCAGAATAGACCGGTACAGTTCTCGATTGTGGCCAGTTCCTCAAACAACCAGCGAACCAAAATCGCTGCCCTGATTCAGGACGACCTGAGCCAGCTGGGAATGGACGTCCATGTGCTTCCGCTGGAGTTCCGCGCCCTTCTCGACCGCGTATTCCAGACCTTCGATTACGAAGCTGCGGTTATGGGGTTGGGCGGCGGAGATGCCGACCCAAATCCCGAGATGAACGTATGGTTGTCGTCCGGAAGCACACACCTTTGGCACCTGGGAGAAACCAAGCCGGCCACGGACTGGGAGGCGCAAATCGACCAGTGGATGCAGAAGCAGATGATCGAGCTGAATTACGCCCGGCGCAAGCGCTTTTACGACCAAGTCCAAAAGATTATCGCCGCCAATCTTCCTTATGTCTTTCTGGCCACGCCCAACATTCTGGTGGGCGCCAAAAAGAATGTAGAAAACTTCAAGCCGGCTATTTTAGAGCCCATCACCCTATGGAATGTTGAACAGCTCTATCTTCGACAGGAAAGCGGAGCCGCGGCCGGTGCAAAACGGTGAAGCCGGAAACCCTTCCGCGCGAGCTCTCATGGTCGAGCGAGCGCCTGGTTCGCGAATGCTGCCAGGGCAATCAAGCAGCCTGGTCCGCTTTGATCGAGAAATATAAGAATCTGATTTTCTCGATCCCCATAAAGTTCGGGTTGTCTCGCGAGGACTCTGCGGACATTTTTCAAGCCGTTTGTCTCGATCTGTTTTCGGATTTGCCCCGATTGCGCGAGCCGCGCGCTCTTCCCAAATGGCTCATGCAGACGAGCTATCACAAGTGTTTGCGGGTCAAAAAGCAGCGACTGAATCTGCTCGAGCACCCGACGGAGATCGAGGAACAGCCCGAAGCGACAACTGAAGAACTGCCCGAAGAGATGCTCTATCAGTTGCAGCGGGAGCAAATGCTGCGGGATGCAATCGCCGAACTTCCTTCCCGATGCAATCAGTTGATTGGCCTGCTCTTCTTTGATGAACCGCCCCGTCCCTATCAGGAAGTGGCCAAACAACTGAAACTCGCAACCGGCTCGATCGGGTTCATCCGGGGGCGCTGCCTGAGGTTGCTTCGGCAGCGGCTGGAAAAAGAGGGTTTCAGGTGACCGAGCCCACCCCAGCAGATCTTCAGGAAAAAGAGCATCAGGAGAAATTGTTGGCGCAGCTCGCCGAGCTGTCGGATGAGGCAGCCAGGCGCGCCTTCCTCTCGCGCAACCCGGGTCTGTTGAAGCCGGAAGTGGTGACCGAACTCGCCGATCAGGCGCGCGAGAAGGTCCGGGTCGATGTGCGACAAGCCTTATCCCTGGCCGACGCTGCGCTGACCATCGCGACTGATCTTGATAATAAGGAGTCCCTGGCGCGCGCCCTGCGGGCAAAGGCAAATGTTCTGTACGCCCAGGGCAAGCACGCGGCGGCAGCCGTGCTCCACGAGCAGGCGGTCGCCTGGTTCGAATCGATCGGGCAGAGCCACGAGGTGGCCCGCACCCTCAGCGGATCGATCCAACCCATGCTTCTGTTGGGCGAGTACAACCGTGCATTTACCGCCGCCGAACGCGCCCGGCAGATATTCGCGGCGGAGGGAAACGTGTGGCGGCTGGCCCGGCTTGAGATCAACATCGGCAACATTCACTACCGGCAGGACCGCTTCATCGAGGCCCAGGCTTGCTATGAACGTGCCTACCAGGGGTTGTTGCTGGATCAAAAGGATGCGGAAGGGATCGCCGCAGTTTTGAGCAACCTGGCGACTTGCTATATCAGCCTGCATGCCTTCTCCAAGGCAATTGACGCTTATCGCCAAGCCCGCCATTTCTGTGAAGGGCATGGGATGCCGTTGCTGGTATCCCAGGCCGACTACAACATTGCCTATCTTCACTACCAGAGAGGAGAGTACGGCAAAGCTGTTGAAATGCTGCGGGCAGCACGTCTGGCCTGCAAGAAAGTAGATGACGCGTATCACCTGGCGTTGTGCAACCTCGACCTGGCGGAACTTTATCTCGAACTGAATCTCAGCTCGGACGCAGCCGAACTTGCGCAACAAGGCTACGAGGGCTTTCAGAAATTGGGCATGGGGTATGAGAGCGCCAAGTGTCTGGCCTTCTCCGCCATCGCCGCCAGCCAGCAGGGGCACGCCTTTGAAGGCCTTAAGCTCTTTTCGGAAGCCCGGGAAATTTTCGTCCGGGAAAAAAATCAAGCCTGGCCATCTCTGATCGACCTATACCGGGCTTTGGTGTTCTACAACGAGGGACGTCTGTTTGAGGCGCGGCGGCTCAGCGTCGAAGCCCTCGAGTCCTTCCGCTCACTCAACCTAAGGCACAAGGTGGTTCTGGCTCAACTGTTGCTGGCGCGGATTGCGCTACGGACCGAGGACGTGGAGCAGGCCTATCTCCATGCGCAGGAGGCGATGGGGGAGTGTGCGGAACTGGAGGCGCCAGTTCTCGCCTATCAGGCACACTTGCTGATGGGGAATATTCATTCCGCGGGCGGCAAGGTCGACCCGGCGTATGTGTCCTATCAGAGCGCCCGGCAAGCCCTGGAAACGCTACGTAGCAGTTTGCGCGGCGAAGAACTGAAGATCGCTTTCATAAAAAACCGCCTGGAAGTGTATGAGCATCTGGTTGACCTTTGTTTAACTCGAAATGGCGATGCGGGAGCGACCGAAGAAGCGTTCACTTATATCGAGCAGGCAAAATCGCGCAGCCTGATGGATTTATTCTTCCGGCCGGCGCCCAGCATCGCCGAAGACCAGCCGGGACAGAGCGAACTGGTACGGTCTATCCGCGACTTGCGCGAAGAACTCAACTGGTACTACAACCTGATCGAACGGGAACAACTTCAACCCGAACAGAAGTCGCCAGAACGCATCACAACTCTGCAGAAGCAAGCGGGGACCCGCGAGAAGGAACTACTGCACATGTTGCAGGAGGCGACACCGGCCGACGCCGAGCAAGCCGGGTTGCAGACTCCCACCAACCTTCCAATTACGGCCATTCGCTCCGCCATACCCAATGACACCTTACTGATCGAATATTTTCGAGTTAAGGACCGCATCCTGGTGTGTTTGCTGGGACCAGAAACTCTCGAAGTTCTTCCGGTCACGCTGGAGACCAGGGTAGCGGGTTTTCTGCGGTTACTGCAGTTTCAGCTTTCCAAGTTCCACCTCAATCCGCAATATCTCGAGACCTTCAAGGATTCCCTGGTGCAATCGACTCATGCGCACTTAACCGAGCTCTATCATGAACTGATCGCACCCGTGGCCTCCCGGTTGAAAGCCAGTCATCTTGTTTTCGTTCCCCACGGTTTGCTGCACTACGTTCCGTTCCACGCTTTGTATGACGGTACTGAACACCTGATTGACCGCCAAACGGTGTCGTACTCGCCCAGTGCCAGCATATTTGCGCTGAGCCAGAGCAGAACGGCAAATTCCTCGGGAGCCGCGCTCGTATTCGGTATTCCCGACCTGCAAGCGCCAGCAATACTCGATGAGGTACAGGCGCTTACCCGGGTTCTCGCGCGGGCAGAATTGTTTATCGGGAAAAATGCGACGGAACACGTCCTGCGAAGCCAGGGGCCCAATAGCCGGATCATTCACATCGCGACCCACGGCCGTTTCCGCCAGGACAATCCCATGTTTTCCGCTATCCGCATGGGAGACTCGTTCTTGAGTTTGTTTGATCTCTATCAACTGAGGCTTCCGGTTGAGCTAATAACCCTAAGTGGGTGTTCTACCGGGCTGAACGTCGTCAGCGCAGGCGATGAATTAATTGGCTTGGCGCGCGGTTTGATGCACGCCGGGGCACAATCCTTGATTCTCAGTTTGTGGGACGTTCATGATAAGAGCACGGCCAAGTTTATGACCGTCTTTTACCGACTCCTCGAGGAAGGGAAAAACAAGCCGGCTGCCCTGCGGGGGGCGATGTTGGCCCTACGATCGAGTTATCCCCATCCTTATCAATGGGCTCCGTTCATCCTAGTGGGCAAAGCCTGACCCCCCAAAATATTTTTGCCCACCCTATATTTTTCGCTCCCTGGGCTTCCCTTATTCCACAGAGACCCAAAAAATCAGGAGTGACCGCCGCTAGGTCGGGTCCGCTCCCCTGCGGAGGTTGAAGTTGAAGCATTTTAGCGAACAAGCTTGGGCAGATTTTGTGCGCGACCTGGCTACGCCAAGGATGAGAACAGCGATGCAGCAGCATATCAGGGACGGTTGCGGAAAGTGCATGACCGCATTGCAGGTGTGGAAGAACGTTCTGTCCATTGCCAGGGCGGAGACCGCGCTCACTCCCCCCAGTGACGCCGTCCGAGTGAGCAAGAGCCGATTTACCCCGACGCCTGCTAAAGCCAAGCACGGCCTTCGTCTTTTATTCGATTCCCATGTGCAGCCGGTCACGGCGGGAGTACGGGGCGCGGTTTCGGCCAGGCAGTTTCTCTACGAGACCGATGACTACTACATTGACCTCCGTCTCGAACCGCGCCGAGACTCCGATTCCGCGTGCCTGGTGGGACAAGTCCTGAACCGGACAGGCGGCGAACGGGCAGCTCAAAAAGTGCCGGTCCGACTGCAAGAGGGAATCCGGCCGCTGGCTGAGACCGCAACCAACCAATTTGGTGAGTTCCAACTCGAGTTCGAGGCCAGCCAGAACCTGTGCCTCTCGATCGGTCATGACCAGGAAAGTGAAATCATACTCCCCCTTTATGGAGTTCAAAAGCCGAACAATCGGAAGGACTTAACATAGGCCAGCTGGGTCTAACGGTAACTCTTTTCCGATTACGGCTGTAAGTTTTGCGAATTCTGATTTTGTCCTAGACTCACATGAGTCAGAGGGGGAACCAGTGAGATCGAACGATCATTCTACGAGCAGCGCAGCGCAGCATCATCGGCTGCGGGCTCTGCGTGCGTATTTGGCACTTATATTGCTCCTCTGTGTCGGAGCGCAGAGTCTAGTGGCGCAAACAGCGCCGCAGACCCGGCTGGTAGTCCGAGACAAGCTCGGTCTCGGCAACCTGCTGAACCTGTGCAAGCTGGTCGGGTGCACGGTGGACCACGGATTAGGCGATCCCTCCGGCCAGTTGTTTCTGATCAAGACGCCGCAGCCGCTCAATGCAGTCGTCGCGCTGTTAAACGTAAACCTCGGACTGATCTCGATCGAGACTGACCAGGTGGTGCAGACGCAAGCCGCAGATGCTGGGCCTGCTCCCTCTTATCTGACGGACACCACTCCGGTCAACTATTACGGCTCGACGGTCTGGCGGGGTTATGTGACTCAGCCCGGAAATCAACTAATCCTGACGGACAAGACTCACGCAACATTCAATACCGCGGGGGCGAATGTCATTGTGGCCGTGATCGACACCGGGGTCGATCCCACTCATCCTGTCCTCAAGAACTCGTTGGTAACTGGTTATGACTTCACTCGTGGCAAGAGCGGCGGTTCTGAAGACGCGGACGTCAGCCAATCCACGGTTGCGGTGCTGGACAATCGCAAGCCGGCAAGAGTTAGCCAATCGACGGTCGCGGTCCTGGACCAGTCATCGGTGGCAGTGCTGGACGGTCCGCAATACGCCGCTTTCGGTCACGGCACCATGGTGTCCGGCATCGTTCATCTGGTGGCTCCACAAGCGAAGATCATGCCGTTGAAGGCGTTCCATGCGGACGGAACCGGTTATAACTCCGACATCCTGAACGCCATCTACTATGCGGTCAACCATGGCGCCAGGGTGATCAACATGAGTTTCAACTATTCCAACTCCTCGCAGGAGCTGGCCAACGCTGCGAACTACGCGAATTCAATGGGCGTAGTTTGCGTGGCGGCAGCGGGCAACGACGGTCAGCAGGTGACAGTCTATCCTGCCGCGCTGAAGAATGTGATCGACGTGGCCGCGACTGGTAATAGCGACATCCGCTCCACTTTCTCTAATTACGGAGCGCCGCCAGTATGGCTGACCGCGCCGGGTGAAGGCATCATGACCACCTATCCCTTCGGCACCTGGGCGGCGGGATGGGGAACTTCATTCAGTGCGCCTCTGGTGTCCGGAACCACAGCATTGCTGATCAGCACAAGTCCGACATCGCTCTCGCTGAAGTCTGTGTTGCAGGGTGGCGGAGCCAAGACCCAAGCGGGATCTGCTTTGTCACATGCCCAGCCGATCTCGGATCCGCAAATGGGATATGGGCGTCTGGATACTTATCAGGCCATGCAGGCGTGGCGCAAAGCTATGGGATTGAAATAGCGTGGCGCAAGGCTACTCCATGCTCTCACTAAACGAAATGTCGCCTGATTTGTTGGCAAGCTCAGCTGGCTTGCGGATCAAAGAGCTGGAGCAGCAGCAGAATTCCCTGCTGAAGTCGGTGATCTGCGGATTCAATCAGCTGCTCGACCTGCGTGACCTGGGCACTGGAGTTCACAGCACCCGTCTGGCGGAATGGGCGGTGCGAGTCGCGCGCAAGTTGGGCATCCCCGAAACCGATCTGTATCAGTTGGAAGTCGCCGCCTTGCTGCACGACATCGGAAAAATCGGCATTCCCGACTCGATCTTGAAAAAGCAAGGCAAGCTGACCGACGCCGAGCGCGGACTGATGAACAAACATCCGGAATACAGCTGGTCTATCCTGCGCTTGCTTCCGGGACTGGAGAAGGCTAGCCTCTATGCCCTCCACCATCATGAGAGTTTCAACGGAGCGGGCTACCCGGCCGGGCTGAAGGGCGAGGAGATACCGATCGGATCGCGCATAGTGTCGGTGATCGATGCCTATGACGCGATGATTTCCAATCGTTGCTATCGCCAGGGCCTCCCGCATGAAGACGCCGTGCGGCGGCTGTTGGAGGGTGGCGGCGCGCAGTTCGATCCAGTCGTGGTTCATAGGTTTGTGGAAATTGCCAAGGAAGAAGCCGCAGATGTCTTTGCGGCGATCGGCGTCGGCCCTTCGGCGGTGATCTAGAGGCTAGTGAACCACGACCAGGTGATGGCAAAAAATGTGGCGACGGGTTCCGTCGCCCATCCTTCCGACTTTGGGGCGGACCCCGGGTCTTACTCCCACCTGGTCCGACTTAACGTCCCTTCAACAGCTCAAGTCGCGACGCGTTGCGCTTTCTGGTGAGACCGCTTGTCTTAACTGATCCGGTGCTCCGGTTACGAGCGATGCTATCCATGCCCGAATTGCTCAAATTGTCCGGGCCGCCATCCGCAATTGTTCCCGAAACCGTGCGTGCGCCGGTTCGGCAGTCAGTCGAGGGTGCCACGCCAAAAAGCTTCCTCGGCTCGAACGGCTGGGCCAACCGGAGGACATCGCGGGCGTCGTGTCGCATTACGCAAAGCCCCCGTTAGCGCGCAGCACCTGCGCGTTTACCCAGCCGCCGTCGGCGCCGGCGAGGAATGCTTGTGGGCGAGTGAATTCGCCCGCAGGACTGGTGCGGAATATTCTTACCCATAGAAAACCTCTAAAGGAGAACCAGTAATGAAGCAAATTATCGTCATCACGGGCGCATCGAGCGGCTTTGGATCCCTCACACCGCGTGCTCTAGCCCAAGTAGGACACACCGTGTACGCCATAGATTGGATGTTGTGATCCACAACGCGGGCCACATGGTCTTTGGCCCGGCCGAAGCCTTCACACCGGAGCAACTCGCGGAGCTGTATGACGTCAATGCGCTGAGCACCCAGCGCGTGAACCGTGCAGCTCTGCCTCAATTGCGTCGGCAGAGGAAAGGTCTCGTGGTTTGGGTGTCGAGCAGTAGTGCAGCGGGCGGAACTCCGCCCTATCTGGCGCCTTATTTTGCGGCGAAGGCCGCGATGGATGCCTTGGCCGTAGTCTACGCGCGTGATCGAGACCTCGATCATCGTTCCAGGTGCTTTCACCAGTGGCACGAATCACTTCGCCCATGCTGGGTCACCCGATGACAAGGCACGGGCTGCTGAATATGACGCTGGTCCCTATACGGGTTTCGGGGACCAGGTCCGCAAGGGCTTCGCCTCTATCGTTCCCCCTGATGCGGGCGTCTCCGCGGTGGCGGACGCTATCGTCAAGGTGATTGATGCCCCCTTTGGCAAGCGACCTTTTCGGGTCCATATCGACCCGACGCAGGACGGCGCGGAGGTAGTCAATGCGGTTTCGGACCGTGTCCGGGCCGAGCTGCTTCGTCGGATCGGCCTCGGCGACGTGCTGACACCGCGGGTGGTCGCAGCCCAATCGCAAAGCGCGGCCTAAACCGATTACAGGCAGAGCTGAGTTGCCGATGAAGTGGCGAGTTACGCCACGGTCACGGCTTGGGTCGTCGCAGACAGCAGAGGCGGGTTATTTAAAGGCAAAGAAGTAAATCTGCAAGTCCCTAAGAGAGGAAGGGGGCGGGAGAGACCCGCCCCTGTTTATATCCACCGCGTCACCGAGCGGTGGCTGCTTAGAACTCGTATCGCAAAGCGAACTGCATCACGCGCGGGCTGGTGAGCAAGCCGCTGTAGGCACCAAATGCCGGGCCAGCGTCGATATTATTTGTAATGGTCGCGACGTCGAAGCGTTTCAGGTTCGGTACGTTGAAAACCTCCCAGCGGAATAACACGCTGTGCGCTTCGCTGTAGGGCATTTGCCAGCGCTTGCTGAGGCCCATGTCCAGGCCGGCATAGCCCGGGCCACGAACAATGTTGCGCTGTCCACTTTCTCCTGGGAAGAGATGGCGAAAAGGACCTAGACCATCGTTTGTAGTCGGCAGGTCTGTGGGAAAGAGATTGACCGAACCGTCGGGACGTATGGTGGTGTGAGCATGGATGGGACCGACTTGAACTACAGCGCCGCCTAACTGCCAGTTGGTCGGCCACGTGCCACCATTGGTTATCGTAATTGGGAATCCGCTAGTCCATCGGGCCAGTCCGGACAGTTGCCACCCGCCAATAATGGCTTGGGCAATTCCATGAGCTTCCCCGGCAAATGCCCTACCCTTGCCAAAAGGTAGCTCCACAACCCAGTTCGCATTGACTTGGTGCCTGGTGTCAAAATCTGACGCAGCACGCAATGCATTCGGATCCCATGAGTTAATGATCTCTCCTGTCCCGCCTCCTATGCCGTTGTAAGCGTCAACCCGTTCGGCGTCGGAGGAAATGTCAATCGATTTGGAGAAGGTGTAATTGAAGTCGAACTGGATACCCTGAGACATCCGTTTTCGCAGGTTCACCTGCATGGCATGGTAGTTTGCATTACCGATCGACCGCCAGGCGTACAGAGAGTGGAACTGACGATTGAAGAACGCGTTCCTTCCCAGCACCGATGGGTAGTATTGTGACGGCGTGAACACGCCTTGGCCGTCGGTCGTCCCCTCCTGGCCGGCGATACCCCCGATTCCATTGAAATCAGAGCCCCAATAGTCCAGATTGGCAAGGGCCGTAGTTTCGTCCCCAAACCCATTTACCGGCCCTCCGCTGCAGCTGAAGAGATCGTACATTGCTTGCACGGGATCAGTCGTGAACAGGGGAGTCACACCGGGCGTGTTGATAGGTCCGCTGCAGGCCAGGTTGTATTGATCGCCTGCTTGCAGCGGAGCAACCATGTTCTGCCAATAAGCGGCGGTGGGACCGACCAGGGCAGCGTTAACGTCGGAAGTCGGTGTGCCCGCAAAGCCAAGCTCACTCAAGCGTCTAGCTGCTTTGAAGTAACTAATTTTGGATTTCGGATCGGTGATGTTGAGTGGCATTGCCAGGTCTTCCTGCGATAGCAGGCGGTGAGAGAGGCGTCCTACGTAGGAGACATCGAGGCTGAAGTTCTTGGGCAACTCGCGGCCGATCGAGAAGTCCAGAGTGTAAGAGTAGGGGGTCCTGATGGTGTCGTCCAATCCCCATTGGATCGCCAGGCCTGTGCCGGCGTCAGGATACGTATAGGGGAACCCGCCGGCCGGCGTGGCCGGGAAATAAGGCGTAACGCCATCCTGCTCGAATTGTGGGAGAGTGTTCAGACCCGTGAGGCGCGGTACCGTGGACGCCGACGGAACTGGCGCTGTAATCCCGGTTGAGAGGCCGAAAGAGCCGCGGCGGTCGAACGTGCTCAGCAAGCCCGAGCCGATGCGGTCGAACACCATACCGAAGCCGCCGCGGACGACGGTTTTATCCCCTTCTCCGAACAAACTTTTCAACCAGCCATCGCTGGCCCTGGGCGAGTATGCGAAGGCGAGACGCGGCGCGAAGTTCTTGTAATCCCACCCGTAGTATCCCTTCTTCCCGCCATTGGCTGGCCCGGACAGGTCGAAGGAAAGGAGGGGATCGGTGTTGGAGGCGCCGCCGCTCAGCATCTTTTCCGCACGCTGTTGAAACCAGTTGCCCAAACTTATGGTTGGCGTTACCTCAGTTCCGTTGGTCTCCCACGGGGGAGAGAACAAGGAATAGCGCAGGCCGTAGGTAATAGTGAGGTTTGGTTTGAGGCGATAGGAGTCCTGCGCGTAGAACTCATACTCATCGGCGCCAAAGCGCCGCTTCAGGGGTGCGCCCTGGGGCAGGGCTGTGCCGGTCTTATCGAAGTTGAAGGTGGCGTCCAGCTCGCTGACCATCCCCAACATCGCAATCATCGGATAGTTGTACCCAATTACGAAGTTCGAATCGACGCCGGGGAAACCGTTATTCCCTGGATCGAGCGGGCTGTTGGTGCCCGCGATTCCGGCGGTGTTCAGCCCGGAAGAATTGGTTACACCCTGGGAAAAGGAGCTCAGGAAGTTCGCACGTGGATTGCGAATGAAGCGGAGGTTCGTGCCGAACTGAAAGGTGTGCTTTCCCTTTGTCCAGGCAATATCATCGACAAAATTATGCACCGGGGTCTGGAAAACGCGGCTGCGGGTGACCGCCAAGCTCGAGTTGTTAGAAGTGCTATCGTCGTTCAAGCCGCGGAAGAAGTTGAACGGCTGAGAGTCATTGTTGCCGATGTCG
>Ga0137416_10000446_pt1 | contig 19280 bp, 17 predicted proteins | sample CZODoug3_1_1_16f_FD_108282 | JGI IMG/M metagenome (GOLD analysis project Ga0137416, IMG submission 108282) | Vadose zone soil fungal communities from Angelo Coast Range Reserve, California, USA - CZODoug3_1_1_16fungal (Illumina Assembly) | ecosystem: Environmental > Terrestrial > Soil > Vadose...
CCAAGGTGTGCGACATTAGCGATACCGCTGCCGCTGGCCGAGAGCGAGGAGAAGAAGGCCATAGCACCAAGCAGCAGAACGAACCATTTGGCGGGGATCGGAAAGATGATGAAGATGATGATTCGATTCGGAAACAGGATTCCGTAGGCTGCCAGTATTCCGTAAATCGCTCCCGACGCACCAATCGTGGTGACGAAAGAACTCGGCGAAAGCAGAACCGACAGAAGTCCGGCCCCGATACCACAGATGAAGAAGAACTTGGTGAACTGGCGGCTACCCCACAATGATTCGAGTTCAGACCCGAACATCCACAGGCCGAGCATGTTGAAGATGATGTGGAACGGCTGGCCGGTCGCGTGGAGGAAAATGTAGGTCACCAGTTGCCATAGGTGGAAGTTGTGCGTCACCTGGGCCGGGGTAAGACCGAAGTTGGAGATAAAGGAAGGATCGATAAGCTCCACGAAGAACGCAATGACACAGCTGACGATGAGGATCCTGACTGCCGGCGTCCAGGGTCTGAAGCCTAGTCCCGAAAACGTTGAGCGATAGCGTGACACTTTTTTCTGTTCCTATTTGCCTGTTCGCGGACGAATAAACCAACCAGCGTAAAACAAACCTGCCCCGAGTGAGGCAGTTTTCATCAATGGTCCCATCTGGCCAAAATAAAGCAACAACGCTTCGCCGGTTAAAATAAGTCCCAGCAATTGGAGACCCATTGCGGCGTAGTAGCGTATCATCTAGAAATTCTATCATGCGTGGTAGCGTGGTAATCGGGAGTCCGCCGCGAATTACGCGAATGACGCCAGAATGGGCGCATCAAAGGATTCTTGACGCGCCCATTTTGGCGTCATTCGCGTAATTCGCGGCTGAGACCTCTTTTCACCAATTTTCTAAAGCCCCTTAACAAGGTTGCCGATGTATGAGATGCACGTGTGTGCTTTATTAGATGCTTGACCGTACATTTCTCTTCACAGATATAGAAGGCAGTACAACGCTATGGGAACGTTTTCCCGAGCGGATGCGGGGTGCCCTGGCCCGGCACGACGGCCTTTTGCACGCTGTTATCGAGGAATATGGCGGCAAGGTGTTCAAAACGGTCGGAGATTCGTTTTGTGCGGTTTTTGCGACCCCCGCCGGTGCCGTTTCGGCGGCCGCCGCCGCTCAGCACAGGATTGCGGCCGAAGCATGGGAGGAAATTGATGGGGTCATTCGCGTACGAATGGCCATCCATACAGGCCCCGCCGAAGAACGCGACGGCGACTACTTCGGCCAATCGCTCAATCGAGTCGCACGAATGCTGGCAGCGGCCCACGGCGGCCAGATCGTTCTTTCGAAGATTGCTGCGGATCAGATAGGTGATGCTCTGCCGGCCCCGGCGAAGCTGACCGACCTCGGAGAGCATCGCCTTCGGGATCTCGTCCATCCGGAGCATATCTTGCAATACAGCGAGCCCGGACTGTCCGAGGAATTTCCTCTTCTGCGTTCGCTGAGCGCTTTTGCAAACAATCTTCCGGAACAACTGACGACTTTTATCGGCCGGGAAACCGAAATGGCCGAAGTCAAACACCTTCTGTCGCGATCGCGGTTACTGACGCTCTCCGGATCCGGGGGAAGCGGCAAGACACGCCTTGCATTGCAGGCGGCCGCCGAATCTGTGGACCGCTTCACCAACGGCGTCTGGTTCGTCGACGTGGCCACCGTTCTGGAGCCGGATCTTCTCCCCAGTGCAGTAGCGGCAGCGCTCCGGCTGCGCGAGCAGTCTGGTCAAACGATGTTTGATACGCTGGCTGGTTTTCTTCGCGGCAAACGGCTGCTCCTGATTCTCGACAATTGCGAGCAGATCGTCAGCGCGTGCGCGGCTCTCGCCGAGAAACTGCTCAAAACCTGCCCCGATCTCCAGATCCTTGCGACCAGCCGAGAAGGTCTGGGCATTGGCGGCGAGTTGACCTGGCGCGTCCCATCTCTGCCGACTCCATCCAACCAGGATCTGAATTCGTTCGAGAAGACAGCGGCAAACCCGGCGGTCCGCTTATTCGTGGATCGAGCTGTCTCCGCGGTTCCGACGTTCAAGCTCACACCGAAAAATGCTCCCGCAGTCGTGAAGGTGTGCCAGCGGCTGGACGGAATACCACTGGCTATCGAACTTGCTGCGGCGCGCGTGAAGACGATTGCTCCCGAAGAGATCGCGCTGCGCCTGAGCGACAGGTTCCGCTTGCTCACCGGGGGAAGTCGAACGGCACTGCCGCGACATCAAACTCTTCGCGCGGCCATCGATTGGAGCTACCACCTGCTGGGTGGACTCGAAGGCATTCTGTTCCGGCGGCTTTCGCTGTTTTGCGGAAATTTTTCGATTGAGGATGCGGAGGCCGTATGTGAGGACGAGCAGTTACCGGCCGGCGACGTCCTGGACTCCATCAGCAGGCTTGTGGACAAGTCGCTTTTGATTCCCGAGCATGCCGAGGAAACCGGACGTTACCGCATGCTCGAGACCATACGCGAGTACGCCTACGAGCGGCTTCAGGAATCGGATGAAGTAACAGCGACGCAATCGAGGTTTCTGAATTTCTTTCTGCAGATGGGCCTGCAGGCGGAGATCGAGCTCTCCGGACCTGCCCAGGGAGAATGGCTCGAGCGCCTCGATGCAGAGCATGAAAACCTTCGCGCTGCGTTAGCGTGGAACGTGCAGGAGGCCGAACCCGCTGTCGGCCAGTTGCGTCTCGCGCTGGCGCTGTCGAGATTCTGGCTGGTGCGCGGTTATTGGGAAGAGGGTTTGACCTGCCTGTTGCGCGTCGCTGGATCCACTGTCGCGCTTCCACTTGCTGCCGAGCGATCGAAGGCGTTCAACAGCTGCGGCAATCTGGCCACTCCGCTGGGCCGGTATGAGGATGCTTTGAAGCATTATGGGCAAAGCCTCGAAATCCGCAGGGAACTCGGCGACGAGCGCGGTATCGCCGTCACATTGAACAATCTCGGAATGTTGCACAAGAATCAGCGCTCCTACGAAAAAGCCAGGCCGCTCTTTGAAGAGGCGCTGGCGTTGTTCCGCAAGCTCGGCCAGGATGGGGCGGTCGCCACCTGCCTGCACAATCTTGCGGGAGTCAAGGGAGCGAAGGGCGATGACGCGGAGGCGGAGCGAAACGCACGGGAATCCCTGCAGATTTTCAGAAACATCGGGGACCAGCTTGGAGTTGCCGCGGCCCTGCGCGTATTGGGAAATTTATCCTGCTCGTGCGGACATGTCGGAGATGCCCACACGTTCTTCGAAGAGAGCCTCGCGCTATTCCGCGGATTGGGAGAAAAAGTGGGCATCGTCGAATGTCTGCAGAGCCTCGGTGACCTCATGATCACCAAACAAAATTGCGAGAGCGCGCGAGCCCTCTATGAGGAGAGTTTGAATATCGCACGAGGCATTGCAGCCGCGCCGCACATGGCCGCTGCGCTGGATGCGCTCGAAAGATTGGCCAATACGGAGGTTGTACAGTGAACGAAAAACGTAAGTTTCCGAGGATTTCCTCGTTGGTTCCTGAAGAGGACGCGGTCCTTATCAGCATGAACAACGGAAAACATTTTGCAGCCAAGCTCGTGGACCTGAGCCGCGGCGGAGTCATGATGTACACGGACGACCCATCGGCCTGGATTGAGATCGGAGGGCCGTACAAGCTCTATTTCCAGAGCCGTGGAGAGATGTTCCATGTGGAGGGAACACTCGTTCGAACCGACACGCAGTTCCTGGCGTTTCAGTTCTTCAACGTCACGGACCTGGATATCGCCGAACTTCGAAAGAAGCTTGCGCAGATGGATATGCTCAATTCCAGGCTGTACGTCCGCCAGTAAGTCCGTCAGCTCTGCTGCTTTTCCTTACAGTTGATGCAGACGCGGGTCCATGGCACAGCCCCGAGCCGTGCCGGGGCAATCTCGTTCTCGCAATCCATGCAGATGCCGTAGGTCCCCTGATCGATACGATGGATGGCTTCTTCTATAGCTCTGAGAAGCTTAGAGTCGGTTTGCTTTAAGGCAAGACGAACGTGAAGGTCATTTTCCTGGCTGGATTGATCAATCCAGTCGCCGCTCTTTGAGCCGGGTTCGGTGGCCGGCGTCCGCGCCGGTGTTGCTGCGAGAAGTTCCTCCTTCTTTTTTTCCAGAATATCCCGATACTTTTTGAGATTCGAGGAATGCATCTTGCTGGGGCTCCTAAAACAGCCCGATGGGGCCTGCATAAACGATCAATTTTAGCACCATGAGCGGAGCTGTGCAAAAACCAGGTCCTTCACAGTGAATACGTCGTACTGAAGCAACTGATCATCCTCGACGCCGATGATCCATTCGGCGACCCGCCTCCTGAGTTCGGCTTCGAGTGCCTGCGGATCGTTGATTCCGACCGCCTGCCTGAGTTGCTCCAGCGTGGACGGGCTGGCCTGTACGCCAAGAAACGTGCCGACATAATCGACGGCGGCGTCGCGAATCTCCTTCACGCGCTCCAGTTGATTGTTAAGGCGGTTCTCTTCGCGCCACGGTTGGACCTTGACGTCTACAAGCTCTTCCATCATGTGGCGGATGACGACGGAGAAAAGTTCATCGTCCGTCGCCCCCTGGAGGGCCGTTCGAACTTCGGCGAACAGGTCAGCCTCCTGCTCGGCCGTCAACGAGAAATCGTAGGGGAGAAGATGTGTCCGGACGTAGGTCTCCATGATCTCGTAACGAGCTTGCCTCTGCGCACTGGACTTTTCCGTTGGACTCCAGAAACGCCGGAAGAATTGTCTCCTCGATATCGACATCGGGGGAAACATAGCACTTTCTGTAGCGGCGGTCTATGGCCGTTGGATAACGCGGGCTAAAGCCCACGACTACATTGGGATCAAGATCCGCCCGAATGTAGTCGCGGGCTTTAGCCCGCGTTCTCAGGCTATAATCCATGTCCTATGAGTGAATTCGTTCAGGAACTTGAAACCTATGTGTTCAGTCGGCTATCCAGTCTGGACCTTTTGAAGGACACCGATATTCAGACCACGGACCGCTCCGAGATCGTTCGCCGTTTGAAAATGGCTTTGAAGAACGAGCTTGAAGCGAGTGAACTGGCGGCTGTTTGGATGCCGACGACACCCGAAATCGAGGTGAAGCTCGCGCTGGCACGCCAGGCGGGCGACGAAGCGAAACATTACAAGCTGATCGAAAAGCGCCTCGCGAACATGGGTGCCGACTTGAGCGGCTTCAACCCGGTCGCCGAAGGCTATGGTCCGATGTTTCAGCTGCTCTCGGGTTTCAAAACGACCGTCGAGCGCATCGGCGCCGCTCAGTTTGCCCGTGAGGCGCTGGCGCTAAAGAAGAACCAGCAATTCATCGATTTCTGCGAAGCGGTCGGTGATCGTGAGACCGCCGACATGTACCGCGAGCAAATCCAGCCTGACGAAGAATGGCACGTGAACCTGGGCCGCAAAGTTCTGGCGAAGTACGCCACCACGGCTGAGCTTCAGGCTCAGGCGCGCAAGGCTGTGGAATCCGTCCTCGAGCTTGCGGTGAAAATTCAGAACAAGCAGTTGAAAGAGATGAAGGTTAGTCACGCCCCCGGGTGTTGATACGGCCGTTATGTACCAGTGCATCATTTTAGCGACCGAGGGTCCCATTGCGACAATCAGGCTCAACCGGCCCGAGAAGCTCAATGCATTCGGTGGTTCGATGCGTGAAGAAATTCTGAGCGCGCTCGATCTTATTGCGGGGGACGATCGAATCCGTGCTGTAGTCGTGACCGGCGAAGGCCGCGGGTTTTCGGCGGGAGGTGATATCGATCATCTGAAGCAGGCTCGCGAAAACAAGGACGAAGAGAAGTTTCGTTCCGTACTCGCGACGGGCCAGAAAATCACGCGCTCGCTGCGCGCACTCGCGAAACCCGTGATCGCAGCAGTGAATGGACCTTGTGCCGGCGCCGGCTTCAGCTTTGCGCTCGGCTGCGACATTCGAATCGCGTCCGATCGGGCGACATTCGGTGCGAGTTTCGCTCTCGTCGGCCTTCACCCGGACTGGGGTGGAAGCTGGTTTCTCCCGAAACTCGTGGGCAGCGCCAGGGCCTGCGAGCTTGTTTTTACAGGAACCATGATTTCAGCCCTGGAGGCAGAGAGAATAGGTCTGGTCAACCACGTGGTTCCTCACGACCAATTGATACCTTCGGTGATGGACCTGGCGGGAAAGATAGCAAAGAATCCGCCAGGAGTTCTGCGGCTGGCGAAAGAATCGATATATCGAAGCGTGAATTCCGATCTGGAGACTGCATTTGCGCGAGAGAGCCAGGTGCAGCTCGAATGTTTTTATAGTGAAGATTTTCTCGAAGGCGTCACCGCGTTCGTGGAAAAGAGAAAACCCCAGTTCAAAGGCCGTTAATTATGAAGATGAGTTTTCTTGTTCTGATCAGCCTCGTCCTCCTCGCGAGCGGCTGTAATCAAAATCTGGAAGTTGCCAGTGGCAGTGAGCGGCTGGAAGATTCGCCGAGCCCGGTGGTTAATCCGAACGAACGGCCCCTTGCGCAGGCTGTGGGTGACGCGGGCGAAAAGAAGGTTCCACCCTTTGCCAAGGCCTTCTTCATGCACATGTGGGTCGAAGCGCTTTACAGCACGCCGAAGAACAAGCATCCCAATCCGAAATGGCAATCGCCACTCAAAGATCCCGTGAACGGCCGCGTCTGGTGTACGGACTGTCACGTTTCGGGCCAGATTGATTTCGCGAAGATTCCGAAGAGGCGCACCCCGTTCAATGACGACCTGGAGAAGGACAAGGAATTCATGGTGGGCCTGATGAAAAAGTGGGTGGCTCGCCTGAACAGCGACGAATTCGGCGCGAAGGCGAAGTTGAAAGGGCCGGTCACGTGCCTCACGTGTCACGCGACGAATCCTGCGGAAACCCCGTAGTCGCGGGCTTCAGCCCGCGTTCAAATCACGGTTCCGTCGAGTAACACGCCATTCTTGGGCACGATCACGATTCCATCGCGGATGTAGTATCCCGCCCCATCGAAATTCTGCACCCGGTCTTCATTGATAATCCGTACGCCGGTGCCGATGTGGGCATTCTTGTCGATGATCGCTTTGCGGATAATGGATCCCTTTCCGATGCCGATGTTCGGAATGCCCATTTGACGATTGTATTCGTAGTCATCGCCGTCTTCGTAATAGTCGGCGCCCATGATCATCACGCGTTCCAGCACAACCTCTTCCCCGATCAGACTTCGGATTCCAACGATCGAATTGACAATGCGCGCGCCTTTCAGGACGGAGCCTTCGGAAATCACAGAATCCCGGATTTCGCATCGCTCGATGCGAGAAGAAGGCAGAAACCGCGCACGGGTGTAGATCGGCGCCGTCATGTCGTGAAAATCGAAGTGAGGGTCGCTGCTCGTGAGGTCGATGTTGGCTTTGTAAAACGCTTCGACGGTTCCGAGATCTTCCCAATAATCGTCGAACAGGAATCCATACACATCGTATTTCTCAATTGCACGCGGTATGACCTGGTATCCAAAATCGATCATCGACGCATCAGCCAGCAGATCGATCAGGACGCTTCGCTTGAACAGGTAGATGCCCATCGATGCAAGATACGGGCGCTCGGCGGCCTGCTCGCCGCTGAGTCCGAGCGGTGTTGTGTCCGTGCGCATTTCGTGCAACGCATCGCCCTTGGGGTTTTCGCGAAACTGTTCGATCCGGCCATCCGATGCAAGCTTCAGCAGCCCGAAGCTTGACGCGACGGCTTCGCTCTTGGGAATCACGCAAATGGTCACGTCGGCGCCGTGCCTCCAGTGGCTCTCCAGGACCCTCTGATAGTTCATGCGGTAAAGCTGATCGCCGGAGAGGATGAGCTGATAATCGTCTTCCCGGCCGGTGAATCGATGCAGATGCTGCCGCACGGCGTCAGCCGTGCCCTGGAACCAATTGGGATTGGTCATAGTCTGTTCAGCAGCCAGTACTTCGGCGAAGCCTTCCGCAAACGGGTCGAAGCGGTAGGAGTTCGTGATGTGATGGTTCAGCGACGCGGAATTGAACTGCGTCAGGATGAAGATTTTCTTGAGTCCGGAATTGAGGCAGTTGCTGATCGGAACATCGATCAGCCGGTACTTTCCTCCGAGCGGGACAGCCGGCTTCGATCGATCCTGAGTGAGTGGGAATAGTCTCTTTCCGGCACCGCCAGCGAGAATGATCGAGAGAACGTGAGAAGGATTCTGCCGGTCTTTCCGTACCATGTTTAGCTACCCTGACGCTCGCTGAATTTTTCCCATGATACACTAACCTCGACGATGCCTCAGTTCCTACGCGAAACCTACGGCCTGATCGAAGCTCCGCTCATCATTCCACTGCTCCGAATCGCCGGGATCGTCATCATCGGATATTTCGTTCTTAAGGTGATCGAGTCGGCGCTGGCGCGGCTCCGCCTGATCATTCCGCCAAGCGATGTCCTGGGCGTCGCCCGCGTGGAGCAGCGGGCGGAAACACTGCGACACATTATCCGGAGCGTGAGCCGGGGCATTCTCGTTGTCATCATCGTGCTGACCGTCAGCTCGGAGCTTGGCTTCGACATCGCTCCCATTCTCGCAAGCGCGGGCATCGCCGGACTCGCCGTTGGATTCGGCGCGCAGAGTCTTGTGAAGGACGTCATTTCCGGTTTCTTCATCCTCTTTGAAGATCAGTACGGTGTCGGCGACGGGGTCAAGATTGGAGACATGTCCGGTGTTGTCGAGCGGATGACGCTGCGTGCGACCGTCCTTCGAAACCTGGAAGGACAGGTTCATGTGATACCGAATGGCAACATCCAGAGCGTCACAGTTATGACGAAGGGATGGGCGCGTGCCGTTGTCGACGTGACCGTGCCGCATAATGAAAATCTCGGCAAGGTTTTCGAAGTGTTGCAGAGGATCGGAACACGTCTGGCTCAGGATTGGCCGGATCGCGTGCTGGAGCAACCCACGATGCTCGGTGTGGAAAAGATGGATGAGAGCGGCGTCACGATCCGCTCGATCGTGAAGACACCGCCCTTCAAGCAAGCGGATGTAAGCCGGGAATGGCGGCGCAGGATAAAAGAGGAATTCGATCGAGTGGGGATCGAGCTTACCCAGCGGGCATTTCTACCGATCCACGAAAAAAGAGAGGAGCCCGAAAAAACACGAGGGTAATTCAAAGACAAAGACAAGAATTAGCCGCGAAACGCGGGCTAAAGCCCGCGACTACATTAGGAAAGTGGCCGGTTTCAATGTAGTCGCGGGCTTTAGCCCGCGTTTCGCGGCTAATTCTTGTCTTTGCGTTACTGTCCGATCTGCCCCTTCTTCTGGGCGATCAACTGATCCAGCCCATCCAGAGAATCGTTGTTCTTCGACTTGTAGAGCGCGTCCAGCACAGGCCGGGCTTGCTGACCCGCAGGACCGCCGATGGCCACTGCGATTGCCAACTCATCGATGGCCTTGTCTCTTTTCTCCCGGATCTCGCCTTCGAGCCCCTGCCGCTTGGCCGCCAGTTCGTCAACGAGAGGCTGATCCACCGGCTGGGCTCGTTTCGCATTGTTCTCTGCATCAAGGGTTGTCTGATATTCCTTTGAGGCCGCTGCCGACTGAGCCCGATAGATCATCCCCATGTAGAAGTGAGCGGGACCGTCCTTGGGATTACTTTTCAGGACCGTCTGATATTCCTCGGTTGCCTTGGGAAAGTCACTCCGATTGAAGTAGACAAGCGCGATCGTGGAGTGTAGCTGATCTTCGTATTCGGCTTTTAGCGCCTTCCACTGTGGTTCGGGTATAGTAGGCGGTTTTGGCTGGCTGAACGTTTGCTGCACAGAGGCCAGAGCCTTCGTTGAAAGGTCGAGGGCCTTGTCCATAGCTGCCCTCTTACCATTCTCATCCGCCGGCAATTTCAGCGGGATCGTTGTTGCCACCATGAACTGCGCATTCAGGCTCGTCGGATCGGCCGCGAGAAGCTTGTTACCATAATCAAGGATCTTGTCGACATTACCCGCTTGCTGAGCCGCAGTGAGCCCACGGTCATAGGCGATGATCTTCAGCTTCGCGTCGGCATTCGGAAATGTAGTTGGGAATTTGTCCACCGCGTCTATGAGCTTCGGCCAACTCTGGGTCTGCACATAGAGATTCAACACCGTCTGGAAAACGGGCGGCCGGTATTGCGAATCCTTGAAGTCGTTCAGGAACTTCTCTCCGAGTTCGAGCTTCTTCTGTGGATTTTGCTCGTTGTAGAAGACTCGGTAGGCATCATCGGCCTGAAGTTGCGCCAGGCTCGGAATTGCGATGGCTAGGATCAGCACGAGGCACAATCCCAAATAACCGGTTCGTCTCATTGAAAGTTAACCTCCTCACAAATTCGGGGATTCAGCTCATCGTGAGCTAAACAAATACCTCGAATTAAGCGCGATTTCTACCTTTATCGTACTGCAAAATGCCCGTTGTAACTCGCTCTGGGGTGACGGGCGAATTCTACTCGAACTTTTACCAGACAGGCAACCTATTGGGTTTGGAATATTTTAGTCGTAATACTCCATACCCAAATGGGTTATCAGGTCCTCGCCTTTCAGGTACCGCAGCGTGTTCTTGAGCTTCATCAACTGGATGAACAGGTCGTGCTCGGGGTACAGGCCGGCGGCATGCATCGGGCTCTTGAAGTAAAAACTCAGCCATTCCTGGATGCCGCGCATTCCGCAGCGTTGTGCGAGGTCCAGAAAGAGGACCAGGTCCAGCACGAGCGGCGCGGCAAGAATACTGTCGCGGCAGAGAAAATTGATTTTGATCTGCATGGGATAACCGAGCCATCCGTAGATGTCGATGTTGTCCCATCCTTCTTTATTGTCTCCTCGCGGCGGATAGTAGTGGATCCGCACCTTGTGCGTGAAATCCTTGTAAAGATCCGGATAGAGCTCGGGCTGCAGAATCTGATCCAGCACGGAAAGTTTGCTCTCCTCCTTCGTCTTGAACGACTCCGGATCGTCCAGTACTTCGCCGTCTCGATTGCCCAGAATGTTCGTCGAAAACCATCCACTCAGGCCCAGCATACGCGACTTCAATCCGGGCGCGATGATGGTTTTCATCAGTGTCTGGCCCGTCTTGAAATCCTTTCCGCAGATAGGCACACCCTTTTCCTGAGCCAGTTGGGTCAGCGCTGGAATATCCACCGTGAGATTCGGCGCTCCGTTCGCGAACGGAATACGCTTGCAGAGGGCCGCGTAGGCGTAAACCATGCTCGGCGGGATCGAGGGATCGTTCGCGCGAAGCGCCTTTTCGAAAGCCGACAGCGAGGCATGCGCTGCCTCGGCTTTCATATAAACCTCGGTGCTTCCGCACCAGACCATGACTAATCGAGCCAGGTTGTTCTTTTTACGGAACTGCTCGATGTCGTCCATCACCTGTTCGGCAAGCTCCATCTTGTTCTTGCCGGACTTGACATTCGGGCCTTGCAATCTTTTGACGTAGTCCTGGCTGAAAACGGCTCGCCAGGGCTTAATTTTTTCGATCGTGGGCTTTACGGCCTCGAGCAACGTTCGATCGAGAACGCCTGCCTTGACTGCACTCTGGTAGCAGTTGTCCTCGTAAATGTCCCAGCCGCCGAAAACCAGGTTGTCCAGCGATGCCAGGGGAACGAAATCGTGGATCTTGGGGACTCGACGCTCGGTTCGCTTGCCCAACCGGATCGTTCCAAGCTGGGTCAAGGAGCCTATCGGTTGCGCTATCTTCTTCTTTATCGCTTCGACGCCCGCTATGAACGTCGTGCTTACTGCCCCGAGTCCAGGGATAAGCACGCCCAACTTTCCGGATGGCGCTTCGATCTTCACACCTTTCTGTACCACGCTACCTCCTCAAAAACCGGGAGCATTATAAAGGAACCGGCCGCCAATTACGCGAATTACGCAAACGTTGGCGTAATTCGCGTAATTGGCGGCTAGTCTTCGTTCCTCAAGGCATCACCACGTTCGGTCCAGCTCGCGCGGAGGAAGTCCCGGTTCATCCGCGCAATGACTTCGAGCTTGATTTCCTTGGGGCAAACGGCTTCGCACTCCCCGATGTTCGTGCAACTGCCGAACAGTTCCTCTTTCACCCGGGCCACCATGCTCAACACGCGCAGATTGCGTTCCGGTTGGCCCTGTGGGAGCAGGCCGAGATGGCTGATCTTGGCTCCGGTGAACAGAGCGGCCGAGGCGTTCGGGCAGGCGGCCACACAGGCGCCGCACCCAATGCACGCAGCAGCATCCATTGCGAGATCGGCGTTTTTCTTGGGGACCAGGATAGTATTGCCGTCCGGCGCGCTGCCCGTGACCACGGAGATGAATCCGCCGGCGGCAATGATGCGATCGAAGGCGCTTCGATCCACCACCAGGTCCTTCACTACCGGAAACGCGCGAGCCCGCCATGGTTCGAGATAAAGAACATCGCCATCCTTGAAATGACGCATGTGAAGCTGGCACACCGTGGTTCCGCGCTCGGGTCCGTGAGCGATGCCGTTGATCATGAATCCGCACATGCCGCAGATCCCTTCCCGGCAATCGTGGTCGAACGCAATTGGCTCTTCACCCTTCGCGATGAGTTCCTCGTTGAGGACGTCGAGCATCTCCAGGAAAGACATGTGGGGATTCACGCTCTTGTGTTCGTACTGAACCATGCGGCCCGCGTCACCTGGATTCTTTTGCCGCCACACATGAAGGGTCAGCTTCATTACTTGTAACTCCGTTGCGTCGGATGGACATACTCAAAGATTAGCGGTTCCTTGTTCAGCACCGGCGATCTCTTCGGTCCCGCGTATTCCCACGCGGCCACATACGCGTAATTCGCGTCATCCCGAAGCGCTTCGCCATCGGGCGTCTGGAACTCTTCCCGAAAATGTCCGCCGCACGACTCATTTCGATGCAGTGCGTCCAGGCACATCAGCTCGGCAAATTCCAGAAAGTCCGCCACGCGGCCGGCATTTTCGAGAGCCTGATTGAGTTCCTCACCGCTGCCGAGAACGTTCACGTTTTTCCAGAATTCTTCGCGAAGTTCAGGAATACGCTGCAGCGCCGTCTTCAAACCCTTCTCGTTGCGGGCCATGCCACAGTAGTCCCACAGCAGCTTGCCCAGCTCGCGGTGGAACGATGTCACGGTCCGTTGGCCTTTGATGGAAAGCAGCCGCCGGGTCTGTTCGGCCACAGCGGCCTCCGCGTCACGCGCGGCGGGATGACTTGCGTCGACTTTCTCCAGTTTTGTATTGGCCAGGTAATCGCCAACCGTGTAGGGAATGATGAAATAACCATCTGCCAATCCCTGCATCAGGGCGCTGGCACCCAGCCGGTTGGCGCCGTGATCGGAGAAATTGGCTTCGCCGATGGAGTAGAGGCCGGGAATCGTCGTCATGAGGTTGTAATCCACCCAGAGGCCGCCCATCGTGTAGTGAATGGCCGGATAGATCCTCATGGGAGCTTCATACGGGTTCTCACCCGTTATGCGCTCGTACATGTCGAAAAGATTGCTATAGCGCTCATCGATGATTTGCTTGCCCAGGCGTTTGATCGCCTCCGCAAAATCCAGATAAACGCCCAGGCCGGTTCCCACACCGAGGCCTTCGTCGCATACGGCTTTGGCATTACGTGATGCCACGTCGCGCGGAACGAGATTCCCGAAACTGGGATACTTGCGCTCGAGATAATAATCGCGTTCGTTTTCGGGAATCTGGTTCGGCGGACGCGTGTCTCCCTTTTTCTTCGGAACCCAGATGCGCCCATCGTTGCGGAGCGATTCGCTCATCAACGTCAGCTTCGATTGATACTCGCCGGTGACCGGGATGCATGTCGGATGGATCTGTGTGTAGCAGGGATTGGCCATCGCGGCGCCACGTTTGTAGGCACGCCAGATTGCAGTGCAGTTGGAGCCTTTCGCATTGGTGGAAAGATAGAAGACGTTTCCGTACCCACCCGTGCCGAGGACAACCGCATCGGCGAAGTGAGACTCTATTTTTCCCGTGACCAGGTTTCGCGTGGTGATGCCTCGGGCCTTTCCGTCGATGACGATCAGGTCCAGCATCTCCATTCGCGGGAACATCGTCACTTTTCCCGCGGTGACCTGGCGGAGGAGCGCCTGATACGCGCCCAGCAGAAGTTGCTGGCCTGTCTGACCACGCGCATAGAATGTCCGGGACACCTGCGCGCCGCCGAACGAACGATTCGTCAGAGCGCCCCCATATTCGCGTGCGAATGGCACGCCTTGTGCCACGCACTGATCGATGATGTTCAGGCTGAGTTGTGCCAGGCGGTAGACGTTCGATTCGCGGCCTCGGAAGTCGCCTCCTTTGACCGTGTCGTAGAAGAGGCGATAAACGCTGTCGCCGTCGTTTTGATAATTCTTGGCGGCATTGATGCCGCCCTGAGCGGCGATGCTGTGTGCGCGCCGGGGACTGTCCTGGAAACAGAAGCACTTCACGTTGTAGCCCAGCTCGGCCAGCGACGCAGAAGCCGACGCACCGGCAAGGCCCGATCCGACGACAATAATGTTGTACTTCCGCTTGTTCGCCGGATTCACCAGCTTCATTTCGAACCGATGCCGGTCCCATCGATTTTCAATCGGCCCCGACGGTATCCTGGCATTCAATTCCATTGTTACTACCTCACCAGCCCCGTCAGGACCGCCAGGGGAACGGAAACGAATCCCGCGATGAGAAGCCATGAAAAGACCGCGGCGAATGTCTTGATCATCGGTGTGTACCTGGGGTGACTGAATCCGACGGATTGGAACATGCTCCAGATGCCGTGGCTCAGGTGCATGCCGACCAGGACCATGGCCACGATGTAGGCGATCGCCACCGGAATCACGCGAAAGCCGTTGACGAGATTGTCGTAAGCGTCGAGTTCGACAAAATTCGGATGGACGGTTCCCGTTGTCAGGTGAAGAAGGTGGAAGATCACGAATGCGAAGATGATTGGACCGCTCCACATCATTGTCCGCGATGCGTAGCTCGCCTGGACGTTGGCTCGTTTTCGGTATCCGATCGGCCGTGCTTCCTTCTTGATCATCGTGAGTTCAATCGAGGCCCAGATGTGAAGAATGACAGAGACAAGCAGGACGATCCGAACGGTCCACAGCAGTGCGGGATTTCCGTGCAGCGTCTCTGCGTAATGATTCATCACGGCGCGGCCCAAAAAAATCTGAAGATTGCCGAGCATATGCGCGATCAGGAATCCGAACAGGATCAGCCCGGTGACCGCCATCACGGCCTTCTTGCCGATGGTCGAATCGTAAAAACGGGAGACTCGCGTCAGGTGCCTACTCGCTATTACAGTGCTCATGCGTCCTCACTTTCGCAGACAGCCAAACCGATCATTCTAACAGGAAGCTGTCGCGGCGCTCTATGACCGCCAAAAATCCGGCGCTCATAGAGCGCCGCTACAGTGGGATTCCGTCATATATAATGTTCTCAATGAATCGCTACATCGCCGTGGCGGCTGCGATTGTTGTCGCACTGATCCTCGGCGTCGCCGCACTGTCCATGCTTGACCGGCCAACCGAAGTCGACTATCGCCTGGCGAAGAGTCGCGCGCACCTCGACGCCGAGAATTACCTTGCGGTTCTAAAGACGCTGCGGGACCTCCCGAGTTCGCAAAACAGGGGACCTGAAACACATTCCTACCTCGGCGCGGCATACCTCCGGCTCCACCTTTATCAAGCGGCGATCAAGGAATTTGAAGAGGCCGTCAAGCTGCGGCCTCGCCGATCGGATCCGTGGATTGGGCTCGCGTCCTCATACATCGAGTTGGGCGACGGTCAGAAGGCGGTCGATGAAGCGAAGCGCGCGACGGACGTCGAAAAAGGCTCGGCCGATGCCTGGGTCACACTCGGCCGCGCGCAGTGGCAGCAGAAGGACCTGGATGAAGCCGAGAAAGCGGGTCTGAAGGCCCGCGAACTGAGTCCACAAAATCAGGCCGCCTCCGACCTTCTGCTTCATGTGTACTTCGATCGAAATCAGCCGGATAAGTTTCAACCCGAACTGGATCGAAATCCCAACCCAACGAAAGGTATTCAGGACCTCGCAGTCCGATTCGTTCTGAGGCAGGGACAATTCGCGCGCGCTTATGAGCTCAAGACTCGATATGACAAGGCGGCTCTGGACCGCTCGATTCTGGAAACCGAACTGGCGCTTCAGCGGGAACCCGCCCGAATGGAGCAGTATCCGCAATACATCAGGAATCTTGTAAGAGCGGGACGATTTGCGGAAGCCATCGACGCTGCCAAAAGATATCGCGGTGCGGTAGCGCTCGATCTCGAATTGGGAAAGTCCTATTGGATGATGGCGCAAAAGAATGACGCCATTCAGGCGTTTCAGCGCGCTTCTGCCGGCCTCATCCACAAGGTCTCGGCCGAGGTTGCGCTCGCCACCATCACGGGCGACATCCAGCATTGGAAGGAAGCGTATAGGGCGGAACGTATCGAGCAGGATTACTTCATCCTCTCCCGGCTCGAAGACGTTCTGCCGAAGGCGAGCCCGATGGTTCGCGCCTTTATCTATCGATACGCCGGAATCTTCGACGCCTCGTTCTACAACAAGGCCGCCGAAGAAGCGAATCACGTTCTCGATCAGGAACCGGAAAACCTTGACGCCTTGATGACGCTCGGCACTGCATACCATCGGCTCGGCCGCCTGGACGACGCCACGCGCTATGTCGAGCTCGCGCGACAAATCTACCCGAAGAACGCCGAGCCTTTGTCGCGCCTCGCGAATCTTGCGGTCTCCCGGCCGGGCGGCGATCCACCAAAGATTGTCGATCTCATGGAACAGGCCGTGAAGATCGAACCGAATAATGCCAGCTATCTGTTCAATCTCGGATGGACCTACGACCAGCTTGGCGAAACGAAGAAAGCGGCCGATCTGTATCAGCGCGCCATTCGCGCCAGCCCGCTGAGCTTCGAGGCAATGAACAACCTCGCGTTGATCTACGGAAGCGGAGGGGAGCCCGACCGGGCCCTGCCTCTGCTCGAACAGGCGGTCCGCACCGATCCGGAAAACGAAGCCGTTTACTTCAACTTCGCGAATTATCATGTCCGCCGGCGCGAGTGGAAACCCGCGATCGATGACTATGATCGGGTGCTCCAGCTCAATCCTGCCAACTCGGCGGCATCGATCGAGAAGGGAAGAATCTTCATCGAGCTCTCGAGGACTGAAGATGCTCTCGAGAGTTTAAACCACGCCCTGGAAATCGACACGCACTCCTTTGATGCCTACATACTGCTGTCTGCAGCCTATGAGAAGATGGGACATAACAAAGAAGCCATCTCCGCTGCTGAAGAAGCCCAGCGTATTCGACCTCAAGCGCCGGAAGTGACTGCGGCGCTCGATCGACTGAAGGACAAGAAGGAATGACCCGACGGACAAAGATTGTTTGCACCATCGGTCCCGCCTCCGATTCCGAAGAAATGATCAGGAAACTGATCTCCGCCGGAATGAACGTGGCGCGCGTGAACTTTTCGCATGGAACCGATGAATACCACCGCACGGTCATTCGAAGACTGAAGGAGATCCGCAAGGCACTGGACAAACCTCTGGCGATTCTTCAGGATCTGCAGGGTCCGAAGATCCGTATTGGCGAAATCGCGAGCGGCTTCGTTCAATTGATGCCGGGCCAGGAGTTCATTCTGACGGCGGAGGATGTCCCGGGCGACGCGAAACGCGTCTCGGTATCGCTGAAAACTCTCCCGCACGAAGTTTCAGTGGGGCACTCGATTCTTCTCGCGGACGGCAATATCGAGCTGCGAGTCGAAAAGGTAGCTCCGCCGGACATTGTTTGCCGTGTGATCGTGGGCGGCATGCTCAGCTCGCATAAAGGCATCAATCTGCCGGGTTCGGAAGTGCACGTCGATTCCCTGACGAGTAAGGACCGCAACGACATCCTTGTCGGCCTTCAGGAAGGTGTGGACGCGATCGCTCTCAGTTTCGTCCGCCGGGCCGCCGATATTGAGTCGGCACGCAAAGTCATCACGGAGCACGGTGGGAATGTTCCGATCGTGGCGAAAATCGAAAAACACGAGGCGGTCGATAATATCGACAGCATTGTGATGTCCTCGAATGCCATCATGGTCGCTCGCGGCGATCTTGGCGTGGAGATCGACCTCGAAAGTGTGCCGCTGGTCCAGAAATCGATAATCAGGATGTGCAACGCGCTGGGGAAGCCCGTGATCACCGCAACCCAGATGCTCCAGCGAATGGTGGATAATCCGCGGCCGACGCGGGCCGAGGCGACGGATGTCGCCAACGCGATACTCGACGGGACCGATGCCGTCATGCTTTCGGAAGAAACCGCAGTCGGAAAGTATCCCGCGGAATCCGTGTTGATGATGGATCGTATCGCGCGAGCGGCGGAGTGCGCACTCGACGTTTCGAAATTTGAAAATATTCCGGTGGAGTCGGGTACGAGCGACGCGATCAGCCGGGCGAGCTATTTCATCGCGAAGGAAATGGGAGCTGCGGCGATCATCACGCCGACGTGGTCGGGTTCGACAGCCTGCCGGGTCGCGCGGTTCCGTCCGAAGCAGCCGATTCTGGCCCCTACGCCAAACGAGGCCGCCTTCGACTTCCTTTCTTTATGCTGGGGTGTGATCCCAATCTTCATCCCTCCCTCCGAAAATCTCGATGACATGATCCGTCTGTCCATCAACGCCGCCCGGCGCGCCGGCTACGTCGATAGCGGCCAACAAGTGGTCATCACCGGCGGCTTGCCGCTTCATGTCCCAGGGAATACCAACTTCATTAAAGTCGAGTGGGTGGATTGAAGGAAGGAACGTGAACAATATGATTCGAAAATGCCCCGTCTGTGGAAAGAGCAATCGCGTGCCTGCCGAGCATATGGCAGACACCGGGCGGTGCGGTGCCTGCAAGGCAGAGCTTCCACCGGTTGCAGAACCAATCGAGGCAGACACCGAGAATTTCGACAGCATTGTGCGCGAAGCTCGCGTCCCGGTTCTCGTCGATTTCTGGGCAGCATGGTGCGGCCCCTGTCGAATGGCTGCGCCGGAAGTCAAAAAGGTAGCCGCGGAGATGGCGGGCCGAGCCATCGTCTTGAAGGTAGACACGGAACGCTCACCCGTTCTTGCGCAACGATACAACGTGATGAGTATTCCAAACTTCGTTGTTTTCAAGAATGGGCAGGTTGTTCTGCAGCAGCCCGGTCTGGTGGATCATAATCAGATGGCAGCCTGGCTAAAGAAGGCAGCCTAGTACTGTAGCGGGGTCTATGACCGCCGGCGGTCATAGACCGCCGCTAACAGTTAGGAACCAAGGCGTTTCAGGGATCGATAGAGG
>Ga0137416_10000447_pt1 | contig 19264 bp, 15 predicted proteins | sample CZODoug3_1_1_16f_FD_108282 | JGI IMG/M metagenome (GOLD analysis project Ga0137416, IMG submission 108282) | Vadose zone soil fungal communities from Angelo Coast Range Reserve, California, USA - CZODoug3_1_1_16fungal (Illumina Assembly) | ecosystem: Environmental > Terrestrial > Soil > Vadose...
CGTACTACGACGAGGGCGCGATCCACACCTTGCGGGCGCACGCGGACCTCTACACAGCGATTTTCCAGTATGTACTGTCCTGCGGCCTGGGTGCGGCCTTTCAGCACGCGGCGTATGAGCCTCGTCAGATCGATGGCGACCTCTGTACTCCATAATTCGGGCAGTGTCTTACCACACAGCGCTCCGGGACGCGTTGGAACACCGAGCTCACGCCCGCCGAGACTGCTGATGATCAGTCCATCGCGACTGACCACCAGGGTGAGGTCCGGAAGCGCCTTGACAAACGTGTCACTCAGGTCGTCGGTCATGTTGAGTCACTCTCCTTTTTGAGGTCGCGCCTGGGCTGGACTTCGCAACAGCAACTCCACGGTCTCGTCGCCCGCGGACGCTGACCGGCGCACGTCCACGTAGCCTTTGCGTTCCGCTGCGTCGAGGTCGCGTTCAGCCAGGGTTTCAATATCCGGGATGCCAACGCGCGCGCCGCAGCAACCTACCCATGCGTTCCGAGTTGCCTTGGCGCGATAGAGGTTGGCATCCGCAACAGCCATGATCTTTTCCCAGCCCAGGTGTGGGAATGCTCCCGGCACGAAAGGATAGAGCGCAAATCCGATCGAACAACTGGTCCTGCCGGCGACTGACTTGCCGATCTTGAAACGTCGCTTGGAAACAGAAAAGCGCAACCGCTCTGCCAGTGCAACGGCGTCATCCAGGGCGTTCACCGCATGCACCACCACGAACTCATCGCCGCCCCAACGTACAATCTGAGCGCTGCCGCGGACGCACTCCTTGAGAATTTCAGCCACCTCGATGATCAGCCGATCGCCCGCCTCATGCCCGTGTTGATCGTTGATCGGCTTCAGCCGATCCAGATCGACGAGCAGGACTGCCAGGCGGGAATTCTCCGCCACTGCCTGGTGGCCACTGCGTTTGAGAGTCGCTATCAGAGTGGGCATCGCATGGTCGAGCATTCTGCGGTTACCCAATCCCGTCAGGGCATCGGTAAAGCTCACTGTCTCGAGCAGCGTGTTGGCCCGTTGCAGGGCGCTGTTACGTTCTGCGAGTTCCCGGGTCCGCGTCAGGACCTCCTGCTCCAGCTGGCGTCGATAGTTGGCAGCCTGCTCGAGTGCACGGCGCTGTCGCAGCCACAGTAGATATCCAAACACCGCGCCCAATATCGCGTAGCAGAGGTAGGCCCACGTTGTTTTCCAAGGCGGCGGATCGACGCTGATCGGCACCGACAGACCTGCGGGATTCCACAAACCGTCTGCGTTGGCAGCACGCACTTGCAGGTGATAGTTTCCCCCCGGCAGGTGAGTGTACGTGGCGCTATGGCGCGTTCCGGCGCGTATCCACTCCCGATCGAAGCCTGCGAGCCGGTACTCGAAAGCATTTGCCGCGGGCACTGTGAAATCGAGCGCGGCATATTCGAAAGTGATCACATCGTCCCGGTAGCCGAAGTGCAGATTCTGCGATCCGTCGTAGACAGTATCGGCTCGCAGCGGACGCCCCATCAGCAACACGTTCGTGAGCGCAACGGGAGGCAGGGTGCGATCGAACTGCAGCCGCTCCGGATAGAACTCGTTGTAACCGTTGGCGCCCCCGAACAGCAGCCGACCGTCGCGGGCGCGGTAGTGTGCGCCAAAGTTGAATTCATCCGCCCGCAGACCATGGCTGCGGTGGTAGCTGTTGAGGGTCCCCGTGCGGCGATCCAGGCAGGCAAGCCCTCGATTGGTGCTCAGCCACAGCCGGCCGGCCGTGTCAGGTACGATTCCATAGACCGTGTTGTTGGGTAGGCCATCCGCTTCCGACAGGTTGGTCAGCTCCATCCGGCTGTCGATTGTCCGGCTCTGGATGTGGTCCAGGCCACCGCCGCGCGTTCCGATCCAGACGATGCCCTTGGGATCGACATACAATGAATACACGGTGTCCGAGCTCAGGGAGCGGCGATCCTTGAAGTCGTGCCGCAGCCGGATCAGGTCGCCGGTATCAGGATCCAGGATGTCCAGGCCGCCCCCGTCGGTCCCGGCCCAGATCCGCCCGTGGCCATCCTCCGCCAGCGCGGTGATCCGATCGCTCGATAGTCGCGTCGGGTCGTTCGGGTCGGGGCGGTAGGTCTGAAACGCGGTTGCACCCACGTCCAGCCGCGACAGGCCGCCACCAAAAGTACCTGCCCATATGCGTCCCTTCGAGTCTTCCAACAGTGACATGACGCCGGCGGCGCCGATGGAGCCACTGTCGGCGGGGTCATGTCGATAGTGCGTTACTGCCAGTGAATCCGCTGCGATGCGCTCCAGCCCATGGCCCATGGTGCCGGCCCAGATGTTGCCGGCGCGGTCGGTTATCAGGGCCATGATGCGGTCATCAGTGAGGCCGCCCTGAAGTCCTTCCGCTCTCAACGTGACGGTGCGTTTTCCACCGCTTCCGATCACGGTCAGGCCCCCTCCGTACGTCCCTACCCACAAGCGCCCCCGCAAATCCTCCGTAAAGGCGTTGATGTTGTGACTCGCGAAGCCCTGCTCCGCATCCGCCTGATTCGGGCCAAACGACCAGGAGCGCGGATTCCACTTGGCCAGGCCGCCGAATTTCGTCCCTACCCACAGCAGGCCACTGCGATCTTCAAACAGGGATACGACGTGATTGTCCGGCAGACTCTCGGCGTCGCGCGGATCATTGCGATACGTTTCAAACGTGCCGTTCTCACTATCGAAGCGCGCCAGTCCGTCCGTCGTGCCGATCCAGAGCCGCTGTTCGCGATCCTGGTACAGCGCCTCGATCGAGCCCAACGGCAGTGAGCGAATGTCGTTTGCCTTTCCCGGGAAGCGCGTCGTGGCGCCGGTCACGGGGTCGTACCGTTCCAGGCCGGCTTCGCTGCCGATCCAGATCAGCCCGTGAACGTCTTCGAGCAGCGCATTCACCTGGATGCGGCGCGTCGGTACAGCCGTTTGATCGACCAGCGGGTGATGTTTGATTTGGGACGTCCGGCGATCGAGTAGATCGACGCCCGCTTCGGATCCGATCCACATGTGTCCACGCCGATCCTCCAGGATCGCGAAGATCGAGTCATCTACGAGCGACGGCGGACTGTCATCCGAATGTCTGAAGCGGCGCAGCTGCGAGCTCGAAGGATCAAATACGGCAAGGCCACTGTCGCGCGTGCCGATCCAAAGACGCGCACCCCGGTCCGTGAAAAGTACGCGGACGCGCTCGAGTCCATCGGCTGCTGCGCCCGTGTGCGAGTAGGGCAGGGGTGAGAATTCTCCGGACCGCGGAGTTCTTTGGACGACGCCGCCGTCGTACGTTGCCACCCACTGTAGTCCGGACGCATCAAAACGGATATCCGCGACGAAATTACTCGGCAGCGTGCCTTTCTTCATCCGCTCGTGCGTGAAATGCTCAAAGCGCAAGCCATCGTAGCGATCCAGGCCATCTTCAGTTCCCACCCATAGAAAGCCGGTCGGGTCCTGGGCGATTGCATTGATAGCCTGTTCGGGCAAGCCCGCATCCGGTCCGATCCGATCGAAGCGCATGGGGCTTGCGGCCTGGGCGCTGCCAAAGACACAGAGGCCCGCCACCAGGAGCGCTGGCCAGGGAATAGGCGCCACTGTGCTCATGATGCTGCGCTGTCCACACTACTGCCGGTTGAAGCTCGTCATCGAGCCTATTGCAGGCTCACACAGGAGCCGAACACATTGAGTGATCCGAGCAGGCTGGCCAGTTGCCCGAGGTCGAGTTGTACGGCGTCAAATGGCTTGGTGGTGCGGAATCCGACGAACCCCTCCCGCGGATTGTTGAACAGCCCGAGCGCCTGCAGCTCGAGAAGGTTTGCGACCGTGGCGGATTCCTGGACGCTACCGCTCAGCAAAGTCTCTACGGTCACGTTTTGCAGCAGGGTCAGGTTGAGCAGCGCACTCGGATCGGCGACCAGAAAACCCGTGCGCCTGCCGGCAGGGAACGGACCGCTGGAGTTGCTCACGCGGAGCGAGACCGATGCTGCAACGCCCACGGCGACAGACATGCTGGCGAAGTCTGTCTGGCTCGAATTGGTCACATTGGCGAGATTGGCGACGCCGCAGCCAAGGAGGCACAGGCCGTGAACGCTGCTCGAAGCGGATGCGGACGGTGCGAGCAACATCGTGGTGGGGAAGCCGACTCCGCAGTCCGCACTCGAGGAGGAAATGACTGTTATCACGACGGATGTACTGTTGGTTCCGCCGGGGCCGCTGCAACTCAACGTGTATGTGTAGATGCCGGGAGTGCTGATCGGGCCGGCGGCCGCTCCACTGCTCGAAGTAGGCTCCGAACCGCTCCAGCCATCGGAGCCGGCGCCTCCCGTTGCAGTGCATGCGGTAGCGTTGGCCGTGGACCATTTGAGGGTCGCGGACTGACCGGGTTGGATTTGCGCGCTGCTGGCGCTGTTGACGCTCAGGGAAACCGTGGGTTGAGAGGGGGGCGGCGCGGTCGACGTCACCGCTACTGACGAAGGGGTGCTCGTGCCACCCGGTCCGGTGCATGTCAATGTATAAGTGAAGGTGCCCACGGCACTGATCGGTCCGATGGTGAGTCCGCCGCTCGAATTTGGCAGCGTGCCGCCCCAACCATCGGAGCCACTACCGCCGGATGCGGTGCAGGAGGTTGCGTTCGCCGAGCTCCAGGCCAGTGTCGTTGCTTGACCTGTTTGTATTGCTGTCGGCGAGCCAGTGAAGCTGGTGATTGTCGCAACAGGCGTCGTCGCGCTCACCGTCACATTGACAGATGAAGGTGGGCTCGCTCCTCCGGGACCGACACACGTCAATGTGTACGCGTAGCTTCCAACGGCACTGAGTGGTCCAATCAAGGTCCCCAGGCTCGCTGTCTCTCGCGTGCCATTCCATGAATCCGACCCGGTTCCACCGGACGCAGTGCAGGAGGCCGCGTTGGTAGTTGTCCAAGCCAGGTTGAGCGACTGACCGGCCTGGATCGCAGAGGGCGTCGCGGCAAATGCGGTGATTGCGGCAGAGGGCGCGGTGCCTCCAGCCGTGACAGTAACGGTGACTTGGCTTGGGGCGCTCGTGCCCCCCGGTCCCGTGCAGGTCAGCGTGTAGGTATATGTACCCGCGACACTCAGCGGGCCGACGGAACTACCGGCGCTAAATGTCGGCACGGAACCGCCCCAACCATCGGAACCCGTGCCACCTGCCGCCGTGCATGCCGTTGCATCGGTAGTGGACCATGATAGTGAGGCTGACTCACCGGTCAACAGGCTGCCGGGCGTCACGGCGAAATGACTCACGCTGGGCGCAGCCGGATCGACCGTGAGCGTGCTTGTGACTGTGCCGGTGCCACCGGAACCACTGCAAGTCAAAGTGTAAGAGTACAGTCCGGGCGTGTTCAGGGTGCCGGTACTGACAGCCGATCCCGAGGTGGGCTGCGTACCACCCCAGGAGCCGGACGCCGTGCAGCTCGTTGACTGTACAGCCGTCCAACTCAACAGGGCCGCACTGCCGGCAGTGATCTCCTGCGGACTTATGCTCAATTGCACCGTGACCGCCGGCGGAACCGGGTTGCTGCTCACATCCAGAGTGACGTCTCGGCTGCTTGTCCCGCCGTTACCCGAACAGGTGAGCGTGTAGGTGTAAGTTCCTTGTGCAGCGATCGGTCCTACCGATGTTCCAGAACTGGTGGTGGGCCTAGGACCGCTCCAGCCATCTGCCGGCGCGCCCCCGCTGGCAGTGCAGGTGGTCGAATTCGCGGCAGTCCAGGTCATCGTGCTGGATCCGCCCGGCGGGATGTGGGTGGGTTGGGCGCTGAAAGTAATGCTGGGCGGAGCCGGCGGCGCCGAACTTTCCACGCTCAGGATCCGGCTATCTGAGCCCGTGCCACCCGGTCCGGAACAGGTGATCGAGTACGCGTATTCGCCGGCAACCGCGATTGCTCCGGTGCTCAATCCAACCGCGTTCTGACTGGACCGGGTCCCGCTCCAACCGTCGGAACCCGTTCCGCCCGTAGTCGCACAGGAGATCGCGTTCGTCGAGGACCAGGTCAGGCCCGCGGAGTCTCCGGGCTGAATCGCGGCCGGCACCAGATGCATGGACACTGTAGGCGCTGCCACCGCGCCGACAAACAATTGCTGAGTCGCACTTCCCGAACCGCCGGGTCCGACACACGTAAGCCCGAATGTGTAGGTTCCGGCGCCGGACAGCGCGCCGGTGGCAACTCCCGTTGCGTCCGACAAGGCCTGGTTTCCGGACCAGGCGCCATTCGCCTGGCACGATGTCGTGTTGGTTGAGGTCCAGGTGATCGTTGCCGAGTCATTCGGCTGAATGACCTGCGGCGTGACTGCGATGATGATCGTAGGTACAGCGGGTGCCGTGAGGCTCGATGCACCTGAAGTCGGGTGTGGGGGAATCGGATTGTTGGCGGTGCAGGCGGTTATTGTCATGAGCAGCGCAACGGCCATCGCGATAGTCATTGCGAAAATGGCTATGGGCGCCGCAGCCTGCAGCGAATTCCAGTGACGGGCGATGAATCTTCTCATGGCGTTGACACTCCGCTGTCGAGCGCGCGCAGTTCGATGCGCCGATTGTGCTCGCGATCGTTTTCGCTTCTTTCGGGATCTATCAGGAGTCGTGTCTTTCCATATCCATGTGCTGTCACCTGATCAGGCCGCACACCGTGTTCGATTAGATAAGCTCTGACCGCCTCAGCCCGATGCTGCGAAAGGATGGCGTTGTAACGCGGTGAGCCGACGCTGTCCGTATGTCCGGCGATCTCCGCGCGCAGCGAAGGCTGCCCGACAAATGCAACGACTACCATGTCGAGTACGGTCTCGGCGTTGTGAGTGAGGACTGCCTGATTTAGATTGAAAGTGACACCCTTCAGCTCGATGGTCTGATCGGGTACGACGCATCCGGTGGAATCAACCTTTGACCCGGGTGGTGAATTCGGGCACTTGTCATGGCCGTCGTCCACGCCGTCGCCATCCGTGTCCACCCACGGATGGGGGACCTCTTTGATGACTTCTCGAACGACTTCGCGAACCGTAGTTGTTGGCGGGAGAACCTGTGCGGGTGGTGTGCGTTGCCCCAGTGGTATGTAGATGCCGGCAATCCCGCGATACTCGCTATGCCCACCCTCGTTCGAGTCGCGCACCCAGCGTGCATCGATTCGAAGGCGTATTCCATTCTCGAACAACGGCGCAGTGACCAGTCCAACTCCGGCTTCGAGTGTGAACGCGCCGCCCGCAGCGCGTTGCGGGATGAAGTCATCGTAAACGCCGCCGAGACCCACGAGTGCGTAGGGAGTCAGGAAGGAAGTGCGGTGGTCGCTCGCGCTGTAGACCAGATCAACAGCTGCACCGTACTGGTAGAAGTCGGTACCCGCCGGTACCGCCGTATCAAAAGTGGATCCGTTGACGTTCACCTCGAATGAGAAGTGCGGTGCAAACGTATGGCCGTAGATCCCCGAGTAGGTGAATCCCCTGCCGGCAGTTCCGTAGTAGCGTGAGGGCCACGCATATCCGGCGAGCACGGATATCGAGTCGGGGACCGTTGCATCCTGCGCATTCGCGCTGCGCGGCACCAATCCCAGCGGCGTACAGCCGAGAAAGAACGTCAGAGGAAGTAGCGCGTTGCGGCAGCGTGCTCCAAATGGATGCGTTTGTCGTTCCATGGCTACTCCAGTTGCGGCACATACGTGCGGACAGCTACGCGAGGTGCAGGGTGTGAGGTGCGAGCCGCAAGTTAGGGCGCGTCGCAAGTGCACATCACGGACAAACATCACAGGCTGACGACGCGGATGAGGACGTGTGTCTCACTTTATCGTGTGAAGTAACAATCGTCTGATGTCGGAAGTTAGGAGTCATGAGTCAGCTCGTATGAGCTCCTGAGCAGACGTGTGCGATAGGGGAGTCGACAGGGAGTCGGTATATCAGATACAGTTAGTTGTGGTGCGTGGATGACGCGCTGCAAGATGTGCCTGTGTGCGCCCGCACCAGGCGAAGTACCGCATCCGCGTCTCGAACCTATCGTTTGGCGCCCCCGCGGCGGGTTCGACCTACTTCATCTGGTTGAGCAAAGCCCGTAAATTCTTCTTCAGCGTTTTGTTGAGCAGGCCCTTCCAGGGCCGGGTGCAAAAGGGGCCTTTTGGCATTGGGTCCGAAATAACTGTCAATGTGTTGGGCGCAGCCCCGGTCCCTCGGATACGGTCTACGCCACACAGACATCTGACGCTTTGGGCGACTTTTCCGTGTCCTCGCAAATCAGTACGCCGGATGTGGAAATCGTCGCTCAAGGCTTCTATGTCGACGAGTTGACCGGTCAGCTTTCAACTTCTGAGATCGAGCTCAGGGCCGTCTCCGACCTGAGCGTCAACAGCTCGCCGACGGTAAATATCCTCACAACCCTCCAGGAGCAGCGGCTCAAGACCCTCGTTTCCCAAGGCAGTACGTTTGCGGCGGCCGATCACGTGAGGCCAAAACCGCTGGCTGAAGCACGCTGATACCCGGAAAGCGCTTCTGCAGATCCGCAGTCTCAATCTGGGACCGGGGAAGAGTCGAAGGGGGGTTGATAGTTCGAGTTCACAACACAGAATTTGCGGACCGGCAGCTTCTGTACTGTGGGGCGGAGCCTCTTCAGGCGTTCGCGCGGGCTCGAGCCGAGTCTGGAGAACGGCGTCGGCCTTGGCGGCGTTGCCGACTGCCTCCTCGGCAAGTGCGATCCAACAGTTGTAGCCCGGATAGTTGGTGGAGACAAAGGGGCTCGCAAAGGCCGTCCCAAAGGCCTCCATTTCAGTCACTGCCTGAGCGTCATCACCCGCTTCTGCAGCCAGTCGGCCGTGAACGAAGTGCGTAATCGCGGCGACACTCGGATCGTTGGTATCTCCCTTCGTCTTCACGGCCAGCTCGGCTGCTTCCGGATCATGCAGGCGAGCCTGGACATCGGCGATTGCCGGCCCCACGGACGTCGAGCCGGTTCCTACGCCGGTGTTGCTCTCGGCGTCGGCCAGGAGACCATTCAGCCAGGTCTGCAGGTTCCAGGTGAGAAGGTCCCAATTCTGGTAGTTATTCTCCGGTGCCCGGCCCGGACGACCGCCGGCGATCCTCAGTAAATCCTCCCCGCTCCGCCACGCTCCTTCCTCGTCGCGAGGGCGACCAAGGCATTCATGATGTTGTTATGCGCATTCCAATAATCCGGTTGTAACTTCACGGCGGCACGGAACAGTGTGAGCGCTTCACGCGTCGAGTCCGTAGTGTTTTGCAGCTCGATCCCCCAGTAATTGAGGATCGACGGTCTTTCAGCCAACTCCGCGCCCGCAAGTGCCGAGGGACAAAACGCAAGTGCCTCCTGGTCGCGTCCGACTTCCGTCAGATACGCCGCCCAGCGTCCTGGTTGGGACTGGGAATAGATGTACTCGGCAGCCTGGACGACCAGCTTCTGCATCTCATTTGTGGGATCGCTGAAAGTCCTGGGTGGGACGCCGTTGCCGCGGACCGTGAGTGCGAGATTCCCCTTCTGGGTCTCGAAGACGTCTCCGTCGATATGCACGTCACTTCACAAACCGTGTTCGGTTCGAACACCCAGCCCGCAGGCCTGTTGGGACTGCAGAGCGGCGCTGTCGTGGAGTTGAGTGGATTTGCGAACTCTGTCGGGGAATTGGTTGCCACCCGTATAGAGGCCAAGGGACAAAGTAACGTCTCGCGCGTTGCCGGTAGCGTACGGACGCTGAATCAGATCCAGCACACGTTTTATGTCAACTCCCTGAAAATCGACTATGGCAATGCCCACGTCGATGCCGTGTTGACCGACGGCGCGTTGATTGCGGACCTCGTGCGTGCCTCGGGAGTAACCCCTGGCCAGCCCGACTCGATCGGTCGCATCCAGGGACTCATCACCAGCTATTCGTCGGGTGCCTATTTCGAGGTCAACGGCCAGCCCGTCTCAGTAGGTGCACAGACCAAGTTGAATCTTCCGATCCCGATCGGCGTGGACGTCGAGGTCAACGTTACAGGAACATTCGATACGAACGGCGTGCTGGTCGCAGATTCCGTACAAACCTCGAAGTGAGATCGCGGTCTGTGCGCCCCCGGTCGGGAGCGCACAGATCGGTTCATCTCACTGGCCGATCAGGCTCAGGAAGGATGCGTTGGGAGTACCGAGTCCCGTGACGTTATCCCAACCCTGGTTGGTGTGCTGCGAGGCCGAGCCGGCATAGTCATCGAACGTCCGCAGCCGGTCGGCTGTCCCGCTGCTTGCATCGACACCGTTGCTGTAGTTTCGGCGCGCGACCGCGGTCTTGACCGGCAGAACGTGCATATGGCGACAGAAGTTGTGTCCAGAATGCGGACAGCGGCGGCGCATTTCGAAAGCCCGCTCCGGGGGGCGCGTTCGTATCGAGTCTGCGATAGGTCTGTACGAACTGGTAGCTCTGATCCAGGCCCACGACAGCTTTCACGACGCCGGCGAGCACACTGGGAATCGACAGATCGGTGACTGGCGAGCGCAACGACTGTCCACGCACGCTGTAGATCCCGAACTGCACGCCAAAGGCGGCCTGCGCCTGCGCAAGCGTTCCTTCCACGCTGATGTAGTGATTGTTCTGCGGTGTGTACGTGATGTCCAAACCCTGACTCTTCAGCCAGTTCTGCACCTTCGCGGTATCTGAGGCCGAGGGTGCAAACCGACTGCGAAATTGATTCGGAGTGAGGTACTGGCCGTAGGAACTGCTGTGTGGGTCACTAACTGCCTTCGCAAGCGCCGCGGCACCGTTCGGGTCGATCCAACCCAGGTAGACCCGAAACCCCACAACTGTCGCTGGATCGGCAGGGCCACTCGAGTTTTGGGTAGTTGCCCAGGAAGGGGCTGGCTGGATCCGCTCAGGGCGGCCCGTGCAGGGCACCCCAAGGCACACGAGCGGTGCCTTGGCAGGCGCCAGTGCGACTACTTGCGGGTGTGCGCGCCGGTCCGCCGCCGGGGCGTGCTAGCTACCGGGTCCCTTTGCACTTCGACCCGCAGGTGCCGCACGCCGGTACTGTTCGGGTCATCGTCGCCGCCCATGTTGAATTCGCCCGTCCGGAGATCTTCCAACGTATCCGCCAGCGTCCCGCCACTGGTGTGCGGTTTGCCAACAGCAACTCGTCCCCCGCCTGCGGGTCGTTCCTGCACGCGCTCACGTGTGAGCGAATTGACCTCGCTCACGGGGCCCGCGCCTGGCGAAACGTTTCCGACTCGACCAATTTCAAGAATCCGCAACGCCTGGGTGTTGCTCATCAAGTCTGGTTGCGCCCCCGGCGCCTCGCTCACGAACGCCAGCGGATAAACCTTCTTCAGCGTGACGAGCCACTTTTCCGCTTCCGCCGCGCTCGAGAAGTAACCCATGAGAAGCCGGTATTGGCGGCGGCCATCCTCCCGGTAATGAGTCAGAAAAAAGCTGAATCGCGTCAGCCGTGACGCTCGCGGCTGCGGGATGGTGATCGGCGCCGCAAGCGAGCAAAGATTGATGACCCATCGCCCCGATTGCTGTTCCATGTTGTCTTCCTCGATGCAGTCATCCGACTACAACACTGAATCATCTTGGGTGCCGTATATGAGGCCAAAGGTCCCATCAATAGCAAGGTGTCGGCTTTTGGCGTCGCTCAGCACAGTCAATGCAGTGGGGATTTGCGAACCGCTTCACGGAAAAATGTTCAGGACAACAACCAGCCAACACGGCCATCCGGCGCGGATCAGCACATCCGCTTTCCGCAAGCAGGTCACAGACATACAACATAACGCCCGCTGGCGTCCGTTTAGGCTGTGTTCAGCCACAGGTGAGCATTATTGGCTCACATACGGCAGGTGGGGGTGAAAATGTTTCCGCAAATCCGTCTCGGGCTCGTTGGATTGCTCGCGGCTTCCGCACTCCCCGGCATGCACTCTCAAACCCACACAGAAGCTGGTCGATAACACCACGGTAGGCAATATCCAAGGTGCAGTGGACAACGCGCTGATACCCGATGGATGCACGCCGGGCGTCTATCTATACAGCGGCACCGTGACCGCGCAGTTCACCTTTCTGTCACCCGGCATGTACACGGTCGCCTTCACCTGTCAGGCGGCCCAGGACAATCCCGATCAGGCCGACAGTACCGTGACGTTCAACACGGTCAAAACCAACATCATGGTTGCCGCTAACCAGACGACGACAGTCGATACCCCGTGAACTCGCACGTGACCGTCGCCTCGCACAGGCTAACGATGAGGAGTACCAGGATATGAAGAAGATTCTTTGCACGGCGCTGTTCGGCGTCTGCACCGCCCCGGCGTTTGCCGCCGACGTCGGTGTGTCGATAAACATTGGCCAGCCCGGCTTCTACGGGCAGATCGACATTGGAAACACCCCGCAGCCGCAATTGGTTTATCCGCAGCCCGTAGTGATCCAACGGTCGCCGCAGTTCGTTTCAGCTCCGCCGATCTACCTGCACGTTCCACCTGGCCACGAAAAACACTGGACAAAGCATTGCTCGCAGTACAACGCCTGCGGCCGGCGGGTCTACTTTGTGCGTGACGATTGGTACAACAACGAATACGTGCCGCGTTACCAGCACGGCGGCGGCGATCATGGCGGCGGTCATGGGCACGGACGCGGTCATGACAAGAATCATGACCATGACGAGGAGCACGGCCACCGGGACAAATGAATTGAGCTTGGGCGTCGCGAGCACCGGTCCTTCCGTGATCATCTCTCGTGACTGCGAAAGCCGACATCTTGCCTTTTGTGAGACCTTTGGTCTCATATGTGGTCGTTGACTGCGCATGGGCGGGCCGGCGTGCCCGCAAGGCTGATCGATTGAGGTGATGTCGTGAACTCGTCCTTACGCACTGGCTCGGGCTGATCTGCAATGACCGAAATCGAAGCACACGCTCCTCCAGCACCCGAGTGCACATCCGTCTAAGGGCTGCTGGAAGCCAACCGGCGCAAGGACGAATTTCTGGCCATTCTCGCAGACGAGCTCAGAAACCCTCTCGCGCCGCTTCAAAGCGGCCTGGAGATCATTCGCCAAGTCTCGACCGATCCGGCGCTGACTCAAACCATGAACATGATGCAGCGGCAGATGCGCCAACTAGTCAGGCTCGTCGACGATTTGGGAGACGTGAGCGGGATCACGCGCGGCAAGCTTCAGTTGCAGCTGCAGCCGGTGGTGCTCGAGAGGGCCGTGGAGCAGGCTCTGGAGGCATCGCGACCCATTCTCGAGGCGCACGGCCACCATCTGATCGTCCACTGCCGGGATGATCGGCTCACGGTCGATGGCGACCCCGTTCGCCTTGCGCAGATCCTGACTAACTTGCTGTCAAACTGCGCCAAGTACACCGAGCCGGGTGGAACGATCTGTCTGACCGTGGAGCGCGATGGAGACAACGCAGTCATCAGTATCGCGGATACGGGCATCGGTATTCCACCGGATTATCTGGAGGATGTGTTCGAAATGTTCTCGCAGATCAGAGTCCACCAGGCACGATCCCGCGGAGGATTGGGAATCGGTCTTGCGTTGGTGCGCAGGCTCGCCAAGCTGCACGGTGGCAGCGTGAGTGCGCACAGCCTCGGAATCGGTACGGGAAGTACATTCACGGTACGGTTGCCGGCAATCGCGGATCGCGCGCCTGTGACAGGGCGCAATGTTATAGACCTTCGTGTGATCTGACTTCCGCAGTGCCCTGAAGGAAAAGCGGACTCCCCTGCAGGTCGAGCCCGCGGGGTCCCTGTTTCGGGGCATATCCCCTACACCGTGCGCGACTTTCGCGGGCTAAACCACAAACAGCCAGTGCCCGCACCGTATGTACGCTTTCGCACGGAGTCGCGCGGCGAATGCGCGCAAGTTGAAGGAGACTGATACGACGCCTTCTTTCGCCGCTACAGGAGCGGCAAGCGAAGCGCGCCTGGAGAAATCAGCGATGGGCGCAAAGTACGCCGACTGCAATCGCCGCAGGACTCTGCTCATTAAAGCCATTGCCGTCATGTTGGCGGTGGCATATGCGGCTGTCCCCGTTCCGGCAGTCGCTACCGGCTCGCGGCAGCAAGCTGCGCAGATGCAGCTCGACCCGTCCCGGTCAGCGCTCAATGCGGAAGCCTTTGTATCGCAGCTCGGCGAATTGCGCTTCACCAGCGGAAGTGCCCGTTTGAGTCCGGGGGCCATGGGCGAGCTGAACGAGCTCAGCGACTTCCTCGGCAGAAATCCGGACTCCAGTGTCGTTATTCGTGGCTATACGGACAGCGTTGGGAACGAGGAATACAACCAGGGACTCTCCGACCGTCGCGCCAATTCAGCAAAAGCATATCTCGTTGCCCGGGGTATCGGATCAACGCGGCTCTCCGCATCGGGAATGGGCCAGAGTACCCCGGTCTCGGCCAACGACTCTGCAGCCGGCCGACAGCAGAACCGCCGCGTGGAAGTGGTCATCAGCAATCCACCGGCCGCGTCTGCGCATCAAACTCGCAGAGAGCAGATGCTTGTGTTACTCATGCTGCTCGGGTCCACCAGCGGCAGCCTGGGGAAGATTTTCCGCTGACCGCTGACCCACGGCCTTTGCCACAATTTGCCCGTTTTGCCCCGCCACAGCGCCACCATCACGCCCAAAAATACCGTCCGAGCCTGAGGCAAGGTCCGCATGCTTCGGCTTTCGGGATCGCCAGCTGCGTGGAGTGCGAAGTCTGCCACGTGCCGTAGCTGCGACCTGCAACATCATTGCGGCTTTCAGGGAGTGAATCTTGAAGGCAATGACTTTTCACGGCCTCCTGTTGCTCGGACTCGCCATGCAAGGCACCGCGGCGGCAGTCAACGCCGAAAATGTGACCAACGTCGAGATTCTGAGCGCGACGATCCGGGATCAGAAGATCGGGGGGGGCCAGCGTCATTCTGCAAATGAATGGCGAGCAGTCCGTTGCGATCATGACCGACTCTCAGGGTCGTGCGCCGGTCCGGGAATCCCTCGCAAAGGATCCGGCAGCGCTGATCATCGTGCGCAAGGCCGGCTATTCGGATCTCGTAGCAAAGTGTCCCTGTGTCGGCATGACGTACGCCGTCAGCCCGGTCATGAATACACTCGATGGCATGCGGATCGTTCTGAACTGGGGAGCCCATCCTGCCGATCTGGACGGACATCTTGCGTTCGCGGGCAATCATGTCTCTTTCTCCAGCAAGCAAGGTGACGACGCGCAACTCGATGTGGATCACTTGGATGGCTACGGGCCGGAGACGATCACCATTGGACGGCGCCACGCGGGCGAGCGCTACGTTTACGCGGTCCACGATTTCTGGGATAGAAGAAAGCCTGACACCCCGGATCTGTCGGCGAGCGATGCAAAAATCTTCGTCTACATCGGCCAGACTCTCATCCGTACGTACTACGTACCGAAGGACAGGAAAGGCAACATCTGGACCGTGTTCGCAATATCGAAGGACGGTGAGCTACAGGACATCAATACCATGTCCGGTGCGTTCGCACTGTCCTCGATCGATGTGACCACCGCGCTCCTATTCGGCGAGTCGCCTCGTGATCACGATTTCCATGTCAACGCCGAACCGGCTCCCGCAGCCGTAACGTCCCCTGTTCCGGAGGAAGCGCGCAAATTGAACACCCAAGGCGAGAGCGCCTACCGCTCAAATGACTACCCGCGCGCACTGCAGTTGTTCCAGGCAGCGATCGCAATCGATGACAGCTACGGACAGGCGTACAGCAATCTCGGCCTGGTCTTCCAGAAATCCGGTCGGGTTGCCGAGGCGTTGTGGGCAAACCGAAAAGCCATCGCGCTTGCCAACGGACCCAACGCGGCGACGACACGCGCCGGCACCCACTTCAATAACGGCCGAATTTATGAGGAGAAGGGCCAGTGGGACGATGCTTTGCGAGAGTATCAAGCAGCGCTGGTCGAGAAAAGTAACTCCGTTTACGCGACCGCCATAGCGCGTGCGCAGCAGCACGGAGCGCGCTAACCGTGGCTCGACGTCTCCTATCAACAGCAGTATGCAAGTTGGCCCTGTCATGCAGTCTCAACACATCACAGGTGCGCGCCGCGGCGCCCCAGCCCTATGTGCGGCAGGCGACGACCTGCGACGGATTTCCACGACTGGCCATCGCAATGGCCCCGGGCTACTGTGCGGGGCTGGTCCTCTCACCGGCGGGTGGCGATTTTCACCACCGTCTGGTGAAGACTCCGCGAACACTGTTGCAACTGCCGGATGGCCGGCGTTGGCTCCTGACCGATCTGGGTAGCTGGACCGCAGGACGCGGCAAGATCTGGCTTCTTGAAGTCTCGAGCCCGCAGCAGGTGCAGATCAAGCAACTGCTGGGAGGACTGACGATGCCGCACACGGTGGCATTGGGGCCGGATGGCAACATCTACGTCGCGGAGATGAATCGGATATTCCGCCTCGACATGGAGGGAGGCGGGCGCGCTACGACGGTAGTCGATGGCTTGCCAGGTAGTCGGCTGCATCCGGGCCGGCACCCGTTGTCTCATTTTGAGTTCGATCGCAACGGTGACCTGCTGGTCAACGTGGGTGCCGACACCGATCAGTGCACGGATGAGACAGGAGCGGCGCCTGGTCCGACCTGCCCGCAGAGCGAGGGTGAGGATGCGCGCGGCCTCATCCGCCGATACACCTACCTGGGGCAGGGCCGCTGGGATTCGACCGCGAAAGTCGTTGCCCGTGGATTGCGCAATTCCCTCGTACTCGTGCGCCATTCGTCCGGAACGATCCTGCAGGGCGAGAACAGTTACGACTTCGCTCCAAACGACGAGCGCCCCTATGATGAGATCAACGTGGTCCGTCAGGGCGCTCACTACGGATGGCCATACTGTTATGACATGGAGGAGGCAATCCCCGCCTGGGGTGCCGTCAAGGCGATGGATTGCCGCTCCGCGACCCACGAAAAGCCGGTGCTACTTTTGCCGCCGCATGCGGCCCCTCTTGCGGCCATCTATTACTCAGGGCGGATGTTTCCCGCGCTCGAGGGCAAGCTCCTCATGAGTTGGCATGGTTATAGACCCACGGGGTCGAGAATCGTAGCCTTCGATGTCGACGCATCCGGGGTGCCGCTGAGTACCCCGCATGCACGCTACGCGGAGTACAGCGAAGGTGGCGGCGTGACATTCAAGGCCTACGGGTCCGGACCCGCCGCCGAACCGTTCATTCTCACGCCGGGCTGGGACTTGAAACCGGGCTCCCATCCCGCGGGCGCTCCGGTCGGAATCGCAGTTGCGCAGGACGGCGCGCTCTGGGTGTCCGACGATCGGAATGCCGCGATTCTAAGGATCGCGGTGGATCGACCCTGAGCGCTGAGCTGACCATCATAACTCGGGATCCAGCGGCAGCCAGGACAACACCTTTGCTTGCGCTCTCTTCCAACGGCTGCATGCCGGCTCGTGGCCATAGTCGACAGGCTTGCCATCTTCGAGAGTATGCCAGTTGAGGTGCGCCGTCTGCTTCCCGGAAACGGGACGCAGCGAGAGTGAATAGGAGTTTTCGAGGCGTGTCATCGCTTCAAAGCGCGTGGCCTCCTGCTGCGCGAGCTCATCACTGTCGATGATGAATCCCATCTCGGTGTTCAGGCGCTTCGAACGGGCGTCGAGATTCATCGAGCCGATGAACAGACTTCGCCGGTCGAAGACGTAGAGCTTTGCGTGCAGCGCGTAATTCCCAAAGCGGGTGATTCTTTTGGATTCACCGCTGCCCCGGGGACTGCCGAGGAGGGAGCGGACCTCGTTGAGTTGTACGCCACTTCGCAACAAAGGTAGCCGATAGTGCATGTAGCCTGCGTGGGCAGCTACGTTTGGGTTCGTGGCGAGGGAGTTGGTCAGAACTCTGACACGGGCTCCGTGCTCACTGCGGGATTGCAGAAGACGCAATGCGTCCTTCGTAGGTACGAAATACGGCGAGACCACGAGCAATTCGGTTTGTGCCCGATTGGCTCGCTCGGCGACCGGCTCGTACATGAGATGGCCCACCCTGGAATGCGCGACGGCGGTTTTCTTGTCGGGGGCGTCACTCACGAACCGAGCGACACTCCAACTGAGCGGCGTCGCGCCCGATAACAGTCCAGCGAGCGGTTCGCCGGCCTGCAGCCTGTCACTGTAGTCGAGTCCGGCGGCGGCCACTTTGCGGACACGGGCGGCGGCAAACAGGCGGGCGGACGATGCCGGCAAATCCTTCTGATCGCGATGGGTAAGCGCTTCGGCCGGGATGGCGAGTCCACTATTCCAGAACTGATCGAATGCCGATGACAGGTCCGCGATGATTGGCCCTGCGGCCACTACGTCATCGTCGGCGTATTGTGAGTCTGGGTCGATCTGGAAATACTGATCGCCGACGTTTCGCCCGCCGGCCAGGCCCAGTGCGCCATCGGCAACCAACATCTTGTTGTGCATCCGATAATCGAGCGTTGAGCGGCGCATGAGGAATTCGACATTGCGCAGCAGAGTGTTGTGACCGCGATACTTCCATGGATTGAACACACGGATTTCAATCGCGGCATGTCCACTGAGCGACAACAGCTGCTCGTCCCCGACAACCGTTTCGGCGTCATCGACGAGTACACGGACACGCACGCCGCGATCAGCAGCACGGACGAGCGCATCAGTGATCAACCGGCCGGATTCATCGCCCCGGAATATATAGTATTCGAGGTCGAGCGTTCGTTCGGCCGCGTTGATCATTTCCAGCCGCATCAGGAAGCCGTCGACGCCGACATTCAATATCCGGAATCCCGAATGCCCCCCGTTGCGATTCGATTGCTGTGCGAACACCCGGCCGAAGCGAGTTGTTTGTGGCTCCGGCAAGGTGGTGGAGCTCGACTTCGGATAGTGCGAGCCGGGCGGAAGCGAAGCGCAGCCTGAACACAACGCGAGAGCCAGTAGGGCGGAAATCAACAGGCGCAACCGGCACAGAGGCGCTGGACGTCTGCTGCGTGCCGCCTGCTTGCCACGTTCAACTGCCAGATTCATTGCTCCAGCACCAGAAACAAGGCTCGTGGAAACGCAGAGTCTTCACGTTCGCGCCGTCGTGCCACTCCGCTTCAAACTCGATCTCACCGGGATCTATCAACGAGTCACACAGCGCGCAACGTTCGCCGGTGCCGCCTCTTCCGGCCCAGGCACGCGGACCGGTGCAGCGTGGCAACTCCCCCGAAGCTCGCTTGCGACGCAGGCGAGCTCGAAGCGCAATATATTTCTCGTCGTCGCGTTCCACCTAATCGTGCGCGCGCGGGTGGTAGCGAAGCAGCAGGGATGGCTGGAAAGCTGACAACGCGCCCGC
>Ga0137416_10000448_pt1 | contig 19262 bp, 12 predicted proteins | sample CZODoug3_1_1_16f_FD_108282 | JGI IMG/M metagenome (GOLD analysis project Ga0137416, IMG submission 108282) | Vadose zone soil fungal communities from Angelo Coast Range Reserve, California, USA - CZODoug3_1_1_16fungal (Illumina Assembly) | ecosystem: Environmental > Terrestrial > Soil > Vadose...
CCCAGTCGCCGGCGACGGCGGATCTGCGCGGCTACCTGAACGCCGCGGGAGCGCTCGTGCTCGATGCCATCGTCGGACAGTCGCCCGCGGGATCGGTGAAGATGCGCGTGGACTGCGTCTGGCCGTGTCTCGGCGAGGTGGACGCGACGAAGCTCTTCCAGAGCCTGCCGACGGGGACCCGGAGCACGGTCAAGATCCCGCTCCGGTGCTTCGCGGCAGCCGGCACCGACATGGCCATCGTGAACACGCCGCTCCTCTTCTACACGGAGCGCGCGTTCCAGCTCTCGTTCGCGAACGTGCGCTGGGTGCCCGGTGCGGCCGCGGATCCCGACGCAACGGGCTGCGACCAGCTCGTGCCCTGAGAGAGACGCTTCATCCGCAGAAGTTGCGGACGACCGCGAGCAGCTCGTCGACGTCGTACGATTTCGGCAGGACGAACGGCAGCACGAGGATGCTGGAAGGGGCCGGGAGGGTCCTTCCCCGTACGGGCCTTTGGGGGTACACCGCTACCAGACGGGCGCTCGCCAAGCCGCCGACGCTTCGCATTCACGTGGCCGGTGCGCAAGCTCCCGGCACCTGAAAGAAGGAGGCTTGCAATGTCCAGCATCGCGACCCTGCAGGACCTGATCCACCTCGACATGGACGCCATCAAAGCCTACGACCAGGCGATCAAGGCGTGCGAGCATGAGAACGTCGCCTCGCAGCTCCGGCTCTTCCGCAGCGACCACGAGCGCCACGTCCGCAACCTCTCCCAGGAGCTGACCAGGCTCGGCGAGAAGCCGGACGCCCGCACCGACGTGAAGGGCTTCTTCATCGAGAAGTTCACCGCCATCACCAGCATCGGCACTCGCAGCGCGCTCATGTCGATGATGGGAAACGAGACCCTGACGACCGCGAGGTACAAGGCGGCGCAAGAACTCCAGGACCTTCCGGAGTCCGCGAAGAGCATGATCCGCGCGAACTACGCGGACGAGCAGCGGCACCTGGAGTGGATCCGCAACGCCCTCGACCAGAAGATCTGGGAACGCGCCCAGCCGTCGGCGCGCTGAGATCAGGGCTTCGGCGGCTCCCACGCGGAGCGCACGATTTCCCGCAGATCCTGCAGCCGGGGCCGCCACCCCAGATCCCCGATGATGCGCTGGGAGCTGGCGACCAGCACCGCCGGGTCTCCGCGACGCCTGGGTCCGATGCGGACCGGGATGTCGCGGCCGCACACTGACAGCGCGACTTCGACCACCTGCATCACCGAGTAGCCGCTCCCGCCGCAGCCCAGGTTGTAAGCTCCGCCGGAGTGGCCGTTCGCCAGCGCTTCCAGCGCGAGCACGTGTGCGCGCGCCAGGTCGCTCACGTGGATGTAATCACGGATGCAGGTGCCGTCGGGCGTCGGGTAATCCGCGCCGAAGATCGTCAACTGGGGGATCCGGCCGGCCGCGGCCTGGAGCACGAGGGGGACCAGGTGCGTCTCGGGCTCGTGGCGTTCGCGGCAGCGGGCGGTGGCGCCCGCCGCGTTGAAATAGCGCAGGCTGATCGAGCGCAGGCCGTAGGCCGCCGAGTACCAGCGCAGCGCGTTCTCGAATGCCAGCTTGGTCTCGCCGTATGGATTCGTCGGCGCCGTCGGGTCCGTCTCTTCGATCGGCTGCTTCGCGGGCTCGCCGTACACGGCGGCCGTGGAGGAGAACACCAGCCGGCGGACACCGTGCTCGCGCATGGCGTCCGCCAACGCGATGCCCGCGACGACGTTGTTGCGGTAGTACCTGGCGGGTTCCTGGACGGACTCGCCCACCAGCGAATGCGCCGCCAGGTGCACGACGGCGTCCACGCCGGAAAGCGCTTCGCGCAGCGGTCCGGCATCGAGCAGGTCGGCATGCACGAACTCCGCCTGCGGGTGCACCGCATCGCGATGGCCTTTGTAGAGGTTGTCGTACACCACCGCGGTGTGACCCGACGCGAGCAACTCCTCGACGACACCGCTTCCGATGTATCCCGCACCGCCCGTGACCAGGACCCGCATCGCTCCTCCGCCGTTCGCCGCCAGTATGCCGCGGCGCGGAACCCGATCACAGCGGAAGGACTACTGCGCCAGCAACCCCCAGCGCGCCGCCAGCCGGACGAGATCGACCGCGGAGTGCGCATTCAGTTTGCGGAGGATGCGCCCGCGGTGGGTCTCGACGGTACGGGGGCTGATGCCGAGCTGCTTCGCGATCTGGGCCGTCGGGTTTCCCTGGATGCAGAGCTCGAAGATCTCCCGCTCCCGCGCGGTGAGCGTCGCCAGCGGCGATCGGGCTGCTTCGGGACCGTTTCGCAGGCGGCGATAGTCGGACACCACGAAGCCGGAGACCTGCGGCGCCAGATAGGTCTCCCCGCGCGCAACTGTGCGGATCGCCTCCATCACCTCGGCCGCCGACTGCGACTTGCAGGCGTAGCCGAGAACGCCGGCCTGCAGCGCGTCGGCGACGTGAGCCTCGTCTGCGACCATGCTCAGCGCGAGCAGGCGCCGCTTCGGGTCCTCGCGCAAGAGCTCGCGGGCCACGCCGATCCCGCTCACGCCGGGAAGCATCACGTCCAGCACGACCACTTCCGGTTGCGATGCGCGCACCGCCGGCAACGCTTCCTGGGCGTTCGACGCCTCTGCCACGATCCGGAGGTCGGGGGCGCTCGCCAGCATTGCGCGAAGCCCCTCGCGGAACAGGAGATGGTCATCCACCAAGGCGACACGAAGCGTTGTCATGTCACTCTCTTACATCCGATTCCGTACATGCGAGTCCGTAGCAGCCGGTATCCATCCGCTATCGAGCTTCGGCTCCCCGTGTCAATCCGCGAGAAAAGGCGTACCTTCGTCCGAATGGCCCATCGCGACATCGTCGTGATCGGCGCTTCTGCCGGCGGCGTCGAAGCGCTCGCTGCGCTCGTCCGGCCGCTCCCGTCCGATCTGGGAGCGGCGGTCTTCGTCGTTCTGCATCTTTCCCCCGAGCACAAGAGCGTTCTGCCGCGGATCCTCAGCTCGGCCGGTCCCTTGGCTGCCAAGCATGCGCGAAACGGCGAAACGATCCTTCCCAACCGGATTTACGTAGCCCGACCCGATCACCATCTGCTCGTGCAGAACGATCACGTACGCGTCGTCCGCGGACCGCGCGAAAACGGGCACCGGCCCGCCATCGATCCGCTCTTCCGCACGGCGGCGTTCACGTTCGGCGCGCGCGTAATCGGCATCGTCCTCTCGGGCGCGCTCGACGACGGAACGGCGGGCCTGGCCGCCGTCAAGAACCAGGGCGGACTCGCCGTCGTCCAGGACCCGAACGACGCCCTGGTCGACGCCATGCCGCGCAGCGCGCTGGAGAACGTCGACGTCGATCACGTGCTTCCCGTCACCGAGCTGGGCAAGATGCTCCCGCAGCTCGTCGGAGAGACCGTGGAAGCGCTTCCGGCTGCGCGGTCGGCCGTCCTCGACGTGGAGTCGGCGCTGCAGCTCAACGGTTCGACGGAAGGATCTCTCAAGGTCGGGCAACCTTCCTCCCTCGCCTGTCCGGACTGCGGCGGAGTGCTCAATGAAGTCCACGACGGCGATCTGCTGCGCTTCCGCTGCCGCGTCGGACATGCCTTCGCTCCGGAGACCTTGTACATCGGGCAGCGCACCGAGCTGGAAGGCGCGCTCTGGGCGGCATTGCGCGCCTTGGAGGAACAGGCCGCGCTCTCCAAGCGCCTGGCGGTGCGTGCCCGCGAGCTTGGTCACTCGAAGTCCGCGATCAGGTACGGCGAGCGCGCCCACTCGGCCCAGACCCAGGCGCGGACGGTCCGCGACGCCCTGCGGCTCGGCGCTGCGCCGAAGACCGACGCGGCTGAGTGAACTCCTTCAGCGGGAAGGTCAGGGCGAAGAGCGCGCCGCCGCGCGGCCGGTTCGATGCCTCGATGTTGCCGCCCAACCGCTGCATCGTACCCGCGGCGAGCCAGAGCCCCAATCCCGTGCCGCGCGAGCCCTTGGTGGTGAAGAACGGCTCGAAAAGCCGGCGCTGGACTTCCGGGGATATGCCGATCCCCTGATCGGCGATGGTCACGACGATCGAATCGTTCTTCCGCTGCGCCGCGACGGTCACGGTCCCTCCTTCGGGCATCGCGTCGCGCGCGTTGCGAAGGAGGTTGACGAAGAGGAGCGAGAGTTCGGCGGCGGAACCCCGAACGGGGGGAAGCTCGGGTACGGAGACGCGGATGTCCACCGGAGCGGCAGCGGCCTGGAAATCGATCTCGACCAACGCCGCGGCCTGCGCCACGACGCGATCCAGACGCACCGCCGCCGTCCTCACCGATCCCGTCTGGGCGAAGTCGTGCAGTCGGGCGATCGCCTCGGAGGCGAGCTCCACCCGCTGACCGACGGCCTGGACCGCCTCGCTACGCTTCTCGATCGGGGTCGAGTCGTCGCCGAGGATGGCGAGCTGGAAGCTCGCTCCGCGCAGCGTATTCCCCAGATCGTGCGCGATCGACGCCGCAAGCTCGCCGAGGACGCGGAGCCGTTCGCGGTGCAGCATCGCTTCGCGCGTGCGCGCGAGCTCCTGGTCGCGTCGGGCATGGTCGGTGATGTCCTCGGCGATCACCACGACCACCGGTTTGCCCGATTGCAAGGTGCGCTCGAGATGCAGGGAAATCAGTGCGTCCGATGCCGCGTCCCGGTATCGCGCATCGAAGGCCGCCATGCGCTCGATGAGCATCCGATCCGCGTGCGCCAACACCAGCGCGCGTAGATCCGGATAGGCCGCGAGATTGGCGGGCTCGACGGGAAGCAGCGGCCCCTTCAACAGGCGGGCAAGCTGGACGAACCGGGCGTTGGTCAGCCGGATGTGCTCGTCGCTGCTGACCAGGGCGAGCGCGGTGGCGCCGACTCGCGCGTCGAAGGACCCGATCCGGTAGACGGCGAGTTCGTGCGTCGCCCGGCGGTCGAGTCGCTCCACCAGCTGCGCGTACTTGCGCGCCAGCTCCGCGTACTTCGTCCGGAGCAGGTCGGCGGAGGGTTCAGCGTCGAGTACGCCTGCCATGGTTGTTGTTGTTCGCCTTCAGGGCGGCGACTTCAGCCGTGAGGTTCGACACCTTGGTTGCGTCCTCGAAAGTGATGAGCGCGCCGAGCGCCGTGCCATTGTCCAGGATCGGGATGGCCGTGACCATGGCGTGTCCCTCGCTTCCGTTGGGCAGCTCATAGGTGAGCTGCTCGGCCCGGAGCGTCGCATTCTGGGCCATGGACCTGCGGATCTTCTGGAGGAGCCCACCGTCGATGGCGGGAACATGCAGCGTCCAGAAAAGCTGCCCCATTGCCTCGTCCTCGGGAACTCCCAGCAGCCGCTCCGCCGCCAGATTCCACATCGTGATCCTGCCGTTGGCGTCGAGCAGGATCACCGCTGCGTTCAGGCTCCGGATGGTCACGCGCTGGATGAACGCGAGCGAATTCAGCTCGTCGGTGCGGTGGGCGAGCTCGCGGTTGGTCGCGTCCAGCTCCGCGTTCGTCGATTGCAGCTCCTCGTTGGTGGTCTCCAGCTCCTCGTTGGTCGACTGGAGCTCCTCGTTGGTGGTCTGCAGCTCCTCGTTGGCGCTCTGTAGCTCCTCGTTGGTGGTCTCCAGCTCCTCGTTGGCGCTTTGCAACTCCTCGTTGATGGATTGCAGCTCTTCGAGGGCAGCCTCGCGCTCCTCCGTCGACTTGCGCAGGTCGCGCTCCAGGTCGGCGAACGCGGTCATGTCGTGCACCGCGTACAGCAGGCCGCTCATTTCGTTCGCGGTGTCCCTGAGCGGGGTGATCTCGATCGACAGCTCGAGCGGCGGATGATCGCCGCCGCGGTGGAGGACTCCCCTGCTGCGCTGCACGTCGCTCTTGCCTTCGCGGACCGCGGCGCTCTTCTCCACGAGCAGCTCGTCAGGGAGCCCGGGAAGCGTAAGCGTCGGGAGCTTCTTGCCCGTCACTTCCTCCTCGCTGAGGCCCCAGAGCGCGGCGGCGGCGGCGTTCCAGCGAAGGATGGTGCAGTCCGGGGCGGTCGCGACCATGGGAACGCGAAGCGACTGCACGATGTCGCGGTGGAACTGATCCGCCGTATTGAGGTCCGGGCGGCCTTCCTCGACGCCGAGTGCCATCGATTCCTGCTCGAGCAGCGAGACCAACCGTTCCTGCGCCACGGCAGCGCCTCGCCGGCCATCCTTTCGATAGATGCGCCGCTGCTGGTCGACGGATTCGAAGATCTTCCCGGCGAACGGGATCAGCTCGCTCTTGCCGAGCACCAATAGCCCGTGGCGCCGGAGCGCGTGATGGAAACGGGTGAGCACGCGCTTCTGCAATGCCCCATCGAGATAGATGAAGACGTTGCGGCAGAGCAGCAGGTCGAGCCGGGAGATGGGAGCATCCGACACCAGGTTGTTCACCCCGAATACCACCGTGCGCCGGATCTCCTTTCGCACGCTCCAGCCCGTCGGGTCCTCGACGAACCAGGTCTTGAGGGTTCCGGCGGGAACGGATTTCACCTGCTCGCGCGAGTACACTCCGTGCCGCGCGAACGCGATCGCTTTCTCGTCCACGTCGGTCCCGAAGATCTTCACCTCCTGGTTCTGGAAGGCGGGTCCCATCGCCTCCGCCAGCAGGATGCCGGTGGAGAACGCCTCCTCGCCGGTCGCGGACCCGGCGCACCATACCCGGATCTCCTCGCCCGGCCGTTTCTCCGCGAGCAGCTGCGGGATCACCTTCCCGGAGAGCAAGGTCCAGGTCTCCGCGTCGCGGAAGAAGCCGGTCACCTTGATCAGCATCGACGCGATCAACGCGTCGCATTCGGCCGGGTCCCGGTCGAGCAGCGCGAGGTACTCGGCTGCCGTCTTGCACTTCCGTTCTACCATCCGCCGTTCGATGCGGCGGTGAAGCGTCGGCCGCTTGTAATGGCGGAAATCGAAGTTACGGGTGGCGCGGATCCGCTCGAGGATCTGCTCGACGGTTTCGGCGTTGGACGGCCGGCGGCGGCTGCGGTCCGGGGCCATTTGACCCGATTTCTACCACGCCCCGGGAATGAGGGCGTAACCCGCGCCGGACGGTCTCGGCTCCGTAGGAGGGCTTGCTCAGTCGGTGCAGACCGGCTTGGACCGGCCGCGGGATGCTGCCCGCGCCGGTCCAGCCGCGCTTAGTTCGAGGCCGGCAGCGTGGAGGAATCGCCCTGCCGGACGTAGTCGGTCGTCACGGTCTCGATGCAGACCTTGCCCAGCGTGCCCGTGCCGAAGTCCTGGGCGCCGCACGACGAGGTCGTCTTGGGCGTCGTCGACCCGAAGACGACGGGCAGGCTCAGCTTCGGCTGCGCGCTGTAGACGCTGCCGTCCTCGAGCGTGAAATCGGCCGCGTAGTTGTCTCCGAGCTTCACCACCACCCCGTCCTGCTCTCCCGATTTTTTAGTGTAGTCGCCGGGCACGCAACCCAGCGCCAGGCTGTTGCAGGTGTTCCCCGAGTAGTAGGTGTTGTCCGAGGCGCTGAACGCGACCGAGACGATCGTGGTGCCCTGGTTGGTGTTCGCGTTGAAGCAGCGGATCACGGTCACGGCGCGCCCAGCGGTCATGTCGAAGTCGTTGAGCATCGACTCGTTGGTCGTCGCCGGATCGCACAGGCTCGTGTCCACCGGCGTGACATCCGTGAACGCCGGCAGCATCACCGTGACCGAGCTGAGGGACGTTCCGGCGCTCGAGTCGTTGAACACGATCCGCTTGACGGTGCCGATTGCCGCAGGAATGGTCCCGTAGAACTGGCGCGTCTGCGTGTAGTTGTTCGTGGTCTCGACCAGATGCTCTTCCGGCGTGGCGGACGTCGACGTGTAGTACTTGTCGGTGGTCCTCGTCGAAGTCTGCGGCTGATCCATCACGGCCATGTCGTAGTACATCGTGGCCGAGGCCGAGTTCTGCACCTGGATCTGGCGCGAGAAGACGTTGTTCGAGTCGTCGTAATCACCGGGCTTCACGTTCTGGGCCTTGACGGTGATGGTGTGCAGGCCACCGGACTTGAACGACGTCGTGAACCGGCAGGTGGCCGACCCGCCCGCGTCCACCCAGATCCCGGGCGCGACGTCGACCTGGGCGCCATCGACCAGCAGCACGCAGTCCGCGTGGGCGCCCACCTCATCCATGCGCTCCACGACCGTAGCGTTGACCTGCACCATCGTGTTCACAGGGGTGAGTCCTGGCGCATCGACCATCTGGACCGCGAGGTCGGGGCGGTAGCGGACGACATCGAACCACTTCGCCTCGACTTCGCCTCCACGCCACCCGGCCCTGGCCTCGGCCCTGATGCGGAGCGCCTGCGCGTGCGGGAGCCCCGTATACGTCCAGTGGACGTAACCGCCCTCGCGGAGGTGCTCGTATCTCTTGTGGAACTTCAGCTGGTTGTCGTCATCGTCGCCGTCTTTGCCGCGGCGAGTGGGATCAACGGCCCGGATGTCGCACTCCGAGATGTTTCCGGGCGGAGTCGCGCCGATGTCGAACGGCGCCGTGCTGATCTCGACCTCGGTCTTGCCATCCTTGCCGAGCAAGGACCGCGAGTGCAGGGTCAGCCCGGGAACGGATGCCTTCGCCGGCTTCGCCGACCGGTTGCGGGCGTGGTCCTGATCTTCGCCCTCGTGGTCCGCTCGGTGATGGTGGAACACAGGTCGGCCGGCGTGAGCCCCGCGCGCGGGAGCGAGCAGGGCTGCAACCGCGAAGACGGTCAGAGCGTGGCGGAAGTGTTCCATATGCTCCTCAAATTTTATTTTGCAGCGCTTTTTGCAGTACGGACGCAATTGAACCCGGGATCCGTCCAGCGCGCAATGACACACGTGGTACCGGTTATCCGCCCTTGTGCGCGCCTCCGAGGGGGGCTGCAGCACTCGGCAGCGGCCGAGGTGGATGTGCGCGTTTCACTTCATCAATCGCAGCGGATGGATCCAGTCTCTGGGGCCCCATGCGCGGCCGCGGCGTCCCCCCTCCGAGGAGCGCCGCGGCCGTTCCTTGGCAAGCCGTCAGGGAGCGGCTGCTACGGACACTTCGTCGCGTCCGCGTGGCGGCAGGTGTGCTGCTCGGCCGTCAGCGGGAGCGAGTACAGCATTTGCAGCATCTCCGTAGAAGTACCCACGGTCATCTGCGTGACCTCGGAGCTGCCCGGCTGGATCTCGAGCGTCGAGAGCCGCATCGATCGTCCGCCCGCGCCGACAGCCACCGCCGGGGACGGCTCGGGGGGCGGCGAGATCACGTTGCGTTGGACCGAGCGGGCGTAGGTCGATCCCGTCAGGAAGCTGCCCGCGCAGTTCGGAGCACCGGTCATCGCATCCGCCTGGTAGAACGGAGCGATCGAAGCTCCGGCAGAGGCGCAACCCACCGAAGTTCCGCTGGGGATGAGAGTGCTCCAGATCACGCAGCCGCCGAGGATCGTCGCGCTGGTGACGGTCTTCTCGTCGATGTTCGTGTACTGGACCTTCCAGCCCGCATCGTTGCGCGAGGCGACGTTTCCGCTGACAGAGGTGGTCGTGGCGGTGGTGCTCGAGACGTCGATCAGGTCGCCTGCGGCGAGCCGATTGCCGTCGTAGGTCACCGCGTCGGCGGGAACGTTCATCCTGCGCGTGCGCGCGCTTGGCGTGATCCCCGTGGAATCGGAAAGAACCGCCACCGACACGAAGCTGTTGTCGCCCGGCGTCGCGTTCGAAGCCAGAGCGCGGTTCGTGGCGGTGAACGTGGTCAGAGGCGATTCCGTGCAGGTGAGCGGAGAGCCCGTGCAAGTGAAGGAGGAGCTCTGGGTCTTGTTCATCGCGGTGTTCGGGCAGGCGGAGATCGTCACCGTATCGCTTGCGCTCCCCAGGGTGCAGGCATTGGTGGACACGTTGGTCTGCGTCTGCAGCGGCGCAGCCATCGCCGGAGGGGAAGCGCTATTGGGGCTGGCGCTGCGGAAGGTGCTGCTGTACTGGTTGGGGCCGCTCGTGATGTCCATGGCCGCGGTCACGGTGCACCCGGCGCTGATGCAGCTCATCGGGTCGTCCGCCCGGCAGTCGCCTCCGCCCGTAGAGCGCACGTGGGCACGGTCTCCGGCGCCGACGTAGGCTCGCAGCCAGCCGTTCTCGGGCTGCACGGTCGTGGAGGCGACGGTGTAGATCGGCTGGTGATAACGGGTGTCGTTCGTCGACGAGGAGTTCGGCTCGTATGCGCGGCCGAAGGTCCAGTTGGTCACCAGCTTGGTGGTGGTGTCGATCTGCCCGGGATTGGGGAAGCGGAAGGTCCAGATCTGGCCGCCCTCGTCACCGATCACTGCGGTATCGAAGAAGCCATCGGGCGCGAACGAGTCGGCGTGGCCATAGTCCACCAGCGCCGCCATGGCGGAAAAGCCGAACCGCATCGCCGCGGACGGGCGCGTGTCGGTGGCACCGGTCGGCGGCGTGTACGAGGCCTTGTAGAGAGGGGCGCCCGTGTAGACGTCCAGCATCGCGGCTGCCCGGCCCCTCGTGTTGTACGGGCCGTGGCCGCCGTTCAGGAAGACGACCCAGCGTTCTTCGGTGTGCGCGGAGCCGTAGTTTGCCGGGCCGGCGGTGTCGCTCGTCTCCAGCAGGACCGGTCCGATGGGAGGCGGCCGCGGCGAGAACTGGCCCCATGTCTCCCCCCAGAGCTGCTCGTCGGGGTCGCAGGGCGGCGGATACATCCAGAGCATGGTCGGCTTGGTGGTGTCCGTCAGGTCGAGGGCGACGAAGTGGTTGCCGCCCTGCCGTTCGCTGATCACCGCCAGGGTGTGATACTCGGCGGACTGCTTGACCATGGACGTATTGCTGTAGGTCGAGTCGTTCGGGTCGTTCTTCTTCCCGTCCACCCAGACGTCGCGGACCATGATGTCGCCGTCCAGGTACATCTGGTGGCCGTCGCGCATCATCAGCCAGAGCCGGGGAAGCTGGTCGGGCGGCACGAAGCCCCAGACCTCGCCGCCTCCGCCGTTGTCGTATTTCACCTGGCGAAAGCCGACGTTGGTGTTCATCGCCAGCGGACTGAGCGCCGAACCCGCGTCAAACGCGTGGACGAGACCGTCGTTGGAGCCCACCACGACGACCTTCTGGCGCGTCTCGTGATCCTCCCAGTACTTTTCGTACGCGTCGATGTTCCTCAGCGAAGCGCCTGACCCGACCGTGTAACTGGCCGAGGGGATCGCCGTCACGTTGGCGACCGACTGCTGGTAGCCGTATAGCGTGGAGAGGCACTGCGCGTGCAGACCCAGACTGCAGATGAATTGATCGACAGGCGGGTCCACGACCACCGGCGAAGAGTGGAAGATGTCTCCGAGCATCCGCTTGCGATTCAGCGTCGTCGTGGTGCCGCCGGGGTTCGCGACTGAAGGGTCCACCAGGATGTTCTGGCCGCGCACGAAATCGATGATCGCCTTGGCGCAATGGTCCTTGTCGAACGTGCTCGTAGCAGAAAGGTACGCAGAAGGAGTGGGCGAGACCATCCCGGCCTGGATTGTGGCGCACGCGTTGGTGCCATCGAGGCCGAGCGCGTCGCGGATCTTCGCGAAATCGGGGCTGGTGAGATCGGTGGCCTTGAACTCGATGGTCTTCCAGCCCGGCGGAGTGGTGGTGGTGTCGTAATAGGCGGTGTAGATCTTCCGGTTCGCGTTGGTGCCCGCGACGTTCAACTGCGGACTCTTGGTGATTCCGCTGATCGAGTCGACGACGGCGTTCGTGCCGCCCGCGTCCCAGATCGGGTTTGCGGGGCCGGCTTGCGTACAGACGCCTCCCGAGCAGGAAGACTTGTGGAAGTTGCCCTTGTCGTCTTCGGTCACGATGTCGCCGTCCTGGTCGACGAGGAACACTCCATCCGTCTTGCCGTCGCCGTTCTTGTCCACTCCGGCGACGAACTCGTTGAACAGGTCGAAGCGGAAGAGGTGGCCTTCCCAGACCGGATCGCTGCCAGTGCTCGGCAGGAACCGCGGCACGTAAGCGGTCGAGCCGGTACCGACCCCCAGGGTCTGGATGGCGGTGGAGGAAAAGGCCGTAGATCGGGCGAGCACGCTGAGCACGGCGCTGTTCAACTCGTCGGCCAGGTCGGTGGCGTCGTTCGCCTTCATCGCCTTGCCGGTCTTCCCGTACTTCGCGGCTTCGTCGAGGATGGGCGCGCTGAGCCCCACTCCGATCACGTACGTGATCACGTCCTGGATGCCGACCATGGTCGAGTCGGTGGTGTTCAGGTCGTTGTTCGCCAGGAAGCTCGCCACCTGCGCTAGCGTGTTGGGCGAGGCGTTCCCCATGTCGGTCCCGCAGTCGGTGCAGCCGATGCCGTTCTGCCGGAGGAGGTACGGCACGTTGTTGTCGCCGTACGGCTCACCGTCGGTGATCAGCACGACCGAGTTGAGCTGGCAGGGAATGCAGAGGGGCTTGCTGCCGTTGGTGGGAGCCGTGAAGACGTTCTTGATCCACTGGTTGCCATTCATCACGTTCCCGCTCTGATCCTTGAAGGTCTTGTAGAGATCGTTGTTGCCGGTGAAGAACTGGCCCACGTTGAAGAGCGTCTCCGCCAGCGGAGTTGCGATCGGACCGCCCATCGAGCCCCACGAGATCCCGCCGGTGACCGAGCTCGCGCCCCAGGTGCCGCGGATCGCGGTGTACAGCGTGTCCCGATCGCTGGTCGCCCAGGAGGTCACGCCGCAGTCGGGCACCATGCCGCTCGAGACCAACGAACCGCCGTCGTTGGCCCGCAATCCGGTGTTGGCGGCCGGCTGGGTGAGTGCGCTCACGTTGTTCACGTCGTACGTGGTGATTCCGACGCGGACCGCCTGCGGATTTCCCACCATCGAGCCGATGAAATCGGTCACGGCCTTGCGGGCGATGAGGAACTTTGGCGGAAAGAAGTTCAGCCAGTTTCCCTTGAACAGGATGTTGCCGCCGGTGACGTCCGATTGCGAGCCCGTCGCGCCTGGCTTGATGTAGTAGCCGGCCTCGTCGAGGCACTGCTGGCAGCGCTGCTGCTGCGTCTGTCCGATCCCGCCCGAGTTCAGGCTGCTGGACATCGCCGAGCAGGCGCCGCCTGCGCCGGTCGCCGTCGCGTTGCCGCCCGGCGCCGCCGACGTCCATTCGATGTACTTGTAGTACTTGGCGGAATTGAAATAGTACTTCGGGTCGACGTTGTAGAATGGATCGAGCGGGGCGTACGTCGTCGCCTTGCTGTAGGTGAGGCCGGTCCCCCGGGCGTCCTTTCGCCCTTCCAGCCAGGTGTTCGAGTGGCAGCTCGCGGCCGTGATGCCGTTCGGCGTCACGCCGCTGCTGACGAACGAAGCGTTGGGGAAGGCTCCGACGTCCTGCGGCAGCTCGTACATCGAGGTCGAGTTGTCGAGGATGAACATCACGTTGGGGAGCTGCCCCGTCTGGGTGGTGAAGAAGGTGACGTCGCCACCGTTGTCAGTGAGAATGGTGGTCGGCTGCACGCGCTGCGAGATGGCGCTGTTCGTCAGGCAGTCGCTGGCGTTGCATGCCGCCGCGTCGGTGCGCGCAGGCGCGTCGAGCAGCAGAAGGCCCAGTGCGATCGGCAGGTAGCGCGGGATTCGCAGTCGCATGGAGATCCTCACAGTCCGTACTTGAAGGTGAACTCGAGCTCCATGTCGCCGGCGAGCGGGTCGCTGCAGGCGACGACGACACGGTAGGCGCGGCCGCCGAGCGTCGGGCTGGCGACGATCATGTTGCTGATGTCGCGCGTGCGCGCGCTGGAGGCGCCAACCAGCTGCGGTGGGACGGCCTGGATCGAGGTCACCACCGGCCCGTTGATGTGCCCGGTGCGCAGCTGCCGGCCGCCGCTGTCGACCTGGATCGTCTGATCGAGAGTGATCGTCGTCGGATCGAGGCCGAAAACGCGCAGCCTGCCGAGCACGTATTGCCGCGCGGCCTCGACGCAGGCGGCCTGGCCCAGCGTGCGAGAGTCCTTGGCGGACTGCTGCTTGCTGATGCCCGCGAGCTGCAAGGTGGCCACGGTGACCAGCGCCAGTACGCCGATGACGATCAGGGCAGCGAGCAAGGCGCTGCCGCGGGGCTTGCGCGACATCATCCGCCTCCCACGTTGAGATTCGTCACCACGAGCGGCAGGAAGTGCGCGCGGGTGACGAGGTTTGCCGGCTGCTCCGAGACGGTGGATACCGAGCGCCGGAAGGTGTCCAGGGCGCGGGCGGGCCGGTTGCCGACCTGCGGCGCGCTGTCGCCCGTCCGGTCCGGCGTCGCCCGCGTAGAGCGCGCGTCCACGTTGATGGTCACCGTGCGGATGTTCGCCGGATGACCGGTGTACCGATTCGCCGAGTCGTACGGGTCGTTGCGCCCGTCGGGTGCGGTCGCTGCCTCGCTGGGGGACTGGGCAGTCGCGCAAAGGCCGAACGTCCACGCGCTCGTGGTGCAGGCGGGCGCGGGGCTGGGGGTGGCGCCTGCGGCCGCGAATGCCGAACCGGCGGGTGGCTGGCCGATATCGTACGTGAGCTGCAGGTCCTCGATGCCCCGATACAGCTTCTCGGGGCCGCCGCGGCCTCGCTCCTTGTACAAGGTGGGCACCCCGTCGGTATCGTTCGCGATGTAGTAACGAACGCGCTCGACCAGCATCAGGCCGGCGGTCTTGAAGCAGGAGTCGGCGGCCGTGGCCGTGGGAAAATAGCCATCCGCGGCCGTCAGGATCCGCAGCTGCAGCGTGGTGGCTCCCGCGGCCGCGTTGCTGGACAGCGCGAGGTACGCCGCCGGCTCGGCCCCGGCGCAGAGGAGCAGCACGACACGGCCGGCGTTGATGGGCGCCGTCAACGCCGGGGTGATCGTCGCGGTGTACGGCCCCGGCCCGTTGTTGAAGGCGGTGACCGCGCGAAAGAAGGACGGATCGCGCCAGGAGACGACCAGCTCGTCCGGACCGTCGATGCGATCGCGGCCACCATTGGGACACGTCGATCCCGTGCCCGGCGTGGCGCAGGCATACCGATCGAAGTCGAATGCGGCGATCGGCGTGATTCCGTAACCGGCCAGCCGCACCGACCGCGCGATCTCGAGGAGCGCGAGCCTTCCGCTCTCCTCCAGGTCGCGCTCCAGCGACTGCGTGGAGGAGGCCTGCGTCTGCTTGATCAGGATCATCGAGATGCCGGAGATCACGAACGCGAGGATCGTGACGGCGACGAGCACCTCGACGAGCGTGAAACCGCGCTGGCGGGGGCGGCTCATAGCGGGAGTTGCCCCACCCCGATGGTCGCGGGGTTGTACCGGTAGCCGAGGGCCACCGCGCGCATGAACTGGCTGCCGACCTTGTAGCGGACGATCACCGCGAACTGCCGGCCCTGCTCGACCGTAATGTTCACCGGGTCCATCTGCGGAGAGACGTTGACGTAGACCTCGAAGGTCTCGTTGCCGACGGTCACCGAAGTGGTGGTCACGTCCGGGGCGTTCGGGTCGCCTGAGGCGGGCAGCGTCGCCTGCGCAAAGAGCCCGTTCGGGTCGGCGAACGCCGTACTGGCGTCGTTGCTCGTGTTGTTGTTCACCAGCCGGGTGTCGGTGTACGGCGCGCGGCTGAGCGTCCCGGCCAGCGAGCGCGCCACCATCAGCGCCGTCGCTTGCCTCCGGGCGAGAACGCCGAACTGGCCGCTCGCGACGAAAGCGACCAGCAGCCCGGTCATCGCCATGCCGACCAACGTGAGAGCGATCAGGGTCTCGATGAGCGAGAACCCGCGCTGTGCTTCGTGGCGTCGCATCCGTGCCCCTCGCTGGAAGTCCGGGAAGCTGTTGAGCAACGGATGTGCCAGCTGCAACCGCGCGAATTGCGGCCCCCACCCTCACGCCGGCGACCCCGGAAGGGACTACTTGTTGCGGCGTCGATACCTTTTTTCGTGAAGGGCTCCCGCACACCTTCAGGCACCTGTGAGGGTCGGCTTCGGACGTTGACGCTGCGGTGCGCGGGCGCTATGAGCCCGGTCCTGCCAGGATGACATTGCGAGGGTGGCGGAACTGGCAGACGCGCAGGCCTTAGAAGCCTGTGGGGAAACCCGTGCGGGTTCGATTCCCGCCTCTCGCACCATTCTGCTCGTGCAAGGAGCCGCACCCGTGGTCCAGTCCCGCGTCGAGGATCTCAGCCCGGTGGTGAAGAAGGTGTCGGTCGAAGTCACCCCGGACCGCGTCAAGGACGCCTTGGACCGCGCCTTCACCTCGGTGTCGCGGACCGTCAAGCTGAAGGGGTACCGGCAGGGGCACGTTCCCCGGCGCCTGGTCGAACGGTACTTCGGCGACGACGTGAAGAAGGATGTGGCCCAGAAGCTGGTGACCGGCTCGATCCAAGAGGCGCTTGCCGAGCACCAGCTCGATCCCGTGGCCCCGCCGCGCGTGGAGAATGGGTCGGTCGAGCCTGGCCAGCCCTTCAAGTACACGGCCACGGTGGAGGTGCGCCCGCGCGTCGAGCCCAAGGACTACGAAGGCCTGACGGTCCCGAAGATCGAGCCGGTGGTGACTGACGCCGAGGTCGACGAGCAGATCGAGGAGATGCGTTCGGGACAGGCGATGTTCGTCCCCGTGGAAGGCCGCGACGTGGCCGAGGCGGGGGATTTCGTGTCCGCGGACTATGAGGGCTTCGTCGACGGAGCGCCTTTGCGGGGAGCGAAGCGCGAGGGGGTCCTGCTCGAAGTGGCGGAAGGCTCGATCCTCGAGAACAAGGCGGAGGGTCTGCTCGGGGCCCGCGTTGGCGAGACGCGCGAGTTGGCGGCGTCGTTCCCGAGCGACTACGCCGTGGAGGATCTGCGGGGCAAGGAAGGACGGTTCCAGGTGGTGGTGAAGGGCCTGAAGAGGCGCGAGGTGCCGGCGCTCGACGACGCCTTCGTCCAGGACCTGGGAGGCGAACAGAAGACGGTGCCCGAGCTTCGTGCGAAGATCCGCGGCGACATGGAGCAGCGCAAGAAGGAGCGCGCGCAGAGCGATCAGCGCGAGGCCGTGCTCACCGCCCTGGTCGAGAAGAACCCGCTGGAGGCGCCGCCCGCGCTGGTCGAGCGCAACGTCGATGCCATGCTCCAGGGCATGCTGGAAGGGTTCATGCGGCGCGGCATCGATCCCCGCCAGCTCGGCCTCAACCTCGACCGGATGCGCGACGAACTCCGGCAGCGTGCGCTACTGGAAGTGAAAGGTTATCTGCTGCTCGAGGCGATCGCCGAGAAGGAGAAGATCGAGACGACGGAGGAGGACCTGGCGAAGCACTTCGACAAGATGGCCGCCGACATGAAGCAGCCGGCGGAGAAGATTCGTGCCGCGTTCCGCCGTCAGGACACGCTCGACAGCCTGAAGGCTCGCCTGCGGCAGGACAAGGCGCTTGCCTTCCTGCTCTCCAAAGCGAACTTCCAGTAACCTCCTTGCAGACCCTACCGGAGACCCAGAAATGGCGATGATTCCCTACCCCACCGTGATCGAGCAGACGCACCGCGGCGAGCGCGCCTACGACCTTTACAGCCGCCTGCTCAAGGACCGCATCATCTTCCTCGGCACGCCGATGGACGATGACGTGGCGAACATCATCGTCGCGCAGATGCTGTTCCTGGAGTCCGAGGATCCGGACAAGGACATCAACCTCTACATCAACAGCCCCGGCGGGTCGGTCACTTCCGGTCTCGCCATCTACGACACCATGCAATACGTGAAGTGTCAGGTGTCGACCATCTGCATGGGCCAGGCAGCGTCCATGGGCGCGCTCCTCCTGGCCGCAGGCGCGAGAGGCAAGCGCTACTCGCTCCCGCACTCGCGGATCATGATCCACCAGCCTTCCGGGGGCTTCGGCGGGCAGGCGAGCGACATCGAGCTGCACGCCAAGGAGATCCTGCGCTTGAAGGCGAAGCTCAACGAAATCATGCAGAAGCACACCGGCCAGTCGCTCGATCGGATCGAGAAAGACACCGATCGCGACTACTTCATGGGCGCGGGCGAAGCCAAGGAATACGGTCTGATCGACGAAGTGGTCATCAAGAAACCGGCCGCCGGGATGAAGTAAGGTTAGATTCAGGGCCGAAAGGCGGAGCATTGCGGAGGGCGGCGGCTTGGCCGACGCCCGGGCGGAGCTTGGAAGGCGGAGCATTGGTAGACAAGCGCGAGAACCACACGCTGTGCTGCTCCTTCTGCGGAAAGTCGCAGAAGGAGGTGAAGAAGCTCATCGCCGGCCCGACCGTCTACATCTGCGATGAGTGCATCGGTCTCTGCAACGACATCATCGCCGAGGAGATCGACAAGGAGGAGGCGCGCGACCAGAAGCTGCGCATCCCCCGGCCTTCGGAGATCAAGAACATCCTCGACGAGTACGTGGTCGGCCAGGAGCGGGCCAAGAAGATTCTCTCCGTCGCCGTCCACAACCACTACAAGCGCATCGAGAGCAAGGTCTCGATGGACGACGTCGAGCTGCAGAAGTCGAACATCCTGCTGCTCGGCCCCACCGGATCGGGCAAGACGCTGCTCGCGCAGACGCTGGCGCGCATCCTCAACGTCCCGTTCACCATCTCCGACGCCACCTGCCTCACCGAGGCGGGCTACGTGGGCGAGGACGTGGAGAACATCATCGTCAACCTGCTGCAGGCCGCCGATCACGACATCGAGCGCGCGCAGAAGGGCATCGTCTACATCGACGAGATCGACAAGATCGCGCGCAAGAGCGAGAACCCTTCCATCACGCGCGACGTGAGCGGCGAGGGCGTGCAGCAGGCGCTGCTCAAGATCATCGAAGGCACCGTGGCCAACGTGCCGCCCAAGGGCGGCCGCAAGCACCCGCAGCAGGAGTTCCTGCAGGTCGACACCTCGAACATCCTCTTCATCTGCGGCGGCGCCTTCGGTGGGCTGGAGAACATCGTCGCGCAGAGGACCGAAGGGAAGAGCCTGGGGTTCGGCTCCGACGTGAAATCGAAGAAGGAGCGCAACGTCAGCGAGTTGCTCCGCGATGTCCAGCCAGAGGATCTTCTCAAGTTCGGCATGATCCCGGAGTTCATCGGCCGCTTGCCGGTGGTGGCGACGCTCGAGGAGCTGGATGAAATTGCGTTGGTCGACATCCTCACCAAGCCGCGCAATGCTTTGGCCAAGCAGTACCGCAAGCTTCTGGAGATGGACGGCGTCCAGCTCAAGTTCACCGAAGGAGCACTGCGGGCGGTGGCGAAGGAAGCCATCCGCCACAAGAGCGGGGCGCGCGGCCTGAGAGCCATTCTCGAGAACGCGATGCTCAACGTGATGTACGAGGTGCCCTCGCACAAGAACATCCGCGAGATCGTGCTCAACGAGGACTGCATCCTGAAGAAGGAAGCGCCGCTC
>Ga0137416_10000452_pt1 | contig 19174 bp, 22 predicted proteins | sample CZODoug3_1_1_16f_FD_108282 | JGI IMG/M metagenome (GOLD analysis project Ga0137416, IMG submission 108282) | Vadose zone soil fungal communities from Angelo Coast Range Reserve, California, USA - CZODoug3_1_1_16fungal (Illumina Assembly) | ecosystem: Environmental > Terrestrial > Soil > Vadose...
GCCGAGCCCCGGCAATACCCCCATGGGACCCCCGGCATCCTCGGAGGTGAATAGGGTGGCTAAAATCAAGATTGAGAACGTGGTCGCTTCGACCTCCCTCGGGGAGCAGCTCGACCTCCAGGCAATCGCCCTGGCCCTCGGAGGCGCGGAGTATGAGCCCGAGCAATTCCCGGGACTGATCTACCGCCTGAAAGAGCCGAAGACCGCGACCCTCCTGTTCCGGAGCGGCAAGGTCGTCTGCACAGGGGCGAAGAGCCTCGAGCATGTGAAACAGGCGATCGAGATCGTCGCGAAGCAGATCGAGGCCGCCGGCATCCCGATCAAGAAGAACCCCGAGATCGAGGTCCAGAACATCGTCGCCTCGTCCGATCTCGGGACGGAAATCAATCTGAACGCGATCGCGATTTCCCTCGGACTCGAGAAGGTGGAATACGAACCGGAGCAGTTCCCCGGGCTCGTCTACCGGATCGACGTGCCCAAGGTGGTCGTGCTCCTCTTCGGGAGCGGGAAACTCGTGTGCACCGGGGCCCGCAAGCCCCAGGACGTCGAGCAAGCGGTCGAAAAGATCACAGAAGAGCTGAAAGCGGCCGGGCTCCTTCGCTAGCACGGTGTTGGAACTCCACACCGAAACGGTGATCGACGCACCGGTGGACCGTATCTGGCAAGTTCTCATGGACTTCGACAGCTACCCGCAGTGGAATCCGTTCATTCGGTCGATCCGCGGAAAGCCGGCTGCCGGTTCCCGACTCGAGGTAGAACTCGGCGCATCGGGTACCCGCCCCATGCGATTTCGTCCGACCGTGATGGCCGTCGTCCCGAACCGCGAGTTCCGCTGGTTGGGGCATCTGGGCATCCGCGGCCTCTTCGACGGCGAACACATCTTCGAACTCAGCCCGCTAAGCCCGGCCTCCACGCGGTTCATTCAACGGGAACGGTTCCGCGGCATCTTCCTGCCTTTCCTCGCCCGGCGGCTGGAACGAGACGCGCGCCGGGGATTCGAAGAAATGAACCGCGCCGTGCGTGAACGGGCCTCTCGAGTCTCCGACGATTCGGGCCGGACCGGGAAAGCCTAAGTGAGCCCGGCGAATCCTCCCGTCCGTGCCCATCTTCGACAACCACATTCACTTGCGGGCGGAGTTTCGAGGTATCGAGGCCGCGAAAGACTTCGAACGGGCGGGCGGCACCGCCATCCTCCTGACCCATTCGCCGTACGAAGGTATTCCGATCCGTCGCGCGGAGGACTACGACCGCGCGTACGCGAAAACGCTCGCGATGGCGGAAGATGTCCGTAGGACGACCCTGATCCAGGTGTTCGTGGCCTTAGGTCCGTACCCGGTTGATTTCCTCGGACTGCAGGGAGCCATTGGACGCAGCCCGGCGATCGACGTGATGCGGTCTGGAATCGACCGGGCGGCGCTGCACATCGCGGAGCAGAACGCGATCGCGTTCGGTGAAGTCGGCCGGCCGCATTTCCCAGTGTCCGAGGAAATTCTCTCGGCGTGCAACGGTCTTCTGGAATATACGATGGTCCGAGCGAAGGAGCTCGGTTGTGCCGTCGTGCTTCACACCGAAGATCCCACACCAACCACCTTCGCCGAGTTCGCTCGAATGGCGTCGAAGGCGGGCCTTGATCCGGATCGTTTGGTGAAGCACCACTCGACGCCCTTCACGAGGCCCGAGGACACGCACGGCCTCGTCCCTTCGATCCTTGCCAAGGAGGATCTTGTCGTAGAGGCGCTCAAGGGCGGGCCTCGCTTCCTCCTTGAGACGGACTACATCGACGACCCGCGACGGCCGGGAGCGGTCCTTGGGCCGGCGACCGTGCCCAAGAAAACGAAAGCATGGATCGCGAGCGGCGTCCTTACGGAAGACCAGGCCCACGTGATTCATCGGGAGACACCTGAACGGACCTACGGGTTCCAGATTCGGTAGGGCGTGAGTTCCTCGCGACGATCAGATCATTTTCGGAACTCATTGGCTGCGTCGAGGATCAGCGCGAGGCCAAGGACTGCGAAAAAGAGGGCGAAAGCTCCGCCGATCCCCGCGTTCGGAAGCAGAGACACAATCGCGAGGACCACGGCGAAGAGTAGGAACGCAAACCCTCCGGTCCACCTGACGATGACCTGTCGAAGCAGGGGGTCGAGCTCCATGCGGACGCTCACCGTTCGCCCGGGGAATGAACATTGCCACAGCCGGTCAGTGTCGAATGCGGAACCCTCGGAACTCGCCGCGGGCCTCCGACCAGGTGACATCGACCGCGTCGACGCGCGCGTACGGTTGTGACGTCTTGTTCCACTCGATACACGCTTCGATCCCAGCACGGTCGCCTTCGAACACCGCTTCGACTTGACCGGCGGGTAGGTTGCGCACATAACCATGGAGGCCCAGGCTCTCGGCCTTCTCAGCGCAGTTCGCCCGGAAGTAGACGCCTTGGACGCGACCGCGAAAGATCACGACCGCACGCGCCTCCATGGCCTCGTGGATTGACGAGACCCGAAAGAACTTTCTTATACGGACCTCCGCTATGGCTGCCCCCCACCGGGCGGGTTCTTCATGAAGCGGAACAGGGTCCAGGACCTTCGGGTCTCCGACTTCATGACGACGGATCTCGTGACCGTGGCTCCCGACGAGACTATCGGGGACGCCCTCGGGAAGATGAAGACCCACGACGTCCATGAACTCCCGGTCCTCGAACGGAAGAAACTTGTCGGCGTGGTCACGCTCCGAGAACTCATGCGGCGGAGGAACCTGCCGCCCAACACGAAGGTCTCGACCGTCCTTCAGGTGCCGCCGGAACTGACACCCGACACGCCGTTGCCCGAGGCGGCGGAGAAAATGATCAGCACCGGCTTCCGTGCAATCCCGGTGGCGAAGGGGAAGTCCCTCGGCGGAATCCTCTCGCGGTCCGACTTGGTGCGGGCCCTCGTCGAGACGCGAGCCCTCGAGGGCATCGTCGCCAAGGACTTCATGACGCCGAACCCGCAAGCCGTCGCCGAGAACGACACCGTCGAGCACGCGGTTCAGATCATGCGGTCCCTCGGGGAGCGTTCCGTCCCCGTCGTCGACAAGCACCGGCACATCAAAGGCATCGTTGGGATGAAGGACATCGTCGACCTGTTCGCCCGCCCGAAGGTCCGGGAGCAGTACGGGGAACACGCCGGACGCGAGGAGAAAATCGTCGTCGAGGTGCAGAGCGTGATGCGCTCTCCGCCGATCACGGTGGGTCCGGACGCGGATGTCCATCACGTGGCCGAACTGATGGCGAAGAACCACATCTCCTCCGTCGTCGTCACGGAGAAGGACGAAATCGTCGGCATCATCACGACCCAGGACCTGATGCAGTTCCTCGCGAGCCTCCGCGAACGGGACCAGCTGTTCGTCGAGATCAGCGGCCTCGAGGACGAGCCGCCCGAGGCGTACGACGAAATCTACGCCGTCATCCAGAAGGAGATGCGGCGCCTCGCGGAGCTTGTCGAGCCAAGGACGTTCGCGATCCATTTCCAGAAGTACAGTCCCGAAGGGGACCGGTTCAAGTATTCCCTCCGGGCGCGCTTCATGACCGCGCACCGCGTGTACCACGCTCACCATTTCGACTGGGACCTCCACGCCGCGTTGAAGGGCCTCCTCGAGATCCTGCACAAGCGGATCTTGAAGGAAAAGGAGCGCCGGATGACGGAACGGAAGCGTCCCCATTCATCGTAGATTCCAAAAATCGCGCTGGGCTCGCTTCGTCGCCTCGATCGCCTCCCTCCCACGACCTCGGTCGTCGAGGACCTCGGACAACGCGAGGGGGATCGAGCGGCCCTCGAGCTCCGCCACCGTCCCGGCGATCACTTCGCTGAGCGCCTCGAGATGGTATCCGCCTTCCAGGGCGATCACGAAGCGGTTCCCGCACAGACGGGACGCGAGGGCCGCACTCCGCTTCACGAGGTCCACGTAGGCAGGAGAAGAAAGCGTGAGGGAGGTGAGCGGGTCGCGGTAGTGGGCGTCAATTCCCAGGCTCACGAGCACCAGGTCCGGTCGAAACTGTTCCAGAATCGGCTCGATGACCGCGTCAAGCGCCGCGAGATAGGACGCATCGCCGCAACCCGCCGTGAACGGGACGTTCACCGTGAAACCGCGTCCCTCCCCAGTCCCGATGTCCTCGGCGGGACCCGTCCCGGGATAGATCCCGTACTGGTGTGTAGACACGTAGAGAACCGCGGCACTCTCCGCGAAGATGTCCCGCGTCCCGTTTCCGTGGTGGGCGTCGTAGTCCAAAATGGCGACTCGGCGACCTTCGGCGACCTGTGCCGCGGCCGCGATGGCCACGTTGTTGAGATAGCAGAACCCGCCGCCGTAGTCGGGGCCCGCGTGGTGACCCGGTGGGCGGACCAGGGCGACCGTCGGGCGGCCGTCCCGGACCGCAGCGCGAGTCGCCAGGAGCACGCCTCCCGCCGCGAGCAGGGCGATGTCGAATGTGTCACGATGGATCGCGGTCTCCGGATCCAGGAAACCTTCCCCGAGATTGCGGACGACTTCGACGTAGGATTCCCGATGGACGCGTCGAAGATCGGCGATCGTCGCGACCGGAGGCGCTTCGACCTCGTGGAAGAGGCCTTCCCGCTGCAACCGTTCGACGATCGACCGAAGCCTATCCGGCCTCTCCACATGGAGCGGCGATGGAACATGATCGAGGAAACGCGGGTCGTACACAATCACGATCCAGGGGGAAGGACGAGGTCGATTTCAAGGCATCGTCCGGCCCCACCGAGCGGCAGGATGAAGGCGGTTTCGATGAACGATGCGGAGGGGCAAAGGTCTTTAGCGCCGGCTCCAAGTCGGGACCTCGTGCTAGAAACCCGCCGGATCCTACAGGGGAGCCGTCTCCGGCTCCGGCCACTTGCTTCGACGGATCTTCGGCGATGCGTGAAATGGTTCTCGGACCCCCAGATCATCCGATTCCTCGGCCGGAACTCTCCTGTGACCCTGGCCGAAGAGGAGCGGTGGTTCCGGGACTACGAGCGGAGGACGGACGAACAGATCTTCGCGATCGAAGCGGAGGGAGCCCATATCGGGAACATCGGGTTGCACAAGATCGACCGGGTGCACCGAAAGGGGGAGGTGGGCATCGTCATCGGCGAACCGACGTTCTGGTCGAAAGGCTATGGGACGGAGGCGATGCGGACCGCACTTCGATACGCCTTCGGGCCTCTGAGCCTGAACAAGGTCTCCCTCGACGTCCTCGAGTACAATACCCGCGCGATCCGCACGTACGAACGACTCGGGTTCCACCGCGAAGGCGTCCACCGCGAGGACATCTACAAGGACGGACGGTTCGTGCACGTGATCCGGATGAGCATCCTCGCCCGGGAGCTCCACGACCCCCCGGTTCCGTGAGGTCTAACCGAGTTCCAAAAATTCCCGCGGGGCCGTGCTCAAGACGCGGGGCCCGTTCTTCGTGATCAGGACGTCGTCCTCGATTCGCACACCACCGAAACCGGGCACATAGATCCCGGGTTCGTTCGTGAGGACCATATTCGGTCGAAGGACCAGGTCGCTCGAAGGGCTGAGGCCGCCGCTTGGGTCGTGGACCGCGAGTCCGACGGAGTGGCCAAGGCTATGGATGAACCGACCCTTGTACTTCGTACGGTCGATGAGGGACCGGGCCGCGGCGTCGACGGACTTCCCTCGTGCCCCCGGTTTCATCTTGGCCAAAGCCGCGGCTTGCGCCCGCGCGACGGTGTCGTGCATCCGCCGCTGCTCCGCGGACGGAGAGCCCACGACGACGGTGCGGGTGATGTCGGAACAGTACATGTGGTACTGTGCCCCGAAGTCGATCACGATCATGTCTCCCCGCTCGATCTTCCTCGGCCCCGCGGTGTAGTGCGGCTCCGCGCCGTTCGGGCCAGATCCGACAATTGTGCGGAACGATGGCGCGGTCGCCCCGTTCTTCTGCATTCGGTACACTAGCTCGGAGGCCACCTCCGCCTCCGTGACCCCGGATTGGATGAACGGGAGCGTCTCCTCGAACGATCGGGACGCGATGTCGCAGGCGCGTTGAATCAGGTCGACCTCCTGGGCGTCCTTCACAAGCCGTGCCTTCATGACGGCGCCGGAGACGTCGACGAACTTCGCGGCCTGCGGCGCGAGTTTTCGAAGGCGCAGGAACGCGGCGTAGGTGAGCTCGGACGCATTCACGCCGATCTTGCGGTGGCCTGCGAGCCCCTGTTTGATCAGCTTCGTGGATTCCTCACGGGTTCGGAACACCTCGAGGGGGAGGCCCGACTTCTTCGCCGCCTCCTCTTCCAACTGGGAGGTCGTGATGGCGGCTTTCCCGTCCGGCGTGAGCCACGCCGCGCAGCCTTCGAACAGGCCGTCCGTCAGGCCGGTGGCGTAGAAGAAGGACATGTCGATGTGCGGGTCCACCGAGTTCAGGAACACGATCAGATCGACGCCGTCGTTCAAGTTCCGGAAAATGCGCTTCACGCGCTCGCCCATGGTGTCCCCCGCGTGGTAGCGGACCGAGAATAGTTAAAGGTTCGTCGCCGGGAAGTGTTTTATTGTGAAACCCGGTGCGCCGTCCGATGGTGAAACGCAGGCACCGCGGCATGGAGCGACGGATCGCCGGAGAGCGTATGGCGACCTTGTTCCGCCTCGCGGAGACGGAGGCCTTGCACCGCCGGACGGAACGCGCGCGACGGTATGTCGAACTCGCCCGTCGGATCGGCATGCGGTACAACGTCCGTGTGCCGGCTCCGTTCAAGCGGTCGTTCTGCAAGAAGTGCTTTGCCTTCCTTTTGCCGTCCGTCAGTGCGCGGGTCCGCATCGGTCGCGGTCGCGTCGTCGTGACTTGCACCGGGTGCGGAGCTATCCAACGATATCCGTACCGACGCGAACAAGCCGCTCGCCGAGCAATCCGCGGTCGGGCTCAGTAGGACGTCGTCATGTCGATTTTGCCGGCCTTCCGCGCGAAGTACTCGCCGGTCTTGAAGATCAGGAGGCTCAGCCCGAAAAAGGCGACGGAAGACACGAGAAGGAGGGCGAGGATCGCGAGGTCGCTGTATCCGCTCAACGTCGTCTCGACGCCAAGGGTCGGCGAGAGAAGCCGTCGTGTGAGGTCGAACCAGTACGTCAACGGGATCGCCCGTCCGACCGCCACCCCCCAATCCGGCAGGACGGACAGCGGGAACAGCACGCCGCAGAACACGTAGAAGATACCGGGGATCCCTTCGGCGAGACCGTGGGTGTGCCTGGCGGTGAGGAAGGAGACGCCCCCGAGACAGATCCCGATCGCCAAGAGGACGGCCAAACCGAGTGCCGTCGCAGCGAGGAAGAGCGGGACCGCGGCAATGGTCAGATGAACTTGAACGCCCAGGAAGTAGACGCCGAAGACCAGCGTGATCGCGACCGCGAAGGCCGCAACCCCAATTTTCGACACGGCTCGTCCCACGATATAGACGTAGTACGAGATGGGCGCCATGTACACGTAGCGGATCGTCTGATACCATTCCCGATCCGATTGGATGACCTGGAAAGTGCCGAACAACACGGATCCGACGAAGATGAAGAACGAATTCCCGACGAACATGTACGAGAAGGCGGCGGGGTCCTGGCGATTTCCGATGATCGCGAAGACCGTGTACATGAGAACGAGGATGAACGCGCCGGCGACGGGCTTGACGACCGAGTAGACGATGAAGAGCCAAGGCTCCGTCCAGTTCGAGTCCATCTCCCAGCCGAGCCATGCGGCGACCTTGAAGGTCCGCCAGAACGTGTTCATTGATGCCGTGAGGTCAGCTTCCCCTCTCGCTTCGCGAGTAACTCCAGGTAGCGCAAGGAGTACCTTGCAAGGATCAGGAACAGGACGGCCATGAAGACCAGAATGTAGAGCTCCGTCTTGACGTCAAAGATCCACAGCTGGCCTCCAAACGCGGTCCGACTGAGGGTCAGTTGCCGGAGGGCATCGAGGCCGAACGTCGCGGGGACGAAGGATCCGAGGATCGCGACCACGGGCCCCCACCCCGGGACCCGGAACAATCCGCCGACGGGGAAGTAGAAACCGCTCGAGAAGAAAATCGGTTCTTCCATGAGGGCCGACAGGTTCCACGCCTCCCGGCCCCAGAGCAGGTACAGGGACGCGAACATCATCCCGAGGCCGTACAGGGCGGTGAGGGCCACGAAGAAGACGGCGAGGAGCATGAGCGGGTCCGCGACTTGGAAGACGACGCCGAAGACCACGATTCCCGCGACCAGGGTCGAGACGGCCCGGACGGAAGTCATGAACATCCCGCCGACCGCCATGCCGCCAAGGAGGGCCATTCGATTCATCGGGGCCATCATGTACAGCTGGAGGTTCCCGATCTCCTTCTCCCAGTACAGTTGACTCGCCATCGACCAGAGGACGTTTAACCAGAAGGCGACCATCGTGCCGCCGAGGACGACGGATGCGACGAGGGCGTTCGTGTTCGCCTTGATCGCCGCCTGCGCGGCCGGGTCTCCCGCGGCAGCCTCGAGGGCCCGAGCCCCGAAAGACTGATAGATGAACACATAGGCCGCGATGCCGAGCAGGGGCAGGAGGCCTTCGAAGAAGATCCACGACGGCTCGCGGTTCGCCCCGATGATGCGCGGATAGGAGCGGCCGACGACGGCTCGGAGGTTAAGGCCGATCCGGTAGCGCAGATCGGTACGGCGCACCGTCCCAGTACTCACTCGAATCCTCTCCCGACCATGCTGATGAAGACGTCCTCGAGGGTCGGTTCCGACTTCTGGAGGGAGTGGACCTTTTTCCCCTGCGAGGTGATCGTGCTCAAGATCTCGGCCACGGGACCCTCGTCCTCGAGGATGAACGTGAGGAAGGATCGGTTCTTCGAAATATCATCCTTGTGAGAGAAATTCTTCACGCCCGCCATCGCGGTGAAGGAGGTCGTGTCGCGAATCGAATCGACCTCGAGCCGGAAGGTCGTCTCCGTCCGGATCATGCGCTTCAGGTTCTCGGGCGTGTCGCACGCGAGGATCTTCCCGTTGTCGATGATCGCGATCCGGTCGCACATCTGGTCCGCCTCCGCCATGTAGTGCGACGTCAGGAGGACCGTCTTTCCTCCTTGCGTCCGCACCCAGTTCATGACGTACTCGCGGATTACACGGGCCGCGTTCACGTCAAGGCCGAGCGTGGGTTCGTCGAGGAACAGGATGTCCGGATCCGTCACGAATCCTCGGATCATGTTCATCTTCTGCCGCTGTCCGGTCGATAGCATGCGGACCTTCGCATCCCGTTTGTCCCACAGGCCGAAGGTGTGCATCAGCTCGTCGATGCGACCCTTCGACACCTTGCTCGGGACGCCGTAGAACTGCGAGAACATCCAGACGTTCTCCCGCGCGGTGAGCAGGCCGTAGCCGGACGTCTCGCCGCCCGACACCATGTTGATCCGCTGGCGGATCGGGAAGGGGTCCTTCGCCACGTCATGGCCCGCGACGAATGCTTGACCGCTCGTTGGCAGAAGCAGGGTGGCCAAGATCTTGATCAGCGTCGTCTTCCCGGCGCCGTTCGGGCCGAGCATGCCGAACAACTCGCCCTCCCGGATTTGAATCGAGACCCCGTCGAGTGCGGTCACCGGGCCGAGGTGCTCCTCGTTCTCCTTTGGTCGGCGGAACCGCCGCTTCTTCTTCCCTGCGAAGACCCGGGTCAGGTCCCGGGTCTCGACCGCGTATGACATGGGGACGGAATCCACTCGCTCTCGGACCGGGCGCAGGCGTCCGCGGGTCTAGACGGCCAGACGCTGCCGGTATCGGGTGATGTATCCGGCAATCCGGTTCCGCATCAGATTGCTCCGAACGTCGCTCAGTTCGGAGACCATCTTCTTGTTGTGCTCGAAATCCGCCGTGAACTCGTTCGGATAGAGCTTCGCGAGCTCGATTGCGACTCGCTTGATGTACGTCGGCCGAATATTGCCCAACGATTCACTCCGCGTCCGGTTCGGGAGGCCGTCGAAGGGGAGCGCGCTAGATAAAGGTTCCTCGGAGAGCGACGATGCGCGACCGCCGCGGGCCCGTCGCGCGATCGTTCGGTCGTCCCTCGAACACTCTGCGGGCAACTATTAAATACGAACCTCGGATACGCCCGATTGAGAGTGCGCCCGCATCGGTCTCCCGGAGCAAGCGAGGATGGAAGAGTCCCTGGTGAACGTGGAATTCCTGAAGAGTTCCAACAACTTCATCGCGCGCATCCAAAGTGAGCTCGGCGGCATGCGCGAATACCGCAGCTCCTCCTTCGAAGAGGTCCTCGAACAGGTCGTGATCGACCTGCAAGAGGAATTCGAATCGTATTGATCAGCCGCCCGTCCAAGCGGGCTTGCGTTTCTCGATGAAGGCGCGCATGCCCTCTTCCTTGTCGTGTGTCGACCCGACGACGCCAAAGGCAGCCGTCTCGAAGTCGAGCCCCGCGGCGAGGGGCATCTCCAAGGCGGAGCGGAGGCACGCCTTCGCGAGCGCGATGGCAGCGGGGCTCTTCTCGAGGATCTTGTGGGCCAAGGCCTTCGTCTCCTCCAGGAGGCGGTCCGCCGGCACGACGCGGTTCACCAGGCCGATGCGTTCTGCGGTCGCCGCATCGATCGCGTCCCCCGTGTAGACCATCTCCGAGGCCCAACCGAGCCCCACGAGGCGCGGCAACCGCTGGCTCCCGCCGAACCCTGGGATGATCCCGATGCTGACCTCCGGTTGGCCGAGCTTCGCGCGATCCGACGCGATCCGGATGTCGCAGGCGAGGGCGAGTTCGCAACCGCCTCCGAGGGCGTAGCCATTGATCGCCGCCAGGATCGGTTTGTTGCAGGCGGCCAACGCATCCCCGAGTTTCCGCCCCGCCTCGGAGAAAGACCGCATCTCGAGGGCCGACAAGCCGACCATCTCCTTGATGTCCGCCCCCGCGACGAACGCGCGGTCCCCCGCCCCGGTCAAGATGATCGCCCCGACGTCCGCGGCCATGGACAGGTGCTCGATCGCCATGGAAAGCTCCCGCAGCACGGCGGAGTTCAGGGCGTTCAGTGCATCCGGCCGATTGATCGTGACGATTGCTAGGCGCTCCTCCATCTCGACGCGGACAAAGCCAGGCATGGAATCCTCCGGACCGCGAACGCGGGGACGAGGATGAACATTCCTCGCGGGAGACACCGACAGGCTCATACCGCAATGGGGCCTTCGCGGTCCGTGGCCGGGATGCGCTCGTCCAGACGAATCATGGCCGCGAGCGTCGTCGTCCTCATGGTCGCTGCCTTCGCGTTCCTCGCCCAACCCGCGCGGGCCGCGACGAACCGGCCGACCTGGGCCGCCGGAGACTTCTGGGTGTACGCCTATTCCGCCTCGGCCGTAGGGACCCGGTACTCCGGAACCCTCCGGCTCGATGTCCTCGGCACGGATTCCGTCACCCTGAACGGCACCCCGTATTCGAGTTATCACGTGAAGGGCAGCGTCAACTACGATTTCGGCGGCGCGTCGGTCACCTATCGCGGGGACCTCTGGTACACCGTGGACAGCCTTGCGATCGCGAAGATCTCGATCACGTTGAACTTCACGGGCACCATCGAAGTCACGATCTGGGGAAATCCGCCGCAATCGATCCATTGGCCCCTGACGGCGGGGGATTCGTGGAACTCGGCCACCGACATCACGATCAAGGAGGTGCTGAATGGGAACACCACCTCCCTGTACCAGAGGTTGTCGACCACCTTCACCGTGCAAGCGGACCAGACGATCACCGTTCCAGCAGGGACGTTCACGACCGCACCCGTCAAGCAGACCACGACCGGGTCGACCGCCTACACGATCAACTACTGGTCGCCCCAGGCCGGGAACTCCGTCCGCACCGAGGGCTACAACGGGACCGGAGGGGGCCCCTCGGGCAGCTACAATCTCACCAGCTACAATTACCAGGCGGGAACCTTCTTCACGACGGTCTTCGTCGGCCTCCCCGTTTGGGTCTGGCTCCTGCTGCTAATCCTGGTCGTCGCGGCCGTGGTCGGGGTCATGGTCGTCCGTCGACGCAGGCCACCCGTGGCGGCGCCGCCGGGATGGATGCCGCCGCAGCAACCGCCGAGCGGACCCGAGCCGCCCGCATCGCCTCCCTGAGCTCACGCCTTCGTATACTCGTAGACGCCCCGGCCGGCCTTTCGTCCGAGGCGGCCTGCGCGCACGTACTTGCGCAGGAGCGTCGACGGCCGGAACTTCGGGTCTCCCGTCTCGCGGAAGAGGACCTCCATCACGTCGAGGCCGATGTCCAGGCCCGTGTAGTCCGCGAGTTCGAACGGCCCCATCGGCATGTTCGTGCCGAGCTTCATCGCCTTGTCGATGTCCTCCGCGCTCGCGACCCCTTCCTGGAGCAGATTGAACGCCTCGTTCATCATCGGGACGAGGAGGCGGTTCACGACGAAACCGGGGGACTCCCTCACCTCGACGGCGTCCTTGCCGAGTTTCGTGGACAGATCTTTGATCAGGCCGACGGTCGCGTCGCTCGTCTCGGAGCCTCGGATCACCTCGACGAGTTTCATCACCGGCGCGGGGTTGAAGAAATGCATGCCGACGACGCGGTCGGCGCGCTTCGTCGCATTTGCCATCTCCGTGATGCTCAGGGACGACGTGTTCGACGCGAAGACGACCTCGGGCGGGCAGAGCCGGTCCAGCTCCGCGTAGAGCTCCCTCTTGATGTCCATCTTCTCGAACACGGCCTCGATGACGACCTGCGCGTCGGCCACGGCTTCCTTGAGATCGACGACCCCTCGAATCTTCGACAGGATCCCGTCCACCTCGGCGGCGGTCATCTTCCCCTTCTCCACGCGCTTCGCGAGCGGCTCGCGGATCCGACGGAACCCGCCGTCGACAAACCGCTGTTCGATATCGCGCATGGCGACCTGGAGGCCTGCCGCCGCGCATGCTTGGGCGATCCCAGCGCCCATCGTCCCCGCCCCGATCACCGCGATCTTTCGCACGTCGGCAATGTGCATCGGACCACCCATCGGGCGCGGAATGTCCGTGCGGACCTAAAGAATGCGTTACAAAGTATCCGACAGGCTCATATCGGGCTTGCTGCCATGCGGCGGTCGGTCCCACCGATGCGCCACCTCAGGTCCCTGACCGTGGTCTTGGCCTTCGCCATCGCCTTCGCGTCGATCCTGATCGTCTCCCCGCCGGTCGCCGCGACCCAGAACCATCCCTCGTGGACGCAAGGCGATTTCTGGGTCTATGCACGCACCCAAGGGAGTGCGACGTCGACCGTCCGGATCGATGTCTATGAAAAGACCTCGCTGACACTGGCCCAGGGCACGTACAGCGTTTGGCACGTCACGACGACGACAACCGACGCGAACGGGAATTCTGTCGTCGTCCACAGCTGGGTCCAGGAATCGAACCTCGGAAACGCGAAGGCGAACATTTCGCTCGGCCTCTTCGGAGTTGTTCAGGTGACGTTCGACCCTCCGCGCGCGGAAGCGGTGTTCCCCCTCACGGTCGGTGCCACATGGTCCTTGACCACAACGGTCCGCGTCGTGGGTCAGACGTTCAGCCTTCCGATTGCCTATAGCGGCGTTGTGGCCGCCGAGCAAACGACCACCGTCCCCGCCGGCTCGTTCAGCGTTGCAGTGATCAGCGAGCCCGCGAGCGGTCCTCCGCAGCAGAAGAACCAATACTCCGAGAGCACGGGGAACCATGTGCGCAGGGAATCCTTTGCGAGTAACGGGAGCCGGACTACGGACGATCAGCTCACCGCGTACCGGTACCAGTCCGGAACCCTGGGCTTGCTGTTGATCGGCATCGGAATCGCGATCGTCGCCGTGATCGCGATTGCGGTCTTCGTCACGATGCGCCGCCGGCGGGCCCGCGGGCCGCCGCAACAGCCACCACCGGTACCCCCGCCGCCGCCCTGAGGCCAGGCTGCCGTAGGCGTTACATAGACGCCCGTTCGTCCGGGCCTCGTGGCCCGCCGTCCCTACGCCGCGATCGCCCTCGCGGTCGTGTCCGTGTCCTTCTCGGCCATCTTCATTTCCTGGTCCACCTCGCCCTTCATCACGATCGCGCTCTACCGACTTGCCCTCGCCTCCCTGATCCTGATGCCTTTTGTCCTGGTGAACCGAGCCGCTGTACTGGCGCTTTCGCGGAAGGAATTGTTCGGTATGATGGGGGTCGGGGCGATCCTCGCGACCCACTTCACCCTGTGGATCGGCTCCCTGAAACTGGAGGGAGTCAGCGTGAGCGTGGCATCGTCCGTGATTTTGGTCACGTCCCATCCGCTCCTGGTCGGGCTGCTCTCCCACTTCGTCCTGAAGGAACGTCTGAACGCCTGGATGGCCCTCGGAATCGGCCTCGGTTTCGGCGGCGTCATCGTGATCGCATTCGCGGATTCCACGGCCCGGACCGCGAGCCTCGTCGGCGACCTCCTCGCGTTCCTCGGCGGCGTCGCCGCGGGCTTCTATTTCCTCGCGGGCCGCCGGCTACGACAGCGGATCCCGCTCGTCGCATACGCGTTTGTCGTCTACGTGACCGCGACCGGCGTGCTCTTCCTCTACGCTCTGGTTCTCCGGGAGAGCCTGGCTCCTGTCGGCGACGTGCCGAGGGAGATGGTCCTATTCCTTGCGATGGCCCTGATCCCGCAGATCGGAGGCCACACGCTCTACAACTGGAGCTTGCGATGGGTTCCCGCCCCGATCGTGAGTCTCAGCCTCGTCGGTGAGCCGATTGGCTCGAGCCTGCTCGCCTGGGTGCTCCTGAACCAGGTACCCGGAATCGCGGTCGGGATCGGCGGGGCGCTCGCCCTCGCAGGGATCTACATGACCGCCATGGGACAGGGCAACCGAACGCGGGGGACGGCCGCCCTTGGCGAGGTCGAATGAGACCGGCCACATACCTCTAAGTGGAGGTATGCGCGGTCGCGATCAGGAGCTCAATTCGGGTTCGGCGCCGAGCGAGTTCTTGTTCGACCCGGTGGTGGTAGGCCGCCATCCGCCGGAGAAGATTCGATCGCCCCTTCTCCGAGTCCACGCGGCCTACGTAATCTTCCCTGCGGACCGATCGTCCGCTGTCGCACTCGTAGTGCCAGAAGTAGAAGTACCGCCGTCCATCGAAGTCGCGAACGCGGGCACCGCATCCGATTTCCATTTCATACCTCTAAGTGGAGGTATACCGCGGAGGTGGATGGCCCTTTCCGCGAGAGGTGGGTGAACCTACCTGGAGGCTGCTCAGAGATCCTGCGGCCCGCGACCCTTTCGCTCGAACTGCTTCGCGTAGAGTTCTTTCAGCCTCGCGTAAGTGTCGACATCGGTCGGGCCTTTGTCGTCGCGGATTCGGACGATGCGGGCGAACCGGAGGGCGAATCCGCTCGGGTAATGCGGGCTCCGCTGGATCTCGTTGTACGCGACCTCGACGACGACCTCGGGGCGGACATGGTAGCCCCAGCGCTCCTCCGACGTCGCTAGCCCGCGGAGTCGTTCCGTCATCGTCTCGAACTCCGCGTCCGTCAGACCTTTGAACGTCTTTCCGATCATCTGAAATCCGCCCGTGGCCTCGTCCCGCACGGCGAGCCAATAGTTGGACAGCCATCCTTCCCGGCGACCGCTCCCCCACTCCGCCGCGACGATCGCCATGTCGAGGAGGTCCGCGGGTTTGATCTTGAACCATTTCTTCCCGCGCTTGCCGACGGAGTACGTCGAATCAAGAGCCTTCGCCATGAGGCCCTCGTGGCCCGCGACGAGGGCGGCCTGGAGGAACGGCTCAATCTCTTCCTTGCGCGTCACGATGCGACGGGCGGTGAGATACTCCGGCGGCACGAGCCGTTCGAGTTCCTCCCAACGAACGCGATACGGCGTATCGATGAGCGTGCGCCCGTTGAGATGGAGCAGGTCGAACAAGTACAGTTTCAAGGGAATCTCCTCCCGCGCCGCCTCGATCCCATGGACGCGCCGAAAGCGTCGCATGAGGTCCTGGAACGGGAGAGGTTTCTCGTCCGCATCGACGGCGACGACCTCACCCTCCAAAAGAAATTCGGAGGACGGGAGGGACTTCGCGATCGCCACGATCTCGGGCAGGCTCTCCGTGACGTCGCTCAGCCGTCGGCTGAAGACGCGGACCAGGTCGCCCTTCCGATGGATTTGGATTCGCGCGCCGTCGAGCTTGTACTCGATCGCGGTCTGACCTCCATGCTCGGCCAGGACCTCGTCGAGGTCTTCCGCCACCTCCGCGAGCATCGGTTTCATGGGAGCGAGCAAACGCAGGCCGCGCGACCGGAGGCCGAGCGCCCCCTCGAACAAGGCGATCTCCGCGACGAGGCCGAGGTCTCCGAGGAACATGTGGGCGGTCCGCACGGACTCGGCATCCACCATGGCGGCGTCCGCAATGCCTTCGAGCATCACGCCCTCGTTCACGCCAATCCGCATCTCCCCGAAGACGTTCCGGAGAAGGACGTCGCGTTCTTCTTCGGAGGCCCGGCCCAGGAGGGACTCGAGGAGGCGGCGACGGGCACGGGTCGAATCGGCGCCGCGAGCCTCCGCGATCTGGGCGAACATGTGGGCGGCCTCCAGGATCGTGAGTGGCCGGGGGACCAGGGTGGCCTGCTTCGTCCCGGCGAGTGCCTTCTTCAGGGTCGCCCATCCCACGTTCAGGGCGCGCGAATCCGACTCCGCGAAGATGCGACCGACGATCAGGTGGACCGCAGGGGCGACCTCGTCCCGTCGGAGGGATTTCAGGAACGCGGCGAGGAGGGCGCGCTTCTCGAGGCGCTTCGTCGTGGCCTCGAGCTTCGTGGTGAGCTCGGCGAGGCGAGCGAACGGAGTCTCGTCCGGAATCGGGGACGTCACGGTGAATCCGGACCATCCGACGCGTCCGGTTTCAAGGTTTCGCCCGCGGCTTCCGCCTTCGACGGTCGCGGGGAAATGTAGAACGCGGCCAAGGCTCCGACCATGAGCGCCCCGCCCAGGATTTGGATGCCGCTCAGGGTCTCGTTCGGGAACAGATACAGGGCAACGAGAATGCCCCACAAAGCGGACGTCGGCAGGACGGCTCCGGTCCGCATCGCGCCGATCGTCCGGAACGCGTAGAAGAACAGGACGGAGAACACGCCGACCGCACTCACCGCCAGCAAGACCAGGACCGGGAGGATGTGCACCGGGACCGTCACCGGGGTCCCTGACACGCCGAGGATCGCGGCGAAGGCCGCGGCGCCGAAGAGGAGTTGGATCTCGAGCAGCGGGACGATGGGGATCCGCCGGAGCAGGACCGTGCTCGTCGTGTTGCTCACGCCCCAGCAGACCGCGGCTCCGATGAGCATCAGGTTCCCGATCAGGAACTGGAGGAACTGGACGTCTCCGAATCGGAGTTGGGTGGCCACGATGAACGCGCCGACCGCAATCCCCCCGAGGGCGACGTATTCGCGGCGCGTCGCGCGCTCCCCGAGGAAGGCGTACGCGAAGAGCATCGTGAACAGGGATTCACTGTTCGAGAGGAAGACGGAGTTCGACGCGGTCGTCCGCTCAAGGCCGTAGAAGTACGCGACCGGGCCGAGGACGGCTCCGATGAAACCGGACAGGGCGAGCAGCTTCCAGTCCGATCGCGCGATCCGCAGATGGCGAAGGCTCGGCAACAACGCGACCGCCGGGATGAATTGGATCAGGAACGAGATCACGAACGGATGGACCTCGTTCACCACGAGCTTCGAGAGGCTCGGCCAGACGCCGAAGAGGACCGCGGCCACGATGATGGCGAGGTAACCGCGGGTCCGCTCCGGAATCTTCACGGTTCACCGGGCGGACAACCGTGCAAACCTCTTAGAGATTCTCTGGTAGCAAGGCTTAAGGCCGCCTCGGTGGTTTTGTCGCTCCGGTCCTCTGGGGGTGCGAGGAACCGCGTGGTCGATGCCCTCCGTGTAATCCGTGACGACGGCTCGGCAGACCCTCGTCTGGACCCCGAATTGTCGGAGGAGGACGCGGTCCGATTGTACCGCGGGATGAGCCTGCAACGGATCCTCGATAGCCGGATGCTCGCGCTGCAGCGCCAGGGCCGCATCAGCTTCTACGGACCATCACTCGGCCAAGAAGCGGCGATCGTCGGGGCTGCGATGGCCATGGAACCGGAGGACTGGATCGTCCCCCAGTACCGCGAACCGGGCGCGGCGCTCGTCCGCGGGATGCCGCTGAAAGAATTGCTCTGCCAGCTCATGGGAAATGCGGAGGACCCCGTGCACGGCCGTCAGATGCCTTGCCACTACGTCTATCGGAAGGGGAACTACCTCTCGATCAGCTCCCCGGTCGGGACGCAGATCCCGCACGCGGTCGGCATCGCCTGGGCGATGAGACTCCGGGGCGATGCGCACGCGGTCCTGGTCTTCTTCGGCGACGGAGCGACGAGCACCGCGGACTTCCACACGGCGATGAACTTCGCCGGCGTCTTCCAGACGCCGACCGTGTTCCTGTGCAACAACAACCAGTGGGCGATCTCCGTCCCCGTCGCGAAGCAGACGGCCTCGGCCACCCTCGCGCAGAAAGCGCCCGCCTACGGTTTCGACGGAGTCCGGGTCGACGGCATGGACGCGCTCGCGGTCTTCCGGGCCACCCGCGACGCGGCCGGGCGCGCTCGGGAGGGCCACGGGCCCACGATGATCGAAGCGGTGACGTACCGCCTCGGTCCGCATTCCTCGAGCGATGACCCATCCCGATATCGGGACGAATCGGAGGTCGCCACCTGGCGCGCGCGGGACCCCATCGCCCGCTTCCGCAGGTATCTCGAGCATTCGGGCTGGTGGGACGATGGACGGGAGGCCCGGCTCGAGCAGGAGATCGGGGACGAGATCACGCGGGCGATCCAGGAAGCGGAGCGCGCTCCGCCCCCCGCCATCGAGACCCTCTTCACGGACGTCTACGAGGAAATGCCGGACCACCTTCGAGAGCAGCGGGACGCCTTCCTCGCTCTCCGCGGGAGGTGAGTCGATGCCGAAGAAAGGACCCGCCGCACCCGCGTCCGCGCCGTCGTCGTCCTCGGGCCTCCAGCGGGCGCACGAGCTGTTCAAGGAGGGCCGCGCGAAAGAGGCCCTCGCCCTCCTTCGGCCGCTCCTGCAACGGAAGGGCGAAGTGAACGGGGATGCGTGCGCCCTCGCCGCCGCGTGCCTCGGGGCGGAAGGCGACTACGCGGAGGCGGCGCGGGTCGATCGCCTGCTGTGCGATGCGGA
>Ga0137416_10000458_pt1 | contig 19027 bp, 19 predicted proteins | sample CZODoug3_1_1_16f_FD_108282 | JGI IMG/M metagenome (GOLD analysis project Ga0137416, IMG submission 108282) | Vadose zone soil fungal communities from Angelo Coast Range Reserve, California, USA - CZODoug3_1_1_16fungal (Illumina Assembly) | ecosystem: Environmental > Terrestrial > Soil > Vadose...
CTGTCGGTATACAGCAACCTCGTTTTCGGCTGGCTGTCGATGCTGGAGAAGCTTCGGAGCCTAAAAGAGTCTTTCAAGGAATAGCTGCTAGGTTCTTCGGGTCGAAAAGTTTTCCATCCGCCAAGTTTGTCAGCTCTACCCTCCGTCTCCTTCGTTTAGCCAATATTATCGGCATGCCTGCTTGTTCGGCCAATCCTAGAAGCTCTTTCTTCCTATCTTTTCCCAGGAACGATCGGTCTGTCTTGCATTCTATCAAAAACGATTTCCCATCTCTCATACAGACTAGGTCAATCGGTTTCGATTGCGCTGCCCTGATGACCACGAATCCTTCTCTTCGAAAAATATCTCTGATCCGGTACTCCAGCCTTCTGCCCGTCTCGTAGTTCGACAAGTTCTTTCCGATGTTGGAGCCTTGCTCTCTTAAGAACAGTGGACACCTCCGAAACTATTCGGGTCTCACTTGTTCGGGGCGTTTTCTTTTTGGCGAGACTGCTTGGAATCCGGTAAGCTTCCGGTCCACTAGAATACGTCCGAGAAACCCGGGGCGACGCTTCTCGAAGCAGGCTCTCGCGACAACATCTCCCCTAACAAATCACCCAATCTCAGCCCTAATTCAATATCTGAACAGGCACGTCTAGAACATAGGATAATCCACGCTGTAAACGCGGATAATTCCCGACCGACCTAAGCACAGATTATGCCCTGAATCGCCTGTCTCGCCCATTATCACTGCCAGACAGGAAATGTTCTAGAAAAAATAGGAGGTCTTAGCGACCGAGTCTCGCGTCGCATGAGTGCTTCAAACGAGATCTCGACCGCTAATTCTGCTTACCAGCAAGCCCTAGTCTGCAAACAACCCGAAACAGGACTCGCAAAAATGGCCCTTTTCTGTCTGGAGTCTCCTCGATCCCGTCGTGTGTAATGGAAATCTTTTAATCAGAACCCATCCCCGTCCTCACGTTCTGGGCTAGGATGCATACAGAGCCAAGACGCCCCTCCAACAAACTGGTGAAAGAGGCTGCAAAAAGCAAAACGGAAAGAAGAATACGAGACACGGATAAAACAGGCCCTAGCCGTACTCAACGAAGTCTCCAATGACAACACCACCCCAAGAAACATCCGACGCGCAGCCAAAGGTGCCATGGACGCGCTCCAAGCACAAGGACACACAATAGGCGTACGCGCCTCAAACGCCATCTCAACACTAGACGAGATCAGCCAAGACCCAAACATGCCACCGTACACACGCGTAAAACTCTGGAACGTCGCCAGCATTCTCGAAGCAGTAAAGGACTAGTCGACCCGATCAGCCCTTTCTCCTCAGCCATGACGAAACCGATCATCATCTCGAGCTACGCCCGGGCCTTTGGACAAGTATTTATCGCCAATAGCCCCATTTGTATCCGACCAGGAGCAGGGGTTCTTTTGAAAGGAAACAGGCTTCTCCCTTTCTTATTGGCCCTAGTACTCCTAACCTTTGCCCTAGGATCCCTCCCAAGAAGCCAACCCGGAGGATCTCTCCTCTTCGACTCCACCTGGCTCATCTACCTAGCATACATGGTTCCCGTAATCGCCCTAGGCTTGATCATAGTCTTCATCGCCTACTTGGCATATAGCTGGCTCTCTATCTCCGACGCCATAGGTTACCAGCTGGCAAGGAAGAAGAAACCTGGGAAGAAGAAGCAGTCAAGGACTATTCAGCTCGTAGCATACGTCGCGATATGGGCTATAGCGGCCTTCGTCCTGTTGCAGAAGTGCGGCGGGCTCTTCTGCAAGGGTTCTTCTCAGCCCTTGAATATTCCGGCACAACTAAGAGACTCTGTAACCGGATCTGGACCAGGGCCCAAGCTTCCTCTACTATCGTCCGTGGCTCAATTGAATAGTATTGTCCAGTCAGACTGGTTCATCTGGGCCTTCCTCGGCCTTCTCGCCGTGAGCACGGTCATAGTCGCGAGGGGAGTCGTTGTATACGGGAAAGAAGTCAGAGCTGACGCGCTCAACCAGTTTGCCATATCCAGGGCCGAGGGAATCACGGCCGTGCAGGATGCGATCAGCATACTCAAGGGACATGTGGATGTTGATCCACGGTCAAGGATCATAAACTGTTACCAGCGCATGGTCCAGGCCGCGCAGGGCCTGGGCGCCACAGTCACGTCGGACCAGACCGCCCGAGAGCTGGAATCAGCGATACGAAGGACTCTCTTCATCGACAGCTCGGCTATCAGAGAGCTCACGAATCTCTTCGAAGAGGCCCGATACAGTCTTCACTCGATCACAGAAAACGATGCCGACCAGGCCCAACAGTGGCTCGTCGGCATAGCCGACGAGATGAACACGTCACTAACCTCCCTTTGACGTTTTAGAATTGAAACGGAAAACTCTGAGGCTTCTAACCATAGCCTCGGGAATCTATCTCTCCCTCGCCCTCATGCTCCGGAGCTTCATACCTGAAGCTTTCACCTCGACGGTCTCTTTGCTCGCCTTCCCCCTTGTCGTTCTTGCCATCTTTCTCGTCATAGATCTTTCCAGTCGGGCGACATACCCGTCAGAAACCAAGGTCAGAATAACCCCCAGAAGGCTAAGGGCCAGAGATGTGCAGTATCTCGCCAGACAAGTGGAGGTAGCGGCGAAAGCCAGCCCCGCATATTTCGAGTCTATTCTTCTAAGCCGGCTGCGTGATCTTCTAGCGGAGAAGGTGAGCCTGGAGACTGGGATGGAAAAGGAATCGTTAAAACGCGTTCTCGCGGATGACAGGTTAGGACCACGGCTGCTCAAAGACCAGGGAATGTACGCTCTTCTATATTACCCTCCACCTTCCAGTCGCGAAGCACGGCTAGAAACGCTTCGGCGGGCCCTCGACAGAATAGAGAGGTGGAAGGCTTGAAAGTAGAGGAGGCCGCGGAGAAGTGTCAGCAGGTTGTTGGTCAGGTCAGGAAGGTTATCGTAGGCAAAGAATCGGTGCTGGAGAAGGTCATGCTTGCGGTCCTCGCGAACTCGCACATTCTCTTCGAGGATTATCCCGGTTTGGCGAAGACTCTGTTGGCGCGGAGCTTTGCCATGAGCATGGGCTGCGGCTTCTCCAGAATCCAGTTCACGCCTGATCTGTTGCCCTCAGATATTACCGGAACCTATGTGTACAATCTCAAGAGCAGCGAGTTCGATCTCAGACGCGGCCCGGTCTTCACCAACGTGCTTTTGGCTGACGAGGTCAACAGGGCCCCTCCCAAAACTCAGGCAGCATTGCTGGAGGCGATGCAGGAACGCCAAACGACGCTAGATGGGAAGACTCATCTTCTCGCAGATCCATTCATCGTCATTGCGACGCAGAACCCTATCGAGTATGAAGGAGTCTATCCGTTGCCCGAGGCGCAGCTCGACCGTTTCCTAGTCAGGCTCCAGTTGGGGTATCCGAGTCGTACTGAGGAGGTTGAGATCTTGAAGAGGCGGATGCAGCGGGGCCAAGAGGAGGTTCAGCTTGATCCTGTTGCAAATGCGGAGACAATTCTTGCTCTACAAAAGACGGTGGAGGGAATACATGTGGACGATGATGTTCTCGGATACGTCACGGATATTGTCCAAGCGACGAGGGGTCAGCGTCAGATCGAGATTGGTGCAAGTCCGAGAGGCTCTCTTGCAATATTCAAGCTCGCTCGTGCTAGAGCGGTTTTTCACGGCCGAGACTTTGTCATCCCAGATGATGTGAAGGAAGTGGCTGTTCCTGCTCTGGTTCACCGGATGATCATGAAAGCTGAGTCTTGGGTGAAGGGCGCCGACCCGCGTCTTGTCGTGGATGAGATCTTGAAAGCCGTGCCGGTGCCGAAGGCAAAGTGATACTTGTAGCGCTTGTTTACTAGGAAGGCGAGTCTCTATTTCGCGCTGGCTTCCGTTCTCCTAATACTAGGCCTGTTTCTCCAGGACTGGCAGCTGGCGTCTATGGTGCTTCTACTTGCTTCTCTCTTCTTCCTATCAAACTTCTTCGGTCTTCCCGAAGAGGTAGAGTTGAAGGTAAGTCAACGGGTTGTTCCGAGCGACAGTTTCGGGGAAGGCGACATTTCGATTCATGTCAACGTCTCAAACGATAGAGGCGATGTACTGGGGAATGTCGAGGTGGACGAGTCTCTCCCCGACGCGATAGTACTCGAGAAAGGCGCTTCACGCATGCTGACTCAGCTGGGATCGCGTGAGACTGCTGAGCTGCTTCTAGAGTTCCACAGTCCTATCCGTGGACGTTACAAGATCGGGCCTTTAGTCGTCAGGGTCGAAGATCCTTTCGGGTTTTATCACGTCGAGAAGAGGTCCGAGGCGGAGATTCTCTCGATAATGCCGATGCCTGAACGGATCAGGGCGGCTGAGCTGCGACCTCGACATCTCGGTCCCTGGCCTGGGACGATTCCCGCGAGAACGCCGGGTCCGGGAACTGAGTTCTATAGTATGCGGGACTATGTGTCAGGAGATGATCCGAAACGCATCAACTGGAAGGCTTCTGCAAAGCATAGACGTTTGATCCTTAAGGAGATGGAGGCCGAGAGGGTTACGGATGTTATGGTCGTTCTTGACACGGACGTTAGCTTCTACGAGATTGGAGAGGCCGAACTGTTCGAGCGGGGTGTAAGAGCGGCTGCGTCTCTCGCGAGCCTGTTGTTGAGGCAGGGAAACAGGGTTGGGATGATTCTGCAAGGAGAGGAACGGGGAGTTGTCGCGCCAGGCTTCGGTAAGAGACATGAGCGAGATATTCTCGTTCTTCTGGCGGCTGCGAAACCTGGGAGGGCACAGCTCTCGACGAGCTATGTGATCACGCTTCTGGCACGGTTGATGTTGCCTGCGAAGGCTCAGGTGGTAATCATATCGCCATTGCTCGACGCCACGATCGTCGATGGTGTCCGAGAGCTTGCGAGTGCGGGATACAGCATTCTGGTTCTTTCTCCTTCGCCGGAGAAGCCTGCAAGGTTCGAGTCCGTACAGGAAGAGATCGCGTTTCAAATGGTGATGCTTGAACGGTCCAATACGCTGCTGGCTATTGAACAGATCTGTACGGTCTCCCAGTGGCCTTCAGGCATTCTTCTCTCAACAATTCTAAGCGAGGTGAAACGGCCACGACATATGATAAGAGTCTAGGATTAGGTCTCAGGCTCGCGATTCCGGTCGTGAGGCTGCACTACCTGTTGTTGGCGCCTTGGATCGTTCTCTCGATTCCATTGGAAGTGCTTTTCGGTCTCGGGATCCTGATCGTATTCGCCATTGCGATTGTTGGCTTGCTCGGGATGTTCTCCAAGCGGCAAAAGCTGGCCAGCTTTGCTTCTCTCGCGCTCTTGGCAACAATTATTGCCGGTAAGGTTGGAACGGATCTGGCGAGAGTGGCTGCTCCGGATACTCTTGTGTTGCTGGTTCAGTTTGTCGCAGTCATCTTCTTCGTGGAGGCGTCGAGAGCGGTCCTCTCTTTCGACAAGGAGAGTGATGAGCTTGGGGAGAAGGAGGATGAGGTTTCTGAAGCAGTCAGGAGGAGATTAGACGTATGGGTTGGTGGACAGCTTTCGAGGCAGATGCGATTGATCATGGGGGCGCTTGGTCTCTCTCTTCTCCTGCTGGTTCTTGGGGGCTTTGCCAGCATTTCCCTGAACGAACCGGTTGTTTCAGCTCTGCTCGTCATGCTGGTGGTCGTGGGGTTGCTATTTCTGATAACGCAACGACGCGAACCAGAAACGCGCCCAGTACGGCTCCGTTAGATGCAGAGCCAATGTTGCCACTGCGGACTGGAGCGTGATTCATTGTTCGTCCAAAGCCGCACTCGGCACTCATGCGACGCGAGGTCGATCGCTAAGACCCCTAATTTCTAGAACACTCGCTGTCTGGTACTGATTCTGGGCGAGACATTCAGATCTGGGCACGGTTTAGGCTTGGATCGGTCGCGAATTATCCGCGTTTACAGCGTGGGTCATGCCTTGGAGGTTGGCTGCATGTTCAGATCGCGAATCAGGGCTGATAACGGGCGATATTACCATTTCAGAGTTTCCGCTCCGACCGCTCGTACCACGCAAAACGGCTGCGCAATATCCCCCTTTTTCAAGAATCCATTTTCCTATCTGAAGCTGATTCCGGCCGCGTCCGGCGAATCAGGGCGTAATCATGGCTTAGATGGCTCGGCGAAACTCGCGTTTTTTCAGCCACTCCCGAACGGTTTTCGGGAGAGCTCCTGGCGGGGGCCCCAGATTCGAGATCAGGGCTTGTTCTGGGCGAGTCTTAGGCTTTTTCACAAGTTGCTCGTTTTTTCGAGAGCTTGATCCTCAAAGAATAATCGCGCAGGGGAAGGCCTTTGGATCCGAGTCCACGCGACAATCCATGCCGGAATTGCGAGCTGGCTCTGAAAACGGTTTTCTGGAAGATGCTATTAGTGCGTTCATCCAACCTAGACTCATGAAAGAGCAGAGCCTGAGACAGGCCTTCGATTACATCCAGAAGAACAGGGAGCCGTTCATCCGAGACTTCCGCACACTCCTCCGACAACCCAGCGTATCTGCCCAGGGAAAGGGCATTCAGGACTGTGCCCGGATCGTCAAGAAAAACATGGACGCCGCCGGAATAAAGACCCAGATTCTTCCAGAGAAAAATGGCAACCCGATCGTTTACGGAGAAGCAAAATCGAAATCGTCCAGCAAAACCCTGCTAATCTACGGGCACTACGACGTTCAACCTGTAGAGCCATTGGAAGAATGGGACTCCGGACCCTTCGATGCAAAATTGCAAGGCAAGAAGATAGTGTCGAGAGGCGCAGCCGACAGCAAGAACAACGTTACGAGCTGTATCAAGGCGACTGAGAGCTTTCTGAAAGCGACAGGCGATGTCCCGCTCAATCTGAAATTTCTATTCGAAGGAGAAGAAGAGATCGGTAGCCCGCACCTTCCAGGATTTATCGATGAGAACAAAGAGCGACTGAAGGCAGACGGCGTCGTGTGTTACGATGGAGATTTCGACGAAACAGGCCGACCAAAGATCAGTCTAGGTGTCAAAGGACTACTCTACGTCGAACTAAGATGCAAGAAGGCTAGAGAGGATCTTCACTCATCCTACGCGCCACTAGTCGACAACCCTGCTTGGCGGCTGGTCTGGGCGTTGAACACGATGAAAGGCCCAGACGGAAATATTCTGATCAAAGGATGGTACGATGATATAGAACCATTCACTCCAGCACAGTCTAAGCTGGTGGGTAAGATTCCATTCCGAGGAGAAAACTATCTCAAAGAGTGGGGCCTGAAAAAATTCCTCAACGCAAAAACAAACAGAGAGGCATTGAAAAAATACCTTATGGAGCCGACTTGTACGATCTGCGGCTTCAAGACAGGTTACATAGGACAAGGATCCAAAACTGTCCTCCCCGGAAGCGCGATGTTGAAGATCGACTTCCGCCTCGTATACAACCAGAACCCGAAAAAACTACTCTCCTCCTTGAAAGATCATCTGCACCAACATGGCTTCGATGACATCCAAGTCAAAGCTCTAGGATTCTTGGAACCCTCCCGGACGAAACCTTCTGCCCCAATCGCCCGGGCGGCCGCCAAAGCCGCAAAGATAGCCTACGGGCGTGGCCCAGTGATTCTACCGAGAAACCCGGCATCGGGCCCGGATTACCTATTCACCAAACGACTAGGCTTAGACAGTATCTGGACGGGAAGCGGGCCGCCCTCAGCTTACAGCCACGCCCACGCGCCAAACGAGTATACAACGACAGACGACTTCATAGCAGGAATACGATACATCGGCGCGATCATGCAAGAATACGCCGGGACAAGCTAGCACTGGAGTAGTCTACGGCCCATTTTTTCCCTAAAGAATCTCTGTCGTTACGAGACGCCTCTCCTCGGACTTGCCTATTGCAAGCTTCCCGTAGGACCTCCTCAGGACAAGAATAACGAGTAGATAGCATATCGTTGTTCCAAGTCCGAACCAGAATAGATCTCCATAGACCCCGGAAACATTTACACCGCTCGTTTCGAGGACCCCTATCCAGCCGAGAGCATTCAGAAACTTGCCACCGAGATGGTATGCAAGATAGGTGGAAATGAACACGCCGGTCAGAACATACTGCCACCCCCAGCCCCTTCGAGATGAAGCAGACCACGGTAGGCCTATCACTAGGACTACCATGACTCCCTGAAAGACGAGACCCGATCGGAGAAAGTCGAGAAAGAGGCCCGTGCTGGAGCCATACTGAGTGATCAAACTGGCCGTCGTTCCATTTGGATTGATGCCCAGCTCAAGGGCACTATTGACTGCGAGATATTGCGGGATGGACAAGAGAAAATTCGCCAGGGTCGCGAGAGCGTAAGTTGCGAGATGTTCGCGGGCATTGACTCTCAACACCTCACGCCATGACAATGTATTCTAGATGCTACGTTTCTTGCCGACTTCTAAAAGCTGGCGCTGAAGAATCTGCCAATGGATCGAGTAATGTAATAAGCAACCGGAACCGGTTTGATTATCTCTTGCCCTCCCGTCTCATCGCGCTAGAAGGTATTGACCAAGCAGGGAAGAAGACTCAGACCAGACTCTTGTCGGCCAGCTTGCGCCGCGAGGGATTCAAGGTTGGCACTCTAAGCTTTCCAATCTACTCTACCAGTTCAGGACGGCTTATCCGATCCTTCCTGGCTGGGAGAGCAAACACTTCACCGCACGCGCTGCACATGCTCTATTCCCTTAACCGTTGGGAGAATAGGGAAACGATCAACGGCGCTCTGAAAAAGAGTGATTTTGTCATATGTAATAGATACACACCTTCCAATCTGGCTTACGGGGAAGCTAGGGGCTTGAGTGTCCAGTGGCTCGCGGACCTTGACGCTGGTCTCCCGGAGGCTCGCGCAGTCTTCGTCCTGGATGTTCCTATTCCCAGGTCGTTCTCGAGAAAGACCCGGCGTCGGGACGTCAACGAGAGAGACCGTGCATTCCTAGAAAAGGTGCGGAGAAACTATCGTTCGCTGGCTCACAAATTTGGATGGCATCTCGTGGATGGCACAAGGCCTCCTATCGAGGTTCATCATCGAATACTTCTGGGTCTGCGAAGCGCTTTCCTCTAGGGAATCTAACTTTGTTCCGATGGATTGGACCTGAGTCATACGCGGGCTAGTCTCTGGATTTTCTCGAGAATTCTCCGAATTTTGTGATCTCGTCCGCCATTTCAGCAAGCCGTTTGTTGACCTTGAAGTGGACCGTGTCTGCTTCATAGTTTCCATCGTTTTTCAACACTCCCGCCTTTACGCCTGTGAGAATCTCAATACCATCGTCAATCGTGCCTACTGGGTAGATGTGGAATCGTCCTTGCTTGACAGCTTCCACTACTTCTTCGCTGAGCATCAGGTGCTGGACATTGCTCCTTGGAATGAGGACTCCCTCGTCGCCCTTCAGACCTTTCGCCTTACACGTATGGTAGAATCCTTCGATCTTCTCATTCACTCCTCCTATTGCTTGAACTTCTCCCTTCTGGTTTACAGATCCGGTAACCGCGAAGTTCTGCTTAATGGGAAGTTCGGAGAGAGCAGACAGGATCGCGTAGAGCTCTGTGCTGGACGCACTGTCACCGTCCACTCCGCCATAGCTTTGTTCGAAGACTAGTCTACAAGAGACGCTCAAGGGTTTGTCGCGAGCGTACTTGTTCTCTAGATAACCCGATATTATCAGGACCCCTTTCGTGTGTATTTGCCCGCCGAGCTTGGCTTGGCGTTCGATGTCGATGACTCCTTCTCGTCCGAGACCGACGCTCACGGTTATCCTAGAAGGTTGGCCGAAGTCGAAGTCTCCAAGACTGATGACCGAAAGACCATTCACCTGGCCTATTTTCGTCCCTGAGGTGTCTATGAGTATGACGCCTCTCTCGATCATCTCCTTGGTCTTTTCGTCAAGGAGGTTGGAGCGATAGATCTTCTCCTGTAAAGCCTTCAGGATGTGGGTGTCTTTGATGTACTTAGACTCATTTTGGGATGCGTAGAGGTTGGCTTCACGCACTAGGTCGGCGATCTCAGGGAATTTTGTGGAGAGCTTGGTCTGGTCCTCTGCAAGCCTTGATCCATATTCCACGACCTTTGCTATGGCAGCTGCTTCAAGATGGCTCAGATTCTCTTTCTCGCAGAGAGTGTGGACGAACTTTCCGTATGTTTTCATGTTCTCGTCATTCCTATCGATAGTGTCGTCGAAGTGTGCTTTGACCTTGAAGAGCAAGCCAAAATCGGGGTCCGCGACGTAGAGAGCTTGGTATATCTGATGGTCGCCTGCCAAGACAATTTTCACGTTCAGCGGTATTGGTTGCGGGGTGAGACTCTTTGTACTTGCAACGCCGAGCCTCTGGCCCGTTTCTTCGATGGCGATGTTTCCGCTCTGAAGTGCTCTCTTAAGCCCCTCGTATGATAACTGGCTCGTTAGAAGCTCCCTAGCTCCGAGTATCAGAAAGCCGCCATTAGCTTTGTGGATCGATCCCCCTTTGATCAGGGTGAAGTCTGTTGAGAGAGTTCCGAACTTGGCCTCGTTCTCGATTCTGCCAAGCAGGTTCGTTACCGTCGGGTTGTCCTCAGCGATCACCGGTGCGCCCTTCAGTTCAGAATTGTCGACGATTACGTTGACCTGGTACCTTCTGAATAGAATGTCAGGCAAGCTACTCTCCGAGAGACTCGGTGGCGCGTCAGGATCCTTCTTCTGCTGTTCCGTTCCACTCAGAGTGAACAGTTCGGTGTTTTCTAGAACGTCGTCTCTCATATCGTCGAGATACTGTATTACGTCTGGCTGGTCCTGATAGCGAGAGGTTAGCGTGCTGATTAGGCCGCCCATGGCGTAGTGGACCGTGTCGTCTCTGAGTTTCTTCAGTTCATCGAGTGTCTTTGCTTCGAGTTCGTTGACTTGTTTCCCGGCTTTGTCCAGCGCGTTTCTTACCGTCTCTCTGCTCTGTTCGAATTTTTTCTTCACGCTCGGTGGTAAGGCGTCAAATTCCTCTTGGCTGAGAGGCTTTCCCGCGCGGATCGGAACTATTCCGATGCCCAGCTGATTCATGCGGACGGCGTAACTGGACTGTTTGGCCTCATCGTTGAGCTCGTTGAGAATCTTGTCTCTCTCTTCCACCGACTTTTTTGTTATGCTGTTTGTTCGGGCTACAAATTCTTCGCTCTGAAGAGCTGCGGGAACGGCTCTCTTGACCTGGTCTATGAGATTCTTCAGATCTTTCTGGAAGATCTTAGCTTTGCCCGCCGGGAGTTTGAGGGCTTTCGGCTCGTAAGGATTCTGGAAGTTATTTACGTAACACCAGTCAGGCGGAGTAGGTTTGGTTTTCGCGATTTTTTCCAGGTAACTTCTGGTGGCAGGCCTCTTACCCGTGACGGGGGGACCAGCGGCGAAGATGTTGAATCCTTTTCCCTTCATCTCCACGCCGAATATGAGAGCTTTGAGGGCGCGATCTTGTCCGACTATTCCTTCGAGAGGAGTTAGTTCTTCACTGGTCTTGCATTCAACCTTTCCAGGTGGACATTCCAGCCGCAATTTTTCCGGAGGAAGCTCACTAATCACCAATTAGGGTTCCAAGGCGTATTGACTACGAGCAGTATCTAAAGAAAACCTGCAAGGGATGGAGGGTTCTTGCTTGTTTTCATGCCGGACCTTATACGGCCTTTTGTCGACATCTCGATCTGAAATGCGTTGAGCGACATCTTGGAGAGGCCTGCTCCGCCGTTCGATAAACGCGTCCGGTACGGCCGGGATCCGCAGCACTTTGCAGAGTTGCGGTTGCCTGCTGGCCGGGGACCCTTCCCGTTCTTGTTCGTAATCCATGGCGGTTTCTGGCAATCCGCGTATGACTTATCGCACATTGGCCACCTCTGTGCCGCCCTCACCCGCAAAGGAATCATCACTTGCAACCTCGAATACCGACGGCTCGGAGATTCTGGTGGTGGTTGGCCCGGAACGTTTCAGGACGTCAGCCTCGCGACTGACCACATTCTGGAAACAATCTCGTCAGACTCACGCGTCGATGCTGCTCGAACAGCAGTCCTAGGACACTCGGCTGGAGGGCATCTTGCGTTATGGCTGGCAAGCAGACACCGCGTATCCAAAGCCTCACCGTTGCACGGCGCTCAGAAGTACCGTCTCGGCAGTGCAGTTTCGCTTGCAGGCGTGTGCGACCTGCGGAGAGCCTTTGAGCAGCGGCTGGGAAACGGCGTCGTTGCAAGGCTCATTGGCGGAACGCCGAACCAGTATCCAGACCGATACGACGCTGGTAGCCCCATCGAACTCCTCCCCACTGGAACAAGACAAGTCCTAGTCCACGGAACAACCGACAACGTAGTCCCGGTCTCTCAGTCCGAAAATTTCGTCGAGAGAGCTGAGCAGCTCGGCGAACACCCCAAGTTGGTCAAACTCGACGGCGTTGGTCATTTCGAGTTGATTGACCCAGAATCAGACGCATGGTCCGCTGTCGTCGGAGCTGTTCTGTCCCTATGGGCTTGAGCTAGTCGATCAGAGTGTTCTGTTGCGCAGGCCTGATTTTGTTTCTGCCGGATGTCGAGATTGTGGGGTGCTCTCGGTTATTTTACGTACGTTTCAACTTCGATACTGCGGGGCTCGTAGTCGGTAAGTTTTCCCGCTAGGAAGTCTTCGTAGGCTTTGATGTCTAGTAGACCATGGCCGCAGTTGTTGAAAGCGAGTACTTTCTCCTCGCCAGTCTTCTTGCACTGGATAGCTCGGTCTATGATGTATTTGATGCAGTGGGCGGTTTCGGGTGCTGGGATGACTCCTTCTGTCTGGGCGAAGGTCCTCGCGGCTTGGAATACTTCGTTCTGGTGGTAGGCTACCGAGCGCACGTGCCCTTTGTTGATGAGGTAGGATAGCGACGGGGCCTTTCCGTGGTATCTCAAGCCTCCTGAGTGGATGGGAGGTGACTGGTATTTGTGGCCGATAGTGTACATCTTTAGGAGTGGTGTCATTTCGGCGGTGTCTCCAAAATCATATGTGAACGTTCCTCGTGTAGTAGATGGGACTGCTTTCGGTTCGCAGGCCACGAACTCCGCATCTAGCTTCCCATGGAGTTTGTCAGCGAGAAATGGGTAGGCGAAGCCTGCGAAGTTGGAGCCACCACCGATACATCCTGCGATGACGTCGGGCTGGACGTCGATGGAGTCGAACTGTTTCTTTGCCTCGAGACCTATGATAGATTGGTGTGTTAGAACATGGTTCATGACAGAACCTAGACAGTATCTAGTGTTCTCGTGAGTCACTGTGTCCTCAAGTGCTTCGCTTATTGCAATGCCGAGAGTCCCAGGATGATTTTGGTCCTGAGCAAGTAGGGATCTTCCGTAATTAGTATCCTCGCTTGGGGAGGGTCGGACTTCCGCTCCATACGTTTCCATCATGACACGTCGGCCGGGTTTCTGCTGGTAGCTGACTCGGACCATGTACACTTTGCATTTCAATCCGAACATAGCAGCGCCTAGAGCTAGAGCGGACCCCCACTGGCCCGCGCCACTCTCTGTTGCTAGCCTTTCGGTACCCTGTTCCTTGTTGTAGTATGCTTGAGCTATGGCTGTGTTGGGCTTGTGGCTGCCGGTCGGACTGAGGTATTCTGCCTTGTAGAATATCTTGGCGGGGGTCTTCAGGAATCTCTCCAGTCGGGTTGCGCGAACTAGAGGGGTGGGACGCCCGATCTCAAGGTAGGCCTGTAGGACGTCGTCCGGTATGGTGATGAAGCGTTCCGAGCTGATCTCTTGGCGTATTAGTTCCTTGGCGAAGATTCTTTCGAGACTCGTGGGATTAACTGGTTCCTTGGTCTTCGGGTCGAGGGGAGGAGGGAGACTTTCGCTAAGGTCGGCTTGTATGTTGTAGTACCGTGTCGGCAGCTCATCCTCGTCGAGGTTGATTCTGTTTTCTGGTAAGATCTTTTGCTCGGTCTCGAGCATGTAGGTAATCGTGGCTATACGTAACATTTTAAGCTTGCTTGTACAGTTTAGTACGTGTTGCCATGTGGAACAAAATCCAGGAGCTAATGGGACAGCATCACCCTGAACGACTCAGAGTGGCTCGGCTTTGCATCGAAAACGGGTTGGCAGTTCGGGACGACGGAATTTATCTGAACCGGATCGAGATACCGACAGCCAGAATCGCTAGAGCCGCCGGGGTAGACAGGAGAACTGTGGTAGAGACTGTGCGGATGATCCAGAGCGACACTGGTCTTCGAGATATCTTTGAACTGTTTCAGTCGGCAGGGCTCTCTCTCAAGGGCGTTGCGAAGCAGTTGGGTCTCGGCGTTGTCGAGATAAGCGCTCAAGACCCGAAGAATGTTGGAATACTCGCGAGTGCGTCCAAACTCCTGGCTGACGCCGGCATCAGCATACGGCAAGCCCAGGTTGACGACCCGGAGCTTTCTCCTGAACCGAAACTAATTCTTATCGGAGACAAGAGTGTGCCGGGGAACCTGATCCCTGAGATGTTGAAGATTAGAGGAGTAGCCAGAGTCTCAGTATACTAGCTAATGTGTTCTATGGAGTGCCGAAATTTGTTGGTGCCGAGGGCGGAACTACGACTCTGGGTCAATATCTCCTACTTTGTGGAACCTCGGAAAAAAAGTCTGGCTACATGATTGGATAGTATAAGATCAAGTTCAGTCACCTCCCCATCCACAGGTCTGGAAACCTAGGCACAACACTATTATCTCCCATGTCTTTCCATTAGCCTCATGTATGTTAGGGTCAAGAGAGTCGGATCGAGACGATATGCCTACCTGGTGAAAGGCGTAAGAGAAAAAGCACGCGTAAGACAGAAGACTCTCTGCTATCTCGGCCCGATCGCAAAACTTGGCTTCGGCGTCCCTGATGACATCAGGAGAAAAGTCGAGCAAAGGTTCCAGGTAAACTGGGAAAAGGTAGAGAAGCAGATTCGTCAGATTCCACTGACTCTAGAGGAAATCTCCCAGCTAAGACGCGAGAACTTTATTCCTACAGCTAGAACCCGCAGCGGCCCTCGCCGTTCCAGAGCCAAGGGCGAACTCTCTGCTTTATCAAAACTTGCCGCGATAGGTTTCAGGGAAAGATTTGAGAGAATCGGGGATAGAGAGTATCGTATGCGATGAGTTTCAAGAAGCCTCCTAGGAAAACTGTCCCCGGCTACACCCGTTTTCGAAGCGCCCAGTCAGTAGTTCCAAGGCTCAGAAAAGAACCTGACGACCTAACGAGAAAAATGCTTCTCATCGGATACTTAACTGAGAAGCTTGAAAGGGAGAAACCTGAGTCCGTATATGTCGTTGGTGGCCAGGCCGTAGAAACGTATACCGCTGGCCAGTTCAGAACAGGCGACATTGACATTGCGACTCCAGACTCGAAAGCAGCTGAGGAGATTTTGCAACAGATAGGATTTGAGAGAGAAGGAACGATCTGGCTCAGCAACGCTCTCGGACTCGCAGTGCACATTGTTGGCCTATCTCCTACAAACTCTGAGAAGGCACGAATCATTCACGCTGGCCCTTATCAGGTGAGGATCGTAGGAGTTGAGGATTTGATAATAGACAGGCTGGCCGCCGCAAAGTTCTGGAAAAGCCAAGTTGACTTGGAACAGGCTAAAGCTTTGTGGAAGGGGTTTAGGAAGCAAATTGATCTTCAGTATCTCAGAAAGAGGGCAAGAGAGGAGAATGTTGAAGACGTTCTGCCTTGAAGCGCATGAGCCACTCAAGTAATACTACCCCACGAGTCGCTTCAGGTCGTACGGATGGGTACATGCCGGCCATCACCGACTACGAACCACTTTTCGCATCACCCATTTACTAGACCCTAAAGCACCGAGCGGACGGAACCCGAGCTCGGCGAACATTGTTTTGGTTCCACCCCACAAAAATGAAGTCGAGTATGGTTTTCCTCGTGTGTCGATTGGATATCCGTCGACTTTCCCGCCTCCCTTGGAAGAAATAAGGCGAAGCGCACCCTCCAGCGCGGCCTTCGCAACTCCCTCCTTTCGATGGTCGCGGTCTACGAAGAAGCACGTAATCCTCCAGTCGGGCTGAGCCTCATCTAGCCTGTTGAACCCACTCATTCGGGCCGGAAGTTCCGCAGGGGGTCCGAACTGACACCAACCAACAACATCTGCCCCGTCGTAGACTAGGGCAGCATGGGACCGATTCGCTCGAACGAGTTTCTGTTTTAGTGCCCTGTGCTTTCCAGCCCACTGCTTCTCCTCGCTGCGCTTGAGGTGGAATGCGACGCACCAGCAATCACCCCATACTCCATTGTGTTTTTCGACCACCCGCTCAAAGTCGGGCCATGTCGATGATCCGAGCGCCCGGACTGAGAATCGAGCCGTGGGCTTTCTCCTGTGCTTCGTGTGAGACTGTAGGTCACCCTTCGAGTCCGAGCTGTGGGAGGTCAACTTTATCATGATTCCGATATCCACGCTTTATCAAATTTGGGATTATGGCTCAGCGAAGATCATAGGAGCGGCGAGGCCAGGCTTTCAAAATAGTAAGACCCAATACTCCGAACCAATACTTTCCAACCAATGGTTCTCTCCACCTCAGAGCAACAATTCTCCTTCCGGGAAGGCTGGTGTAAGAATGGAAGCGTCCGTCTTCACTATATTGAGAGCGGCTGGGACTCGTCGTCCAACCTCACGCCTGTAGTCTACGTGCATACCGGGTTTGGCACAGCTGAGGTCTTCATTCCAGATATGAAGGCGCTCTCACCGAGGAGGTGTGTTGCATGCAGTCTGAGAGGACGCGGCAACAGCGACGCTCCCGAGGCGGGCTACTCCTTCGACGAGAATGTCTCGGACCTCGACGCGGTTGTCGACCATCTAGCTCTCGATAGGATTTGCGTTATGGGCTGGTCTATCGGAGTAACATACTCAATAGGTTACGCAGCTCTACATCCAGAACGCGTCTCAGGGCTGGTCCTCCTAGACTATCCCGCCCGATATCCCAAGGCCTCGGCCGGATGGGCTGAAAGATGGGCAGCCGATCCACAAGTAAAGGACTACCCTGACCGGATTAGAGGATTGCGCGGGCTAGAACGTGAGTCCACAGAAGTACTGCTCTGGGAAAGGCTGGACACGATAAGATCTCTAATTCTCCTAATAGGCGGGGGCGCCGAGGGAGCCCTGCTCAAACAAGAACACATCGAAAAGTACAGACAACACTGCCAAAACTTGGAGGTCGCCATCTTCCCTGACTCTGGGCACATGGTCTGGCAGCCCGACTATGACAGGTTCATCAGCAGACTAAACAAGTTCCTCGATTACATAGACGATCAGCGTCGATAATGGTGCCGAGGGGCAGACTCTGTAGGTGGATTTCGGACCCCTGGTTTTTCCAAACCACTTTCTTACAGTCCTCGCCATGCGACCTAGCCTATTGAGACAACTTGGCGTAGCTCGTACTCGTTACCATCCGGGTCTCGGAACCTCGCCTCTCTAGCTGTGACAAACTCGTCAGGACGAAAGTCCACATCGCGCAGCCTTCCAACAGTTCCACCATACTTCCTGATCATCAGGATACTCTTCTCAATGTCCTTGGTTAGGAAGTGCAATGCCAGGGGTTTCTGGCGTAGTCGTGTTCCCCTGTAAGCTCCGTGGATTGATAGTACGAAGCCTGTAGCATCAAGTTCTGCCCAGTCGGACCGCTTGTGGAGAACGGGCAAGTTGAAGACCATACGATAGAATCGAAGGCACTTCTCAAAGTTTGAAACGAACACGATGATGGGGCTGATCAGCGTATCTTTGGTGTAAGCACGCCGGTACCTGTTCATTTTGGTCAGATGCTTCGAGCGTCTCATTCTTCACGTCACGTGGAAGAGGGAAACTGAGACGGTAGTTCAAGCTTTTTTGGTGCCGAGGGCAGAACTAAGACTCTGGGTTCATATCTTTGGCTTGGAGAAGGTAAAATGCTGCTCCCACATCCTCCTCAATGCTTGTAGGTAGCTATGCCGAGCTTCGACCGAACGTTTTCCTCAGAAACCTGTAGTACAGGATTATCCCTTCAGCGATTCCAAGTGTTAACAGTGCGATTACCGCTAGGGCTAGCGCTGTGGGTATCTCGATGTTGAGACCGTCCACGGCTAACACGGCGAGTACGAAGTAGAATATCACAACGGGAACGATTGTAAGGTAGAGCAGACGTTTCAGGGTCAACCAGTCTGCAGTTCGTTCCTGGGACGTCAGGGTCGGTGAGATTTGCCGTTGGGGCGGAGAAGCTTGAAGGTTTGATATTCGGTCTGTTATACTGGGCCTAAAGTTGAATCTTGAATGCCCACTCTTCACTCTCTCTACATCCCTGAAGTGGTAGCTGTCAATCTTTGAGAGAACCTGCACAAAATGCTCCCTCCCAACGATTGACGAAGCCCTTAGGTCCGCCTCAAGAATTACCCGAGTAAAATACGGGCGCTCCCGAAGCCGCCCGTAGACAAACCCAAGTAGAGTAACAGTGAACAGGAGACCAAGAATAAGAAAAGAGTACTCGCTTCCTCTTCCAGTAAGGATACCTTCTAGACCGATCCCGGAGACAAGTGAGATTACTGCTATGATTAGTGTTAACGAGCCAATTGCAAGTCCTCCTGTGGTACCGATCCTCCTGAAACCTTGCAAAAACTCTTGTCGGCTTTCTCCCGGCTGAGTCAGAATCATGGATGATGCGATAATCGGTTTCAACTCTTCAGGGCTAAGCCTGCCCCTGAGTGAGGATGGGAGTACGATGCTGTCGCGCTTTACAACGCAATAGTCGCTCCAAACCCGGCGACCTGCCTGCTTCCATGCAACGCTTGTAGGGTATGATCTAATTGATCGCTGTTGTAACAGGTCTCGAGTAAACGCAAGAATTTCCTCTTCTTCAGAACTGGGATTCAATCGGCTTGATCACCCTCATAACAGCGAAGTTGGGCATGTCACGTTTCAGCAAGCGAACATACGGAGGGTCGTGAGATTTGAACTCAAGTCTGGTGCCGAGGGCAGGATTTGAACCTGCGACTGGGCCGGTCTCTGTTAAGGGACCGTCAGCCCGGTATCAGATGTTACCATCTTCAGCCGGGTGCTCTCC
>Ga0137416_10000463_pt1 | contig 18891 bp, 18 predicted proteins | sample CZODoug3_1_1_16f_FD_108282 | JGI IMG/M metagenome (GOLD analysis project Ga0137416, IMG submission 108282) | Vadose zone soil fungal communities from Angelo Coast Range Reserve, California, USA - CZODoug3_1_1_16fungal (Illumina Assembly) | ecosystem: Environmental > Terrestrial > Soil > Vadose...
CCCGCGTCACCTTCATCCCAGACGACCAGGTGATGACTGCTACGGAGTTCGATGCCGAGACGGTCGCCAAGCGGCTGGACGACGTTGCCTATCTCACGAAGGGCCTGCAGATCACGCTCCGGGATGAGCGCAGTGGGCAGGAGAAAGTATTTAAGCACGCCGGCGGCATCGCTGAACTCGTCCAAAACCTCACCCGCACGAAAGAGAAACTGACAGCGGTCATGCACATCGTCAAGGAAAAGGACGGCACCGAGGTCGAGTGCGCTCTCCAGTACAACACCTCCTACATCGAGCACATGCTCACCTACGTCAACACCATCCCCACGACCGAGGGCGGAACACACTTGGCCGGGTTCCGGACCGCCCTGACCCGCGCCATCAACGATTACGCCCGCCGAGCGGGGCTGCTCAAGGGCGATGACCCCGCCCTGTCCGGTGACGACGTCCGCGAGGGTCTCACCGCGGTACTGAGCCTCAAACTGCCCGAGCCGCAGTTTGAAGGGCAGACCAAGACCAAGCTGGGCAACACCGAGGTCAAGGGACTGGTCGAATCCGTGGTGGGCGACTGGTTGCAGGAGTGGTTTGAAACACACCCCGGGGATGCCAAGCGCCTGGTGGCCAAGGGGCTGACGGCCGCCCGGGCACGCGAGGCTGCCAAGCAAGCGCGGGATCTCGTGCGCCGGAAGAACGCGCTCGATGTCTCCCCGCTGCCGGGGAAACTGGCCGATTGTGCCGAGCGCGACGCGGACCTGTGCGAGATCTTCATCGTCGAAGGTGAGAGTGCCGGCGGCTCGGCCAAACAGGGCCGGGACCGCCAGTTCCAGGCGATCCTGCCGATCCAGGGCAAGATTCTGAACGTGGAGAAGGCGCGCGAAGACAAGATGGTGCAGCACGAGGAGATCCGCGCCATTATTACGGCCTTGGGCACGGGGTTTGGCGCCGCCTTCAAACTCGATGACCGGCGATACGACCGGATCATCATCATGTGTGATGCGGACGTGGACGGAAACCACATCCGTACGCTGCTGTTGACGTTCTTCTACCGGTACATGCGGGAGCTCGTCGAACGTGGCAAGGTGTATATTGCTCAGCCGCCGCTCTATCTGGTGAAGGGCGGAAAGGATCGCCAATACGCCTACTCCGACGAGGAGCGGCAGGTCGCCATCAAAGAGTTTGAACGCAAAGGCCTTAAATCCGAGGTCCAGCGCTACAAAGGTCTGGGCGAGATGAACCCCAGCCAACTCTGGGAGACAACGATGAACCCGGCCACGCGCACGTTGCTGCGGGTCGAGGTGGACGACGCTGCCGCCGCAGACGAAATCTTCACCAAACTGATGGGAGAGGAAGTGGAGCCCCGGCGCGAGTTCATCGTGAAATATGCCCGCGAAGTGAGAAATCTGGACATCTAGTCGGATCTCCGCGCTCCATCGTGATGGCGCATACGACTCGGCAGCCCATTCCTAAGTGGTACCCATTGAGGTGATCTAAATGGCGCTCGCGGACGAATCCCGCATCCGCCCCCAACCCATTGAGAAGGAGATGAAGACCTCCTATCTCGACTATGCCATGTCGGTTATTGTCAGCCGTGCGCTCCCGGATGTCCGCGACGGGCTGAAGCCGGTGCAGCGCCGGATCCTCTTCGGCATGCTCGAGGCGGGTCTGCGCCCCGATCGTCCGTTCCGCAAATCCGCCGCGGTCGTTGGCGATGTGATGAAAAAGTATCACCCCCACGGGGATGTGCCAATATACGAGTCGCTGGTGCGCATGGCGCAGCCGTGGGCGTTTCGGTATCCGTTAGTCGACGGGCAGGGCAACTGGGGCAGTGTGGATGGGGACGCCCCTGCGGCCATGCGGTATACCGAAGCGCGCTTGACGCCCATCGCGATGGAGTTGCTGGCAGATATCGATAAAGACACCGTGGACTTCGTTCCCAACTACGACGAGTACGAAAAGGAACCGGTGGTCTTACCGGCCAAGGTGCCGGACCTCCTGATGAATGGGGCATCCGGGATCGCGGTCGGCATGGCCAGCAATATTCCCCCCCACAACCTGGGCGAGCTCGTGGACGGTCTGGTCGCCATGATCGACGAGCCGCAGACCAGCGAAGAGCAGGTGATGAAACTGATTAAAGGGCCCGACTTCCCCACCGGAGGGGTGATTCTGGGGCGCGACGGGATCAAAGCCGCCTATACAACAGGACGGGGCAGTATCACGATGCGGGGCAAGACGGAGATCGAGGAGATCAAGGGCGGGCGCACCGCGATTATCGCCACCGAGATCCCGTTTTTGGTGAATAAGGCGGCGCTCATCGAGCGCATCGCCGAACTCGTCCGCACGAAGAAACTCGCCGGCATCAGCGATTTGCGCGATGAGTCCGACCGCAGCGGCATGCGCATCGTCATTGAACTGCGGCGGGACGCGAACCCGCAAATCGTCCGCAATCAGCTGTTCAAGCACACCCAATTCCAGGCCACGTTTGGGGCCAACATGCTCGCGCTGGTGGACGGCGTGCCCAAAACGTTGAAGCTCAAGGACATGCTGGACCACTACCTCAAGCACCGGCGCGTCGTGGTGATCCGGCGCACGAAGTTTGAACTGGCCCGGGCGGAAGAACGGGCGCACATCCTGGAAGGGTACAAGATCGCGCTCAAGCACCTGGACGAGGTTATTGAACTCATCAAGAAGTCCAAGGACGTGCCGTCCGCGCGCGCGGGGCTCACGAAGCGCTTTAAGCTCAGCGAGCGCCAGGCCGATGCCGTCTTGGACATGCGGCTGCAACGCTTGACCGCATTGGAGCGCGAGAAGATCGAGGACGAGTACAAGCTGCTGGTCAAGGACATCGCCCGCTACAAAGAGATGCTGCGCGATGCGACCTCCGCCCGCCCCAAGTTGATCATGGCGGCGGTGCGCGCTGAGCTATTGGAGATGAAGGAGAAGTACGGCGACCCGCGGCGCACCAAGATTACCAGCCGGGAGGCCGAGGAGTTTGAGGACGAGGACCTTATCCCCGACTTGGATGTCGTCATCAGCCTCACACACAACAACTACATCAAACGACAGCCACTGGAGACCTACCGGATCCAGCGCCGCGGGACCCGAGGCGTCGTGGGCATGGCCACGAAAGAGGAGGACTTCATCGAGCAGGTCCTCACCACGACCACCCATGCGTTTTTGCTCATCTTCTCGGATCGCGGCAAGGTGTACCGTATGAAGGCCTATGAGGTGCCCGAGGCGAGCCGCACCGCGCGCGGGACCGCGATTGTAAACTTGCTGGCCCTGGCGCAGGGGGAGCGCATCAACGCTATCATCGCGCTGCGTTCCTTCGAAGATGAGGGAAGCATCTTCATGGTGACCCGCCGTGGCGTGGTCAAACGCACAGGATTGATGGAGTTCATCAACGCAAAGCGGGCGGGGATCTTCGCCATCAGTCTGCGCCGGGACGACAGTTTGGTGGGCGTGAAACTCATCGCGAAGAACGCCGAGATCATCCTGGCGACCAAGGAAGGGAAGGCTATTCGGTTCAAAGCGGGCCAAGTGCGGGAGATGGGGCGGTCGGCCCGAGGTGTCACCGGGATCCGGCTGCGCGCGGGGGACGAGGTCGTCGGCGTGGCCGACGCGAAAGAAGGCCGCACGTTGTTGACTGTCACGGAGCTTGGGCTGGGCAAGCGCACCCCGTTAGGCCAGTATCCTGCCAAGAGCCGCGGCGGCATGGGCGTGATCAACTTGAAGATCACGAAGAAGACAGGGGCGGCCGTGAGCGTCCGGGTTGTCGATGACGACGATGAGATCTTGCTGGGGACGACTGGCGGGGTCTTTAACCGCATGCCAGTCTCGCAGATCCCGGTGATGAGCCGGCAAGCTCAGGGTGTGCGGGTGATGAAACTGGGCGAGGGAGAGAAGCTAGCCGCCGTCGCCCGCATTCCCGCGAAGGAAGAATGACATGCGCGTCGCTCCCAACGGCCATGGATCCCGATCGGGCTCTGCGCCCTGGCAGCACGTCCTGACAGCTCTCGGCGTCATCGGCGCAACGGTGGCGGTGCATGAGGCCGCGCATGCGATCGCCGCGTCGCGGCTGGGCGGGAAGGTGAAAGAGATCGGGGTCGGTTTCGGTCCTTCCCTGCTGCGTTTGCGTTTCCGCGGCGTTCCTATCGTGCTGCGCGCATTCCCGCTGGGAGGTTACGCGTCTGTTGATACGGAGACGCTGCCTCCCCTTCGACGGATTCCGCTACTCCTCGCGGGCCCGCTGGCGAACATCGCGGCGGGTATTCCGTTTCTGCTGGCCTTCCGTCGCCATCCGGTGGATGTGCCCTCAGGCGGACACGGGGTCAGCCTCTCGGGTTTTGCTGGTACGCTGAAGGCTCTCATCCAGGCGGCCGAAAGAGGGCCGGGGTCAGTCGCCCGGCTGGCCGGGGCTGTCAACGTCGGACTCGGGCTGATGAATCTGCTGCCGGTCTACCCACTCGATGGGGGACACGTCGCTCTCAGCGTCATGGAGGCGACCGGTGTTCCCCAGACGACTCGCACCGCCTTTGCGCGTCTCACCACGGCTGTTTTTGTCTTCCTCGCCCAGGCGGCGCTCTTGAGTGACCTGCGCCGCGCCTCAAGCGGCACACGGGTCCGTTAGCGCGCGTCCGGCAGCAAGGACCGTTGTTGTTTTTACCCGTGCGTTTCCAATGAGCGTCCTTGTCCGCCCTGCCACTCGCGAGAGTGTCCAATTGCCGCGCGAGGTCGGCGGCCGGGCCTCTGCGCCTGCTGAGTGGGAGGCGTGGGCTGAGGAGCCCGGACTAGATCTCGTAGCCTATGAGGATGACCGCGTCGTTGGCGGCGTCCACATGAGCATGGTCAGCCGCAGCGAGGCATGGCTCGAGAGCCTGCGCGTGCATCCGGAGGCGCGAGGCCGCGGGATTGCGGCCCAGCTGGTCAAAGGCGCCGAAGACGTCGCGCGGCACTATGGCGCGAGCGTGGCGCGGACGGCGGTCCCCGCCCACGAATACGCCGCGCAGGCGGTGGCCGAGCGTGGCGGGTACCGATCGGTCCTCCGATGCAGTGTCGTTCGTGCCCCCCTCCCCTCTGGCCCAGCCCGCATCCCGTACGACGCGCCGGTCGAAGTGCCCCTGATTGCGCATAGTGCGGAACTTGTGCGATTTTTGGAGGCCGCGCCCGCGTTAACCGCGTGGCAGCACTTGATTCCCCTGGGGTGGCGATTCCGGAGGCTAGTGCCGGAGCTCGTGACAGGACTCGTAAAGGACCGGCGCGTACTCACCGCGCTGCAGCCGGGTGCGAAGCCGAACGTGGTGCAGGCGGCGGCACTCTATGTATTACACGATGAAGATGCCGTCATCTCGCTGTTATGGGGCAGTCCGTCGGGACTGCAGGCCGTGTTCGGTGCGCTGACGGAGGAGGCGCGTGCGCGAGGGACCTCTCACGTGGTCATTTTCACCCCCGACGCGCGCAGTCTGGAACCCATTGATGTCCGGGAGTGGACCCCCCACGCGTGGTGTCCGGAAGGCCTCACCGTGGTGGAGAAAAATCTCGCCATCTGAAAAGCCCTGGCGGCGGGCGCGGACAGGAAGCCCCCCGCGATGCGCCGAAATCCCCTGCATATCCGCAATGCTGAATCGCAAACCTCGTAGTAGGTACTCGGGAGGGGGTGTCGTGTGAGCAACGGGAAGTCATCCAGCTCTCAGGTCTGGATTGCGGTCGTTCTCGTCGCGGTGATTGCCGGCGGGATCGGGTACTGGGCCGGTGGCCAGCGCAAAGCGGCGCCGACGGAGGCGCGCAAACTCGAGATCTTCCACTGGTGGACCGCCGGTGGCGAACGCGAAGCCGCCGATGCCATGTTTAAGGCGTTGAAGGCCAAATACCCGGACATCGAGCTCGTGGAGAACCCGGTCGCAGGCGGCGGCGGGGTGAGCCATCGCGTTGTCTTGCAGGCCCGGCTCTCTGCTGGTATCCCCCCGGATACATGGCAGACGCTGGGCGGAGCAGAACTGAAGTCCTATGTGGACGGCGGTTACTTGACGCCGCTCGATACTCTGTACAGCGAGTTGAAATATGGCGATGCGATCCCCAAGCCGCTAGCGAGTGCGGTGACCATCGGCGGGCATCCGTACGTCGTCCCGCTCAACATGCACATCCAGAACATCCTGTACTACAACAAGAAGCTGTTCACCGAGTTGAATCTGCAACCGCCGACCACCTATGACGAGTTGCTCGCCGCGGCCAAGGCGATCAAGGCCGCCCGGCCGAAGATGTCGCCGTTGGGACTGGGGACCAAGGAGAAGTGGGAGGCGGCGTTTTTTCTCGACAGCCTGCTGTTGGAGCTCGGAGGCCCTGAGTACTACGTCAACTTGTACAAGGGTGGAGTAGACGTGACCTCTGACCCGAACTTCAAGGCAGCGTTAGACCGACTCAACACCCTTCGCCCCTACATCTATCCGAGTCACTCCGGCTTGACCTGGGACCAATCCTGCGGCCTGTTGGTCTCCAACGACTCGGGGATGGTGATCATGGGGACGTGGGCGATCGGGTACTTTAAGAGTCGCGGGTGGACCCCCGGCACTGATTTTGGGGCGGTCACGTTCCCACAGAAACCTGACCGGATCCTGTTGTTCCACCCCGACACCTTTGGACTGGCGAAAGGGGCGCCGCACCCCAAGGCCACGATGGACTGGCTGAAGGTCGTCGCATCGCCAGAACTCCAGATCCCCACGGATGTCACGCAGGGGGGATTGTTCGCGCGGGTGGATATCGATCCGGCGCAGTTCCCAGACCCCATTCGCCAGGAGCTGCAGAACTACGTCCGCGGGAACTCCGGCAAGCTGATCTTGGATCAGCATGGGAGCATCGCGCCGTTCAGCTTCACGACGGCGTATTGGGATGAAGTGGCGAGCGCTGTGGTGAGGCCCGATGTTGCCGGCACGATCAAACGCGTGAACGATCTGTTCACGAAGTTCAACGTGAAAGACGGCGCGGCTTGGTATCAGTGGCCGTAACAGTAAGAGCCCCGCTCGTGGGCCGCGTGTTTCGAGTGCGCGAGCGCAGAGGCTAGGAGCGGCAGCTCGAACGATGCCGCAGCGGTCTCAATGCGGGCCCCCCCACGCGACGACTCCGTCGGGGGGGCCCGATTGTTTTAGCGCTGTCTTCCTGGAGTGAGTACTTCTTGGTTTGCCCTGTGGCGCGCCCGCACGAGGGAAGCCGCTCTGTTCGCTGGTCCGCTGCTCGTCTTTTTGCTCATCTTGTACGGCATGCTGGCGTGGACCCTCTACACCTCCCTCTCGAATTGGGAGGGGACCGCTCCGAATTACACGTTTGCTGGGCTGAAGTGGTACCGGTTCATGCTGGGGTTCGACCGGTTCTGGGTGGATTTGGGCAACAACGTGCGGTGGCTGGTCCTTGGCGTCGCACCCACGGTCGTGCTGGGGCTGTTCCTCGCGTACCTGCTGGAAATCGGGTCGATTCGGGGCCTCGAGGCCTATCTGCGAACACTCATCCTCTATCCTGCAGCCATGTCGTTCGTCGTCACGGGCACGATCTGGTCGTGGATGTACGAACCCGATCGCGGGGTGCTGAATACGCTCCTCCGCGCGGTCGGGCTCGACGCGCTGACGAGCGGCTATACCACCGACCCCGGGAGGCCACGTACTGGCTCATCCTCATTTTCGTCTGGCAGTACCTGGGCCTCGCGGTCCTTATTCTCCAGGCGGCGTTTCGCAGCTCGGAACTCGCGGAGATGGTGGAGTCCGCGATGCTCGACGGATCCTCGCGGTTGCGTATCCTGTTCTCCATCCTCGTCCCTAACATCCGCGGCGGACTCTTGGTGGTCGTCTCGCTCCTGCTCATCTCGGCCTTGAAAGTTTTTGACATCGTGTACGTCGTGACGTTCGGCGGGCCCGGGTATGCCACAGACGTCTTGGCGTTGTTTCAGTTCATCGCGACATTTCAGCAGCACTTGGTGGCGATGGGGGCTGCAATCGCGATGGTGATCTTCGCGTTGGCATTTATCATCATCATCCCGTACACGCTCTACGCGCTGCAGCGGTGGTTTGAATGAAGCCTGGGCGCTGGGTCCGAGTCCTCGTGGCGCTCGCGGTGGTGGCGGTAACGATCGCCTATGTGCTGCCAGTGTACGTGATGGGCATCACGTCACTGAAGACCCCGCTCGAGATCACACAACGACAATATCTGTCGCCCAGCGGGACCCTTCAGGTCAGCAACTACAAGACCGCGCTGCGGCTGGTGGTGCCGTCGCTCGTAAACTCGACCATCATCTCCGTGACGGTGACGGCCCTCTCGGTGTTCGTGGGCGGTCTGGGCGGCTACTTCCTGGCGCGATTCCGGTGGCCGATCACCAAGGTAATCTTTGTCTTGCTGGCGATTGCCCTGTACCTTCCCTACCAGGCCGTGTTGATCCCCCTGGTGAGGTTGATGGCGGCCACGGGGCTGGCGCTGACCCACACGGGGTTGATTCTCAGTTATTTGATCCTCAACGTGCCGCTCGCCGCGATCCTCATGGCCACGTTTTTCTTTTCCGTCCCCCGGGAACTCGAGGAATCGGCGCAGATGGACGGCGCCACCCGTGCGCAGATCTTCTTCCGGATCGTCTCCGTGGTCGCCCTCCCCGGGTATGCCTCGACGGCCATTTTGGTGTTCATTCAGGTGTGGAACGAGTTCTTGCTCGCCTTGACGCTGTCCACCCCCTACACGACGACTGTCCAGGTGAAACTCGAAGAGGTCAAAGGCAGCTACGTGGCGTTGTATAATTTGCAGATGGCGGCCGCCCTGATGACGGTGGTGGTCCCGTTACTTTTCTTCCTCTTATTGGGCAAGTATTTCATTCGTGGGATCCTCGCGGGAGCGCTGCGCGGCTAGAGAATGGTAGCGTTGATGGGAGGGGTGAGGTTATGAAAGCTCAGCAGATTGCAGTGGGCGGACTCCTCACAGCCCTGGCGCTCGTGATCCCGTTTGCGTTCCGCGGGACGCCGCTGCAGTTGTTCATCCCTACCCTTCAGTACTCCGCGACATTCGCCTCGCACGTCCCGTCGATGCTCTCGATGCTCGTCAGCCCGCTTGTAGCAGCGATGGTCGGGCTCGGGTCGGCGGTCGGGTTCACCATTACGTTGAATCCGGTCGTTGGCGCGCGCGCGCTCACGCATGCCATCTGGGGGGTCGTCGGTGCGGTGATGATCCAACGCAAGGTGCCGTTCTGGCTGGTGTTGCTAGCCGCGCTGCCGATTCACGCCGTCGGTGAGGGTCTCGCGGTCTGGTGGCTGGGTCCAGGGTTGCAGGCTGGCCTGTTGGTGACCGCGGGGACGGCTGTGCATCACGTCATCGACTCGGCGCTGAGTCTTGCCGTCTATCGACTGGCGCTGCCGGTCCTGCACCCGGGAACCGTGTGACCTAGGGACAGCCGACTCAACCAAAACACCACCCCGTGAAGGTAGAGAACCAGGCGCTGAGGCATGCACGCTGAGACGCGGTCGGGCCTCACGGCGTTATGGGTAGATATCGTCGTCTGTGACGATAGCGCCGTGCTCCTCGTCCGCCCCACGGCGCCACGGGAGGGGACGGCCGAATGGCGTCTGCCGGGGGCCGCGGTGCAGTATGGGGAAGCACCCGATGCTGCTGGCCGGAGGGTGCTGCACGACCATCTGGGTCTCGATCCGGAGCACATCCAGCTGGCTGACGTCGAGTCCACCATGCGCGAGGGCGTGTGGACACCGACCTTTCATTTCCGCTGTGATGCGGATCGGCCGGCAAAGGTGGGGCCGCCGATCGCGGAGGCGCGGTTCTTTCAGGTCGAGCACCTGCCGCCGACCGCGAATGGGACGCGTGAACGGGACATTATCTTCCGGGTCCTCTCCGCGCCCGCACCAGAGCTGTAGAACACAAATCGCTATGGAGACAGACACGGCATGACCGAGTTGCTGTATCTGCACGACAGCTATCTCCGGGAATTTGACGCCTCCCTAATGGCTGTGGACGGGACGAGCGTCGTGCTGGAGCGCACCGCGTTCTATCCGGGCGGGGGCGGACAACCTCCCGACGCGGGCAGCCTGCGTTGGCCCGGGGGAACCGCGCGTGTCATCGAGATGCGCCGCAACGCGGACCAGCTCTGGCACGTGCTCGATGCACCCGGCCCCGATGTGGGCACGTCGGTGCACGGCGCGCTGGATTGGGACCGCCGGTATGTGATCATGCGGTACCACTCTGCGCTGCACGTGTTGGTCGGCGTCATCTACAAGCAATTTGGCGCTTTGGTCACCGGAGGCGCGATTCATCCGGACCGAGCGCGCATGGACTTCTCGCTAGAGGATCTGAACAAAGATCGCGTCGCGACCATCGAAGCCGAAGCCAACCGGGTTATCCAGGAGCGCCGGCGCTTGCTCGTGCGTTACGTCTCGCGCGAGGAGTTCGAGCGGTCGGACCTCAGCCGTTTAGCGGGTGCTCTGTTACCCCCTCAGATCCGCGAGGTGCGCGTCATCGACATCGAAGGCTTCGATGCGCAGGCCGATGGTGGAACCCACGTCGCCACCACCGAAGAAATCGGTCGCCTCACGATCACGAAGACCGAGAACAAGGGAAAGTTTAACCGCAGACTGGAAATTGTGCTGTCCTCTTAACGCCTCCGCGTGGGCAAGATGTCATCGTCGGGTCAGCGTGCGGGCCAGCAGGACTCCCTTCGCGCAGGCGCCGAATCCTAAGAGTGCTTTCCGGAGGGGCGGAGGATCCATGCAGTGGCGACCGGCTCGAGATATCTTTTCCCGGCTGCGGCGGATACTCCGCGCGCTGGACTTAGCCTATATCGACGCGGGACGGATCCACTGCGTGCGGGTTTGGGGGTCGCGGGCCAATGCGCTGGCGCGGATCTGGGGTCTGCCGCCGATCTTTCAAGAGGCGTTGCGATTGCGCGCCCACTACGTCATCGAGTTCATGGTCCCCACGTTTGACCGCTTGCCGCGAGAAGAGCAAGATCGCGTGATCATCCACGAGCTGTTGCACATTCCCCGGTCGTTTAGCGGAGGGATTCGGCCGGAGCGCTCCCCGTCTCTGAGCATCAACACGCGGACGGTCGAGCGCTACTACCGGCAATACCTGGCCGCGATGCGCAAGCGCCGCACGCGGTGACCCGCGTCTACCTCATACGTCACGGCGAGTCCACGTGGAATGCGGAACGCCGGTGGCAGGGGGCGATGGATCCCCCGCTGTCCGCTGCCGGGCGGGAGCAAGCAGACCGCCTCGCCGCCGTCCTGCAGGCGACTCCCCTGGATGTTGTGTACTGCAGCCCGCTGCAGCGGGCGAAAGACACCGCCGCGCCGATTGCCGCTGCACACGCGTTGTCGGTCGAACCCGTCTCCGATCTGCGCGAGATCGCTTTTGGCGAGTGGGAGAGTCTGGGCGACGCGGAAGTCCAAGAACGGTATGGGGAGCTGCGCCAACAGTGGTTCCAGCGTCCGGACCAAACGCAGATTCCCGGGGCGGAATCTCTCGCGCAAGGACGCGAACGGGCGATGGCCGCGATGCGGGGCATCGTGGGAAGACACCCAGATGGCCAGGTCGCGGTGGTGGCGCACGGCGGAATGAATAAGCTCATCCTGCTCACCCTGCTCGGCGCCCCGCTGGCCTCCTTCTGGCGCCTCTCGCAGTCGAACGCGTGCATTAACATCCTGGAGTTTGGTGCCGCCCGAGGACGCATCCTGGCGGTGAATGATACGACTCATTTGAAGTAAGGCCCCACCGCTCACCCGCATCTCTGTTTCCCCGCGCGCATCACCGGCCGCCCCGCGACCCCGCCTCTGCGCCGGAGGCTGTTATAATGGCGCACACATGGAACTCGACGGACGCACCACGCTGGTCGGGATTCTCGGAGATCCAGTGGCACACTCGCTGTCTCCGCGGATGCACAACGCCGCGTTTGAGGCGTTGCAGATGAACTGGCGGTATCTCGCGTTCCGCGTTCCCGCGACACAGCTCGCCGCGTCCCTCCGAGGTGCCGCTGCCCTCGGCCTTGTTGGGGTTAACATCACCGTGCCCCACAAGGAGGCCGCCTCTGCTTTGCTCGACGAATTGGACGGTCCGTCCCGGCAGATCGGTGCCGTCAACACCATTCGCGTGACTGGAACTCGTCTGTCCGGGTTTAACACGGACGCTCCGGGACTGTTGGACGCGCTCACACGCGACGGGGCCGTCACCCCCGGGGGACGACGCTGTCTTGTGATCGGCGCCGGCGGAGGCGGCCGGGCTGCAGCGTTTTGCCTCGCGACCGCGGGCGCCTCCCAGGTCTTGGTGCTCAACCGCAGCGAGGCGAAAGCCAAAGCGGTCGCCGAGATGGTCGGCCGTGCGGCGCCGTCCTCCCATCCGAGTGCTGGGGCGCTGTCGGTCGAGGCGATCGAACGGGCGGCCGAGAATGCGGATATCATCGTCCACGCCACGGCGGCGACGATGTCGACCGCCATGGGCGGGGCGGGCGGCAATACTGACTGGCTTGCGGCTCTGGTGCGTCGCGTGCGGCGGGGGATGGTCGTGCTGGATATGGTCTATACGCCAACGTGGACGGTTTTGCTTCAGGCTGCGAAGAGTAACGGCGCCCGGGCCGTCAGCGGGTTGTCGCTGCTCGTGTTCCAGGGGGCCCGCAGCTTCGAGCTGTGGACCGGGAGGTCTGCGCCCCTTGCGGTGATGCGTCGAGCTGTGGGCCTGGACGAGCATCCCGTGCCGTCATGAGGCTCTCGGCGCGTCTGAGTCTAGAGTCCCGTCACCCAAGTTCACGCTGCGGGTGCCAGGAACCATGCTCCGTTTTCTAACCGCGGGAGAGTCCCATGGAAGCGCGCTCACGGCCATCGTGGAAGGCCTGCCGGCGGGGTTGCGCGTCCATGCGGATCAGATCAACGAACAGATGGCGCGCCGGCAGCGGGGGTACGGCCGTAGTGCGCGCATGAAGCTGGAAGCTGATCGCGTCGAGATCGTCTCGGGTGTCATGGGAGAGCAGACCATCGGCGGACCCGTGGCGCTGCGCATCGACAACCGTGACGCGCGTTCCGAAGAGCCCCCGCTCACCCGTCCGCGGCCGGGCCACGCAGATTTAGTCGGGACAATGAAGTACGGTTTTGAGGACGCCCGCCGAGCATTGGAAAGAGCCAGCGCCCGAGAAACGGCGGCCCGTGTCGCCGTCGGCGCGGTGTGTCGAAGGCTACTGGATGAGTTTGAGATGACGGTGTTCAGCCACGTCACAGAGATCGGCGGCGTCGCGGTACGGGAGAGGCCGAGCCGGTGGGAGGACCTCCCCGCACTCGCCGAGGCGTCTGAGCTGCGGTGCATCGATCCCCAGGCCGACGCGCAGATGCGGGCGGCGATCGATGCGGCCCGGCAGCGAGGCGACACCCTAGGCGGCGTGTTCGAAGTGGTGGCTCTGGGCGTCCCGCCGGGGTTGGGCAGCTACGTCCACTGGGATCGTAAGCTGGACGGGAGGCTAGCTCAGGCGGTGATGTCCATTCACGCCGTCAAAGGGGTTGAGATCGGCCCCGGGTTTGAGATTGCGCGCACCCCGGGTTCCCGCGCCCACGATGAGATCTTCTGGGATCGCCCGCGAGGATTCTATCGGGAGACCAATCGCGCGGGCGGGACCGAGGGAGGCGTCACCACAGGGGGACCTCTTGTGGTCCGCGGCGCGATGAAGCCTCTGTCGACGCTGATGGAACCGCTTCGGTCGGTGGACCTCAAGACCAAAGAGCCGAGCGCAGGCGCAGTTGTGCGCAGCGACGTCTGCGCGGTGCCCGCGGCCGGCGTCGTCGGCGAAGCCATGGTCGCGTACGTGCTCGCCGATGCCTTCTTGGAGAAGTTTGGCGCGGATACCATCGCGGATATGCACACGGCATACGAGGCGTATCGCACCCGGATTCGCCAGATGTAGAGACACAACCTGAGTGCGCAACGTCGTCCTGATCGGGTTCATGGGCACCGGCAAAAGCGAGATCGGCCAGTTACTGGCCCGTCGCTTGGGCTGGACATTCATCGACACCGACCGCCGGGTCGAATCCCGTGAGCGCGCGACGGTGGCGCAGATCTTTTCCCGCCGAGGGGAGGAGTACTTTCGCGCGGTCGAAGCTCAGATCGTCGCTGACGTCGCCTCCCGGCGTGACGTCGTCATTGCGACAGGTGGCGGCGTCGTGCTGAAGCCGGAGAACATGACGCAGCTGCGCCGGGGCGGTTGGATCGTGTCCTTGACAGCTTCGGTCGACGTCCTCGTGGACCGGCTCGGAGAAGCGCCCACGCGTCCGCTCCTGCGCAGTCCGTCGGGGGGTGTCCGCGAACAGTTGGGCCGCCTGCTCGATCAACGCCGTCCCCTGTACCGTGATGCTGACCTGCTCGTCGATGTGTCCGATGCCACACCCGCGCGAGTGGTGGAAGCGATTGTGGCCTTCTTGCGCGCCCATGATCGCATCACCATTCCGGTGCGCGTGGAGGACCGCCTATCCCCGGTGCATATCGGAGACGGCATTCTAGCGCTGCTGCCCGGCGATCTGTTCGAGACGGGCGCGGGCCGGCAGGCCGTGATCCTTTCGCACCGTGGACTGGCCCCTGTCGCAGGTGCGAAGTTGATCGCCGGGTTGAAGGCATGGGGCTACGAGACTCTGGAGGTCGATGTGCCGGTCGGGGAGGCCACCAAGAGCCTGCCCGCTGCTGCGCGCATCTACACGCGACTAGCGCGTGCGCGCGTCGACCGCGCCAGCACGTTGATTGCCGTGGGCGGAGGCGTCATCGGCGACCTCGGCGGATTCGTGGCCGCCACGTACATGCGGGGCATCCGGCTCGTGCAGGTGCCCACGAGCCTGCTCGCCATGGTGGACAGCGGCATCGGCGGCAAGACCGGCGTCAACCACGCGGGAGTCAAGAATCTGGTGGGCGCCTTCTACCAGCCAGCTCTGACCGTGGCGGATGTGCGGCTGCTGAGTACATTGCCCGATAGGGAACTACGCAGCGGGCTGGCCGAAGTGATCAAGACCGCGGTCATCGGGGATGCTACGCTCTTCGACCACCTTGAGCAGCACCTCCCCGCCATCTTGCGCAAGGAGACCGGGGTGCTCGTGGAGATTATCGCGCGCTGCGCCGCGTTCAAAGCCCGCGTGGTGGAAGCCGATGAGCGCGAACAATCCGAGCGGCGCATCTTGAATTACGGACACACCATCGGGCACGCGGTCGAGGCGGCCGCGGGGTTCTCACGCCTCACGCACGGCGAGGCAATCGCCATTGGGATGGCTCTTGAAGCGCAGATCTCCCAGCGGCTGGGCGTGGCCGCATCTTCTGTCGTGGACCGGCAGAACAAGCTACTCGCGCGCGCGGGTCTCCCCACGACCCTGGGCGCAGTGAATCGCACCGCGGTGTGGCGCGCTATGGCCCTCGATAAGAAAATTCGCGACGGGGTCCTGCGCTGCCCGCTGCCGGTAGGCATTGGTGAAGTCATCCGCGAACAGGAAGTGCCGGACAAATTGCTGCAGGAGGTGCTCGGCCGTGTCCCGTCCATCCCCCGCAAGCGCAAACCCGGCCCGCGTCCTCGTCGTCTACGGGCCTAACCTCAATCTGCTTGGCGAGCGCGAGCCGCAGGTGTATGGCCGCGCCACGATGCAGGAGATCAACGCCCAACTCACCGCCCTCGCCGCTAGTGAAGGGGTGGAGGTCGAGTTCTTCCAGTCCAACAGCGAGGGCGCCATTATCGACCGGCTGCAGGCAGCGCGCAAGACGGTCGGCGCTGTGGTCCTCAATGCCGCCGCGCTGTCACACTACAGCTATGCCTTGCGCGACGCGATTGCGGCCATCCGGATTCCAGTCGTGGAGATCCATATCACCAATGTGCTCGCTCGGGGTGAGTTCCGCACGAACCTCGTGTTGGCCCCGGCATGCCGCGGCATGATTTTTGGGTTCGGGGTTAACAGCTTCTTGCTGGGACTGCGGGCGGCGATTGCTCTCGTGAAGGAATAGCCTGTGCACATTCGCGGGATTCGAGGCGCCACGACCGTAGAGGAGAATTCCGAGCGGGCGGTGCTCGAAGCCACGCGCGAACTACTGCAGGGGATGACCCAGGCTAACAACGTGGAGCCCGATGAAATTGCCGCTCTTCTGTTCACCGCGACGCCTGACCTCACCGCCGCCTTTCCTGCCGAAGCTGCTCGCCAATTGCAGTGGACGCATGTCCCGCTGATGTCCGCCGCCGAAATCGCGGTGCCGGGCGGCCTCCCGATGTGCGTCCGCACGCTGATGCTCTGGAATACCCCCCGAACGCAGGAAGAGATTATCCACGTGTACCTGCGGCGCGCGATCTCACTGCGACCCGATTTGAGCTCTCGCCGAGGCTAGGGATGCAATTAACGACATCCCCAGCCGGCCGTCTGGCCGGTCGCATCCGCGTCAGCGGGGATAAGTCTATCTCCCACCGGGGGGCGCTCATCGGCGCGCTGGCCCTCGGCGACACCGTCATCCACAACTTCTTACACGCTGACGACTGCCTGCACACACTCGCCTGCCTCCAGGCGATGGGCGTGGACGTCGACGACCGCGGCGACCGCGTCGTCGTGCACGGGCGCGGTCCGCGGTGGCGTGCGCCGTCGGCAGTCCTGGATGCGGGAAACTCCGGAACGACCATGCGCTTGCTAACGGGCATCCTCGCCGCGCAGCCATTTGGCAGTGAGATTACCGGCGATGCGTCGCTGCGGATGCGGCCCATGGACCGCGTGATCGCGCCTCTGGCACAGATGGGAGCGGACGTCGTAGCGGAGGGAGGTGGACGGTTCCCGCCGTTGCGCATCTCCGGGGCGCCGCTGCGAGGGATTACGTACACGTTGCCCGTTGCGAGCGCGCAAGTGAAGTCGGCGGTGTTGCTGGCGGGCCTGCTGGCCGAGGGGCCGACGTCTATTGTCGAACTCACACAGTCGCGCGACCACACCGAGCGCATGTTGGAGTGGTTCGGGGCCACGATCACCAGGGAGAGTTTGGTCGTCCACCTCGCCCCCGGGCCATTGTCGGCACGCGCCGTGGTTGTGCCGGGAGACATTTCCTCAGCGGCCTTCCTCCTGGCGGCCGCTGCGGCCCTGCCGGGATCAGAGCTGACGGTGGAAGACGTAGGCTTGAATCCAACGCGCACCGGAGTGCTGGATGTGCTCGAAGCGATGGGGGCGGATCTCTTAATGGAGCAGACTGCCGAGGCGGGAGGCGAGCCCGTAGGCCGCGTGACTGTGCGCGGCGGTCCCCTTCGCGGCATCCGCATCGGAGGCGCGCTGATTCCCCGCCTCATCGACGAACTCCCGGTTTTGTGTGTGGCGGCTACGGCTGCCACAGGCACGACCATCATCACTGACGCGGCAGAGCTGCGGGTGAAAGAATCCGACCGGATTGGAGCACTCACCCGGGGACTGCGGGCATTGGGGGGCGAGGTGCAGGAGCGCCCGGATGGGATGGAGATTTACGGGAGCCGGTTGCGCGGGGGGCGCGTCGACGCAGGGGGCGATCATCGTATGGCGATGGCCTTTGCCATTGCTGGGCTGCTGGCCAGAGGCCCGGTCGTGGTGGAGGGAGCAGAAGCGATCACGGTCTCGTTTCCGGAATTTTCGCAGGCGCTGCAGGACCTCACGAGGAGATCGTAGGGCCCGATACTCCCATTTGTCGGATCGGCCTGATCGGAAGCCTTGCAGTGCGTATCGAGCGATCTTGATCTGAGATGTGAAGGCGGCCTTTATCAGGAGATGTGCCATGGATCAGCGGAAACGGTCAGCCGACAGTCCGATCTCCATGGGGGCGCTGCGATCCGCGGTGAAGAGCCAGTATCATGCCTGCCTGAGGATGCTGCGGACCACCATTCGGCGCTGTCCCGAAGACCTGTGGACCAGCCGCGACGGTCATGCCAATCCATTCTGGCGGATCGCATACCACACACTCTTCTACACCCATCTCTATCTCCAGCCGAATAATCGGAACTTTCGGCCTTGGGAACACCACCAGCGGGGGATCCAGCACATGGAGAGATGGCGGAAGAGGTGGCGTGTTTATGCCCAAGCGGACGTGCTGGCCTACTGGCACATCTGCGAGTCACTGGTTGACGATGCCGTCGACGCGCTCGATCTGACGGCTCGGCGGAGTGGGTTCAGCTGGTACAAGATCCCCAAGATGGAGCACCAGATCGTCAACATTCGCCACATTCAGTATCACGAGGCGCAGCTCGCTGACCGTCTGCGAGTGGCAACCGGCGCCGGTGTCGGCTGGGCGGATGCGCGCAGGAAGCGCGTGAGAACAGGGTAGGGAAGATTGATGTAAGTGGCGCGCCCCGACAGACCTCCCCGAGTAATCTGGCGCGCGACTCTCGAGGAGGTCCCCGGCAGCGACGGTCGCTAGGGACCGGCAGGTCCTAAAGCCGCTCGAAAGATGGGTTCGCTAGCTCGAGCCCGCTTGAAAAGCCAAAAGGCAAAGCAGCGATCGCTCTCTCAAACCCTGTCTCGATGTCGATGAGATAGAGCCCCGAGTGCTCTACGAAATCAGTCGCATATAACTTGTCGTCCGAACCAAAAGCGATCCCCATAATGGAATTACTCCCCACGAGACGGACGATCTTAGTTGCCTTCCCGGTCGAAAGGTTGATGCGGTACAGGACCGCCGCGACCATAGAAGGGTTGTCGGTGGTCGTGACACCAATCATGTGCCCTTCCTGATCAAACGCCAAGTCCATGAAAAATTGCGGGGCGCCAGTCGCCCCGACACGGGTGAATGCTCCGGTCAGCGTGTTAACGGTGTAGAGCGAGTTGTAGTTAGGGTCAGGCGGGCTCGAGGAGGCATTGCACTCAAAATTAGCATCAGGGTTACAGTCCCCCACTGCGTAGAGGGTTCCGTTGGGGGCGAAGGCCATGGCCATGA
>Ga0137416_10000465_pt1 | contig 18881 bp, 24 predicted proteins | sample CZODoug3_1_1_16f_FD_108282 | JGI IMG/M metagenome (GOLD analysis project Ga0137416, IMG submission 108282) | Vadose zone soil fungal communities from Angelo Coast Range Reserve, California, USA - CZODoug3_1_1_16fungal (Illumina Assembly) | ecosystem: Environmental > Terrestrial > Soil > Vadose...
CCCCGGTCGGCATCGCCGCGGGAGCTCTGTACCTCGCCTCCGAGGAGGTCGGGGTGCCCTTGACGCAGGCCCAGATCGCCCGCTTGACCGGCGTGAGCGAGGTTACCATCCGAAAACACTATCGTCTACTGAAGGATTTCCTCCTCACGAAGGAGAACCCATCGGAGGCGGCTTGATCGCGGGGATCTGCGCGACTTGCGGGTTGCCGAAGGAGATCTGCGTCTGCGAAGACCTGGGCCGTGAGACGACCCAGCTGTCCGTCGAGATGGACACGCGCCGGTATGGAAAGGCCGTGACCGTCGTGCGGGGCCTCGAGTCGAAACCGGACGAGGCCGAGAAGCTCGCGAGGGAACTGAAGAAAGGACTCGCGACCGGCGGATCCGGCAAGCAGGGCGTGATCGTCCTCCAAGGCGACCACCGCAAGGATGTCGTCCGCCTCCTTCAGCAGAAAGGATACAACGTCCGTTGACGGCGGCCCTTATCTAGGACCGCCTCGTTCGCCGGCGTCGCGCAGGTGGTACGCTGAAGGCCGTCATCCTGCCGCAGTATGGCGGGCCCGAGGTCCTCGAACTAGTGCAGGACTACCCGGATCCCGTCCCGGGGCCCGACCAGGTCGTCGTCCGCGTCCATGCCTCGGCCCTGAATCACCTTGATCTCTTCGTGCGAGAGGGGATCCCGACCCTCAAGCTCGCCCTGCCGCACATCCTCGGGTCGGACGGGGCCGGCCACATCGCGTCCGTCGGTTCGGACGTCACAGACCTCGAGGTCGGAGACCGCGTCGTCCTGAATCCCGGGATCTCATGCGGGCGCTGTGAGTATTGCCTGAAGGGCGAAGACTCCGCGTGCGTTGAGTACCGACTCCTCGGAGAGCACCTCCCCGGGACGTACGCGGAACTGGTGGCGGTCCCGGCGCGGAACGCCCTGAAGATCCCAACCGACCTATCCTTCGAAGCCGCCGCCGCGGCCCCCCTGGCATTCATGACCGCGTGGCGGATGCTCATCAGCCGCGCGAAGATCCGACCCGGCGAGGACGTCCTGATCCTCGGAGCGGGATCCGGGCTCTCGACCGCCGCTATCCAGGTCGCCAAGTTAGCCGGGTGCACCGTCTTCGTCACGAGTTCGACCGAGGAGAAGCTCCAGAAGGCGAAAACTCTCGGGGCGGACGTCCTCGTGAACTACAACGCGGTCCCATGGTCGAAGGCGATCTGGGAGCTCACGGGACGGCGCGGCGTCGACGTGATCGTGGACCACGTCGGGCTGGCGACATTCAAGGACTCCGTGCGGACCCTCCGGAAAGGAGGCCGGGTCGTCGTGCCGGGTGCGACCACAGGATCCATGCTCGAGCTCGATGCGCGGTATCTGTTCTGGCGCCAACTTTCCGTCCTTGGATCCACGATGGCGAACCAGCAGGAGTTCGAGGAGGTCATGAAATTGGTGTTCATGGGTCGGCTGAAACCGGTCGTGGACCGCGTCTTCCCGTTCGAAGAGGCACGAGCCGCCCACGAGTATCTCGGCCGCGGCGAGCAATTCGGGAAGGTCGTCCTGGCGATCCCGTAACGCACGCCTCGACGCGGAGGCGGAGGTTCAGTGGGCTGCGGTCGCAACCTCCTGATCCGCCTTCGTCGCAGCCCGCCAGGATCGGAACCGCCGGACGAGTCCACGCACGGCCCTTCGATGTCGCTCGTTGACCGCGGCTCGGCGCAAGGAGAACAGCACGCTCTGCTGGTCCGCAGGTCGGAATTCCAGGCGAACGAAGTCCGCGAGGCCGCTGCTTCCGAGTCTCTCATTCACCATGCGTTCGCTGCCTGTGATCGGGGATGTGTTGCCGAACATACAGAGGAGAACGCGGTCCTCGGGGAGAGAAGTTGACCCGCCATAGACGGCCGTCGGACGACGGGTCAATCTGGATATGCGATCTCGATCGTCGAGGGGATCACGCCTTCTTCCGCGTCTTCTTCGGCCCGAGTCGGTCCCGGATGGTCCGGACGAGCTCGCCGGCCACAGGGAAGCGCATCGCGCGGTCCATAGAGAAGACAAGCTGGCCGTCCACTTCCACATCGTACACGCCGTGATCCCCGGGGACCAGGCGAAGGCCCGAGAGCTCCGGGCCGAACTCCTTGAGAATCGCGTCCGCGTCCTGCATCGCCTGCGGCTGATAGCGGCACGGAAGGCAGTACCGGATCAGGACTTCCGGCATCGTTCCTGGCACGGTGCGGTGCGATAAAAACCTGCGCCGCCCCTAGATTTCGGAGTCACCATGGCCCCTCAAGTCGAAGGCCGCGAAGCCGCGGTACGCATTCAGGAAATACCGCACCCGAAGCCACAGTCGCCGCGTCGGCCGCTTCGGTGCCGCGGGGCGTGACCTCTTCGCGGAGGCCACGATCCATCCGACGTCCGGGGTGCCGTATTCCAGGCGCGCGTATTGCCGGAGGGTGAAGTTGCGGTTGCTGTCGGTCCAAATGCGCGTGTTGTCGGGTCCGTTCAGGTACATGTTGTGCTACCTCAGACAGGATAAGAACGTCCGCGACGAACCTTATTGACCCGCCTACGGCGGCCGTCATATGACGGCACCACCTATATCCTCGAGGACCGCGATAGGCTCTCCATGAGCCTTTGGGAGATCTCCTTTCGGACCCAGTACGACTATCCGTTCATGAAGATCTCGGCCCGCCATCCCGGCCTGCCGATCTCGATGTGGTGCATCTGGAACCGAGAGATGATCCAGGTACCGACCCTGGACGAAAACGTCCTCGAGCAGATTGCGAAAGAGATCCGCAAGGCGGGCAAGTGCATCGACCAATGGGCCGAAGCGGGGGACTCCCGCATCTTCATGCTCAAGTGCACGTGCTCGAACTGGGACAGCCCGTGGAACGTCTGGGAACTCCACGAGGCCGTGGACGCGCCTCCGGCGATCTTCCAGGACGGATGGGGCTATTTCCGCGTAATCGCGTTCGACGAAGTTCGGACGCGAGACCTGTTCAAGGACTTCAACAAGCGGGGGCCGACCGAGCTGATTCGGAAACGAGAACTGCCTCTGTCGGTCCTGCCGTCGACGGTCTGGGTGAACAGTTTGTTCGGCGACATGACGTCGAAGCAGATGGACGCCTTGCTGAAGGCCCATCGGTATGGGTATTACACCTCGCCGCGGGAAGTTACGACCGAAAACATCGCTCGCAGCCTCGGTGTGAGCCGATCCACGTACGAAGAGCACCTGCGGAAAGCCGAGAACCGGATCGTGGGCAACCTCATCCCATACTTGCAGCTGTTCGCGGTGGGCGAGAAGAAGCCGGAGAAGATGCTCCTCAAAGAAACGCCGCTCGAGCCGCCAATCGAGACCTGATCTAGGGAGTCGGTGGCGCCGGAGGCTTTGGCGCCGGAGTCGGGACCGCCGCGGGCGCGGCCGCGGGCGGGGCCACGACTTTCTCGGGCGGAGGGATCGGAGTGGTGTGCGTTTGGCCGATGACCTTGCCTCGGACGACCGCGCCCTTGTCGACGAAGAGCCGGCCACCCTCGTTGATCACGTCGCCCTGGACCATCCCATAGATTTCGAGGTCGCCCCCGGCCGACTTCGCAGCTTTCGTCACAAGGCCATGGAGGAGCGCCTTGCCGGTTCGCTCTGCGAGGAGGTTTCCGGATACCATTCCGGTCACATCGCACAGGCTGTTGTCCCGCACGAACAAGTCGCCTCGGACGAGACCGGTCATTGTCGTCGGCCGGGGACCGATCACGACGACGGAACCTTCGAACCGTTCGTCGAGGACACCTCCGCGGAAGATGCGTACCATCGTGAACGTCTCCTGTGGCCTAACGAGGAAGCGAATTTCAAGATTTCGTCAGGCTCAAGCGTGCGAGCCGAGCCATCGCTCCGCGTCGAGGGCTGCCATCGAACCAAAACCTGCGGCCGTCACGGCTTGGCGGTATCGGAAGTCATGGACGTCGCCGGCAGCAAAGACGCCATCGACCGACGTGGCCGTCGAAAGGCCGTCGTGCGGTCGGAGGGCGATGTAGCCTTTCTCGAGCTTCACCTGACCCTGGAAGACCTCGGTGGCGGGCGAATGCCCGATGGCAAGGAACAGCCCCTGGACCTTCAGGTCGGAGGTCTTTCCGGTCTTCTTGTTCCGGATCCGGACCCCTTCGACCTTGGCGTCGCCCAGGACATCGATCACCTCCGAATCCCACAGGACCTTCACGTTCGACGTTTTGAGCAAGCGTTCCTGCATGATCTTGCTCGCTCGGAACGTGTCCCGGCGGTGCACCACCGTGACGGTCTTGCACAGTTTCGACAGGTAGAGACCTTCCTCCATCGCGGTGTCGCCGCCACCGACCACGACGACGTCGAGGCTTTTGAAAAAGAAACCGTCGCATGTGGCGCACGCACTGACGCCATGTCCCTTGAGGCGCTCCTCGTTCGGGAGGCCGAGGTACTTCGCGTTGGCTCCCGTGGCGATGATGATCGAACGTGCCTCGTGGGGTCCGTCCGAGGTCCATACCGCGAGGGGACGTTTCGTGAAGTCGACCTTCGACACGTTGTCGTCGACGAAATCCGCCTTGAATCGTTCGGCCTGCTTCCGCCAGAGCTCCATGAGCTCGGGGCCTTGGACTCCGGTCGGGAATCCCGGATAATTTTCGACGTCCGTAGTGATCATGAGCTGCCCGCCAGCGGTAGCCCCGGCGATTACGAGGGTCCGCAACGCGGATCGGGTGGCATAGATCGCGGCCGTGAGGCCCGCGGGACCAGAGCCGATGACGATCACGTCGTATACGGGAGGCATGACATCCGTTGAAGGTCCCGGTTCATCATAAGAGTTGCCCCCTCGGAACAACCAACCTAAAAGGCACCGCGACTTTCCCTCCAACGATTGGCATCGAAGGACCTCGAGCGCCTCTTCGCGCTCCTTCCGACATTCGAGCATCAGAAGGGCATTCGGCTCTTTGACGAGCTCGCGAAAGACCCCGCGACCGCGGGGCCGATCCTGCAGGAGCTCTTGGCCGTCGTATCGAATCACGACGACCCGCAACTCCACACGCCCCACGGCGTCTTGACGGTCCAAGCAGGCCGCGATCTGCTCCGCCTCACGCGACCTCCCGGCGGACTAGGTCTCCTCCGGTTCCTCATCTTCTACAACTTCAGCCTCCCGAAACGGTCTCTCACACCGTCCCAGGTCGAGGCCGCGGCCCGCGCGATTCCGTCCGCGTCCGCCGAGGATCAGGAGCACGCGTACCGCAAATTCGTGTTTGAACACATGGGCCCGAAGGCCGCACCCCTTCTGGCCCGCATCGCTCTCGACGGCGGCGTCGAGGCTGCGGCCCATCTCGCCATCCGCACCGCGCTGGACGATCTCGGGCGCCTCGGTCACAACCTCGGCCTCGCGGTGGGCTATGCGGACGTCGCTTCAATCCTCAGCCTGCCACGGGGCCTAGTGCCCCTTGCGAATCTCGGATATGTGCAATCCGTCGGTCTCCAAGGGGTCCCGCCGACCGAGATCTCGAATCCCGGACCACCCCGCGGGAAGGCCGACGCAACCGCCTTGGCCTCACTCCTCGAGGAATGGGAGTTCGATCGGGTGGAGCCTATCCTCCAGGCGTTCGCGTTCGAAGGAAGATCGGAGGAGGCATACCGGCCTCTCCTCGTCGCGGCGAGCGCGGAGCCGGGCTTCCTCGGCCACACTTTGACGGAGGTACACACGGCCCGCGTCGCGAGCCGGTTCCTCACTCCGTCCGAGAACGCGTGGCTCTCATGGAAGTTGTATCGCACCCTCACGACCCGGTTCGGGTATCCGGAGTTCCTGCGTCTCGGGGAATCGGAGAGCCGAGATCGACCGTCGATGCTCTCGGCCCTCGAGTCGAGCCTGCGGTACAAGTCGCCTCCGGCGGAAGAGACGGTTCGCCATGCCCTCGAGGCGGACGTGCCCTTGGAAGACATCCTCGCCGCGGTGGTCGACTTCTACGGGCAGTGGACGGTCGGGGAGAAGGAGCATACGATCAGCTATCTGAACGCCGTCCTCCAGACGGCGAGGTTCCTCGGGAAAGAGGAGGCCCTTCTCCCGCTCGCGATCGGCCTGAGCAAACTTCCATTCTGACCGCGCGATCGCTTGAGGGCTCGTCCCGTTTCATCTCGCGTCGGTCGGCCGCGCGGACTTCGGTCCTGTGACCTTTGGTCGAACCATCTCGAACACGTCCTGCGTGCGACAGTATTGCGGACCTCCCATGCGCCCGATCGCCCGCAACTTTCGGACATCGACGATACCGTCCGTCAACACGCGGTCATCGACGTGAAGTCGCACCGCCACGCCAAAGAACACGTTGTTGTCCGCCACCCGCACGGCGCGAACCAAGCGGCATTCGAAGTTCACCGGCGAATCCGCGATCCGCGGCGGCCGAACGACTTCGGACGGGCCGCGCGTTAGGCCAGCTTCGTCAAACTCACTTATGTCCGGGGCGTAGTCGCCTGACGCGATGTTCATCTTTTCTGCGATGGATTCGGTGACGATGTTCACGACGAACTCGCGGGTGTCCAGGATGTTGCGAGTCGTGTCCTTCGGACGCGCGTCGCGATCCCCGATTGAGACACCGAGGACCATCGGGTAGCTCGAGACCCCCATGCTGTACGAGAACGGCGCACAGTTGTCGATCCCCTTCCGGCTCACGGTCGAGACAAAAGCGATGGGTCGCGGGATGAAGGCCGAGATCATGAGGCGGTAGCCTTGGCGTGCGGGCACAGAGGAGGGATCGAGAATCATGCGGGGGCCTCGCGGCTGGCAACGACGGACGCGCGATAAGGATTCGTTGGATAGATACGACTTGTTTAAGTCGCCGGACCGAGTTCCAACGGTGAACCATGACGCCGGGCGACTACCTCCTTCTCTTCGACCGCGATTGCGGCATCTGCAGCGCGTTGGGCCGCTGGGTGCACGCCGCGGACCTTTGCCATCGAATTCAACTCCGAAGCATTCAGTCGTCCAGGGAATTGCTGCACAGCCTTCCGGAGGAGCAGGTGTTCGGCGCGTTTCATATGGTGTCGCCCGGTGGCGAGTTGACGACGGGGGGCGACGCTGTCCCAAGTCTCCTTGAAGCATTGCCGATGGGGGCCGGCCTCGGGCGGATTCTCCGGAGATCTCGGGGGCTAATGGTCGGGGTCCACGCGGCCTACGGATTCCTCACGCGGTTCCGCGCGGCGCTCGTCTGCGCCGTGGCCCCTGCGGGGACGTCGAAGGCCTTTCCCCGGTGACGAACGACCGCAGGAGTTTCAATTCTTTCCGGTATCCTCCATCCGTCCCTGGGAACTCGAGGACCGCGGGGATCTCCCGGAAGCGTTCGTCATTCACGAGGAACCGGAACGGTTGCTGGCCCAGCTTCCCCTTCCCGATATCCTCGTGCCGGTCGGCCCGCGAGCCCAGGTCGCCCTTCGAGTCGTTCAGGTGAAACGCCCGGACTTTCGACAATCCCACGGTCTCCTCCACGTTCCGTAGCAGATTCTCGTACCCCTCCCGCGTCCGAAAGTCATAGCCGGCGGCGAACGTATGGCAGGTGTCGATGCACACCGCGAGCCGCTCGGGATGGGAAGAACCCTTCATGATCTCCGCCAGCTGCGCGAACGTGTATCCGACCACGCTACCCTGGCCCGCGGTGACCTCGAGGACCGCGAAGACGTCCGGCGCAACCGCATGGTCGAAGGACCAGTCCAGGCTTGCGGCAATGGTCTTGAGTGCGTAGGCCTCTCCCTTGCCGAGGTGGGCCCCGGGATGGAAGATGACGTCCCGGATGCCCAGCACCTGGGCCCGATCCAATTCCTCCACGAACGCGGTGCGGCTGTAGCGCAATCCGTTCTTCTTTGGAGAAGCCAGGTTGATCAGATAGTTCGCGTGGATGACTGCGCAGATGATCCCCTGCGTTTTCAGGTTCTCTTGGAACGCCTCGGCCTCTTCGGGGGGGATCGGTTTCGTCTTGCGGAGCATTCGGGGGCTCCTCGAGAAAATTTGGATCGTCTCGCAGCCGACGCTCCGTCCGCGGGCGGGGGCGAGGGCGATGCTCTCCGAGATCGAGATGTGAGCCCCGAGATGCATGTGCTCGCTCGTCGGAAACCGGCCCATGCGGATGAGCTTTGCCGAGTGGGCAACCGCAGGGCTACTCGACCGTGTAGGGAGCGGTGGTACGCCGGGCCTTGACGATCAAGTAGGCTAGAGTGAGGTGAGTCTCTCCGCGGGCGAAGGCGTCCGCAAGCTCCTGCCATCGGCCGTCCTCGACCCACCTTCGAACGGTCTTGTCGCGTAGGAACAGCTCGACCTCGCGAAGGTGCTCGAACTCAGCCACGGTCGTGTCGACGCCCATGAACTCGATGTCGAAATGGTTTTCCTCCAGGAGGTCGCCCATCGAGTCCTCGAAGAACGCGAATCGGGAGCCGCGGCGGGTTTCCTTCCAGTGGTCTCCGTGGTGTGCTGCGAAGATGAACGCGCCTCCCGGCCGCAGCGCTCGCGACGAGTGCCATATGATTTCCGGGGAGATGCACAAGTTGCTGATGACCGCATCAATGGGATCCCGCGAGAATTCATGGTATGGCGTTTTCTCCACATCGCCGAGTATGAATTCCGCGTTGCGGAAGTCCCGGATGCCCGCGTACGCGCGAGCGTGCATCAGCTTCACCCGGTCCAAATCGACCCCGACCACGCGTGCGCTGAGCGAGGCCGCCACAAAGGCGAGTCGTCCCTCGCCGGTCCCGAGATCCAAGACCAGTCGCCCGCGGAAATCCTCGTGGCGGAACTGTTCGAGGAGCATCGGCCGAAGGGAGTCTACGTCCTTCGCTGCCTCCCGCCATGAGAGGCTTCGGCTCACGCGAACGATGTCCGGCACCGGATTCCCAAGGTTCGGGCATCGATCCGCGGAGAATAAGAGGGCTCCGGTGAAGACGCACAAAATCCACACGCTTATAGTCCGAGCCCTGATGGTGGGAGCGGATTCGCGATGGACATTCAAGATCAAGGCCACTACATCGCCGGGAAATGGGTCTCCGCCGGCTCGAGGGCGCATACGGAGGTCCTGGACCCAGCGACGAACCGGCCGATAGCGCGGGCCGCCGCTGGCACGAAGGAGGACGTCGACGTCGCGGTCGAGGCCGCTCGGAGCGCGTTCGAATCTCCGGAGTGGCGAGACCTCGATCCAAGCAAACGCGGTCGGCTCCTCTGGCTCTTGGGACAACAGCTCCGGGACCATTTCGAGGACTTGTCGCGTCTCGAGTCCCTCAACGTCGGCAAGCCACTCCGTGAGGCGAAGGGCGACGTCGCGTATGTGTACAAGCTGTTCGAATATTATGCGGGTTTGGCAGATAAAATTCAGGGGGACACGATCCCGGTGCCCGGCTCGCGCCTCGACTACACCCTCCGGGAGCCGCTTGGAGTCACGGCCCACATCGCGCCCTGGAACTATCCCCTTCTCCTCGCTTCCCGAGGGATCGCACCCGCCCTCGCCGCGGGCAACACCGTGGTTCTCAAGCCCGCCACGCTTACCCCGCTCACCGCCCTCCGGCTCGGCGAGCTCGCGAGCGCCGCAGGCTTTCCTCCTGGAGTGATGAACGTGATCACGGGCCCCGGCCGATCCGTGGGAGAGGCCTTGGCGAACCATCCCGATGTCGATTCGGTCACCTTCACCGGTTCGACGGAAACCGGCAAGCAGCTCCTTCGGATCGTGTCCGATCGCGTGATCCCGACGACCTTGGAGCTCGGCGGCAAGAACCCTCAAGTCGTTTTGCCGGATGCGAAGATGGACCGTGCCGTGAGGGGCGCTCTCTGGGGCGCTTTCCAGAATGCGGGGCAGATGTGTTGGGCCGGATCCAAGCTCCTCTTGCATCAAGACATCGCGTCCTCGTTCCTCGCGAAACTGAAGGATCAGACCGAGAAACTTCGCATTGGCCCGGGGCTGAAGGACGACGTCCAGATGGGCCCGCTCGTGTCGCGGGAGCATGCGGCGAACGTGGCGAAGGCGATCGACGAGGGCGTATCGCGCGGAGCGAAGGTGCTCGCGGGCGGTCATCGCCCAGAGGGTCCAGATCTGAAGGACGGGAACTTCCTGCAGCCCACGATCTTCGAAGACCCGCCGGCCGAATCTCGCGTGGCCCGCGAGGAGGTGTTCGGTCCCGTACTCGCGGCCTTCCGATTCACGGATCTCGACGAGGCGATCGTTCGGGCCAATGACACGCCCTATGGACTGTCCGCGGGCGTCTGGACTCAGGATGTCGCGAAGGCCCATGCGGTGGCGAGGCGCTTGCAAGCCGGTATGGTCTCGATCAACGAATATCCCGTCACGTTCCCGCAGACGCCTTTCCTCGGCTGGAAGCAGTCCGGCCTGGGCCTGGAGCAGGGGGTCGACGCGGTCCTCTTCTACACGCACGTGAAGAACGTCCTCGTGAACCTCGAGTGAGACGATGATCCACGTCGCGCCGAGCGCGGTGCTCGTCGGAGACGTAACCGTCGAGGACGGTGCGAGCGTCTGGCACGGGGCCGTGCTCCGGGGCGATTTCGATTCGATCGTCGTCGGGCGAGACTCGAACCTCCAGGACAACGTCGTCGTGCATGTGGATCGCGGCATGCCCGCGATCTTGGGAGCCCGAGTCACGGTCGGTCATGCCGCGGTCGTTCACGGATGCACGATCGGCGACGACTGCTTGATCGGGATGAACGCGACCGTCAACAGCGGGGCGGTGATCGGCCCGGGGTCCCTCGTCGCGAGCGGCGCGGTCGTGCTCGAAAGGGCCCAAGTTCCCGCCGGGAGCGTGATCGCGGGAGTCCCTGCGAAGGTGATCCGTTCCGTCGACGAGACCCTCCGCCGTAGAATCGACCTTTCATGGACGATCTACCGGGAACTCGCCGAACGGAGTCTTCCTCCTCGGCCGCCGCTTCGCGGTACGCCATCGAAGCAGACCGTGTTCGATCTGTCCGAAGAATTCACTCGACTGATCCGCGACAAGTGAGCCTCCGAACGTTTTATCGAGCCTCGAGGCATCCGCGCCCCGATGACGCGATTCACGACCGACATCCAGATGCGGTTCCGGGACATCGACGGAATGGGTCACGTGAACAACGCCGTGTACCTCTCCTATACCGAGCTCGCTCGCACCCAGTTCTACATGAACCATGCGCACAAGAGGACGTTGGAGGACATCGACTTCATCTTGGCCCATGTGGACATCGATTTCGAGTCCCAGGCGGTGTGGGGCGATGAGATTCAGGTGAGCGCTTGGCCGTCGAAAATTGGCACGTCCTCGTTTACACTGACCTACGAGGTCTCCGAGAAACGGAGCGGTCGCATTCTCGCCCGGGCGAAGAGCGTACAGGTCTCGTATGACTACGAGAACAAGAAATCGAAACCGATTCCGCCCGAGTTTCGAAAGCTACTGGAAGGAGCCCTCGAGACCTAGGGTACAAATCTCTTTCCCCCGGCTGCGGGGCCTGCCAGGATCTCTCGCAACCGTTCGGGCGCGGAGGTCGGCGGGCTGCAGAGGTTGCCCTGACAGACGAAGGCGACCGGCCCCGCCTTGGCCTCCTTGGTCCTCCGCATCGGCTCGACGAGTACCGGCACGTAGGCCTCTTCGGTGTCGACGATCAACACCGTTTTTCCCGGAGCGAAGCTCGAGGCGGCCGCAACCTGGAGCGACTTCACCTCGGGCGCTGTCCGTGATCCGAGGATCACAATTTCCGCAGGCGGATGGACCCACAACTCGGCCGCGAGGTGATAGGTGCCCGCGAAGACAGGACCATAGCGGCTCGCTTCTCCCGCGAACGAGATCAGGAGTTCGTCGTGGCGCAGGCGGTATTCGTCGTTCCCCGTGAGCGCGTGAAGTCGCTGGAGGCACAGAGCGGCCACCGGATTCGCCCCCGCGTAGGGAGCATCCTCGAAGGGACGGCGCCGAATCTCGCGTAGCGGGAGTCCGTCGCCCTCGTGGATGTCCAGCGAGAGATCGGTGAAGCCGCCGGCCCGGTCCCAGAAGTGCTTCAACGTGAAGGTCATGATTTCCTCGGCCGACCGAAGATAGCCCGCGTCTCCCGTGGCCGTGAAGGCGGCGAGGACGGCATCGACCACGAACACGTGGTCTTCGAGCAGACCGCGGACTTTGCGCTTCCCGTCCGCGGATGCGTGCCACATGCCGTGTTCCTTGGACCACATCTCCTTGAGGATCCGATCGAGGGACCGGAGCGCGAACGCGCGGAGGTCGTCGCGCCCGAACGCCATGGCCGCTTCGAGGACGGAGCCGATCATCATGCCGTTCCACGATGCGAAGATCGTCTTGTCCACGGCAGGCATCGATCGGCGGTCCCGGACGGCTTTCAGCTTGTTGCGGCCGCTCGCGATGAGATCACGGACCCGGTCGACCGAGATCCCGAGGGCTTGCCCGATCGCCGCCGGTTCCTGATCGATGAACAAGACGTTCTTCCGCGGGTTGTGGTGCATCTCTCCCCGCTCCCCGACTTCATAAAGAAGGACGAGGACACGCGCTTCTTCCGGGTTCACCGCGGCCTTCAGTTCCTCGAGGCTCCAGGTGAAGTAGTCGCCATCGTCGTCCAGGCCGACGTCCGCGTCTTGGCTCGCGTAGAAGCCGCCGCGCTCCCGATCCGAGAGGACCTCATCGGCCCAGGCCAGGATGCCTTCCGCCGTTTCTCGATAGATCGGGTCCTTCGTGAGCTGCCATGCGTGAACGTAGTTCGAGAGGAGTCCCGCGTTGTCGTACAACATCTTCTCGAAATGCGGGACGATCCACCGCGGATCCGTCGAGTATCGATGGAACCCGCCACCGACTTGGTCGTACACGCCTCCCCGAGCCATGGAGGTCATCGTACGCGTGACGATCGTCCGCAAACCTTCCTCCTGCGTGCGTCGGTAGCGGGCCATGACCCACTCCATCGTTCCGGGATGGGGGAACTTCTGCTGGCCCGAGATGCCTCCGTTCACGGGATCGAACTGGCCTCGAAGCGAATCGGTGCCTTCCTTCAGCATCGCCTCGTTCGCGACGCCCTCTTCGACGAGGGGTTTGCGTCCCTCCGCAAGCGCTTGATGAAGGGCATCGGCCTCGCGCAGCGTGTCCGCGCGATTCGTTCGGTAGTACTCGGCCATCGCGAGGAGCACCCGGCCGAATCCCGGTCGGCCGTGGGTGTCCTTCGGAGGGAAATAGGTCCCTCCGTAGAAGGTCTTCCCATCCGAGGTGAGGAACCCCGTCAGAGGCCAGCCTCCTTGACCGGCGATCGCGCCGACCGCCTGCTGATATCGCGCATCGATGTCCGGCCGTTCATCTCGGTCCACTTTGATCGCGACGAAATGTTCGTTGATGACCTTCGCCAGCTCCGGATCCTCGTAGGACTCACGGTCGATGACATGGCACCAGTGGCACCACGTCGCCCCGATGTCCAGGAGGATCGGCCGGTCGAGCTCCTTGGCGCGGCGGAACGCCTCTTCGCCCCACGGGTACCAATCGACGGGCTGATGGGACGCCCCCTTCAGGTAGGTGGAGGTCTCCTTCGCGAGCCGATTGAGACGATTTTCCGTCATCCGACCGACGCATGCGCCCGGCCGCTATGGCCTTTTGGGGCAGGTCCCGACGATCACTTTCGATAGAATTCCGTGTAGCCGCAATTCCCGCAGACGAAGGCCTCGAACTGAGAGAACATGGCGAACGCCCCGGCCGAGACATGTCCCACGGCCAGCGGCCCACCTCCGGCCCGGACGCTCTCGAAGAGTTCGATTGCGGTGGCCCCGCATTTGGGACACGGACGTCCAGATTTCATGATCATCGAAGCGGCCGTCCGGAAGAAAAAGCTTGGCTGGGCTTTCCCGACCTGGATATCCGGACTACTTCTTCAGTCGGTCCGAGAACTGCTTGCGGAACTTCGCGACTTTCGGCGCGACGACGGCGCGACAATATCCTGCGGTCGGATTCTTGCGGAAGTAATCCTGGTGGTACTCCTCCCCGCGATAGAACGCGGTGAGCGGAGTCACCTCCGTCACGATGGGTCTCCGCCAGATCCCGGCTTCCTCGATTTCCTGGATGACCTGCCTCGCCGCCTTCTCTTGCTCCGCGGAGCCGGTGAAGATCGCGGAGCGGTATTGCGTCCCCTCGTCCGCTCCCTGTCGATTCATGGTGGTCGGATCGTGGATTGAGAAGAAGATACGCAGGATATCCACCAGGGGGATCGTCTGTGGATCGAAGGTGATCTGCACGGCCTCCGCATGGCCCGTTGTGTCCGTGCAGACGGCCTCGTACGACGGATTCGCGAGATGACCGCCCGAGTATCCCACCTCGACCTTCTCGACCCCGCGGAGGTCTTGGTAAATAGGCTGTAGACACCAGAAGCAACCGCCGGCGACGGTGATGACCTCTCGATTCGGATTCATGTCGGTCATGCTGGACCTCGGTTGATGATTCGGCTCCGGTTCAGATGAAGGTTTGCCCTGGTTCGAGCGGTGCTCCACGCTTAGATCAGTAGCTTCGCGGCGTTCGTGCTCAGGATCCGTTCCACGGTTGTCTCCTTTAGCGGAAGGGCCCGCAGGCCATCGATTTCCTCGCGGATCCCCGGGACCCCGGGTGCCGGCCAGTCCGAACCGAACACCACCTTCGAAGCGATCTCTTCGAGCCGCGGGAACCACTCCAACAACCGCCGCGGCGGGATGCTTGAGATGTCCAGGTACAGATTCGGATGGCGGCGCAGGAGGTAGAACGCGGTCTCGCACCAGAGAGGCCGCCCCCCGTGGGCCATGAGGATCGTGAGATCGGGGAAGTCCTGCGCGACGTCATCGAGGTCCATGGGGTCCCCGAACTTGGAACGCGCACCCGGGAAGACGGACGTGCCCGTGTGGACCATGACGGGCATCCGAAGACGCTCCGCGGTCTTGTAGATCGTACGGAGGGAGGGCAGCTTTCCGTCCACGTAGCCGTTCGCCGCAAAGAGCTGGTGGGGCGGATGGATCTTCATTCCGCCCATCTCCCACTTCGAGGCGAGCCGTTCCACATCCCGCTTCGCGTCTTTCGTCCGTTTCGGATGGACCGATCCGAACGGGATCAACCGCTTCCGGTCCTCGGCCGCGAATTCACCGACGAACCGGTTCACGTCCTCCGTGAAACCCATCACATCGGGCGCCACATAATTGATCAGGCAAGCTCGCTCCACGCCGATCGCGTCGAGGTGACCCAAGAACGCGGAGGGGTCGTCAATCAACCGCGATGCCCGCTCCCGGTCCGGGACGGCAGGCCAGAGCATCTTGAAGATGGCCGGCTTCAGCGTCCGGTATGGCTCGACATGGACGTGAACGTCCGTGATTCCCGGCACGGGCCGCGATACCCGGGGACCGCGGAAAGCCTTTTCGCCAGGCGTCGAAACGTCAGGTCGGGCTCGGGAGTTTTCGGACCACTTCCTGGTAGTCGCGATACGGCGTCGTGCACGGCGGTCCGTCCGAATACAGCAAGATGTTCTCGCCCGGATCCGCATTGCTGAGGGCGAGGATCGTCGATGAAACGGTCCCGCCGGCTGGACCGTGCACGCAGAGGCCAATGCCTCCGGGTCCCGCGGCGTGGGTGCGAAGGGTCCTCTGGAGTGACCGGACCACCTCCTCGGAATTGAGCGGGACTTTCGCGAGGAGCCCTTGGACGAGCTGGACCTTCGGATCCGTCGCGACGTTCCCACCCTCGTTGGTGAGGACATTGAGGCCTTCGTGCCCTCGGGTCGTCGAGAGCTCGCCGTCGTATCGGAAGAAACGCACCTCTCGTCTCGAGGCGACGAACAGGTTCCAGAAGTTGTACTCGTGCTCACGAACCTCCCGCTGAAGGAACACGTCGACGGCGGCCACGTTCTCCTGGCGCAACGCATCCAGCACCAATTGACCCCGAGAGCGGGCCGTCGCGGACGTGCGTCCGCGTCGGTTCGACAAGGCCACGACCAGGCCCGTCCCGCTCGCGCCCAGCCAGGTCCCGCCGGCCCTGCGATCTCTCGGCGCGACGATCACCGGCGCCCCTTCGATCACGGAGGGAGGGTCCGCGGCTCGATTCGCGGATTCGTCCCGATTCATGCCGATCACGAGATCGTAGCCGGGGACCGACTTCCAAATCCCGATGAGGGTGCACATCGGCGACTCACTTCGATTGTTTGAGGTCGTACGCGCGCATCTGTGCGACGCGCGCGACGTCGGGCCGTCCCCCTTTCGTCGCCGATTCCATCGCCCGCTCGTAGGTGAGGATCGTCGCCGCGCGGAGGTCGACATCTCCCGTCGAGGAGGCCTGTTCGCTCATCGCCTCGGCCGTATCGAAGAGATACTTCGCTGCCGTCAGATGGTCTCCCAAGGTCCGGAAGAACGCTCCCGCGAAGAGGCCCTCATGGGTGAGGCCTTCCGCTCCGCCGGAGAAATTGTCCTTCAGCACCGCGGCGTATTCCTTCGCCACGGCTCCGAGGGACGGGTCGCCGTGGAGGTCCTGAACCGCATTTCGGTATTCGACCAGGGCGAGGTAGTTCCGTTCGTCCGCGGCCATCTCTCCTTCCTTCAGGCTCAGGTAGCCTTGCCCGGCCTGTCGGCGCGATGCGCCGGCGTCCTTCAGGCGACCCAGTTTCTCGGCGCAACGCGCGAGCGCTTGGTAGATGCCGATCCGATCCATGGCGGATCCGGACGACGTGAGTTTCGAGTAATGAGTGAGCGCCTTCGCGAAGTCGCCGCGCGCTTCCGCGTCGATCGCCTCGAGGAGATCGGACATGGACGGCCGAACTCTCTCGGAGGTTATCAGGCTGCGCTCAGATCTCGGCCCACTTCCCGTGGCCTTCCCAGACGCGCACGTGCATCGGGAACTTGATTTTCTCGTGCATCCGCTTGGAGATTAGCTCGCAGATGTTCTCCACCGTCGGGTACTCGATGAACGTGTTCCAGTCCTTGTGGTCGTAATCCGCGAGGATCGTGCGCAGGCTCTTCTTGAGCTCGGCGAAGTCGAGGAGCATCCCGCCCTTGTGGTCTCCCTCGATGAAGACGTCGACTTGGTACGTGTGGCCGTGGAGCGAACCGCACCGCTCGTGGCCGGGGAGATGATGAGCGCAATCGATATATTCCGTGACTCCGAGTTTCATCCGTCGTCGACCAAAGGCACGACGGCCATAAAGGTTGGCGTGCGGCCTTCAAAGCGGCGTCACGGTGAGGAAGTGGAGAGGGCCTTTTCCCCTTTGAAGGAACTGGTGCTTCTCGTTCGATTGCACGAGGAACACGACGCCCGGTCGCAGCGGGATCTTCTTCCCGTCGAGGATCACGATCCCGCGGCCCTCGGTCACGACGAGCTGATGCTCCCATTCGTGGCGGTGCATCGCGGAGTAGCCGCCCTTGCCGATGATCAGCTCGTGCATCGCGGTCTTCCGGGCTCCGTCCTCGCGAGCGATGAGCGGTTTCATCCTCACGTTGTGACTGCCTTCTTCCAAAAAGCGAATGGCGGGGACCGACCGAACATGGGTCGAGTACATGCCGAGCGGCCCCGGAAACCCGCCGCCCTCCTTAGATTTTGCGCCAGTCGCGCGTCAGGCTTCGTAGGCGACGGGGTCCTCGACGCCCACCTTGGCGAAGGCCTCCCGGCGTTCGCGGCAGGAGACGCACGTGCCGCAGTGGATGTCGCGGTCCCAGTAGCACGACCAGGTGACGTCGAACGGGACGTTCATATCGAGGCCCATGCGGACCACGTCCTCCTTCGACTTCCCGCTCAACGGCACCAGGATCTGCACGGGAGAGGCGTCGAAGGACCAGAGGCTCAGATGGAACACGCTGTTGAGGAAATTGAAGAACTTCGGACTCGCGTCGGGGAACGATTCCGGATCGATCCCGTTGTGTCCGCCGACAATATACCGGACTCCGTCGAGCTCGGCGTAGTGGCCCGCCAGGCCGTAGAAGATCAGGTTGCGACCCGGGATATAGCCCTCCGGGGAATCGAGGAGTCGGCGGTTCTCGAAACCTTCCTTGCGGAGGTCGTCCACTTCCTTCAGGAACGGCAGGTCCACGCGGCGGAGCGGCCCCGTGCCAATTCGAGAGGTGAGGGCCAACACCGCCTCATGCTCGCGCCGAGGCCGCCCGAAATAGTCGAACGTCAGCGGCCGGATGTCCCAGCCCTGTTGCTTCGCCCACCACAACGTGACCGCGGAATCGATACCACCGGACAGGAGGATGATTGCGCGTTCCATGAGATGACCGTCTACGTGTGCCGCGACCCGGAGACCGCGCGGCCCCGGGCCCGAGGCTTTCGCCCCATAAATATCTGTCCCAGACCCGTCCAACCGGGGGTGAAGGCAGCCTTAAGGGACCGGGGGCGGAGGCAGGTGATACGGGTCCCACAGGACCTCGAGTTCGTCCTCGATTCCCTCGATCGGCTCGCCTTGCCATTGGACGAGCCGCTCGCCGTACCGGTCGCCGAGGATGACGAGCAGATGGCGCAGACGGTGCACGATGTCCTCTGTCTCACCCGACGTTACGAGGACGGCGACGACGAGTCCCGCCTCGTTGCACATGACGAACCGATGGTCTCCGAGGCTCACCTCATGGACCTCGCCGTCCCTCTCTGTGAAGGCCTCGCGGACGAAAGACGAGATGGCGGAGATCATGCTCCCGACCACGTCGCGGTCCTTGTCGGTCATTAGGGTTCGAGACATGTGTTTGATCAGGAGGCCACTTGCACCGATCACGAACACCTCTTCGATCACGGGCTCCGGTGGCGCGACCGGGGTGAATTCCGCAGGCGGCGGAGGGGGCGGAGCTTGTGGCGCTTGCGAAGCCGCGGGATTCGCGGCCACCTCGATTTTCGCGGGAACAGACTTCTTCGCGGGTCGGATGTGCCAGAGATCTGAGGAAGCCCACGCGAACGCAAGGCCGGTGCCCATCGGAACGTACCAGCC
>Ga0137416_10000472_pt1 | contig 18722 bp, 35 predicted proteins | sample CZODoug3_1_1_16f_FD_108282 | JGI IMG/M metagenome (GOLD analysis project Ga0137416, IMG submission 108282) | Vadose zone soil fungal communities from Angelo Coast Range Reserve, California, USA - CZODoug3_1_1_16fungal (Illumina Assembly) | ecosystem: Environmental > Terrestrial > Soil > Vadose...
AGTACTTCCTCATGTACCGCCCGGATTTCGGGTCCCTGAAGCTCCCGAAATCCCCTCTTTCGCGTCTTCTAGCAGTATTTCGCCACATTGGCTGAATTGAGCCCCATGAAATTGAGTTGTTGCGAGATCTCGCATGCGTCCTTCCGCTCTTGATACACACACCCGCCAAAGAAGGCGATCGCCCCAACGATAATCACGAGAACCAGGACTCCAGCTGAGGTCATGAACCCTGTATCGCTACGCTCGCTTGTTGTCATACCTCTATAATAGCGAAAACCCCCTGTTGTGTCAACAGGGGGTCTTCCGCCTACTCTACGGTGTCGGACTCATGCTCCGAGCCGTTTGGACAGTAGGCAAGCTTATTGCCCGTTCCAGTCTAGTGCGATTGTCTTGATTTGGGCCATTGCCGCTATAGCGTTAATAGATGGTGGTGGCGTAGGCGGCGTAGGTCCGGTACCAGGGTCCACAAAAGGGGCTTTTCCCCACACTCCCATGATATCGGCGTTCAGGGTTCCCCAGTCGATGTTGTTGGAGGCGACTCCGTCTCCCTGAACCCAAGGTTCCCCAAAAAGTGCATAAACCTCTTGAACGTTTTGATTCCAAAAGGCTTGGGTCATTCCTTGGAGCGCTCCCCACGTAGCGACCTTATACGCGATTGTACCCACCTGCCCGTGAGGCGAATTCCATGGACTATCCATACCGATGACAGGCACGTAATGACCACCCACGTAATTAGGTCTCTGCCGAGTCGTATCCCATGCAACACCGGCGTTGAATTGCTGCTCAGCGCTGTAAGGTACGTTAAAACCAACACCGAGTGTTCCCCCAAGCCATAGAGCTAGTTTTTGCGTTGCCCGGTCGTTGGGGTTGACCGAAAACCACGCTGAAAGCTGAGTTCCGCTTCCCGGCATTTGATTAGACAGCCACCAGTTGAAAGCGGTAGGACAGTCAGTTCCCTGGTCGGATGAGGGCACGCCAGGGACGTAGCCAGCCACCGAACTGTAAACAGACACGGCGTCATCGTTCGTTGGCACGTAAGCCGCTGCTCCCTGCCATCCTCGCCAGATCTGGTCACTGTGGTACATTCCCGCCGGGACACAGTCCCCTAGAAGGTCGTTGTCAAGCATGGGCAGTAGTCCGGGGCCTACCTGATTCTCAAAGTCGACTACTGGCGGGATATCCACACCCAGAGCTGGCCGCCGCAACACGTAGTCGCCAAAGTGCAACATCGGCTCATCCGGTGCCGCTTCGATCCATCCGTAACTAACCACGTCTACCCCAATTCGTTTCAGGAGCCATACCGCGAGAGTGCTTCGAACGTTCTCCGGTTATCCTATCACGTTCCTTCAAGATTAGGTCGATTAGAACGGGCGATGGTATATCGCCCCACTCCTTACTTAGCTTGTCGTAGATGAGTTGGGCGAGGAGAGTTGGTCTTTTCGTCACAACGACACGTCCTAGTATGAGAGCTACATTCAGGCATGGCGCAGAACTGACAACGCGGGCAAACGTAGAGATACAGGTGCTCTTCTGGCGACATCGTGTCTCTCACGAAAGAGATGAAAGCCGTATCGTCTACAATCTCAATCATAGGGTGTAGTATCCTCTCCAGCAGGCGCACCACTCCGGATGCTCAAGCGTCCCCAAACGGGCCGAAGTTCCAATCGGGTTGTCCAGAAGTTTCGAGACGAGTCCCTGCGTGTAAAGCTCCGATTCGCTTTGAGTAGGGCACGTTGTCGAACTCGATACCGCCTCCTCGGGGGAGGGTGAAGAGTTCTTCTTTGTGGACGATAGGCGGATATGTGATTTCACGCTTGTTGCGCCAGTCGAAAGAGATTGCCTTATCTTCAGCAATCCATTCTCCAGCGGTTCCGGGTTTCCCGCGAGCAAGAGCCAAAGCCAGGGAAACGAAATTAACGACAGGAACGTTAACGTTACAATTGCGAAAGTCCACATCAGAGGACCACGATCCTACTTCCTGAATATATTTGGACCATTCGGTCCGAAACTGAGTCTCCATAGCCGCAATGCGTGCTCCTGGAGTCCCGCGAGTCTTGGGCATCTTGTTGTCGATGAAATAGAGTCCTGATTGCACAACAAACATGTTGTCGTGAGTGGTAGCTTCCCATTCACCAAGCTGAGTCCCAATAGGCAATGTTCGCTCATCTAGTGTGAAGATTCCGTCGGTGGCGAGCATGAGGGTTCCGAGGCCGGGCTGTGATGGGTCGCGGGAAGCCATAGCGGCCCTATACAGAGTAGCCCGAACATAGCTAGTGATAAGAGAAGCCCAAATCGGATTCGCGTAGGGAGCGGTGCCGATAGATTGACATAGCTTACCGTAAGTAGAATTAAGAACAAGCTTGAGAGGTATACCCTTTCCACCCTTGCCTACCCTTTTCCGCTCTTCGTAGATTTCATATACCCAATCAAACGGCTCACAGCCGCAGCGAGCCTCGTATACGAAGCCGTTGCTAAAATGCCAATCTTCAAGATAAGGATGTGCAGCTTCAATTTCATGAGACCAGTAGATGCCTCTTCCCGCTCGGGGAAAGACGATAGTCCCGTCCTTGGTCCGTACAGGGAAACCGCAGTAATGTACGTTAGGACGATGGTCAAAGCCAATACGCCCGATCCATAGAGAGTCGCTGCCAAGAAGACTACTAGACCTAGAGTTAATGGGATGCCACTTGCCATGAACAAGACAGGGAAGCCGCCGATACACGCTAGGATAAGCACTGTTAATATCATACTGGTAAATCGGACCCTCGATATTGCCAATAACACCAGCTTCAAATCGTCCACCATAGTACGCGGCATTGGCCATTCCTAACACGTGATTGCCTATGGGCGTCCCCCATAGGGAAAGGTCCTTGTTGCGGGGAAAGCCCTCTCGGCGCATGACGGCGGCAACGAGGTTGCCGGGTCCTTGCCATTTCTGGGGGCGGATGTTGACACCGGAGCACATCTCACGGAATCGTTCCATGAGTAGGGCGAGCATGCGGACTTCGAGGCCACAGTACTCACGGGTGTGAGATGTGAGTTCCTCGAATTCCGCTCGCATGGCCTTCCCCTCCTCGATCAGCTGAATCGTACGCTCATACGATGCTTCTGTAAACCACTGACGGAGGGCTTTCACAAAGGAACATTGGAAGAACGACCCGACGTCAGACACGGTTACCCAGGTAGACCACTTGGGCGCCTGTTCGCTACCATCGTTACGCCGGACAGCGAGCTCTTTCCCGCGCATGTACTTGACCTGGTAACGCCCAATGTCGGTTGGCCAGTAGCTTCCGGGGTTCCGCTCCATAGGCCGTGGGTTAAATACCCGCTTTAGACGTTCTTCTGGTAGTCCGCGTAGGATCATGGTGACGTCGTAGTCGAAGTAGAACGCGACGTACACGTTGCCGTTTTCTAATCTGGATAAGAAATCCAAACACTGGCGGGAGCTAAGCTCTGAACCGTCGGAGTTAAATAGCTCGGAGTCGCCGACTCTCAAGAGCTTATATACATGATGTCTCTTACCATCTAAAAGAGTATTGCCGCCTTCGCCGTCGACTCCTATGAAGGGTCGGTTGCCGAATGATAGTACTGATTGTCCGTCTATTGTTCGGCGGGTGATGTGGCGGGAGGATGCGCGTTTGGTTGCGGCGTATGATCCGGGGAGCGGCGGGGGTTTCTTGGACGGTGGCACGTCCGCACCTTCTTAGAGTTTGGTCCCGTGGTAGTAGAAGAACTTATCGTACCAGTTGGGAATGTGGAGGGTGTTGTTGCCGTTAGCTCTGCGCAGCCCTGCGTATTTGGTGTCGCGGTCATGCCAGCGTTCGTTACCTGGCTGCGACTCGCCTACGCGGGGGAAGCGTCCTAGTTGTCGAGCTAAGTCGAGGTATGCCCGTGTGCTTTCGAGTTGTTCTGACAGGATCTCTTGTGCGCCTGCTAGGCCGAGGTCGTCTTGCAGTGCGGTGACCGCGTCCCCGTCGTGCGAATCCCCATCCGTAACACCAGTGGCGTGGAGTGCGGCGATGGTGGACATGATCGCCCGCTCGCGCGGTGCGCGTTCACCGGAGCGTGGTCGCGGACTGGGCCGAACGGGCGACGGCGTGGGTTCGGGCGGTGGCGCGGTCGGAGGTTGCTTCCCTCGCCCACGAATTCGCTGAGAGACGCGTTTAATTAAGTTAAGTGGGTTGAACTTCCACGCCATGGCTGTTACCCTTCTATTAGTTCCCGTTGAGCGCGGAGACTATGAAAGTGGATTGTCGGTGGCACGGCGGTCCAAGCCCAAGAAGGCCCGGTAGCGGAGTTACCCCCGCTGACCGGGCCTTCTCATTTAGCTCAGGTAGAACGTCACACTGTCTTCCCCGTACTCCGATACGCGGAGACCGTGCTTTACCACGATCAGCAGTCGACCGCCGTTAGGCGACTGGTCGAACATCGGGTAAGTCACGTCAACGTCATACTCTGAGTCGTGCCTCGTACCCTCGAACTTGCACGAGTCCCATTCCGTATGCGACCGATCGTACCTGGCGCCACGGTCTTTGGGGTCTCCACCGACATCGCACATACCAGCATTATGGAACATTTCGGTAAGCTGACGTCGAATGCCGGTAGAGCCGTCGTTATACACTACGTTGCTACCCGGTTCGAGGGCCAGCTGATCCAGCGAACTGACGTTCGGGATCCAGCCACGGCGGATAGCATTGTCCAGCGCAAGCGCCGGGGCGATGGTAGCTTCAATGGACACGTAACCCCGGGGTCGCTCTTTCGTGCCGTCCCGGTATGTCACGGAAGTGATGACGTGGGGAACCCCGATCAGGGTGTTCTTATCCCGTTCTACTGGTGGGGCGTCTACGACGAACGTTGCACTGCTAACAGCCTCAGCCCACAGGTCAAGCTGTTCTGCGTCTGGGGCGGCGTCCGGGATAGCGACTGTAGCTTTTGCCACGATTGAGCCCTCTCGTTGAGCGCGTGTTCCTGGCTGAACACCAGGTGAGGGTGACCCTAAACCCGCAGCTCGGCCGGCGCAACCTCCGCGACACTCACCGTAGTGGGTGAAGATGCGGTGAGCAGGGGGCGCGCCCCTATGGATTCACCCGAATGGATGATAGTATCAGGGTTGCCAGCCCCGCGCCCGGCCGCCACGACGGCAGGGCTCGGGGCGTGGCCCCAACCGAAGAGAGGTAGTCGTGGCAGACCTACAGACCGTGCTGCACGCAATCGTTGACGCCGTTGTCGGGCGCTACCCCGTGCAGGATGTTGAGAACGACCTCCGCCGCCAGATCACGGAACTTGGTTCCGAAGCACTCGCGGACGTAGAAGCAGACATCGCTAAGGTGGTCAAGCCCAGTGGCTGACCTCGAAATCGAGAGTGACGAGATTCCCGCTCCCCCGCTCACGCTGGATGAAAAGGTAGATCTCCTCCTCGAACAACAGGGTCAGATCGGTGAACAGAACAACTGGATTACCGACCGGCTGAAGTACATCCTCACCGTGATTCAGACGGCAGAGGCGGCCATCGCCGCGTCGCCGATGGCTAAGATGATGGGACAACGTCGTGGCTGATAAAGATGAAGACAAGGACAAGGGCACGGAGAATGCTGACGCCGCTAAGGCCGAGGTCCGTTCGCTGATCGGCGAAGTGCTGGATGAGAAGCTGGCCGAGTTTGGTAAGACGTTCGGCAAGTCTCCGCAGCGCACTAGCCAGGGTTCCGACGAACCCACTATCTGGCAAAAGCTGTTCGGCGCATGAGCGAACAACCGGGAGTCATTGCGCTAGATCAGGCTAGCGACTTCCCGGCCTTTGACGAGTCGGAAGACGAGTCCACTCCTGAGGAGTCCGCTCCCCGTAAGAGAAGGACCCGAACCGATAGCGGGAAGCCGCGTGCTCCCCGCGCGACATCCACCGCTAAGCTCGCTACTGAGCTAGCGGAGCCTATCGTCATCATCGGGTCGATGCTCGCAATGACAATGCCGACAGCTGGCACTGTTGTCTCCATGCGGGCGGAGGAAACCGCTAAAGCCCTAGTGAAGATGGCCGAGAAGCGGCCGAAGATGCTAGCGGCGTTGAAGCGGATGAGTGAGATCGGCCCGGCTGGTGAACTCGTCCAGACGGTTATCATGGTTATCGTTGCAGCCCAGATTGACGCCGACCGAGCACGCCCCGATAGTGTAATCGCACAAGCGGTTGGTGTCACCCCGATCTGGATGGAACTTAACCAAGCCCTGGCAGAGGTGCGGGAGGAAATGCCGCCGCCGCCAGAAGGCGGGTTCGGTAATTTTGACATGCCGCCGCCGCCTGAGTACGCTGGATACGATGAAGATGGTATTTTCTCAGCTCCTCCAATGTTCACCGCTGGTAAGGGGGCAGGGGTCAGGAATTGACAGCTCCACCGAATTCTGAAGTAACCGGGAAGCCGGCCCCCACTGGGGCCGGCTTTGCCCCATGGCGTGAATGGCCTTTTGTTCACGACTTCGTAGACAAGATGTGGGATCCCGAGAACAACCCGCACCACAGCATCATCGGGCTGACTGGCTCCGGTAAGTCTTATCTCGGTATCAACGGCATCCTGAAGCCTATGTGCTCGAATGACCGTGTGCTGATTATCGACACCAAGCGAAACGACAAGCTTGTTGCGTCGATCGGTAAGCCCGTAGATGCCATCCCCCCTAAAACCTGGCCGACGCGTAAGCGCGAGCCTAGGGACGCTTGGTTCCGGCTGGTTGTTCATGACCAGTTCCGTACCGAGGGTCGCGCTAAAGCCAAACTGCAGGTATTCAACGCCCTCGAACGCGTTTATAACGAGGGTGATTGGGTGGTGTACTGCGATGAGTTGCAGGATATTGGGGGTCGCCAACAACCCAACCTCGGTTTGGCAATGCACCTTGACGAACTGTACCGCAAAGGGCGTAGTCGTCACCTCTCAGTCGTCGCAAATACGCAGGCACCGCGTAACGTGCCTACTTCCTTTTACGACCAAGCGTCGTTCATGTGGATGGGTCGTTTGGGTGACGAAGATAAACAGAAGCGACTGCGCGAAATTGGGGGGCTCCCCAAGGATGCCCTTCCCATAGTTTCCAAGCTGAAGCAGCGACATTGGCTGTTGTGCGCGGATAACGGAATGCACTTCATGAGGACACAAGTAAAGGTGAATGAATCATGATCGGTTCGCTGGTCGGATTTATTGAGCTTGGTGGGATCGTGCTGGCTTGGGTGATGTTCTGGAATTACCTGATCCGCTCGTTCACTGCTTCGCACAGTAACTCTCCATGGGCGCAGGGCCTTGCCGCCTTGTGGCACGCCTGACCTAACTAAACAACAGGGTGTCGTGGCGCCCGTCCTAATAATAGAAAGATAGGACAAATGGGCGTTTCGTCCCTTCAGGTTGCTAACCCGTCTATGGGTACTGTGACCCGCGCGCCGCAAACTACGGCCGCAACCCCGGCAGCCGCCGGTGTCCCCTTCGCCCGACTCTCCCGTAAGGGCCAGATCTTCGGCCCCGCTATCTCGGGTCAGGCGTTCGGGTCCTTGTGGACTCCGCTGCTGAAGCCGGTCGGTGGCTACCTCCGTAGCCTGAAGCTCTATGTCACCGCCTCTGGCGGTACCGGCGCGGTTACCGCATCCACCGATGCACCGTATAACGTCATCCAGAACCTGTTTTTTCGTGACCCGTTCGGTCAGCCCATCATCCAGGCCGACGGCTATTCACTGTACCTGATTAACCTGTACTCCGGCCAGTGCGGTGCGCTCGCTGTTGGCAATGACGTTAGCTCGCTGCCGAGCTTCACCACTGTGAACCTGGCGGCCGGTGGCGGGTTCCGTTTCAAGCTCGAAATCCCGCTTGAGCTGGACTCCTCGGGTTACTGCTCGCTGCCTGACATGAACGCCAGCTCGCAGCCACAGGTTCAGGTTCAGCTGAACACCACGTCCACCGTGTACGGCACGCAGCCCGGCGGCACGCCTTCCCTGGCGCTGTCCCTGGATGAGCCGTTCTGGATGGCCCCGGTCGATAACCCTCAGGCCGCCCCGGCGGATGTCGGCTCTTCGGCTCAATGGTCCACCGTCCGCGCCGCCGCTGGTGTCAGCTCCGGTGCATACCAGCGCATCCAGCTCCCCCGCGTTGGCACCTATATCCACACCCTTATCCTGGTTTTGCGTGACGCCAACAACTTGCGTCTCGACTCCTGGCCGGCCTCTGACCTCACTCTGTGGTTCGACGGCGTTCCGGTTCTCATGGAAACCCTGATTGAGCGTCAGGATGCCATGTACACCCAGTTCGGTGTGCAGGTGCCGGGCGTTAAGACCCCGCCCGCCGGTACGATTGTGTACACGTTCCGCGACAGTATCCAGTCGTTCATCTCGAACGGTGACACGTACGACCTGCTTGCCCCGACCACACCCGCTACCCTGCTGGAAGTATCGGGAACGTTCGGCACCATTGGAGCCGGTCCCGCCACGATCACTTCTGTCGTCGGCGAGCTGTTCCCGCTGGGCGGTATCCCGTACACCCACCTGGCGATGTGATATGGGGAACCTCCACGCAGTAGCCATTTCTGGAGCATCGGTCGCTGCGGCGACAGAAACTGTTATCGCTACGATGACAGCATTCGTCGAACGTGAAGGCGGTGTAGCGGGACCAGATCTCAACCAGACAGGCGGTAGCGGACTCGGTTCGCAAGGCATATATCTGGGCGGGTCGATTAACTACCTCCCGGGTACCGGTACCACTGCTGTTATCGTCAGAGTCCACCAGGGAACGGTAACCGGTCCAATCGTTGGTGTTGCACAGACCGTGCCAGCGGTTGCCGGTACTGTCATGACATTGGATATTGGCGAGCTTGACCCGACATTGGTTCAAGTACCCGCCGTCTATGTGGTAAGTCTTCAGCAAACCGGCGGTACCGCCGTCGGCACTGTCAACCGTGTTGTGTTCACGGCTGAGGAAGCATCGGCGTTTGCATAAATGACTACTACCGCCGTTGCCGCTGCGTCCAGCCCTACGATTACGGCTAGTACCACTACAGCCACGTTTTCGTGGACGCCGAGTAATGCAACTGGCGCGAACGTCATTTTCTTTCAGATCGGCATTAACAGCGCCACTATCAGAGCAACTAACATGGTGGCGTTGGCGGCAGCGGGGATTGCCTGGTCGCCTATCGGCCAGGTAACGACAATCGGTACAGCAACACAGCAGACGTTTATGGGGAAGCCTAAGGTTACGACTGCTGTTGTCACTACGATAACGTTCACCGGCAATATCTCCGCTGTCAGTATGGGCGCTACCGCTCAGGAGTTTCACACAGATATTGCTAGTCCGAACTGGACGTTAAAGGCATCGGGCCTAGATACATCGGGCTCCACCATAAGTCCAACGTTCCCAACCATCTCGGACACTCTGACTACCGATCTGTATTTTGGGTGTCTAGGATGGTATACCACTGGTTCCATATCGACCAACCCAGGGACGGCCGGATGGACATACGATAATGCGAGCGGCGTTGTGTATCGTGTTGCTACATTAAATGGTGCCAACACTACTGGCTATACAATGACGCAAAGCGTTTCGTGGATCGCTCAGGCTGCAATCCTTAGCCCGAGTAATCTACAGTTCGGACACGTTGCCTTCGATTCCGGATATTCCGGAATGTTCTATCACGAGGAGAACAATGTTTATCGAGATGGCTCTTGCGGCCGCTCTTCACCTGGCCGGCGACTACGGGTACCCCGTAGCGAACGTTCCGGCAGTCGTCTGCGGGGCGTCGACCGTTCCGGTTTACGATGGGGCGAGCGGCGCGGTGGTGTGCGAATCGGCTAACACCATCCTCGGCGCCCAGTCTTCGTACTACCCGGTTCAGGCCAACTACGGCGGCTACTTCAGTGGCTACCCGCAGACTCTGAACACCTGGTCTACCAACTACTACGGAGGTTACGGACTCGGCGGCGGCCTGTTCGGCGGCGGGCTTGGCGGCCTGTTCGGCGGCGGGCACTGGGGCGGCCACCACGGCGGCGGAACCTGTACCCCCGTTGCCCCCGCCACCTCTTGCCACGTCCGATAAGGAGAAGCAATGGCCCGGTTCCGGACTAGCCTCGTTAGCGCCGCAGCGCTAGCGGCTAACACGGATTTCCTATGGCTGATGAGTGCCGCAACTCGCGGTTTCTTCCTGCGTCGTGTGACGTTGGGCGTCATTACCTCAACAGCTGTAATCCCAACTTCCCAACAGATCCAAGTCAATATCACGCCAACGTCTAGCGCGGGCACCACGCCTACCGCTAACCCGGCTGGCATCTCAGCGCTGAATGGAAGCCTCAACGCAACTCCATTGGTTGCGGCGGATAGTGCTTTCGCTACCCCGCCAACTCTGACGGGTGCGCCGTATACCATTTCGTTTAACTCGCAGTCTGCGGTAGACCTGCCGTGGGAGCAGTCAGACGAGTGGTTGGTTGCGCTTGCCACGACTAACGGACTGTCGTTCAGGAACATCACGAACGCTCTGCCCGCTAACCACAGTATTACCGTGACTGCTGAGTGGGAAGAGTAAATGAGTGGGACGGCAACGGATAGTCTGGCGGCCATCGCGCAGCCGGATAACGAACGTACCGCCGAACGCCCCGGCAACCGTCGTGGTTTCGGCGGCACCGTCCGTCGTCTCTTTACGCCGTCTCCCCGCTCTACCAATTCGCCGTGGTCGCATCTTCACTCCTGTCGTTCAACAGGCGATGCGCCCGCCGGTAGTTATTGGTCAACGTGTTCGACGTGTGGTCGGCTCACGTGGTCGGGTATTCAGCCCCCCGCCACCGCCGATCGTTATCACGGTTGGACAGTTGGTGCCGAATCTATTAAGGCGCCATCGGTGGGAACTGAAAAGGTACAGCGGAGATCAGTTCAATCCGCCATACAAGCTACCGATCGTAGGATTGAGTGGACCGTTAGTTCCGAACACGATTCGGCGCCATCGGTGGGAACCACACAGGTTTCGTGGAGCGATATTCTCCCCTCGCATGGTGGGACTCGCGCCGGTCATCCCTACTATCATCCCATCGTTGACGCGAGCGAGGCGCCCATCGTGGCGCCCAGCTCGGAGCGGTATCTTTACACCCATTCCGCGATTGGTGAACACGTCACCTGGTCCCGTAGTTCCGAACACACTACGGCGGCACCGGTGGCAGTTACGCAACTGGCGAGGCAGCCAGTTCGCACCGATGGAAGTGGGCTCAGCTCCAGTACCGCCGGTACCGCCGAACCCGGTTCCTCCGAACTTTTCTGGAGGGCTGAGTGGCTTAAGTCTAGGCAAGCGCAAGTTCCGCAACGCCCATCGTCCGGTGAAATCATCGTACGACAAGACCCTAGTGTTCCGTCAACTGTGGGGAGATGACTAATGCCTCCAGGATGGGCGGCGCGCGTTGACTATGGGGTGGTTACTGAGATGTCCGGAGTACCGTCCGGGCTGGTATCTGCTGGGCAGGTGAACGTACAGCCCGCACCTATAAGGAGTAGTTCGTTGGATAACGCCGCTACCTGGTCTACCATTTGGTTTGTGGTGGCCACTGTGTATCTGCTGGGTATCTACTTTGGTATGATTAACATTCGGGGAAGGGCCTGACATGCTGACTGACGGTCGCTTTTGGATTGGTTTCCTGCTCGGCGTCGGCGCGTTCTACGCGTATGGCAAGTACTCGGCGAAGTCTGCCGGCTGACGTGATCCTCCCCCATGTGGAAAACATCTACACCCTCGCCGTGTGTGTGGTGACGGGGGTTTTCCACTGGCTGACTGCTCGGGCGAACAAGAACCGCTCGTTGACCATTATGATGCAGGTCAACGGGCGGCTTTCGGAGACTCTACTTCGTAATGAGCAGTTGGCCCACGAACTGAGCAAGGCTGAAATTCCGATTCCGCCCCCGCTGACACCTGTTGTACGTACCATCATAGTGGGGAACCCTAGTAATGGAGGAGTGTAAAAATGCGGGGAATTCTTAACCTCGCTGTTGTCATCGTTGGCGGTGTGATGCTGGCCGATCTGGTGGCTAACAGCTCTGGTACGACTGCTCTGTTCTCTGGCGTTGGCTCGCTGTGGCAGATGTCGATTAACGGTCTGCTCGGTAAGTCGTCTACGGGTTCGGGTCCCGGTGGCGCGGGCGGGAACCAGGGTAACTAATGGCACTGTCTATCTTCGCCCCTACCACCGGTACGTTTACGCCCGGTCATGATGTCATGGGTATCGCCACCGGTACTGACCTGCCTACTGAGCTTGCCAATTGGGAGCCGTTCGGTGTGGGCACCGGGAACAAGCCGAAGTATGCGCTGATTGGCTACAACTCGGCGTACCTGACTACCCGCACGTACAGTCAGGTCAAGTATGTGTTTGCCACGTTTGTCAACAACCCGGGTGTCACGCAGGCTATTGTGCATGGCGCCTATGTGGTGCTCAATGCCAGCGTTAACCCGAGTACGGGTCAGATCGTGGCGGCGCAGTGGCTCGGTTTCGACATCACCGGCACTGGTGGCGCGGGCGGCCTGTACCCGGACGTGTTCCACGACTTCCGTGGGCACAACACGGAACGGCTCGCTGTCATCTTCGAGGATGACTCGCAGGGCGACGGGGCGATGGACTTCTACAACAACGCCGGTGTTCGTACTGTGCAGATCTACAGCAACTTCGCTTCTCCGTCTGGTCCGGACGCAACGTCGGGCGCCGTATTCACGGTGAGCCAGACCGGTAGCACCGAAACCGGTCAGCTCCCTAACCCTCTGTAAAGGATGACGGATGGCGCGTAACGCGTGGAGTTCCCTCGGCTATAGCGTACAGGCCAACCTGCCGTACAACGCGCCGCCGGTCACTCCCTCTACTAACTACATCAATGGCGGTAGTGCCGCCTACGTCGACAGCGTCCCGGGACAACAGGTCGACCAGCACACCGCGCTGGTTAACCGCATGCCCCGGATGCTCGGCATTCGAAACTTGTACAGCCGTGGCGGCCAGATCAAGCCATGGTTCCGTATGATAGCGACGGGTGCAGTAGAGCGAACCAAGTTTCAGCCCGTCCTATCTTATACTTGGGACGGCGAATTCTATGACGCTATCTATCAGGCCGGATATCCTCGTAACCTCGGGTATACATTCAAGGTCCCGACCATCCCGGCTCCGGCGATGCGTGACGACCGTTACCGCATGCTGCCGTCGCCTAGGTTCACTCGTTCTATCTTTGCTCGCAGGGCTGTCACATCTGGCGTCAAGCCTCTCCCCGCACAAAGCACCACCCCCGGAAGGCGGCGTAGGTAATGGCGAACTTTCTAACCAAGAAAATTGGTCCTCTCCCGGTATGGGCGTATGGCGCTATCGCAGCAGGCGGAACTTTTTTGCTACTGAGCAGTGGTGGCAAGAGCAAGAAGAAGGACCCCAACGCCGCCGGGGGCTCCACTGACAACAGCACCACCGGTTCCGCTAACACCAACTGGAAGCTATCTGAATCAATCAACAGCGATCAGACGTTCGGTGGGGGTGGTATCGGGTTCTTCAATGGGCCACACTGGGGTAGAGGTCAGGTGTTCGTGAACTTGATGCATCACCCCGACGGAGGGTACTTCCACGGTGGCCGCAACTACGACTCGCACGCGTTCCGTCGTCACGGGTGGGGCGATGGGGGCGATCACGGCGGGCGACGTCATGGTCGCGGCGATGACCGACGCCATGGGTTCGGCGGCGGTAACGACAATGATGGCGGCGGGTCCCGTGGCGGTGGCGGTGGCGATCGCAATCGTGGTGGTGGCGGACGTCATGGGTCCGGTCGAGGTTCTCGGGGTAGCCAACGATGAGCAACTTCCTCACCAAGAAGGTGGGCCCGCTCCCGGTGTGGGTCTACGGTGGCGTTGCAGCGGTAGGCGGGTACATTCTTATGAAGCCCAAGAAGGGACCTAAGGATGACTCGCTCGCAGGCGGACAGGCCATGCCAGGGTACGGGCAGATGGTGCCCCAGAACATCGGGGGAGACGCCGACCAGCTCCCCGGAAGTTCGGCCGGTGTTTTCGGGGCTCTCACCAGCCAGATCAACGAAGGGTTCTTCGGAGCCGGACCGTTGTCGCTGTGGTCGGGATCGGCAATGGACTATTCTGCCCAGTTTGGTGGGGGACATCAGCGCCGTCATCGCAGGCACCGCGATGGGCGCCCCTACGGTGTTGCTGGTGACGATTTCCCTGTTGGTGCTGGTGGCTATGGCGTTCATCATTGGCACGGCCCCAACAACCCCGAAGCCCCTCCCGGCGGAGAAGGTTTTGACAACGCTGGCCAATCTACCATTGGTGGGTTCGGCGGGGGTATGGCCGGTTCCGGAGGAAACCCGTGGGCTCAGCAAACCACAATGAGCACGCAGGGCGATATGTATTTGGTACAGGAGGGTGATGACTACAGAAAGATTGCTGGAAAGCTCTGGGGAAGAGGCGCTGACCCGTCTTCGCTTATCGAGGCGAACCGTAGTTTTACTGGCCATGGTCGTAATTCCCATGGTGGGTCTCTTCCTCGCGGACTCATACTTACGGTACCAGGAGCGCCGCACTCTGGACCTGCCGCCCCCGGGGGTCCTGCTGGCAATGGCGTTGGTGGAGGCAGTGTCAGCGCTTCCGGAACCAACCCCGGAATCGGAACTGCTCCCTCAGGATTGAACGATGAAGGCAACGCCTGGCCCGGTGCCGGTACGTCCTCGGCCGGGGCGCCCGGCGGTGGGTCGCCCACCGAGGGGCACTCGTATGGGAACAGCTCGCGCGTTAAGAACCCGAACGGTTCACGGTCGTACGCGGTTGCGGGCGATGAAGGCGGGGACCAGGGTTCGGGTGTACGGATGAGCAACCGTACAAAGAAGGGTAAGAAGCGGTGAGTGGATTCTTGTTCTATGAGATCACCATTCAGGTTAGGTGTGTCGATACCGGGAATATACTCTTGCAGACAGGTTTGACTCTGCGGGGCGCTACCCTTATCGAGATTCTAGCGCAAGCTCAGACTCAGCTCACCGCTATCCTAGGTCAGCTACTCGCGTTGAATCTGAACTGCACTAACTACTCTGCCCGAGTTACCGATGAGACTGTCGGCATCGATTACACAGTCTATTCATCTTCGCTCATCGTACTTATCGCTGAAGTGTACACCGAACTCGTGTTCGTTCTGGCGACGCTGTGAGTATGTCGAAGGAAGACCTCGGTCTTTGCATCATGATTGTGGGTGAGGCGAGTGGGGTTTTTGCTGGATTCTGTCCGTCTTGGTTTACAGTTTCATCGCCTTTCTTCCATGAACAGGAAGCCAAGGACGGGAATATTAAACGGATTCGGTGGGGCGAAGCGGCCGCGACCGTTATCGTCATGCTCACCGGTTACGGGGTGTACAACCTCACGGGCAGTACCGTGCCCCTGTGGGTATCGGCAGTTATATGCGCGATTTTCATCGGAGGGTACGAGTACATGATTCTGAATCCGAGTACTGAGGGATGACGAGTCCTGACCCGTCGACCGCGCCCGACAGCAGTGCTAATGGCACTGCTGCCGGTAGCGGTGCCCCCGCGACGGGTACCGGTGGGCTCACCGCACAGGGCCTCATTCAAGCTTTGGCGTCGCTGTTCATGACGCAAACAGCTAGCACCACTGCCACAACGGGCGGGTCGGGGACAGCGCCATCGGGTGGGGCGGCTAGCACCTTGCCGCAAGGGGGTACGGGATGAGTTCGCCTATCGGTTCCGGTGGTACGTACACTCCGGGGTCGCCTCAGGATATAGCGGCTAGGCAGAAAGCGGCGGCGCAATCAGCTAACCCGCTAGCTGCGGCGGCCGGCGCTGTCGGGTCATCGTTGCTCGCCGGTCCGCTCACCATGATTTTCGGGAGTCTCACGGCGAGCGTCTACAACACGCTTAACGTCATCCTGAACTCTGCCTTGTATGGGATTATCACAGCGGGCGGGTTTATCATCATGGCGTTTGGGCTGTATAGCCTGAGTCAGGATGTTCCGGGTATGACTGGTATCGGTAGCGGCATTGTGCCAGTAGCTAAGAAGGCGGCGAAGATTGTCGGTCTGGCGGCGCTACTATGAACATCCGCGCGTTGGCAATGTTCGCACTTGGCTACGTGTTGTTCTACTATGGCCTGAACATACTCGTTCACGCGTACTTCGGTCAGGCTGGTACAGCGTTGAACCCGCCCCCTCTTTCAGTCCTACTGGGGATCCCCGGGGCGCCTACGTCGAGCGCTGCGGGGAGCAGTGGCGGTGGTGGGTCAACGCCGCAGCCCGCAAGCAACCCCGGCATCTCCGATAACCTGAACATTCCGAACCCGCTGACCGGGAGCACAGGGCAGTGACTAGCGCTATGCCTACGGGCGGTGTTGACGCCGGACAGGAAGCGCAGCTCACCAACCCCAACGTCAACCCCGACGCACCGGTTGGCGCGGGCGGTGCGGGTTGGCGACCGCCGTTCCGGATAGGCACCGGGCAGCCCGGCGTGTTGAATGACGCCAAAGGGCTCATCTCCGGGCAAGCGACCGACACGACAGGGCAGATCACGGCCGCGAACGTCGCTGCCGCTGGCGACGCGATGTACAAGGAGTCTGCGGCGGTCGGCGCAACCGGCGGCGTCGGCCCGCTCGATGTAGGCGGCGCGCCGTCTGGCGGTGCGGCGAGCAGTCTCCCCACCGGCGGGGCGGGGGCCACACCAAAGGCCACCAGCCAAGCGCAGCGAGATGCCAACAACGCTGAAGCCACACGCGAGAATCCGGGGTACGTAGGCGGATGAACACCCAGAAGCTGTTTACGATCGAGTTCTTCATTGCGGTTGGCATCTCTTCGTGGGGTGCGATCAAGCAAGGGTACATGCCGTGGCCGCCGAACATCGTGGGCAGTGCCTTAGCTATGGCTATCCTATCAATGCTCGAAGCTGTGTCGCCTGAGCTGTCCGTGCTCCTCGGCGCCGGCTTCCTGCTCGCCCTGCTCGTCTCCACGATGGGCGACAACGGTAGCACGATCGCACAAACGTTTGCCGCCCTACCTCAAAACGTCGGCTACGACGTTCTGCAGATCGGCTCTAGTTCCGGTACCGCCAGTAACAGCAACCCGTCGGGAGACTCCAGTGGCAATCAGTAACTTCGTAGTCCCGTCCGGCCGGGCCTCTGCCTATCACAACGCCTATGCGGTACCATCGGTCAATCAGATGATGACTGCCGGAGGGGCGGGCTACAATGCCGGACCGTACTACCCCAAGTTCCCCACCTCCCCGATGTCTCGCATTCAAACGCCCGTCCGACGAGTCGGGGCCTTCCTCGTTCACCTGGGCGGTATCATCCCTGATCGGGTACAGACTGGAAGGGGTCGGATGTGGTGCCGGTAAACCTGGCCTTTCGCCTAATGGTCTTCCTGCTTATCTGGTGGTACCTGACAGATACCCGGTCGCTGGAAGAACAAGAGATGGCGACACTCCAGTTCAGGATTCACCAGTACCGAAAGGTCGCAGAGTACTTCGGTAACAAAGTGCTCAAATGCGAAAACCGCTACACCAAACTTGCGGAACAGAACAGGATGAACTAATGGGCCTTGACCTCGAAGTCTCCGCCTCAATCACCGTAGGCGATCTGGAAAAGGTCCTAGACGACTACGGGCAGAAACACCACAAGCACGAACCGAAACCGTTCTACATGTCTCGGACGGCTACAGGTATCGGTCGCACTGTCACAGCCACCGACCTAGGCGTTGTCATCCTGGACTGCCTCGCCCCACCAACGGGGTCCATATGGCAAGTAAGAAGCATTACCACGTTTGGCATCGACGCGTTTACCGCCGTAACGGTAGATGGCACTCCGGCGGGCGTCAAAGTCTTTGCTGCGTTGTATGTGGGCGACAGCTTGAACTTGAACCTCGCGGGACTGAAGATTACCGGTCTTGCTATTCCCTCTACGACGTATGTACCGGATACGGTGATGTGGTGCCACCCCAACGAGAACCTTGTTATCCAGGTTGGCACTCCGGGAGCTGTGCCGCAGCCTGGCCAACAAGTCGGGGTTAATATCAATATCGAGGAGTGGAGGGAAAGGGACGTTTCCCGGATGACCGGTGCCTGACTACCTTCAAACCACGAATGCGGACGCCAATGGTAATGCTAGTCTCACGCTACATCAAATTGCTTCGGGTCTGGAATGGGTTATTCAGCAAGTCGGAGTCGCTGTTAATCCTCCTACTGGCGTCATTATTTCTGGCACTATCATCGCTAACGTTCTACGTAATGGGCAACTCATCACGTCGACAAACCAAGGTGGACGCGGCTCCGCCGGAGGACAGCCCTACTACAAAATCGGAGCCAACGACAGCCTCGTTGTCACTTGGCAGAACGCCGGAGCCCTCTCCCAATGTATCGCAACTTTCTCATATAGTGAACATGGAGCGGGCATGGCGGACGCCACCAACACAGGGATAGTCTAAATGCAATTTGGCCCAGATGCGGCAACCGAGATCATCGCCCCGGCGGGTGTGCCCTTCGGACCAGGATTCGACGTCATCGGATTCGGGTCTCAGGTCACACCCGCTATGGCGGCTGCCGGTATCGACGCTGCCATCATCTTCTACAACTCGGGTTATTCGCCTACCAACACTTGGCCCAGTGTCAAATATACCTTCATTACCTCGTTTAGCCAGACTGGCGGAGGATCCGCTGTTGGTGGCATCGTGTTCGGCATGGGGGCAGTACCGAACCCCTCCGTATCGCAAGCGGAGA
>Ga0137416_10000479_pt1 | contig 18573 bp, 18 predicted proteins | sample CZODoug3_1_1_16f_FD_108282 | JGI IMG/M metagenome (GOLD analysis project Ga0137416, IMG submission 108282) | Vadose zone soil fungal communities from Angelo Coast Range Reserve, California, USA - CZODoug3_1_1_16fungal (Illumina Assembly) | ecosystem: Environmental > Terrestrial > Soil > Vadose...
CGCCGCTGGCTTGCGCGCCTCGAAGGACGGGCCACGAACTCATCCTTCGAGGCTCGCCGAAGAGGCTCGCACCTCAGAGTTTGTGAATCTATTCGAACTTCGCCGTTTTTGAGGGTCCTAAGTCCTTGATTTGACTCAGGTCGGAAAACGCAAAATCAATAGATTCACAAACTCTCAGGATGACGGGCACGCAATACAGGTGACAGCCATGGCCGACAACGACGACATCTCCTTCAACCGCGACTTCCCGCTCAAACCTGGCGTGGCCGAGCAAGCCCGCCCCGGCGTGCGCCGCGTTCTCTGCAACAATCCGAGCCCGTTCACCTTCACCGGCACGGTCAGCTATATCGTGGGCAAGGGCAAGGTCGCGATCATCGATCCCGGCCCCGACGACGAGGCGCACGCCAAGGCGCTGCTCGATGCTATCAGCGGCGAGACCGTGACGCATATCCTGGTCACCCACACCCATCGCGACCACTCGCCGAACACCGCCAGGATCAAGGCCGCCACCGGCGCCCCCGTTTACGCCGAGGGTCCGCACCGCGCCTCACGGCCTCGGTTCGAGAGCGAGAAGCACAATCCCGAGTCTGGCGCTGATCGTGACTTCAAACCGGACATTGCGGTCAAGAACGGCGACGTGATCGAAGGCTCTGGCTTTGCGCTGGAAGCGGTCGCGACCCCCGGTCACACCGCCAATCATCTGGCGTTCGCCTGGCCGGAGCGGAAGATCAATTTCGTCGGCGACCATGTGATGGGCTGGTCGACCTCGATCGTGGCGCCGCCCGATGGATCGATGATCGACTACATGGCCTCGCTCGACCGGCTGGAACAACGGCCGGAGGATTTGTATTTCTCGGGCCACGGCCCGGAGATTCCGGAAGGCCCGCGCTACGTCCGTTTCCTCATCCGCCATCGCAAGGCGCGCGAGGCCTCGATCCTGCATCGCCTCGCCAAGGATGAAGCCGATATTCCGACCATGGTGCGCGCGATCTATATCGGCCTCGATCCGCGGCTCGCCAATGCCGCCGGCTATTCCGTGCTGGCGCATCTGGAAGATCTGGTCGCGCGCGGCGTGGTGGCGACGGATGGAGATCCCGTGATCGGCGGCATGTATCGGATGGCGTAGGGGACGAATAGCGAATGGCGAGTAGCGAATAGGGGAAGATGATGTCAGCCGCCCGCTTGCTATTCGCCACTCGCCATTCGCTATTCGCCTCTTCTCCTCACTTCTTCCCCGCCTTGGCTTGCGTCTTCGCCGGCGCCTGCGGCTTCTTTACCGCCGGCTTCGAACTCGCCTTGTCGACCGCGGTGTTGATGTCGTCGATCAGCTTTGTCACCCGCGCGGCGTTGCTGCCGAGATCGGCATCGAAATAGCGCGACGCCGAGCGGATATCGACGCGCGAATCCTCACCGTCAGGGGTAATGCGGATCGAAACATCCTCGCGAAAACCCATGATCGGCGTCCGCGCCACCGCCTCGATGCGGCCGATGCGGCGCGGCGGCTGCGGCGGGCGCTCGTCGATCACAAGCCATTTGCGGCGCGTCACCAGCTGCAACGTCACCTCGTAGGCGCGCTGCACGGGGGCCTCGAGTTCCACGGTCTCGATGTCGGGATAGGCCAGCCGTTGCTGTTCGGCGGAATAGAGCCCGGCATAGACGGCCGGGTTGGTGCCTTCGCCGGTGCGCAGCCGCGCCAGCGCCTCGAAGCGCGGCGGATCGATCGGGTCGGTAGTGATGTCGTGGATCGGCGGCAGCTTGCGATATTGCAGGCCGAGATAGGCCGGGTAGGCGAGCACGACCGCGTCGATCAAGAGCGCGAGCAGGATGCGGCTCATGCCGCGCGAGCCGGTCTGCCAGATTGCCGCAAAGGCAGCGAGCCCGACCAGAATGGAAAACCCCGCGCAGGCCAGCGCGCCGAAGAACGTCGCTAAGGCCGGCTTCATCTCGAGGAATCCGAAGCGGACGATGATGATCGAGACCAGCACCGCGACCACGGAAAAGATCGCGAGATTGCGCGACCATGTGGCGAGGCTGGACACGGGCTCCGACTGATAGGGAGCGGAAAACCTGCGGGCCATCCTTAGCGTTCCATCACCGATTTTGGTCGCCGGTGGTCAGGTCCGTCGGGCGACTGAAAGCTGACCTAGCGCATTTTCCGGCGCACTGTGAAGCGGTTTATCCCGCGGCAGGACCGGCCCCGGCTGCGCCATTGGTGCGGACATTTTGTCGGCCCGCTCGAACCCGCAGCACCGGAGCCGCCACATATGATCAGCCGAAACATGGACGCAGAACGGAAATATGCAAGGACGCGGGAATCAGGAAGAATACTGCCGGAAACGGCGGAATCCCCTGCAGGGTCCTGCCGGCCGGCTATTCCTGCTGAAGGCGACCGTCATTGTCGCATTTTGCATCGGGTTGTTGATGTGCCCGGCGCTCTGGATCGGACCGCGCTCGTATCCGGCGGCGCCGGTCGCCTCGATGCTGCCGCCGATCGAGGGGGCCGTGGCGGTCGGCCTGTATGCTGCACTGTTCGGGCTCGCCGCTCTCGCCGTGGTGGCGCATGAACCCAGATGCTATATTGCGGGGTTTCTCGCCCTCATTGCCCTATTCTGCGTTGCCGACCAGACGCGATGGCAGCCATGGGTCTTTCAGTACAGCTTTCTGCTGGCGCTGGTCGGGCTTTGTCGACGGCCGGCCGATCCGGGCGGCGAGAGGCGCCTGCTCAACATCGCCCGCCTGATCGTCGCTTTCACCTACATCTTTTCCGGCCTGCAGAAGATCAATTTGAACTTCATGGAGAACGATTTTCCGTGGCTGGTGACACCCCTCACCAACCTGCTTCCATCGGCGGGCGGATTGTTGCATGCGTTCGGATTCGCGGTCCCTTTCATCCAGCTCGCGTTCGGCATCGGCTTGCTGACGCGGCGCTATCGCCGCATCTCGCTGATAGCGGCGGTCGCGATGCACGCTTTCATCCTGGCCATGCTCGGCCCTGGCGGACTCAACTGGAACGACGTGGTGTGGCCCTGGACCGCGACCATGGCGGTGTTCGATGTACTGCTGTTTTCAGGCACGCCGGATTTCTCCTGGCAGGAAATCGTCGGGAACAGACGAGACCCGCGTCATTTGGCGGCGGTCATGCTGTTCGCCCTGCTTCCGGTCCTGAGTTTCTTCAATCTGTGGGATTCGTATCTGTCGTCGGCGCTCTATTCCGGCAACCTGACCGAGGCGCAAATCTACCTCAGCGATCGCGGCGCGACCTCGCTTGGGACCGCGATCCGGTCGCGCCTGGTCCACACATCGCCCGACACCAATGTCCTGAATATTCAACGCTGGGCGATGGAGGATCTCAACGTGACGCCCTATTCGGAAACCCGCGTGTTCAAGGCGATCGCCAGCGGGGTTTGCCGTGGGATGCGCGATCCGACCCAACTGGTTCTCATTGTCAGGGAGCAGCGCCTGTTCTTCAGCAAACCCGAATCCGGCTACCGGTGCTCGGAATTGTAGGGCTCGCCCCGGTTCGAGGGGCGTGTCGGAGACACGCCCCGTTTGTCTACGCCGCGGCGTTCGGGAAGCGGTATGCCTTGAACTGGTCGCGCAGCGCGGTCTTGAGGATCTTGCCGGTCGCGGTGTGCGGAATGCCGTCGACGAAAGCGACGTCGTCGGGCATCCACCATTTCGCGATCTTGCCATCCATGTATTTCAAGATGTCCTCGCGGCTTGCCTTCTGGCCAGCCTTGAGCTGCACGATCAAAAGCGGCCGCTCATCCCATTTGGGGTGATGGATGCCGATCACCGCGGCTTCCGCCACGGCCGGATGGCCGACCGCGAGGTTCTCCAGATCGATCGACGAAATCCACTCGCCGCCGGACTTGATGACGTCCTTGGAACGGTCGGTAATCCGCATATAGCCGTGCGGGTCGATGGTCGCGACGTCGCCGGTGTCGAAATAGCCTTCGTCATCGAGGATATCGCTATCGACGCGGAAATAGGCCTTTGCGATCGCAGGGCCAGAGACCTTGAGCCGGCCGAATGTCTTGCCGTCCCACGGCAGCTCCTTGCCGGCATCGTCGGTGATCTTCATCTGCACACCGTAGGGCGGATAGCCCTGGGTCTGCAGGATATCCAGCCGTTCTTCGCCGGAGAGTTCGGCGAACGGCGGTTTCAGCGTGGCGAGCGTCCCGAGCGGGCTCATCTCGGTCATGCCCCAAGCATGGCGGACCTGCACGCCCATGTCGACGAACGACTTGATCATCGAGCGTGGCATCGCCGACCCGCCGCACACCACCATCCGCAGATGCGGCAGTTTCAGATGGCCGGCGGCCATGTGGTTGAGCAGCATCAGCCACACCGTCGGCACGCCCGCGGTGTAGGTGACATTCTCGGTATCCATGAGCTCGTAGACCGAGGCGCCGTCGAGTTTCGGGCCGGGCATCACGAGCTTGGTGCCCATCGAGGGCGCCGAGAACGCGATGCCCCAGCTGTTGGCGTGGAACAGCGGAACCACCGGCAGCATGGTGTCGCTGGCCGAAGTGCCCAGTGCGTCCTTCGAGTTGGCCATTAGCGCGTGCAGCACGTTGGAGCGGTGCGAATACAGCACGCCCTTCGGGTCGCCGGTGGTGCCCGAGGTGTAGCACATCGCGGCCGCGGTATTCTCGTCGAACGTCTTCCACTGGAACTTGCCGTCGGCCTCCGCGATCCAGTCCTCATAGGCGACCGCATTCTTCAGCGTGGTCTGCGGCATATGCGCCTTGTCGGTCAGCACGATATAGCGTTCGACGCTGGGGAGGGTGTCGGCGATCTTCTCCAGCACCGGCACGAAGGTGATATCGACCATGACCACGCGATCCTGCGCGTGGTTGAGGATCCAGCCGATCTGTTCCGGGAACAGGCGCGGATTGACGGTATGGCAGACGGCGCCGATCCCCATCACGCCGTACCAGACTTCGAGGTGGCGCCAGGTGTTCCATGCGATGGTGGCGACGCGGTCGCCGAGCTTGATGCCGTCGCGGTCGAGCCGTTGCGATACTTTCAGTGCGCGCGCATGAATTTCGGCGTAATTGGTGCGATGAATGGGGCCTTCGACCGATCGCGTGACGACCTCTTGCGTGCCGTGATATTTCGCTGCGTGCTCGATAATCCGATGACACAGCAAAGGCCAGTCTTGCATCAAACCGAGCATACGCACGTCCCTCCCGATTGTTATTCCTCGCGCATGACCCGCCGCGCTTCGCGCGGCCCGGCGGTGATCACGGAATTGACATGAACTGTAGCGCGGAGAAAGCAAGCCGAAAATGGGCTAATGGTGCCTTTGGCCGCACAGGAGCGGCAATAGTTACCGGCGCGGCGGCGATGCTGGTGCTTGGCATGCAAGCCGCCCCCGCGGCGGCGGCACGAAGGCCGGTGCCGGCGCCCTGGGCCGGCTTGTTCGGGGATGGCCCGCCAAAGCTCCGCAAGACCGTGCATCGCGCTGTGGTGCCATTGCCGAAGCCGCGCCCGGCGCAGGCGCCGGCCGCCGAGCCCGACCAGCCGGCCGCCGAAAGGCAGGCCCCGGCCGAGACTGCCAGGCCCGTGGAGCCGGCCGCGCCCGCCGCGGCGCAGCCCTCGGCCTGCCGGGCGGCGCTGACCGAGCAGATCGCGATTGCGCCCAGCATGCCCGACATCCATGGCGCCGGCGGCTGCGGCGGTGAGGATCTGGTGCGGCTGGAAGCCATCGTGCTGCCGGACCAGCGGCAAGTTTCGGTCAAGCCCGCAGCGATCCTGCGCTGTGCCATGGCCACCGCCATCGCCGATTGGGTCCGCACCGACATCGCGCCGCTGGCGGCGAACCTCGGCAGCACGATCTCCGATCTCGACAATTTCGACTCGTTCGAGTGCCGCGGCCGCAACCGCGTCGCCGGCGCCCAATTGTCCGAACATGGCCGCGCCAATGCGCTCGACGTGCGCGCCTTCAAGCTCGCCAATGGCCGCTCGATCTCGCTCACCGACCGCACGGTGCCGCGCGACTTACGCGAGACCGTGCTGCATTCGGTCTGCGCCCGCTTCTCGACCGTGCTCGGCCCCGGCTCGGATTGGTACCATGAAGACCACATCCATCTCGATCTGATGCAGCGGCGCAACAATTACCGGATCTGCCAGTGGAATGTGTACGATCCGCTGCCGCAGGTCGCGCCGCTGTTGCCGGCCGGGCGCCCCGAGGACGCGCCGCCGCGCGAGGTCGCCGCCAATCCGGATGCGGGCAAACCCGATGCCGTGAAATCAGATGCTGCAAAATCCAATTCAACTGTGCCGGATTCCGAGCAGGCCACGCCGCCACTAACAAAAAAGCGCCGGCAAAACCGGCGCTTTTGATCTCGTCGGATGGGATGCTTACTGGAGGCTGTTGCCGCCGCCCTGCAACGCCATCTGCGAATTGAACGGGGAGTCGCCGTGCTTCGGCTCCAGCACCACCACGATGGTACCCATCTTCACCCGGCCATAGAGGTCGATCACGTCCTCGTTGGTCATGCGGATGCAGCCGGAGGAAATCGACGCGCCGATATATTCCGGCTGGTTGGTGCCGTGAATCCGGAACAAGGTGTCCTTGCCGCCCGAATAGAGATAGAGCGCGCGTGACCCCATCGGATTGTCGGGTCCGGGTGCCACGAAGGTGGGAACGCCGAGCCGCGAGATTTCGCCCGGCGTCGGGTGCCAGGCCGGCCACTCGGTCATGCTGCCGATCTTGGCGATCCCGGACCACGCCATGGCTTCTTCGCCGACGGTGATGCCGTAACGGATCGCCTTGCCGCCATCCTGCACGAAGTAAAGGTAGTGGTTGTCGGAATCGACCACGATCGAGCCGGGGGCTTCCTTGCGGTGATAGTCGACGATGGCGCGGCGGAAGGCCTCGGGAACCGGGGTCTTGACGTAGGAGACCTTGGCCAGCAGTTCCTTGTCGCGCGGTTTGAAAGCGTTGGCGTTGGTCGCCTCATAGGTCGCGCCCTGCATGCAACCCGACAGCATCAGGCCAGCAGCCAGAATTCCCAGTTTAACTTTCAGCGACGACATGGTGAAATTTCCGATCAAAAACCTTGCGTTCGCAATGCCAGACGCTGCACCCCAAACGCCACGATTCCATTAATCTCATTATTGCCGAAACCCGCCATTATTCCCAGTGTTTAGATGCTCGTTCCGCGCTGCGGGACGCCGGCTGTGGCTTTTTTGCCGCAAGTTTTCTGGCCTCAGGCCGATTTTTGTGCAAACAGGCAACGGCCGCCGGATCGGCGCCACGTCGCCGCCATTTGGCCGCCACAAATATGGATCGGCGGTTAATACGCCAGTCATGAAGCGCTAGCCAGAATCGCGTTTAGTCCCTCGTCCTTGATCGTCCCTTGTCGTTCCTTGGGACTGCCTGCCCCGGTCCGGAGTTGCCTATGCTGTCGGTATTCGTCCCGTCCGATGTTTCGCTCAAAAAGGCCGCCACAGCCGATCTTACGGCGCTGCCGGAAAGCGCGGTCTGGGTCGACCTCGTTAACCCGACGGGTGACGAGGACCGCGCGGTGGAGCGGCTCGCCGGGATCGCGGTGCCGACCCGGGAAGACATGCAGGAAATCGAGATCTCCAGCCGCCTCTATATCGAAAACGGCGCGCGCTACATGACCGCGACGCTGATGTGCCAGTCCGACAGCGACATGCCCCGGACCACGGCGGTCACTTTCATCCTCACCGGCCATCGCCTGGTGACGGTGCGTTACGACGCCCCAAAACCGTTCGCGCTGGTCGAGAACAAGCTGGCGCGGGCCTGTGCGCCGGGCATCACCGGCGAAATGGTGCTGATGGAATTGCTCGATGCGGTGATCGACCGCTGCGCCGACATCCTGGAGCGCTGCGGCGCCGATATCGACCAGGTCTCGCACGACATCTTCGAGCCCGAGAGCGAACGGCACGGCCACGCCAAGCAATATTCGCAGATCCTGATCCAGATCGGCCGCAAGGGCGATTTGACCTCGAAAGTGCGCGAGAGCCTGGTCTCGATCGGGCGCGTCGTCACCTTCATGTCGGCCGTGATGGAAGGCATCAAATGGACCAAGGACATGCGCGAGCAGCTCAAGACCATGCAGCGCGACGTGGCTTCCCTGACCGACCACGCGTCCTATCTGTCCAGCAAGATCACGTTCGTGCTGGACGCCATGCTGGGCGTCGTCAACCTCGAACAAAACAACATCATCAAGCTGTTCTCGGTGATGGCCGTGGTGCTGATGCCGCCGACCCTGATCGCCTCGATCTACGGCATGAACTTCAAGATCATGCCGGAACTCGAATGGGCGCACGGCTATTCTTACGCGCTGGTGCTGATGGTGGGCGCGGCCATAGTGCCTTACTTTCTCTTCAAGTGGAAGAAGTGGCTGTAATTGCTGCGCAAGCACGTTCGTAGCTTTTTGGAACTCGGAAAGCCTGCCTCAATTCCTCTGCTAAAATTTGAGCATTGCGCTGAACGTTTGAGCGAAACTTGTCTGCGATAACGCCTGCCTCAGGCCGGAGGACAGCAATGGTTGAGAAAATCATAACGCCACGGCGTAACGTTATCGACTTTGCCAGCTATCAACAGGACCGCGCCACCGGCAAAGCGCAGCCGATCTCGCCGCGAATTTGCCGGCATTGCGGCGCGGCGCTGCTCGATGGCGAGAACGAGGACGAATGTTCCGGCGCACTCAACGTCGGTACGCCGCGCCAGCGCGATACGTCGCGGAAATTCCGTGCGGATTGAGTAAATGCAGCCACGGATGCAGACCTCATCCTGAGGGGCCGCGCAGTTCGCGCGGCGTCTCGAAGGATGGGCACAGTGCTCTTCATTTTGACGCCATCCTTCGAGACGCCGTGCTTCGCACGGCTCCTCGAGGATGAGGACGTCACACGTGTTGCCCGCCGTTGATGTGGATCTCGGCACCGTTCACGTATGAGCTTGTTTCCGTACATAGCACATAGATGATCTTCGCCACTTCATCAGGCGTGCCGAGCCGATGCATCGGAATCTGCTGGTCGACGATCTTCTCGGTGCCCGGCGACAGGATCGAGGTGTCGATCTCGCCCGGCGCGATCGAGTTGACGCGAACGCCGACGCGGCCGAAATCGGACGCCATCTCGCGCGTCAGCGACGCCAGCGCCGCCTTCGAGGTCGCGTAGGCCACGCCCGCAAACGGGTGCACGCGCGATCCAGCGATCGAGGTGACGTTCACCACCGAGCCCCTGGCGGCCTTCAATTCTTCGATCAGCCCGCGCGCCATCATGATCGGCGCGAAGAAGTTGACGCGGAAAACATGGCTCCAGGTATCGATATCGGTATCCATGGTGCCCATCCGCGTGCCGCCGGTGCCCTTCGGCGAAATCGCAGCGTTGTTGACCAGCGCATGCAGCATGCCGCCCTCCAGCCGCTGGCGGATCTCCGAAATCGCCCGCGTGGTGTCGGCGTGGTCGGCGAGATCGACCTGGATGTGATCTTCCGGGCCTGCATCCCACGGGCAGTCTTCCGGGAACGGGTGCCGCGAGCAGGTGATGACGCGCCAGCCGGCCGAGGAGAAGCGGATCACGGTGGCATGGCCGATGCCGCGGCTGGCGCCGGTCAGAAGCAGCGTGCGTCGCGGCGCGTTGGATGAAGCGGGCATAAACGGTTCTCTCGTTCTTCGTCATGCCCGGCCTTGTGCTGGGCATCCACGTCTTTGGGCTCATTTGAAACTAAGGCGTGGATGGCCGGGACATTTAGCGTAAAGACGTGCTTCGCACTTTAGCCCGGCCATGACGGTCTGAGTTTCAGGGATAAAGCCTCACCTTGGACCATGCGCCACCGGGCCCATCGCGGCGGAATTCGATGCGGTCGTGCAGGCGGAACGGACGGTCATGCCAGAATTCGAAACGCGTCGGCGCGATCCGCCAGCCGCTCCACCCCTGCGGGCGCGGCACCTCGCTGATGACGTGCCTGGCGGCGACCAGCGCGATCGCCTGTTCGAACGCAAAGCGGCTCTCCAGCGGTTGCGACTGCTTGCTGGCCCAGGCGCCGATCTGCGCCTGCTTCGGCCTGGTGGCGAAATAGGCGTCGGCCTCGGCCTCCGTCACTGACGACACGTTGCCACGGATTCGCACCTGCCGGCGCAGCGATTTCCAGTGAAATAGTAAAGCCGCCTTAGGATTTGTGGCGAGTTCGCGGCCCTTGGCGCTGGCAATGTGACTGAAGAACACGAAACCATCGGCGTCATAGCCTTTCATCAGCACCATGCGCACATCCGGCAGCCCGTCGCTGTCGACGGTGGCGAGCGCCATGGCGTTGGGATCGTTCGGTTCGGACTTCACGGCTTCCGCAAACCAGTCTCCGAATAGCGCGAACGGTTCCTCCGCCGCGGTAAAATCACCCGATGTTAACGGTGTCGGGTGTTTGATGGAGGTTGTGTCGGTCATGTCAGGAGTCTCATGTTGCGCGCGTCCGCGTCCCAGAGCGTGTTGCTTGCCCTATATAGGACATGGGGGCGCGTTGGCCTATTGGCGATCCGGCCGGCGGGCGCGGTGGCGACACTGATTTTGATCGGTGTCGGATCGAGCGGCTGCAGCCTGTCCCGCACCGATGCCATGGCCAAGATGGAAGACAAGGATTTGACCGGCTCGCTCGGCGCCGCTCCGGCCAGCGCGCCGGCGCCGACCGAAGGCGACCTCGCCTTCGCCCGCAATGCCGCTTCCGACGTGCTGACCAAAGGCGACAAGGATTCCAGCCAGCCCTGGGAAAACCCCGAGACCGGCGCGCGCGGCTCGGTGACGCCGCTGGCGCAGTCCTACGCCGCGGAGGACGGCCGCACCTGCCGGGATTTTCTGGCAAGCTATGTCAACGGCCGCACCGAGAGCTGGCTGCAGGGCGCCGCCTGCCAGGCTGGACACGGACGGTGGGAAATTCATACCCTCAAGCCATGGAGGCGGTCCTGAGAGTTGGGCTCCGCGGCAGTTGCAAAAATGCCACTGAGACCCCAGATGAGGGCAAAGTGGGGCAACTAGCCCAAAATTCCAGGACTGATTCCAAGACTGATTTTCCCGTAAAGGAGACGTGACGGATGCGCGACCCCTATGAGGTCTTGGGGGTGCAGCGGGGCGCCAGCGCCGCGGCGATCAAGAGCGCCTATCGCAAGCTCGCCAAGAAGCATCACCCCGACAGCAACAAGAACGATCCGAAGGCCGCGGAGCGTTTTTCCGAGCTCAACTCGGCCAACGAGATCATTGGCGACGAGGACAAGCGCAAGCAGTTCGATCGCGGCGAAATCGACGCCGAGGGCAAGCCGCGGTTTCAGGGCTTTCCCGGCGCCGATCCGCGTGGCCGCAGCGGCGCGCCGGGCGGCGGATTCGAATCCTATAGCTTCCGCACCGGCGGCGCCGGCCCCGGCGCCATGGGCGGCGCAGGTTTCGAAGACATCCTCAACAGCATGTTCAGCGGTGCCGCGGCCCGGGGCGGCGCACGGCCCGGCAGAACCAGCCCGTTCGAGTTCGATAGCGGCGGGGTCGGGTTCGACCTCGATCTCAGCGTCGCCATGACGGTGTCGCTGGAGGAAGCGGCAAACGGCGGCGAGAAGCGCGTCCGTCTGCCGACCGGCAGGGAACTCAACGTCAAGATACCGGCGGGCGTCACCAGCGGCCAGCAGATCCGCCTGAAGGGGCAGGGCGAGACCGCGCAGGGACATCGCCCCGGCGATCTCCTGATCACCATCAGCATCGCGCCGCATCCTTTCTTCAAGGTCGATGGCAGCGATCTGCGCGTCGACCTGCCGATCACGCTGTACGAGGCGGTGCTGGGCAGCAAAGTCCGCGTCCCGACACTGGCCAGCGCGGTCGAATTGTCGATCCCCAAAAACACTTCCAGTGGCAGGACCTTTCGCCTCAAGGGCAAGGGCCTGCCGAAGTCGGGCGGCACCGGCGACCTCTATGTCACCACCCGTATCATCCTGCCCGACGGGAACGATGCCGAGCTTGAGGCATTGATGCAGAAGTGGCGCGACGGACACCCCTACAATCCGCGTAGCGATCTCGGTTGACCGCGCCAAGGCGTCGGTGAGCCGAAGCCTGCTCCGAACTTTCTTCGGGGTCGACAGGACTGGTGTGGATGCGTCAAAAACAACGGACCTCAGCCCGGTTCTGATCCGTTTGGGCCGGCCAGGCTCCGGAGAAGGGGCGGCCTCGAGAGGGGGACCAGCGCGGTACCAAACCCCAATCGAGGCCGCCTGCGCCGATCGGCGGATCGGGCGCGGATCATGTTCGCGTGAGTATTCGGTACGATAATGAGACGTGCCGGTGACGTGATTCCAGATTTTCGATGTCCGAATTGGGACCGGGGCTGAGGCCCTGCTCAGCCGCCGTTTTTCTCCATCTGGTCGTAGACGGCTTGGGCGATCTGGGTCAGCCGGCCGCGATCATTGCCGCCGCTTACCACATATCCGACGCCGCGGTCGGCCCAGAACAGCGCGCTCTCGGTGCCTTGCGCCGCGTATCGCATCTGGGTCGTCTCGGCCTCCGCTCTTGCGGTGTAGACCGTGAAGCGTTCGCCCGAGGCGCTCTCATACATCAGGAAAGACGCGGGCCCGCTCGGACCCGGCAGCAGCCGTCCGCCGACCAGCTTCAACCCGGCCGCGGCCAGTTCAGGCGCGCGGACGTCCCAGCCGCAACGCTTGGTCAGCCATTGCTGGAGATGGGTCCGCTCGCTGCCGGGAACTTCGACGGGATGGCGGACCTCGACCACATAGAGCCGATGCGCATCCAGCGCATCCAGCGTGAAGTTCTGGAACACGGAAGGTGCCGCGGCGGCACCGCGCGCCATCCAGCCGACGCCGCCGCCGGCGACAAAGGCAACCAGCGTTGCGGCGATGGCGCCGTAGAGCCATCGGCGCGGCTGCCGCACCAGCCGCTCGATCTCGAGCCGCTTCGGCACGGCTTCATCCAGCACGGTGTCGTAGCGCGCGTGCAGCACTTCTGCCATCGAACGCCACGACTCGACCCGCGCGGCCTCCTCGGGATGCGCAGCGAGCCACGCCTCGACATCGCCGCGGCGCTCGGCCGGCAACTCGTTGTCGACGTAAGCATGCAGCTCGTCTTCCGTAACGGGAATCCTGGGGTCGGTCATTGTCGTCGTCTCTGTCCAGTCGGAATCGGAAATGGCCTGAATCTAACGCCCTTAAATCTGGCCTCTGTCATGCATAACGCTTGCCATTGCATGCCGGTCATTTCACCCGTCGGAGCGTCGTGCGCTCACCCTCGATCGAGGCTTTGACATGGGCGCGCGCGCGGGCCAGCCGGGACATCACGGTGCCGATCGGCACGCCCTGGATGTCGGCGACCTCGCGGTAGCTCAATCCCTCCAGCATCACCAGCAGCAGCACGGCGCGCTGCTCCTCCACCAGCGTTGCCAGCGCGCGCGCGATGTCGCGGCCCTCGGCCTCGGTGCCGCTGGCGTCCGGGTTGTTGTCGAGCAGCGGCATGAATTGCGGCCGCCGCGCCAGCGATCGCCGCCGGTTCTTGTTCAGGTTGGTCAGGATCGTGTAGAGCCAGCTCCTGACGTCGCCGCCGAGGAACAACCGCTCGGAGCGCAGCGCCCGTACCAGCGTGTCCTGCACCAGATCGTCGGCGATGTCGGCGTCACGCGCGAGCGCGCGCGCATAGCGGCGCAGCGCCGGGATCATGGCTTCGACACTTTGGCGAAACGCGGTCATGCGGCAGATCTTTTACGTGGGTGGCGCGAACGCCCTACCCAACATAACACCCAAATGAAGCGACTATTCCTGTCATCGCGACCTGCGGAAAACCGCGTTAATCGGGGCGGATTTGGGCTGTACCCGGCCGGAGTGCTGGTGTACCTCCAACCTCGAATTTAAGCTGGATCGGAAAGTAGATGTCGCAGATTTCAGGGCTGATGCAGGGCAAGCGCGGCGTGATCCTCGGCGTCGCCAACAACCGCTCGATCGCCTGGGGCATCGCCAAGGCGTGCCACGCGGCCGGCGCGGAGATCGCGCTGACCTGGCAGGGCGATGCGCTGAAGAAGCGGGTCGAGCCGCTGTCCAAGGAACTCGGCGGGATCCTGCTCGGTCATTGCGACGTCACCGATGCCGCGACCATCGACGCGGCATTTGATTCGCTCCGGGAGAAATGGGGCAAGATCGACTTCGTGGTGCATGCGATCGCGTTCTCCGACAAGGACCAGCTCGACGGCCGCTATCTCGAAACCACGGCCGAGAATTTCTCGAAAACCATGCTGATCTCTTGCTACTCGCTGACCGCGATCGCGCAGCGCGCCGAAAAGCTTCTGACCGACGGCGGCTCGATCCTGACGCTGACCTATTACGGCGCCGAAAAGTGGATGCCGCATTACAACGTGATGGGCGTTGCCAAGGCGGCACTGGAGGCGAGCGTGCGCTATCTCGCCGCCGATCTCGGCGAGAAGAACATCCGCGTCAACGCCATCTCGGCCGGGCCGATCAGGACGCTGGCGTTTGCCGGCATTGCCGACTCCCGCTATCTCTTGAAATGGAACGAAATCAACGCGCCGATGCGCCGTAACGTGACCATCGAGGAGGTCGGCGACAGCGCGCTGTATCTGCTTTCGCATCTGTCGCGCGGCGTCACCGGTGAGGTGCATCACGTCGATTCCGGCTATCACGTCGTCGGCATGAAACGCCCCGAGGCGCCCGACATCTCGCTCTCGTTGAGCAAGGAATAGCCGCAAGCCCGATGTCTGCGCCCGTGATCTACTACATCCGCCATGGCGAGACGTCGTGGAACGCCGAAGGCAGGCTGCAGGGCGTGCAGGACATTCCGCTGAACGATCTCGGCCGCGAGCAGGCGGCGCATGCCGGCAACATCCTCGCCGATCTGTTTGCGCGCGACGGCCGCGACACGGCCTCGCTGGCGTTCGTTGCAAGCCCGCTGATCCGCGCCCGCTCGACAATGGAGCTGGTGCGCGGCGAACTGAGACTGCCGCCGCCGGGTTACGCGCTCGACGACCGCCTGCGCGAGATCGGCTACGGCCGATGGGAAGGCTCGACCCTGGCGCAGATGCAGGTGGCGGACCCCGAGCTGTTCGCCCAGCGCCAGACTGAGAAGTGGACGGTGTCGCCGCCGGGCGGCGAGAGCTATGTGGCGGTGCAGGCGCGGGTGACCGATTGGTACGCCTCGGTTGGGGCCGACACGGTCGCCGTGGCGCATGGCGGCACCGCGCGGGCGCTGATGGTGGCGCTCGGCCTCGAGACCCCCGTAAGCGCGGCCGATCTGACCATCGAACAGGGCGCGGTCTATGTGTTTCGCGACGGCGGGCTGGAGAAATATAGTTAAGGGCGGGGCGGGCGCGATCGATCAGCCGTCATGCCCGGCCTTGTGCCGGGCATCGACGCGCGTTACGACAAGTCAGGATTGACTTACTTTCCGAGGCTACACTCAGAAAATGTCCTTCAACACCTTCGGCCACATGTTCCGGGTCACGACCTTTGGCGAAAGCCACGGGATTGCGATCGGATGCGTGGTCGATGGCTGCCCGCCGCTGATCCCGCTGACCAACGAGGACATCCAGCACGACCTCGATCGCCGCCGCCCCGGCCAATCGCGTTTCACCACCCAGCGCCAGGAGCCGGATGCGGTGAAAATTCTGTCCGGCGTGATGGCGCATCCCGAGACCGGCGTGCAGGTGACGACCGGCACGCCGATCGCGCTCTTGATCGAGAACACCGACCAGCGCTCAAAGGACTATTCCGAAATCAAGGACAAGTTCCGGCCGGGGCACGCCGACTTCACCTATGAGGCCAAATACGGCCTGCGAGACTATCGCGGCGGCGGTCGTTCGTCGGCGCGCGAGACCGCGACGCGCGTTGCCGCCGGCGCCATCGCGCGCAAGATATTGCCCGACGTAAAAGTGCGCGGCGCGCTGGTGCAGATGGGGCCGCACAAGATCGACCGCGACAAATGGGACTGGGATGAGATCGCGCGCAATCCGTTCTTCTGCCCGGACCAGGACAAGGCCGCCTTCTTCGAGACCTATCTCGACGGCATCCGAAAGAGCGGCTCGTCGATCGGCGCCGTGATCGAAGTCGTCGCCGAAGGCGTGCCGCCGGGGCTGGGTGCGCCGATCTACGCCAAGCTCGACGGCGAACTCGCGGCGGCGATGATGAGCATCAATGCGGTCAAGGGTGTCGAGATCGGGGCTGGCTTCGGCGCAGCCGAATTGTCGGGCGAGGAAAACGCCGACGAGATGCGGACCGGCAACAACGGTACGCGGTTTTTGTCCAACCATGCCGGCGGGGTTCTGGGCGGCATTTCGACCGGCCAGCCTGTGGTGGTGCTCTTTGCGGTGAAGCCGACCTCGTCGATCCTGTCGCCGCGCCAGACCGTCGATCGCAAGGGCGCCGACACCGACATCATGACCAAGGGCCGCCACGATCCCTGCGTCGGCATCCGCGCGGTGCCGGTCGGAGAGGCCATGATGGCCTGCGTGCTGGCGGATCATTTGCTGCGCCATCGCGGGCAGATCGGCCGCTAGTATTTTCCGCTTCCCGGCGACGGTGTCTGCTTGACGGTTCGGGAGGTTGAGCACCAAATGCCATCCAGATGAACGCATCGGATATCCAGAAAATCGTCGCTTGGCTGATCGACGGCGCCCGGTCGTCGGCGAGTCCTGCCGATATGATGGCGGAGACCTGCAATCGTCTGGTCGAAGCAGGATTGCCGCTGTGGCGCGTAGGGGTCTTCATTCGAACGCTGCACCCCGACATTTTCGGTTGCAATCTCGTCTGGAAGCCGGGCGCCGAGGTCGAAGTCGGCACGGTCGATTTTCATATTCTGGATTCGCCCGAGTCCCAGCAAAGTCCGCTGGCCATTGTGTTCCAGCAGGGGCTCGAGGTCAGAGGCCGTATCGAGGATCCGGACAGCAAGCGGTTTCCATTCCTCGACGACATGCGCGCCGAGGGCGTCACCGATTATGTCGCGCTGCCGCTGCACTTCATCGACGGCTCGATCCACGCTTCAAGCTGGACCACGAAGCGTCCCGGCGGCTTCAGCGAAGTCGATATCGACACCTTGCGAGCCGTGGTAACGCCGCTCGCACGCATCATCGAGATCATCAGCCTGCGTCGCACCGCCTCGATGCTGCTCGACACCTATGTCGGCAACCGCGCCGGCGAACGGATCATGGGCGGCCAGATTCGCCGCGGTCACGCCGAGACCATGAATGCCGCGATCTGGCTGTCCGATCTGCGCGGTTTTACCGCGCTGTCGGACCGTCTGCCGGCGGAGACCGTTGTCGATATTCTCAATCTATATTTCGATTGTCAGGTGTCTTCGATCCGGGCCCATGGCGGGGAGGTTCTCAAATTCATGGGCGACGGGCTGCTCGCGGTTTTTCCGATCGACGAATATGTCGGCGACGCCCAGCAGGTCTGTTCGCGTGTGCTGGAAGCCGCGCGCGAATCCCGCGCCGGCGTCGAGGCGCTGCATTATCCTAACGGGAGACGATCGAACGCTTCCGCTTCGGCGTCGTCCTGCATGTCGGAAACGTGCTTTACGGCAACATCGGCGGCGGCAACCGGCTGGACTTCACCTGCATCGGTCCGGCCGTGAACCTTGCCGCGCGGCTGGAAAAGATCGCGGGACGTCTGCATCGCACGGTGGTGGCGTCCGAGGGCTTCGCCGGGATATGCCGGGGCGGCTGGAGCGATCTCGGCGAGTTTCCGATCGCCGGCTTTTCGAAGGCCGAGCGCGTCTATGGATTGATGGACGAGACGCCGGCGAGTTGAGACGGGCAATCGCCGTCACTTCTTCGCACATTCCTTCGAACCGGGTGTCGCCGCCGCACATTTCGGCTTCTGCGGAACACTATAGACGACGACGGGCTGTGGCCGCGGATGATGCGCATGCAAAACGGGTTGGCCGGTTATTGGTGCTGACCTGACCACCGGATTGAGGCGAACGACGGGATTGACGCGAACGACCGGAGCGACGTGCATGACCGGAGCGATGTGAACGACCGGGGCGACATGGACGTAGGTGCCGGCCATCGCCGGCGTTGCGATCAGTAGCAGTGTGGTAGCGGCGAGTTTTCTCATAATCTGTTGTTACTCCTATTTGAAAAGCAGCAGATGGCGGCCGGCGTCGGTCGCGCGTGTTGCGTTGGTCTCGACAATGTCTGTAGTGAAGACCGCCTATGGTCAGCGGCGGTGTGCGGGGATCGTGGCCTTGTGGGTCTGTATCTCGGTGATGCGAAAATCTATCGTGAGTGGTAAGGGCAAATTTCAGGGACGTAAAGTGGTCGTTGACCATAACGGGATTTGGGCTGCTCGCTGCGATCTTTCGGCGGCGCACCCAATGACAGGCTTCGCGTCATCCGGGCTACCCCGAGCCGCTATTCCTCCGGTTCGGTGGTGAACAGCAGGGGATAGCCCTTGGCGCGGCCGGCATCGGTCGCGCGCGTCGCCTTGGTCTCGGCGACGTCCTTGGTGAAGACCGCGACCACGCAGACGCCGCGCCGGTGCGCGGTGATCATGACCTTGTGGGCCTGGTCCTCGGTCATGCGGAATTCCGCCTTCAGCACGTTGA
>Ga0137416_10000483_pt1 | contig 18507 bp, 18 predicted proteins | sample CZODoug3_1_1_16f_FD_108282 | JGI IMG/M metagenome (GOLD analysis project Ga0137416, IMG submission 108282) | Vadose zone soil fungal communities from Angelo Coast Range Reserve, California, USA - CZODoug3_1_1_16fungal (Illumina Assembly) | ecosystem: Environmental > Terrestrial > Soil > Vadose...
CCTGCGCGGCGGCGGCGGAAGGAAAGAAGACGACGTTTTCGCGCCGCGGCAAACGAGCCGGACAGCCTGGACGGCAATAGATGTTCGTCGTCCGCACGCCGAGGAAGAAGCGGCCGGCGAAGCGTCCATCGCGGCCCTCGATCGCGCGGTAGCAGGCTTCGGCATCCATGGCGGGCATGGATAACAAGGGCGGCCCCGGCTGTCTGGACGCGGACGGACCTCGATGTTTCACACGGCCAAGTCCAAAAGCCTTCACCGCAGAGGGCGCAGGTACGTCCGTTTTGTCCACCTCCGGCGTGAATTCTACCTCCCGTGAGAACCGGGTTTCTCACGCGCCTGAGTCCGCCGCCGCACGCTCGCTGGCACGCCCCCTGCTCCGGAGCGACCGCGAGGGGGGACAGGCATGCGCTCGAACTGGCAGTGGGTTGGCCTGGCGGTGGTATTTGCAGCAATCGCCATCGGGGTTGCTTGCGGCGGCGGAGGAAGCGGAGACCAGCCGCCGCAGGTCGTCGGAGCACCAGACGCCGGCCCAGGTCCAGGAACGGGCAACGGCGGCGACGCGGGCCCTGCCGATGCGGGGCCCGACGGTGGACCTCCTGATGCTGGACCTCCAGATGGAGGAGCGCCCCTCAAGAACGTCATCTTCCCGACCACCGCCAACTGGGACTTCTACGGCCCGCAGAACGGCGGCCCGCAGGACGTCCTGGACGTCGCGATGGACGAGGGCGGGAACCTCTGGGTGGCAGGTGGCAAGGAAGGCCTGTTCCTCATGCGCGCCGATCCTTCCGGAGCGCTCTCCGGGACGTTCGAGAAGTTCGGCATCGCCGACGGGCTGCATCCTTATGGTTGGCTGAACGGCGAGGCCGCGCAAGGCATGGGTGTTCCTGACGGCACTCCGTCCGACCCGAATCCCAGCCTGGATGCGACGCCGGTGATCTCGTTGGCGGGCGGTCCGGCGGGGACTGTCTTCGTCGGTTACCATGGCAAGCCCGGTTGTGAGGGTGCATGGCACGGCGATCAGTGGATGCCACCGGCGCAGTGGGGCGACCCTGCGGTCTACAAGAGCGGCGACGCGGATCGCGTGACTCTCACGGCCAGCGGCATCTCGGTGGTCCATTACGACATCTTCAGCGGCCCGGGCATGGTTTCGCACGAGTTGAAGGGCCGCGAGAAGCTCTGCACGACCTACCGCCTCGTCTGGGACAAGCAGAAGAACCTGATCTGGTTCGGCGGCAACCACGGCTTCGCCAACGGACAAGCGGACGCGGTGAACGTTCCGACCTGCAACGGCATCCGCTCATGCAGCCAGGTAAACGAACACTCGCACCCGGCCATCATGGGCTGCAAAGTCAATTACGACTACGCGACCGGTTCCTGCCCATCGGGCATGGAGATCTGGGCTACGGACTACTACTACGGCGTTGACATCGACCCCGTGAGCCACGACATGTGGATGGGCGGATCCGTTCGCTCGACGAAGTTCCGCATCGCTACGCTGGGCGGTGATTTCTTTACCGCTCAAGCGGAGACGGAAGCCGGTCCGTGGGATGGTTCTGCTCCGCCGGCCGGAATTCCGCGGCGATGGGACCTGTGGCCGGATCAGGTTGGGGAGTGGGACGCTATCCGCAACAGACTCAACTTTGTGATGCCGAGCCAGCGCGTCGACGATGTCGTGTCCGCGATCGCGGCATTGGGCGACGGCACCGCCTGGGTCAGCTCATCCAAGAACGGGCTCATCCGCATCGACTCGTCGGGCAAACGCCTCGAGGACGCGACCGACCGCATGTCGAGCCGATCAATCTCATCGCTGGCCCTCGATGTCGACGGAAGCCTCTGGGCGGGAATGAAGTGGGTCCTCGGCATTTCGCGAATCAACGTCCCCGTCACGGACGCCACAGGGGCCGTGACGTACGTGACCGTGAACTACCGGGATGAGACGTTCGGCATGACGCTCGCCAATGCGCCGGTCGCCAACGTTCGCATGGGCATCCCCGGCGACGGCGCCACCCGGCGCATGCTGGTCGGATTCGGGGCGCACGGCGGGTACACGGGCGCGGTCGCCATCTACAAGGGGCCGTAGGGTGCGCTGGTACATCGTGGCGGCCGCCACGGTCGCGGCGATCGCAGTCGCGATCGCGTGCGGCCAGGGCAGCGGCGGATCGAAGAACATCATTTCCCCGGAGGATGCCGGAGTCGACGCAGGCCCCGGCGTGGACGCGGGACCACCGGACGCAGGCGACGGTGGCATCGACGGCGGAGCGGACGCGGGACCTGATGCAGGTCCGTGGCACGCCGGCCGCGTGATCATGGTCCCGAACAGCGACGGCTGGCATTTCTCCAGCGACGGCCTGCCGTCGGGCAGCGTGATGGGAGCGTCGGCCGACGAGGACGGCAACATCTGGGTCGCGGGCCGTGGCGGCGTCTTCGTCCAGCGCGGCGGCGCCGGCCGCTTCCAGCAGTTCACGCTCGCGGACGGCCTGCATCCGTATGGCTATCTGCCGGACGGCTCTCCCGCCGAATCGAGCCCGAGCCTTGCCGTGACTCCGGCCATCAGCATCTCCGGGGGGCCTGGCTCGAGCGCGTTCGTCGGTTACCAGGGCAAGGAAGGCTGCGAGGACGAATGGGACCGGTACCTCCCGATCATGGCCGCGCCAACCCGAGCATCTACAAGAGCGGAGATGTCGACAAGGTCGTGCTCAGGGGCGGCGGCATCCGCGTGGCGCACTACGACATCTTCAGCGGCCCTGGCGAAGTCGGGAACGAGCCCGCCGGCCGGGAGAAGCTCTGCACCATCTACCGGATCGTCTGGCAGCGAGGGACGAACTATGTGTGGTTCGGAGCCAACCACGGCTTCGCCCTCGGTTTCGCCGACTACGAGGGCAATCCCGGCTGCAATGGCCACCGCGGCTGCTCCGGCAACTACGAGCACTCCCATCCGGCGATCAACGACTCGCACGGCTGGTTCATCACGGGCGGGTACTACGGCATCGCGATCGACACCTGGCCGCACATTGACGGCCAGGGGAACACCTTCTTCGACGTCTGGTTCGGCGGCCGCACGCGCACTACGCGGTTCCGCATGGGACCATTTCAAGGCGGATGCGACGGACGCCCTGGCCACGAAGTCGGTCGGTGCGCTCGCCAAGGACCCTCTCGACGACAGCGTCTGGATCGGGTACCGCGATGCGGGCTTCGGAGTCACGCGGATCAAGCCCGACGGAACCGTGCTGCACTACCGTGCTCTGGGCGCGCAGACGAACAGCGCGGTCTGGGACATCCAGGTGCAGCCCGCGACCGCTACGTCCAAACGGCGAATCCTGGTCGCGTTCCGCCGCGGCTCGGTCGGCGTGTACGACGGCGACTAGATCACCGGAGCGGCAAACGCAACTCGATCTCTGCCCCGTCGCCGCGTGGATTGCCGGTGAGCGTGAGCGGTCCGGCGTTGCGGAGCAGCGATCCGTAGAGCAGGTGGAAGGCATACGCTCCCGTGGCGAGCGGGCCGCGCAGCGCATCGAGCGGGGTCAGTCCAGCGAGCACCGCGTCGAGATCCACGAGCGCGACGCTCGCGTCGAGCGAGGGCCCTCCAGCCGGCGCCGCATCGAAGACGGGGGCGACGTGGAACGCCCGCCCCAGCGACGGCCCGTCGGAGAGCACGTGCACATCGACGCCGTCGAGGCGTTCCTCCACGCGCGAGGCGCGGGGCAACTCCGCTTGCGCCGGCATGCCGAGGCGGGCGAGCGCGACTTCGATCGCGCGGCGGCCGGCTGGCGCGACGCCCGCGCGCAGGCAGGCGATGCCGGCCGCGCATCCAGCCGGCGCGCTCCCGGAGAGGACCGGCGCGCCGGCAACGACGAGCCCGCGAGCGACGATTCCGGTGCTGCCTGCGTTGATGGCGAGGACGGCTGCCCGCAGCGGCTCCAGTAGACGCAGCCAGAGCCACGCCGGGCCTCTCGCTCTTGCCGCCAGGGCGGCAGGGAGCGGCGCGGGCCGCGACATCGCCGCCAGCAGCGCAGCCGGATTGCGGCCGGACGCCGTCAAGAGCCGCAGGCCCGACACGCGTCCCGCACGGCGCTGCGGATCCTCGGCGATCCAGGACACGACCATCCTCTTCGCCGTGCCCGCATTGCGCACCGGGGCGATCAGTCCGGCGCCATCGTGCGAGAAGACGAGCATCCTCGCCCCGCGCGGCGCGAGGCCCCATTGGGAGGTCCTGGCGAGCAGATCGACGCCGACGCGGTCGTGCAGCGTCTTGCCCACCGGCTCCGGCGCCAGCGACGGCGCGTACGCCCCGGCCTTCTCCAGCAGCGCTCGCAGCCCGGACGCGTCCTCGACGGAGAGCACCACGTCCGCGGACGCTGGCACCAGCACCGCGGCGAGGAGAAGCGGCAGCAAGCTATTGCGGGAGCTGCGTGCCAGCGCGGCGCGCGGCGAGAGCGAGCGTCTCTGCCTTCTCGCGCGCCCGCCGGGCCATCGCGCGGCGCATGTAGCCGTAGCCGAGCACCAGCGCTGCGAACAGGGGAGACAGGGCCGCTCCGACCGTCCACCCCGAATGCGCAGCGAGGAAACCCCAGATGGCGCGCGCCGCCGGCGTGAAGAAGTCTCCGTACCAGAACAGCGCCCAGATGCAGGCGCAGAGCGCGAACGCGAAGACGTTCGCGAGCAGGAAGAAGATCACCCCGCGGCGCCTCGGCATGGGGAGGACGTACTGCTTGGCTTCAGCCACGGCTGCGGAGCCTAATGGCGGCCAAGCCGCTCAGTCAACGATCGCAACGCAGCCGCAGAGCTTGTCGTGGAGCGTCTGTCCGCGGTGGTCGAACAGCGCCAGGACGAAACCGAACATGCCGAGCGCGCCGGAGAGCACCGCGAGCAGCGCGCGCGCAAATGCCGCGACCGGTCCGAGCGGCCGGCCATCGAGCCTGCACAGCCGCTGCCCCGTGAATGCCATCCCCGGCGTCCGGCTCCAGAGCGCCGTGAAGACCCACGACCAGGCGAGCGCAAGGACGGCGCCCACCGAGATCCAGAGCCCGGGCGCGACCAGCACCAGGTCGGGCGCCGAGCGAACCATGCCGCAGAGCCGCGCAGCCACGAAGACGTGCGCCGCCAGGGCGACCGCGAGAAACGCCAGGTCGATGGCCCAACCCGCGACCCGCCGCGCTCCCGAGGCCCGCCCTGGTGCCCGGCGCGGCGCCGGTCCCGGGACCCCCGCGGGCGGTTCCGACACGAACGACACCGCGACCGGCGCCACGGGCACGTCGGAGATTGCGACGTCCACCGGCGCCGCGGGACCCGAATCGAACGGCCGCTGCATTGCGCGAAGGTACGTCGGTTGCCGGCCCGGTCAACAAATTGCCGGTCGGCTTGTCTGCAAGCAGCAACGGCGCTATGCAGCGCGCGCCTGCTGACAGGAGCCGCGCATGGCCAGCCGCATCGAGAAGGACACGTTCGGCCCGATCGAGGTTCCCGCCGAGAGGCTCTGGGGCGCGCAGACGCAGCGCTCGCTGCAGAACTTCCGGATCGGCAGCGAAAAGATGCCTCCGGCGCTGATCAAAGCGCTCGCGCAGGTGAAGCGCGCCGCGGCGCAGGTCAACATGGATCTGCGCGTTCTCGACTCGAAGAAGGGCAGGGCGATCATCGAGGCCGCCGACGAGGTGATCGCGGGCAAGCACGACGGCGAGTTTCCGCTGTCGGTGTGGCAGACCGGCTCGGGCACGCAGACCAACATGAACATGAACGAGGTGCTGGCGAATCGCGCCAGCGAGATCCTCGGCGGGCGGCGCGGCGAGGACCGGCTCGCCCACCCGAACGACGACGTGAACAAGAGCCAATCGTCGAACGACGTCTTTCCCACGGCCATGCACGTGTCGGCGGTGCCCGCGATCGTCGATCACCTCATCCCCTCGATCCGCCTCCTGCGCGACACGCTCGCGCGCAAGTCGGAGGAGTTCCGCGACATCGTCAAGATCGGCCGCACCCACCTGCAGGATGCGACCCCGCTCACCCTGGGGCAGGAGGTCGGCGGCTGGGTCGCTCAGCTCGACCACGGGATCCGCCACGTGGAGAGCTCGCTGCAGCACCTGCGCGAGCTGGCGATCGGCGGCACTGCCGTGGGCACGGGGCTGAACGCGCATCCCGAGTTCGGCGACCGCGTCGCCGCGGAGATCTCCAGGCTGACCGGGCATCCCTTCACCTCGGCCCCGAACAAGTTCGAGGCGCTGGCGGCACACGACGCGCTCGTCTTCGCCCACGGCGCGCTGAAGACGCTCGCCGCATCGCTGACGAAGATCGCGAACGACGTGCGCTGGCTCGCGTCCGGTCCCCGGTGTGGGCTCGGCGAACTGAAGATCCCGGAGAACGAGCCCGGCAGCTCCATCATGCCCGGCAAGGTGAACCCGACGCAGAGCGAGGCGATGACGATGCTCTGCGCCCAGGTGCTGGGGAACGACGTCGCCGTCAATCTGGGTGGCGCCATGGGAAACTTCGAGCTGAACGTCTTCAAGCCGCTCATCATCCACGACTTCCTGCAGTCGGTGCGGCTGCTCGCCGACGGATGCAGGAGCTTCAACGACAACTGCGCGCTCGGCATCGAGCCCGACCGCGAGCGCATCGCCAAGCTGATGCGCGAGTCGCTGATGCTGGTCACCGCGCTCAACCCGCACATTGGCTACGACAAAGCGGCGAAGATCGCGAAGACGGCGCACAAGGAAGGCATCACGCTGAAGGAAGCGGCCCTGAAGCTCGGCTTCGTCACCTCGGAGCAGTTCGATCAGTGGGTGCGCCCGGAGGAGATGGTCGGACCGAAGGCGCAGAAGTGATGTCCCGCTGTCGTCAGGGGTTCAGCAGCGTCCTCGTCCAGCCCCCCTGCGCGGAGGCACGGGTATACAGCTCGCGTTCGTGCAGCCGCCCGGGGCGGTTCCACCAGAACTCGACGGAAAGGGGCACCACGCGATAGCCGGACCAGTGCGGCGGCCGCGGGACCGTCTTTGCCTGGTAGCGGCGCTCGAGCTCCGCGAACCTCGCCTCCAGCTCTTCCCGTGAGCGCAGGGGGGCGCTTTGATCGGATGCCCAGGCGCCCAACTGCGAGAGCCGCGGCCTGGTCGCGAAGTATGCGTCCGCTTCCGCCTCGCTCACCAGCGTCGCCTTCCCTTCGAAGCGGACCTGCGACTCGAGATGCGGCCACCAGAACGTGAGCGATACGTCCGGCCGCGCGGCGATGTCCCGCCCCTTGCGCGAGCGGGTGTTCGTGTAGAAGACCAGGCCCTGCGCGTCGACCCCCTTCAGCAGCACGACCCTGCCAGACGGGCGGCCGTCCGCGCCCACGGTCGAGAGCGTCATCCCGGTCGGGTCGGCGATCGAGGGGGTCTGCTTCGCCCGCTCCAGGAGCTCGACGAATCGCGCGATCGGATCCATATCGGCTCGCTCTTGTAACAGGCTCGAGCCGGTAACGTAGCAGCGTTCGCTGAAATTCTCCGCTTTTCCCTGCCCTGCTGATGTTAATCAGGCGCCGTGGAGTCGCTTCTCGCCCGCCTCGAGCGCCGCTTCGGCCGGCACGCGCCGGAGGGCATCATCCTCTGGATCGTTGGGATCTCGGGTGCGCTGCACCTTCTCGTCTTCGCCCGCCCTGACGTGGCGCACCTGCTCTGGCTCTACCCCGATGCCGTGTTGCGCGGCGAGGTCTGGCGCGTCGTCACGTTCCTGTTCGCGCCGACCGGACCGGTCACCGGTTACGGCCTGCTCTGGACCGCGATCGGGCTCTGGTTCCTGCACACGATGGGCAGCGCCCTGGAGGCGCAGTGGGGCAGCTTTCGCTTCGATCTCTTCTTCTTTCTCGGCGCTCTCGGGACACTCGCCGTCGGATTCGCCCTCGGCCCGGTGAGCGGGCGATACGTCGCCGAAGCCCTGCTGCTCGCTTTCGCGGCGGAGTTCCCGGATTTCGAAGTGCTGCTGCTGATCCTGCCGGTGAAGGTGAAGTATCTGGGTCTGTTCAGCGGGGGTCTGATGGTCTACGCCCTGATCAGCGGAGATTTCGCCACCCGAGCCGCTGTCGCGGTGGCGCTCGGCGACTTTCTCATCTTCTGCGGCGGCACGCTGCGCTCACGGATGCGCGGCGCGAGGGTGATGCGGCCAAAGGTCGCGCCGGCGTTTGCGCCGCCGCCGCGCAAGGCGCGCGTGTGCGCGAAGTGCGGCAAGAGCGATGCGGACGACCCAAACCTCGAGTTTCGCGTCTGCGACTGCCAGGAGCGGTGCCACGGCAAGCTGACCGAATACTGCCTGGAGCACGCGCGCTCACACTGACCGGTCGCCTTCGGACCGTTTCACGGCCTACAACCCAAAAACGTAGGCGCAAAACCCGCACCTCCGGTGCGGGAGCGTCTAGCAGAAGGGCCAACGGGGTCGCCACCCCAAGCGGGTGAACTGGATCTGCGTCTGCAGGGGGGTCCCGATCAGGACGATGCGCAGCGTTCCTGCGACGTAGTGGATGGAGGCGAGCGGCACGAGGACGCCCGAAGACAGCTCGGTCTCGTCCAGCCGCGCCGTCGGACTGGTCACGAAGAACAGGGGATCGGAAGCGTCGCGCCAGGGCTGCGGCCCGAAGACGCCCGAGCAGACGCGCTCTTCAGGAGTGATCGAGAGGGAGAGCTGTGCGCGAGCGGACACGCTGGTCACTTCAGCCCGCGCGACAGACGAGGCGAACAGCATCGAAACGACCAAAAACGCCGCGAGACGCCGCATGGCGGCCTCCTGACATCAAACCCATACCTGTGATGCCGCGGTGTCAACGCGGGTTCAGTCCGAGTGTGCGCGGGCAGGCGCTCTCATCCGAGCTCGCCGTTCACGTGCAGGACCACGGCGAGCGCTGCGAGTCCCGCCGTTTCCGTGCGCAACACGAGCGGACCCATCGCGACGGTCAGGAAGCCGTTCTCCTGCGCGCGCCGCCGTTCTTCCGCCGAGAAGCCGCCCTCGGGACCGACCGCGATCAGGACCCTGGACAGGCCGCGCGCAGCGTCGCCGAGCCGCACCGCGCCTTCGCCCGGATCGAGCAGGAGCGCGCGTCGGTCGGGTTCCGCTCGGAGCAGCGACAAGACGCCGTCCCAGCCGAGAGGCTCGTCGACGCGAGGGACATCTGCCCGACCGCACTGCCGCGCCGCTTCCTGCGCGATCCGGCGCCACCGCTCCGCTCGCGCTTCGCCGCGGACCCGCTCGAGCCGGACGATCGCGCGTTCGGACGCGAGCGGCACGACACGCGTCGCTCCGAGCTCGGTGGCCTTCCGGACCACGAAATCCATCTTCTCGCCTTTCGCCAGCGCCTGGACGACGACGGCATCGACGCGGCGGCGCTCGGAGGGCAGCGCCTCCCGGATCTCCAGCTCGTCCCCGGCGAGCACGGCGCGGAACCGCCCGCCGCGCCCGTCGAACACCTCGAGCTCCGCTCCGCTCTGCAAGCGAAGGACGGCGACGAGATGGCGCGACTGCTCCGCAGCCAGCTTCACGCGCGCTGAAGCAGCCAGCTGGTCCGGCGGCACGAACAGGCGGTGCATCGTCACGGCCGGGAAAGCTCGACGCGCACCCAGCCTTCGCGTTCCTTGCGGGCGGAGGGGCGCAGGCCCTGCGCGACGTAGGCGCGCTCGGCCGCATCGCCCTGGGCGGCGAGGAGGCCGCAGAGGACGAGCCGCCCGCCATCAGCGACCTTGCTGGCGATCGCGGGCGCCAGGTCCTCGAGGGTATTGAGCAGGATGTTCGCGATTACGATCTCGAACCGGCCAGGCACTGCCGCTGGGTCGTCGGCGAGCTTCCATTCGATGCCGTCGATTCCGTTCAGCGCAGCGCCCTGCCGGGCAGCCTCCAGCGCCACTGCATCGTTTTCCGTTCCCACCACCCGTCCGGCGCCCAGCATCTTCGCGAGCAGCGCGATGACGCCGCTGCCGGTGCCGACGTCGAGCACGTCGGCTCCGGGGAACCGGGAGAGGAGCTCGTCGCAGCGCTCGAGACAGAGAGCAGTCGTCGGATGGCTTCCGGTGCCGAATGCCATGCCGGGATCGATGGCCACCGCCACGCCCGAGAGCGGCGGTCTCTCCCATGGGGGACGGACCCAGGAGCGGGGGCCGACCTGCATCGATCGGTGGTGCGTGCGCCAGGCGACGCTCCAGTCCTGCTCGGGAACCTCGACCGGGGGCTCCGCGCCGAAGAACCGCGCCGATTCCGAGGCCGCCTTCGCGTCCGCGAAGTGCGCGATGGCGCGCCCGCAACCCTCCGGCAAGGGCGGCGTCCCAGGCATCAGCGGCATCCCCGGCTCCTGCAACTCGACTCCCAGTGCGCCGTGGTCGAACAGCTCGGCGGCCTGGATCTCGAGGTGCTCGGGCGGCGCGACCAGCACCAGCGCCCAGCTCACCGGCGAAGCTCCGCGGGAACCGCTCCCTCCGGGGCGACCAGCGCGATCACCTCGTGCGAGGGCATGAGCACCCGCTGCGCCGTGGCCAGGACGTCCGCCGCGCTCACCGCGGACACGTTCGCCGCATATCTCGTGGAGGCCTCCGCCCCAAGCCCGTAGCACTCGTCGAACGCGTAGACAGCCGCGCGCGCAGAATTGCGCTGCAGCGAGATGGCGTGGGTGCCGATCAGGTGCGTGCGCGCCCGCTCCAGCTCCGCGGCCGCAATCGGTTCCTCGCGCAGGCGGCGCAGCTCGTTTCGGATCCCCTCGAGGGCCTCGGCCACCTTGCCCGGGCCGCAGCCGATGTAGACGGCGAAATACCCGGGATCGAGACCTTCCATGGAAAAACTGGTCACGCTGTAGGCGAGGCTCCGCTTGTCGCGAAGCTCGACGAAGAGCCGCCCGCCCTGGCCGGAGAGGATTGCCGAAAGCACTTCCAGCGGCCAGCGGGATTCGTCCGAAAGGCGCGCGCCGGGGAACCCGACGACGAGATGCGCCTGCGCCTTGTCCAGCGTCTTCACGGCGAAGCGCGGCGCCTGCGGCGGCTCTTCCCCGGCCGGCGCGATCGCGCTGCGCGCCGCGGGCGCGGCGGTCAGCGTTCGCCGGACCCGCTCGCGCACCTCCTCCGGGTCCACGTCCCCGACGATCGAGAGCGTGACCGCTGCCGCGGGGTACTGCCTTGCGCGGTACTGCGCGAGCAGTCCCGGCTCGAGGCGGGCCACGCTGCTCTCGGTGCCGAGCGTGTCGAAGCGGTACGGATGGTTGCGGTAGAGCGTTTCGCCGAAGAGCAGGAAGGCGAGTCCGGCCGGATTGTCCTCGCGCGATCGGAGCTCGTCGATCTGCAGCGTGCGCTAGCGTTGGACCTCCTCGGGATGGAAGGCAGGGGCAGAGATGGCGTCGGCAAAGACGTCGAATCCCTCTGCCAGATGCCGCGAGAGGAACTCTGCGCGCAGCCCGAAGCTGTTGCGGCCGGCGTTCCCGCCGATGGAGCCGCCCATCGCCTCCATCTCCCGCACCAGGCGCTCCGCTGTCCGTGTCTGCGTTCCCTTGGAGACGAGGCGCGCGAGCAGCATGTTGATGCCCGCATTCGAAGCGTCCTCGGCGCGCAGTCCGCCTCTCCAAGCGGCGCGCAGCGCGACCAGCGGGACAGCGCGCTCCTCCTTGATCAAGAGCACGCCGCCTCCGGGCAGCTCCTCGCGCAGCAGGGGCCCGGTCTTCGGGTGCTCCGCAAACCTCACCGGCGCGCGCTTTTCCGGCACGGCCGACGACGAGGGCGCTCGCGGCCGGCGCTGTCGCGCCGCTTCCTCCAGCAGCTCGAGCAGCTCGCCTTCAGAAGGCGCGTTCTGCTCGGGAAGGAGGGCCGCGAGCACCGCGGCCGACGGATCGATCCAGCGTTCCGCCGCGTCGCGCAGCCGCACCGGCGTGAGCCGTGCGACCTGCTCCAGGTAGCGCTGCTCGAACTCCACGCCGGAAGCGCTCGACTGGTAGAACCCCAGTTTGCGCGCCTGGCCCTGCACCGTTTCGCGCTGGTACACCGCGTCGCCTTCCAGCAGACGGCAGGCGATGGAGAGCTCCTCGGCCGTCACCTCCTCGCTGCGCAGGCGGTAGGTCTGGGCCAGCGCCTCGCGCACCGCCCCGCGGGCGTTCGCGGGCTGCAGGGTCAGTCCGACGATGGTGAGGCCGGGATCGACCGGGGTGTAGCAGCTCGCCTGGACCTCGGTGCAGAGAAGCCGATCGCGCTTCATCGCCCGATGCAGCCGCGAAGCCTCGCCGTGCCCGAGCACGATGGCGAGTGCGTCCAGGGCAGCCACGTCCTCGTGCACCAGCGGCGGCGAAGGCCAGGCGATGGAAAGGTACCCTTCCTTGAGCGGCTCCTTCCGCAGCCGCGCCAGCGGCACTTCCCGGTGCGGCTCCGCAGGGCGCGCCGGCGCGGGCTCGAACGGCCCGGGCGGCCAGGCGAAGAGCTTCTGCGCCAGCCGGACCGCCTCCGCTTCGCGCACGTCGCCGACGACGATCACGACGGTGTTCTCGGGCTTGTACCACCGCCGGTAGAACCGGAGGATGCCCTCGCGCCTGAAGCCGCGCACGCTCTCTTCCGTCCCGATCACCGGCTTGCCATAGGGATGGCGGGAAAACGCCGAGGCGAACAGCTCGCGCGAGAGCTTTCGCGTCGGGGAGTCCATGCTGCGCTTGATCTCCTCGCACACGACCTCGATCTCGCGCTGCAGCTCGCCCGGATCGAAGGCGGCGCTCGTCACCGCGTCGGCGAGCACGTCCATGCCTTCGGCGAAGAACTGCGACGCCAGCACGACGTGGTAGACGGTCTGGTCGAAGCTCGTCCAGGCGTTGATCTCGCCGCCGCACGCCTCGATGGTCCGGGCGATCTCACCGGGCCCCCGTCGCGCGGTGCCCTTGAAGAGCATGTGCTCGTGCAGATGCGCCAGGCCCGCCTCGTCGGCGCGCTCGTCCGCGCTTCCGACGCGCACCCAGACCTGGATGGCGACCACCGGCGCCGCGTGGTTCTCCTCGACCAGCAGCGTCAGCCCATTGGGCAGCATGTGTCTCACGCAACAGAGGGTAGCAGCGGCGTGGCCGCGGCGCCGTGACTTTCGCCTGGAGGTCGCCTACAGATCGGCGGGGCGAAGCGTGCTGCGCCCGTTCTCCTTGGCTCGCGACACAGCCTTCTCCACCGCGGCCCGGACGTGTTCCGACAGTGCCGAGATGAACTCGTCCGAGGTGCGCATCTCCTTCTCCCGGATCAGATCGCGAACCTTGCTCTGCACGATCAGAAGCCCAACGTCCTTTTTCGCCTCGATGTTCTCGCCCATGGCGCGCTGCTCTAACAGACGCCCCGCCCGCTTTCAACGCGCAGCGCCGAGGAACGCGCGCGCCGCCTCGAAGTCCGGGGGCAGGGGCGCCTCGACGTTCATCTCGAAGCCAGCGGGATGACGCAGCCCGAGCGAGAGCGCGTGGAGCATCGGACGGCTGAAGTCGTGCCGCGCGCCAGAGGGGCGTGTGAGAATGACCTCGCCGCCGTTCGCCTTGTCGCCGAGCAGCGGACATCCCAGATCGCGCAGGTGCAGGCGGATCTGGTGCGTCCGCCCGGTCTCCGGGAGCGCCGCGATCAGGGCGGCGCTGGCGTAGCGCTCGACCACGCGCCACCTCGTCAGCGCCGGCCGCGACCCGACGGAACTGTCGTTGACGCCTTCATCGCCGGAGGGCGGAGGCGAGACCAGCGCGCGATACTCCTTGCGCACCCGGTGGGCGCGGAATTCCAGCAGGAGCGCCGCCTGCGCGCGCCGGGTACGCGCGAGGACGGTGACTCCGGTCGTGCCGCGGTCGAGGCGGTGAACGAGCAGCGCCTGCGACTGCCCTTCGCCGAGCTCCCGCAAGAGCGCGCTGCAGAGATCGGGCAGCGCGGGACCGCCGGCGAGATCCTGTTGCGCCGCCACTCCCGCGGGCTTGTCGACGGCGAGCACCTGCTCGTCCAGATGGAGGACGCGGTCGCGACCCAGCGGGGAGACATCCTGCGCCTGCAGCGCCAGCTCGACCCGATCCCCGACGTGGAGCGGGATCGTCGGGTCCGGGACGCGTCTACCGCGGACGAACGCGCCACCTCTCGCGATCGCCGCACGCGCCAGCTCCTCGCCGACTCCGCCGCGGCGAACCAGGAAGCCGAGAAGCGGCTCGTCGCGATCGGCGACCAGCCGCAGGCGGGCCGGGGGGCGCTTCACACCCTCAACTCTTCAGATCAACCGCCAAGCACGCCAAGCACGCCAAGTTTTTTCAGCCTTTTTCGACGACCCGGACGGGAAACTTGCTGAGCGCCGAGCAGACCATTCCGCCGGGGCCGGCGATCAGATCGAAGAATACCCCTCGCGGGGCGAGGGCGACGGCGCCGGGCCCGAGCGGAATGCGCAATTCGTTGCCGGCGGCGATGGTCTCCAGGATCAGCTCACCGGCGCCCTGCACGCAGACGAATGCGCGGTCCGCGTCCGGGTGCTTCTTCCAGCCCAGCGTCTGGCCGCCCTTGAGATAGACGCCGTCCACCAGGAGCTGGTCCGTCTTCACGGCGTGCAGGACGTTGGGCTTGTCCTCCGAGTACCGCGCATCGGTGATCAGATTCACGCTCTGCACGTTTCTCTCCCGAGAACGTCGTCGGGCCTAGAACTTCGCCGGGGTGGGCGTGGCCGACTTGTTGAACAGGAACTTGGTGATTCCCCAGCCGACGATCACGAAGACGACGGCCACCACCCACGCGGCATCGGCGCCGTACACGGTCGGGAAATGATTCGACACCATGAAGAAGATCAGGGGGAAGGACATGTACGTGTTGTGCTTGCTGCGCAGGGAAGCGATCGCCGGGATCGAGGGATCAGCCGCTGGTCCGGTCCCTTTCACGCCCGCGATGATCTTCCGCTGGTTCGGCCAGATCCGCATCCAGACGTTCGCCGCCATGATGGTGCCGAACAGGCCTCCGGCATAGATGAAGACTGCGCGGCCGCCCATGAACAGGTGGAAGATGAAGACCACCAGCGCGAAGAGGACCAGCGAGACGATCATGCCGGTGGTCTCGTTCTTCATGTTCTTCCAGAGGACGTCGTAGACGACGAACCCGATGATCACGATCAAGAGGCCGATCCCTCCGGACCCGTAGCTGGACATGCGGTCGTTGCCCATCGCGTTCCCCGCCCAGTAGACCACCCAGAGCAAGAGGATGCCGCTCACCCAGGTGTACGCGGCGCCCCAGCGGAACCAGTAGAGGGCGCGCGGCATGAGCTCGGGGACCACTTTCTTGCGCGAGTCCGCGTCGTAGGTCTTCGCGAGCTGGGCATTGACGAAGTTGAAGAACCAGAGATGGCCAATCCACATCACGCCCGCGAGGACGTGGATCCAGCGGAAGACGAGGTTCAGCCACTCGTTCAGATTGGAGTCCATCGACCCTCCCCCGGGAGAACGCCGGTTTCGGCGCGCACACTACCGTCCCGGGATCGCTCCGTCGAGAGAGATCCGACGAAGGAAGCGAGCGCCCGCCGCACGCGCGCCGCGCCGTGCGCATCTTCCGGCGCATGAAACGGTACGAACCGAAGCACTTTCCGAGGCTGAAGGGACTGTCTGGAATCTCCGACGGGCTGCTGCAGGACCACTTCAAGCTGTACGAGGGCTACGTCAAGAACGTGAACGAGCTCACCGTCCAGCTCGAGGCCCTGGCGAAGGAAGGCAAGGCCAAAGGCACGAATCCGGCCTTCGCGGAAATCACCCGGCAGCTCGGATTCGAATACGGCGGCATGGTGCTGCACGAGCTGTACTTCGGGAACCTGGCGCCGGAGCCGGACCCGCTGAGCAAGGCGGGCTCCCTGGCGCAGGCGCTTGCCCAGGGCTTTGGCAGCGTGGAGGCCTGGCTCGACGACTTCAAGGCGATCGCAGCGATGCGCGGGGTGGGTTGGGCCATCGCCTACCAGAACCCGGAGAACCGGCTGGTGTCGAACCACTGGATCACGCTCCACAACGACGGCCATCCTCCTGGGTTCAAGCCCATCGTGGTGATGGACGCCTGCGAGCATGCCTTCGTGTCCGACTACAAGCCGACCGAGCGCGCGAAGTACATCGACGCGTATTTCAAGAACCTCGACTGGCGGGCTTGCGAGGCGCGGCTGATCAAGTAAACAGCAGCTCGTGCTGCGCGAGCTGCCCGACCTGCGAGAAGACGCGGCCGGGCTCGCCTCGGCGTTGGCCCGTGAGCGATATCGTCGCGCCGCGGGCCTGCCGGCGCGGGAGACGCTGCGGGACATCCTGCGCGCCCACAACCTGGCGGTGAGCGCGGAAGGCCTTGCGCAAGCCCGCGAGGCCCTGGGCAATGCGGAAGGGGAGGACCCGCGCCGCGCCGGGCGGATCGCGCGCCTCGCTTCGCTTCGCGATTTTCTCGCTCGAGCCCGGGCGCTCGAGCTCGAGCCCGGAGCGGCGCAGGAGCTGTTCGAATTCGACAGGCGCCCGCTCGTGAAGCCACCCGGCGATGCGGGGCTTCACGGCGCGGTTCCCGCCGTCACCGTGGAGCGCGAGCTGCCCATCTTGCGCTCGCGCGAAAAGCGCGGCGAAATGGAAGAGGCGTTCGCCAACGCGGTCCGCGCCGCGGACGGATTGCGCAGCGCGATGTGGGACGCTGCTCGAGCGGCGCAATCCGAGGCTGGCCTGCGTGCTCCGGAAGGCGTCGCGCAATGGCCGGAAGAGATCCTGGATGGCACGGAGGAAATCTTCGACGATCTCGGGGCCTGGCTCCTGGAACGGCACACCGGCGTGAAGGCCGGCGCCGCCGCGCGCCACGACGTCCTCCACCTGCTGCAGGCGCCGAGATCTGCCAGCGCATTTCCCACCGGCGAGATGCAGCGCACCGTGCGCCGCTGGGCGGAGATGCTTCGGCTGGATCTGTCCGAAGTGAAGATCGACGATGAGGATCGGCCTCTGAAACGGCCAGGCGCTCGCGCCGAACCGGTCGATCCGCCTTGGGAGGTGGCGCTCACGTTCCTTCCCGCCGAGGGTCCGCGCGCGCTCGGCGCGCTGCTCGGAGCGATCGGGACCGCGCTCCTTCGTCTCGGGCCCCCCCCGGACGCGCCGCCGGAGGACCTCTGGCTCGGCGATCCGGCCGTGCGGCATGCGTGCTGGGAGGTCCTCGAGGGCCTCGTTCGCGACCGCGAATGGCTTCGCCGCTGCGCGAAGACGGAGCTCTCGCGCGATGACGAGCGGGCGATCGCGATCGCAGCGGTGATCGATTGCCGGGTCGCGGCCGCCCGCACGCTCGCGTCGTTGCAGGCGCGCGAGTCGGGCCTCGGCTCGCGCGCTGCCGCCGCTCACCGCGATCTCTACGCGCGCGCGACGGGAGCCGAGCTTCCCGCCGGTCTGGCGCTGCGCGATCTCGATCCCTGGTTCGGGCCGCTGGCCCATCTGCAAGGGCGCGCGCTGGCCGCGCGCATCCGCGAGTTCCTCCGCGATCGGCATGACGAGGACTGGTGGCGCAATCCCCGCAGCACGACCTCGCTGCATGCCCTGTGGGGACGCGGAGGCCGCCCTACCTGTGCGGAATTGTGGACGGAGCTCGGCGGGGAACCCGCTGTAAATCCGTTGCTCTTTGAACTCACCCAGGCGTGCGGGTGACGCCTCTCGCCCTTACCCTTTGAAGTAGGCGAGAATCGCCGTGCAATGTTGCAGGCGCGCCGGATCCGGTCTCGGCTGACCGGCGGGCGCCCTGCAGCGTTGGGAGGATCGTTGATCCGCTGGCAGCCCATCTTACCGGTGCTCGACGAGAGCTGGCCGGTGCGCTACCGGTTCGAGTCGCTTGGTGCTCTGCAGCGCCACCTGCGGCTCGGCGCAGGTTTCTTCCTGCCCGACGAGGCGTTGCCGGGCGGACCTGGGGCGCGCGTGATCGTCGAGGTCGCGGTGCCGGAGACCTCCGACCGGCCTCTTCTGCACGGCCGGGTGCGTGAGCGCGTGCAGGGGGGCATCTGGCTGGATCTGCCCTCGGCCCGCCCCGCGGCGCGCTGGGAGCCCGACCCGAACGGACCACGGCGCCAGCACCGGCGCCTCGCCTGCGAGCTGTTCGTCGAAGTGCATCCGCGCGGCGGAGAGCCCTGGCTCTGCCGCGCCCTGGATCTGAGCGACCGCGGCCTGCGCATCGCCACCGGATTGGAGACCGGCATCCGCGGCGACGAGGTGGCGGCCACGCTGATCTCCTCCAACGACCGCCTGGCACCGGCTGGCCTTCGCGGCCGCGTGGTCTGGTCGGCGTCGCACGAGACTGGAATCGAGGTTCTGGACCCGTCGCCGAAGTTCCAGGAGATGCTGGGGGCGGCTGCCGGGCGGTGGGCGCTCGTCGAGGAGATCGAGCACTCCCGGGATTGCACGTGCCTTACGAGCGATTCCGCCACCGGCCAGCCGGCACCCGGCATGTCCACCCCGACCAGGATGGCGCGCTCGGGAGCCCGGGCGAGCAGCCCGCCCGCCTGCTCCGCAGGGCCGTTGTTAGATCCTCGTTCTGCCATAGTGACCTCCTTCCGCTCCACAGCGGCATGTCATGCGGGTGGCCTCCA
>Ga0137416_10000484_pt1 | contig 18499 bp, 13 predicted proteins | sample CZODoug3_1_1_16f_FD_108282 | JGI IMG/M metagenome (GOLD analysis project Ga0137416, IMG submission 108282) | Vadose zone soil fungal communities from Angelo Coast Range Reserve, California, USA - CZODoug3_1_1_16fungal (Illumina Assembly) | ecosystem: Environmental > Terrestrial > Soil > Vadose...
CCAGCGATAGAACACGGTGGGTGGCAGACCGTTTTCCTCACACAGATTCGAGACTGGAATCTTGTCTAAGAGGTGTCGCCTCAGAATGGCTACTTTCTCCTCTGCGGTATAGTGCGTGCGTTCCTTTCTCATACGTTCTCTCCGCTATCTTAACGGAGGAACGCTTTCTCCAGTTCCAGCTGAGGCAAGACATGATCACGAAGCGCGTTTAACTCTCCAGTTTGCGTTTGGAAATGTACGGAGTCGGCAGAACCGCGACAATTGTGGTTCCAGTGTTCCAGTATCCCCTGATTTCAGTTCAAACTTGCCATTGAGTAGCCGGACCCTCGCGCATGCCCTGAATACCGACGCCTATCGTGAAGGTTGGATCGCCTAGGGAACTGAACTGTGCAATACCTCGACCCTTGTCCTCTATCTCGACTCGAACGTTCTATGCACCCTCGGTGATCCGTACCGTGGCGCTCTTGTTCTGTGCGTGGCGATGGATGTCGGTAAGTGCCTCCTGCACGATCCGGAAGATGGCCGTCAACATCGGGGGACAGTCTTAGCAAATGGAGATCTAATTCCAGGGTCACATTAAGTCCGCTTCTTTCTGCAAGCCCCTCCAAGTACCACCCGAGAGCCAAGGACAGGCCAGCCTCGTGCAACAGCGGCGGGTGTAGAAGGCGGGATACCGTGCGAAGCTCCTTCCATAGTTCATCCACCAGTTTTAGGCAATCTGCGGCGCGCTTTGCCTCCTGCACGTGCCGGAGAATGCGGGTGTAAAATCCCCACATCAAAAAGGAAATGCCGATAAAAGAGTATCGTTTTGCAAAAAGCCCAGACACTACGCTCCGGCACAGTCGCACTGATTTCGGTGGCCCTCCTCGGAGGGGCGTTCATTCGGTCCCCTCTTGCGAGTGCAACTGAGAAACCTACAGCCAATGAATCTGCCAAGAGTAAGGCAGCGGTGATTAAGGAGGGGGCGTCCCTGTTTCGCGCCAACTGTTCCCCGTGCCACGGATTAGGTGCACGTGGCGGCGGTCGCGGGCCAGATCTCACTTCCGGACGCTGGACTCATGGGTCGACAGACACCGCTATCTTTCGGACTATCACCCAAGGCGTCCCCGGGACGGAAATGCCCGCCAACGGGTTTGAGGATTCGGAGATCTGGTCCATCATCGCCTACCTACGTTCCCTGGTGCCGCCCAAGCGCCCGATCGTCTCCGGCGATCCAGGCAAAGGTAAAAAGATTTTTTTCGAGAGCGTCGGTTGCTCCAATTGTCACATGGTCAACGGACGTGGAGGCCTGCTGGGGCCTGACTTGTCGCGCGTGGCTGCGTCGCGGTCGCTTTCCTACCTGATCGACTCCATTCGGCAGCCCGATAAGGACCTCAGCAGCGGCATGACGGATCCCAACAATCACTACGGGATACCGCTGGTGTACGACGCGGTCACTGTGGTTACGGCAGCCGGGGAAAGGATCACGGGCGTTGCCCGGAATGAAGACACGTTCTCGGTTCAACTGCTTACGTCCGATCAGAACCTGCAATTTTTTCTCAAGAAGGATGTAAAGGAAGTGATTCACGAGCGCAAGTCCCTGATGCCGCCGTATTCGGAGGACGTGCTCAGCGCGCGACAACTTCAGGATCTGATTGCCTATCTCGAAACGTTGCGAGGAAGTGAGGACAACGGACCTAAGGAAGGCAGATGAAGAAGATCCTCTTGCTAGGGTTGCTTCTCGCGGCCAGTGCAAACTCGCAATCGCAAGTGACCTATGAGCGCTTACTCGGTGCGTCACGCGAACCCCAGAACTGGCTCACCTATTCCGGCCGCTATTCCGGCTGGCGCTACAGCACGCTCAATCAGATCAATCCCAGCAGCGCCTCTCGTCTGACAATGCAATGGACTTTTCAAGTGGGCGATCTCGGCCAGTTTGAAACCACGCCCCTCGTCGTGGATGGCGTCTTGTATGGAACCGGTCAGAATGACCGCGCTTTTGCAATCGATGCGCGCACGGGACGGGCCATCTGGCGGTATCAACGAAATCTGCCGGAGAAACTTCAGCCTTGCTGCGGCATGGTCAACCGCGGCTTAGCCATTCTCGGAGAGCGCTTGTTCATGGCCACGTTGGACGCCCATGTCATCGCCTTAGACACCAAAACCGGGAATCTGCTCTGGGACGTCACCTCCGCCGACTATCGCAAGGCCTACACCTTCACGGTGGCGCCACTGGCGGTGAAGAACGAGTTGATCGTTGGCATTTCGGGAGGGGAATACGGCGTTAGAGGCTTCATCGATGCTTATGACGCCGCCACCGGTCGTCGACTATGGCGTTTCGAGACTGTCCCCGGTCCCGGCCAGCCCGGGCACGAAACCTGGGAGCGTGACTCCTGGAAAACGGGAGGTGCTCCCGCGTGGATCACCGGCACGTACGATCCCGATTTAAACCTCGTGTACTGGCCTACCGGAAATCCTTCGCCGAGCAACTACGGAGGCGAGCGAGGCGGAGACAATCTCTACAGCAACTGTATGCTGGCCCTCGACGCCGATACCGGAAAACTAAAATGGTACTTCCAGTTCACACCCCACGATTTGTACGACTACGACGCGACGCAGATCCCGATACTGATTGACGCGGAGTGGGAAGGACGCGCGCGCAAATTGCTGATCCAGGCTAATCGCAACGGATTCTTCTACGTGCTCGACCGCACCGATGGAAAATTTCTGTTCGCGAAGGCTTTCGGCAATGTGACTTGGGCAACAGGTATTGACCGCGATGGCAAGCCGGTCGTAAACACCAGCCTCAAGACGAGCCCCTATGGAACTCGGGTATGTCCCGGCGCTCTGGGGCTTACCAACTGGTACTCTCCTTCCTACAACCCCGAGACCGGACTTCTCTACGTTGCCACCTCAACCGAGTGCGACGTCTTCACCAGTTCGCCACAACCCTATCGTGCAGGGCACGATTTTCTGGGCAGCGTCTATGTTCCTGATCCCGTTGAGCGACCGACCGGCGCGCTGAAGGCGATCGACGCTCTTACCGGAACGGAGAAATGGTCCTTCCCCTACTTCAGCAATCCGAACGGAGGCGCACTCTCCACATCTGGGGGGGTAGTCTTTGCCGGTGATTCTGACGGAAATTTCATCGTGCTCGAAGGGAAAACTGGCCGCGACCTCTGGCACGTCCAACTAGGCGCGGCCATCTACTCGGCGGCGATCACCTTTGAACTGGATAGCAAACAGTACGTGGTGATACCGGCAGGGTCCGCCCTTTTTGCGTTCACTCTTCCCTTGAATGTCACACCTATACACGCGCCTCACGCCCCGTCCGATCCCAGCCCAACACCCCGCGCTGAGCTTATTTTCAAGCACTTGCAGAGCTGCCAAGGCTCGAAAAAGTGAACACTTGTGGGCCCGACCGTGCATGAGGAGGATGAAATGCGCACCTGCTAAAATTGCCCCTCATCGTTGTTGAGTCGGAGCGGGCGTGTCACACATATTTCGTCACGACGACTTTTATGGCAGGTTGCAGCTTCGAAGGACCGTGCCTGGATTTACGCTCGCTCACCGTGTTGCCGACCGCCCTCCTGACCAAGTTCAGACGCATACCCATGTTGAAGCTCACTTTGTTCTCGTAACAAGCGGCCAATATATTTCCAGCGCCGAGGGAACAACTGACGGACTGCTTCCGTTGGTCTACAATCCCCCTGGAACTACGCACCGCGATCATTTTCGTCATGGAGCTGGGAGTTTCTTTACCGTGTCAGTCGCCGCAGATCGGTTTTTGAAGGACGCGATCAGCGGGTCTCGACCATCTGCATCTTTTTTGGTGGACGGTCGGTGCCGGGGCTTGGCGCGTGCGTTGCTTTGGGAATCTACCCGTGGCCATCACGGTTCCCGGCTGCATCTCGAGTCTCTCTCGCTAGAGCTCCTTGACGCTATCCCAAAAAGGGACCGATCTCGCGTTCTTCGCAGCCCCGTGCGCAAACCCCAGTGGCTCGATCGCGCGTATGAGCTGCTGCAAGACAGCTACGCGCAAGCACTCACGGTGCGCGAATTGGCATTTGCCGTAGGAGTGCATCCGATTCACCTCGCACGAACCTTTCGCAGTTATTTTCGCTGTACGCCAGGCCAATTGATACAACTGCGTCGCTTGGAGAAAACCGCTGACCTGCTGTTGTTCTCGGCAATGCCTTTGACGGACATTGCGATCACGTGCGGATTCACCGACCAAAGTCATATGACAACGTCATTTCGACGCGTATATGGCCTGGCTCCAGGCCGGTTCCGCAAAGTCGTATGCCGGCACGGACCTCTGCCTGAGTCATACGTTTCATTTTTGCAAGACGCGCGCGCCCGGTTGTAAGCAGAATGATTCCATGATCCGTCGCCCATTTCCATTGGCCGCAGGTGTGGCGGTTGCGGCCCTGCTCGTCTCGCAGCCAACACTTTCTCAAAGCACCGGCGACGGTTTAGCAATCGTTGATCCTGCTCAGGAAGGCTTCTCCACTCAGCGCTTAGAGGAAATGCAAAAGGCAATTCAGGCGGGAGACTTCAAGGCCATCACCAGCGTGATGATCGCGCGCCACGGAAAAATCGTTTACGAGCATTATTTCGACAGCGATGGCGCCGAGGGCCTGCGGAATACGCGCAGCGCCAGCAAGACCATTACCGGCACGCTTGTCGGATTGGCAATTGACCGCCATCTCTTGCCTGGCGTCGATGCGCACGTGATGGATTATTTCCCCGACAAGCAGCCCGTCACAAATCCCGATCCGCGAAAGAGCAACATCACCATTGAAGACTTCCTCACCATGAGCTCGCTGCTCGAGTGCGACGACGAGAACGAATTTTCGCGCGGAAACGAAGAACGCATGTATCTAGTGGAGGACTGGGCCAAGTTCACGCTCGATTTGCCCATTCGCGGCTTTCCCGCCTGGGTTCCCAAGCCCAGGGACGCTCCCTTTGGTCGAAGCTGGCAATACTGCACCGCCGGGCCTGTCACGCTTGGAGTGCTGCTGGAGCGCGCGGTGAAGCGTCCCCTGCCGGAGTTTGCGCGCGACAATTTGTTCGCGCCACTCGGGATTCCCCCTTCCAAAGTGCAGTGGCAATTTCAGCCGTTAGGCGCGGCGATGACCGGCGGGGGACTCGGCCTCCGCAGCCGCGATCTCCTGAAGTTCGCGCAACTTTATCTGAACGGCGGGACATGGAATGGCAACAGAATTCTCCCCGCCGATTGGGTAAAAGCCTCAGTCACACCCCACGCCCAGGCTCGCGAAGATACCGACTACGGTTATCTGTGGTGGCTGCAAACCTTTCACAGCGGCGGCCGAGACTGGCGCTCCTGGGGAATGTACGGCACCGGCGGCAACAAAGTGGTGGCCTTCCCGGAGCAGCAGGTAGTGGTGGTAGTCACGACCACGAATTATCATCTCCAAGGCGCCGCCGCGCTCACCGATAAGTTAATCGTTGACTATGTATTGCAGGCTGAGCAACCCGAAACGCAAGCCGCCCATTGACCCGCGCGGTGCAAGCTTGTTGGAACATTTCAACCGATGGTGAAGAGGCACCAGGAAGTTCCGCCTTTCCTGTTTCCGGCCAAATTAGACTCTTCATTCGGCGCAGCCCAGGAGTCCGTGGCGCTTTAATGCCGAGTGAAGCAGCGGTTCCACAAGGAACTGGAGATCAGCGTTCGCGTACTCCGTCCAACTCACTTCTGCTCCCACATCCAACAGGGCCTGCAACCGATCGCCTTTTTCGCTGGTGATCAAGACTCCAGCCTCCCGTGCGATTAATTCAGTACAAAGGTCGTAAGGATGACAGCACAATCCACATGCTAATGCGCGCTGCTTCAAAATAGGGCGCAAGAGAGGCCGTAACTCAGCCAGGAATCGGTCATGCCCCATCATTCACTCGTAGAGCTGCCCGCCAGTAGAAAGATATTGGTCTTCGAACAAGTACGCTTTCCCTTTGCGGCCTGCCCCCAAAGCCGCAAAGGCAATTTCATCGTCGATGGCGGCCAGGATGTCGCGCCCGCCAGAGATGAAACGAGTCACAGAGCTGAAACCGTGAGCGAGATTTGGCGCTGTCGAGGGCTGAGGAACAAAAGGAGAATGTTCACGGGTAATTCGATTGAAACGCTCCTCCATGCACCCCAGAGCCGCGCACGGCCCACAACGCGTCGGAAAGATGCTGCTTGACGAGTGGAAGTTCTGTCTGAACCGCCAACTCGACATCCAATAAAGAGGTTTCTTCGCCGTGATTTCGAGCTACGCCCGTCAAAATCCAGCCACTACGTTTTTGATACAGCAGGGAACGCGTCCCGTCGATGGGGTCGGCTATGATGCGCCAAATGGCTTCCGAATCCTTGATCCCACGCGGAAGGGCGATTCTTCCCCCCGGCAATCCTTCGGCGATCAGGAGAATGGGATCGTGGGAGGCGATTTTCTTGTCAAATAGATCGACCAGCACCGTTTCACTGATACGATCGACGGCGTAGATTGTGTCCCCTTGGCCGTCTTCGACAACAGCAGCAATTTCCTTTCGAGGACCGGATTCGCAGGCAGCAACAACGGCGGCGTCGCGAATTTCTTCATGGATTGCTCGAATTAGTTGGATAAACAAACCCGTTTCCATGAGCCCTCTCGTTCGTCGGTGGGAATAGCCTGTTATATTTTCACATTGCATCTGATAGTATGTAACACGCTATCGATATAAGCATATTGCTGCTCTGGAGTGTGACGTCTCCGGCTCAGCGTGTGAGTTGCGGCCACCGGGAACGGCCTTGTTGCGATGGTCTGGATTTCTTATTGAAAGCACCGATTCAGCCTTATGGAGAAACCGAGAGCGCTGATTGTGGGGGCGGGAGGCTTCCTCGGCAACTATTCAGTGCGGGCCGCAACGGAGAGGTTCGAGGTCATCGCTGGCGACCGGTCCACCTCGGGCCCGGGAAGGGTCCTCATTGATATCACCGACGCCTCCAGTGTGGACCGTGCCTTCGAAATGGTGAAACCGGATGCCGTGCTGCTCTTAGCGGCCATGTCCGACGTTGATCGGTGCGAAGCACAACCGCAACAAGCGTTTCTAGTGAACGCCCGCGGCGCGGAGAACGTCGCCAACGCCTGCGCGCGACTGAACTCTCGCTTATTGTTCACTTCGACTGGTGCCGTCTTTGATGGCTGTAAACATGGATATCGCGAAGATGATGATACGAATCCTTTAAGCGTCTACGGCGCGACCAAGGTGCGGGCCGAATCAGTCGTCCAGGCGCTTGTGCCTGCCGCTGTGGTGATCCGCTTGTCGCTCGTGCTCGGTTTTGCCGGGAAGGAAGCGACGAACTCCCTGTTGGATACTCTACAGGCGAACTGGAAGGCGGGAAAATCTATCTCCCTTCCTACCTTCGAATTCAGAAACCCGATCGACGCTCATTCCATAAGTGAGGCCATGATCCGTTTGCTCGCAGACAACCAAGTCCGTGGCGTATATCACGCCGGCGCAGCGGATAGCATCTCACGCTACGAACTCGCGAGGCGCATCGCAGCCCGCGCCGGGTTTCCGGATGCTCTCGTTCAGCCGCAAATGCAAGCCGTGTCGGGCCGCGCGCCTAGGGGACGGGATCATTTCCTCCTGACCGAGAAACTTCAAAGGGTCTGTCGAATCGAAATTCCCACTTGCAATCAGGTTATTGAGAGGTGTTTTGATGGAGTTGCCTAAGGCGAAGTTTGAGCTGGAGTTTTCACATGGCTCTACTTATGGAGAGGAAGAGAAAGCTGCCGTGCTTGAGGTACTTGAAGCCAACGCCCCTTCCTGTGGGGTAAAAGTCCAGCAGTTTGAACGGGAATTTGCGGCATATTGTGGAGTTGCGAATGGTTTAGCGGTTACTTCGGCGACCGCGGGACTCTCTCTTGCCTTGATTGCTGCCGGCGTTGGTCCTGGCGATGAAGTTGTCACCACACCGATAAGTTGGATTTCTACCGCGAATGCCGCGGCTGTGCTGGGTGCGAAGGTGGTTTTCGCCGATGTAGATCCATGCACACTGAACTTGGATCCACACTCGGTGGCCAGCAAACTCACCGATCGCACCAAGGTTATTTTGCCCGTCCATTTGTACGGACAATGTTGTGATATGGATGCACTGAATGCGCTCGCCCGTCCGCGCGGCATCCTGGTCGTGGAAGATGCCGCTCATGCTGCCGGCGCTGAATATAAGGGGCGCAAGGCAGGCTCCCTCGGAGATATTGGGATCTTCAGTTTTCATCAGCAGAAGAACATGGCCACTTTGGGCGAAGGCGGCATGATCACAACCAGCGACAAGAGATTGTTCGACAACATGCTTTCGCATCGCTCCCTATGCTGCCGGACATACGATCCCAAGGGGAAGTATCTCGCTATTGATGAAGCGGTCCACCCTATGGGCAAGAGGTACTGGCACCTGGAGTTCGATGGAATCGGATTTAACTACCGTATGACCGAGATCCAGGCTGCGGTCGGCTTGGTCCAATTACACAAACTCGACTCGCTGAACGCCCGCCGCATCGAGATTGCCGCCAAGTACTCGGAAGGACTCGCCGGCATCCAGGGTCTGCAGAGACCCCATGTGCCCTCTGAGCTGAAACATGTTTTTCATGTTTACGTCCTCCGCCTCGCACCAGGATTTCGGCTCAGCAAAGAAGATTTCATGTGGGAACTTTACACAAAAAAGCAGATCAAGGCATGGTCGCATTACATGCCGATTCACCTGACTGCGATCTACCGAAGTCTGGGCCATGGCGAAGGCGAATGTCCGGTAGCGGAGGCGATGTTCGAGAGCTACGTAAGCATACCCATACATCCCCGAATGACGGAAGAATCCATTCAGTATGTGATTGACACCATCCGAGACCTTGCATGAACAGTTTTGAACAGGTGGTCTCCGAGCTGCGGAAGTCGGCGGAGTTTTTCTCCGCCACGAGACCGGTGTACGTCAGCCGCGCGCCCGGACGCCTGGATTTGATGGGCGGGAATGTTGACTACTCTGGCGGGCTGGTGTTTCAAGCAACCATCCGTGAGGCGACTTGGGCAGCGGCCCAACTCCGGGACGATGGACGAATCGTCTTCTGGAATCCACAGATGGAGCGGGAGGGCTGGCTGGATTTGGTGGAATTCGAGCTGGCATCGTTAGCCAATGACGCTGCAGTACGCCAACAGGTGAACAGCAGCCCGAGGGTTCGATGGACTGCCTACGTATTAGGCGTGTTTCACCTCCTCCTCCGCAAATATCCCGAGAACGTGAAAGACGGGGCCAGCGTCTATATCGAGTCCGACGTCCCTCTTAACAAGGGGGTCAGTTCTTCGGCAGCGGTTGAGGTCGCAGTCATGAAAGCTGTTGCCGCTGCTTACGGCATTGCGCTCGCAGGAGTGGAACTGGCGGAGGCGTGTCAGTGGGTGGAAAACGTCATTGCCGAGTCTGCCTGTGGAATCATGGACCAAGCCGCCTCTGTGCTGGGCGACGAGGGTTACGTGTTGCCTCTGTTGTGTCAACCGTGTTCGCCCTGGCCGCTGGTGAAACTGCCTACTGGCGTTCGATGTTGGGGAGTTGATTCGGGCGTACGTCACGCGGTGACCAGTGTGCAGTACGAGGCGGCGCGTGCAGCAGCATTCATCGGCTATCGCATGATTTGCGACTGGGAGCACTCACCGCTCGCTCTAGACAGCAATGGAAGAGTCCCACGCTTCGTCGAGCCACGGTGGAATGGTTATATTTCGAATATTTCTCCTTCCGTGTTTCGTTCTGTCTATGAAGATGAACTCCCGCTGTTGGCTTCGGGAGCAGAAATACAGGCGTTGGGAACGATTCACCCGGATCCGTTTACCAGCATCGGTCCCGAAGTGAACTATCGCGTGCGTGCGTGCACGCGCTACGCCGTGGAAGAGAATCAGCGCGTTGAAATGTTTGTCGAGTTGGCGCGCGGAGCGAAACCGGGCGAGTCTGTGAACGCGCTCCGTCTCATGGGCGATCTGATGTTCCAGTCGCACTGGTCCTACAGTGAATGCGGCCTGGGTTGTGAGGCCACTGACTTGCTGGTCGCCCTTGTGCGCGAGGAGTGCGGAGTAGGCAAGTTGTACGGCGCCAAGATCACCGGCGGTGGTGGAGGAGGCACGGTGGCGGTGTTGGGTGCTGAAGGCGCCGAAGAAGCATTTCGTCGAGTTGTCGGCAGATACGCTCAATTACGCGGCCACGAACCTTATGTGTTCGAAGGCAGCTCGATCGGTGCGGACCGTTTTGGCGTACGCGTGTTTGAGGCCCGGGCATGAGCGCAACGACCGCGGTGGCACCCGCCAAAGCCAGAACGGGCTGGTATTTTCTATTGTTGGCGCTCGCTTCCCTCATGTGGTCGGGACAAGGCACAGCTGTCAAAGTGCTCGACCGCCACATGGGACCGATCGCCATTACATTTCTACCGTTCTACATAACCACGCTCTTGTTTGTACCTCTGCTGCTCAAGATGCGGCGAGAAAATCCCGCCGCGCCTAGTCCTTCCGCGAGCGATTGGGTCAAGTTCGTGGTTGCCGGTGTTGCCGGACAGGTGCTGGCGCAACTCGGGATGACCTGGGGCATCAGCAAGTCGCTGGCTTCAAACGGCGCGATTCTGAACCTGTTGATTCCCGTAATCAGCGCGGTTCTGGCTTCGCTGATGCTAAAAGAGCGCATCACTGCCTTGCGGATCGCGTCCCTGACGATCGGCCTACTTGGGGTGCTCCTGATGTCCACGCCCGATCTAAAGCAGGCTTCATTCGGCAAGATGCAATTTCTTGCCGGCAATGTCTTGATCCTGTGCGGATGCCTGGGTTCATCCTTCTATAACGTCTATTGCAAAGGCCTCATGCAGCGATTTACCGAGATTGAAATCTTAATCTTCAGCTACATCACGGCATCTTTGGCAAGTCTGCCGTTGCTGATTTGGGTGGAACCGTTTTCTTTTCGCGTCTTTCGGTTGTTCGACTGGCATAGCTGGGTCTCCTTTGCTTTCCTCGCCTTGTTTATGTACGGTGCTTCGATGCTGCTGTTCTTCAAAGCATTGCAGCATCTTGACGTCACCACCGCATCCGCCTCGCTGTACTTGGTTCCCGTTTTCGGAGTGTTTCTGGCGGCCGCGCTGCTCGGTGAACGATTGAACATTTTGGCCATCGTGGGTACGGCCGTAGTCCTGATGGCTACAATTCTGGTGATGAAATATGACACAAGCTACTAGCGGGGGGCCGTCCATCTTCAAGGGCTGGCGAGTTGCGGTGGATGTCTTGTTCTTGCTTTCGACGCTTGCCGGCCAGGGGCAGAACAAGTTTCCTGTTGTCTCAACGGTTAATGCACCTGAAATTGCCGGCAGGCCCGTGCAGCTCGATGCGCAGGGCAAACTTCTACCCTGGCCGATGCCCGACAACATTGGTTATTCCTACTCTTCGCACGTTCTTACGCAGTGGACCATCTTGTGGGATCAATATAACCGCCAGCGTTTGCACTACTACTACTGCTGCTTCGATTTTGACCGCACCACGTTCGAAATGTTTCCTGATCTGCACTGGGCCAACTCTACAGGCTATCTCCGTGCAATGTTGCAGGGGTTCATTGAACGCCTCTATCCCTACACTGGCGATGCGCGGACGCTCGTTTTCTTGCAGGATTTCGTGGACTACGAACTAGAAAACGGGCTTACGCCAGAGGGCTATGCCTGGGCGCGAGTTCCGTACGCATCGGCGAATCCCGGAGCCAAGCGCTACACCGGATGGAGCGTTCATGGCGAAGACTACATTGAGCCTCACGTGGTTGGTGAAGACGGTTATGCGTACCTCCGTCTCTATGAAATGACCGGGAATACGAAATATTTGCGCGCGGCGATCCGTTGCGCTGACGCCCTGCTCAAGAATTACAAAGTAGGCGATGAAAGGAACTCTCCGTGGCCTGTGCGCTGCTACGCGCGCGACGGAAAAGCTGAGGGTGGGCCCATGGGGCCATATTCAGCCAACGTGATTGAACCCATCATGTTGTTCGACGAACTCATCCGCCTGGGACATGGAGACATCGCTGGTTACGCGCGAATACGAGCAGGCGCGTGGGACTGGTTTCAGAAATATCCGCTCACGAACAACGTGTGGGTTGGTTACTTCGAGGACGTGGTGCCCACCATGGCTAACATGAACCAGGTTATTCCATTGGAGTTTGCCCGATACGTTCTCCTTCATCCAGAAAAAGATACTCAGTGGCGTCAACATGCGAAGCAACTCATCGATTGGGTCAAGACGACACCGAAGTGGCCCAAATACATCGTGCATGGCGCCACTGTGACAACCGAGCAGGGAAACGGTCTCGAGTTCTGCTGCAACGAGCCGAACCAGTGCTGCGACAGCCACACCTCAAGGCTTGCCGCGATTGAGGCGATTTACTTCGCCAAAACAGGAGACGAGTCCTATCGCGAAGCCGCCTTCCGCTCCTACAACTGGGTCACTTATTTTCAGGGGCTTTCTGCCGGAGCCCATACTCCATTTGGGCCGCAGTGGTGGTTCACCGATGAATTTGCCGACGCACCTCGAAGAATGATGGATGCGTTCTGGGCGGTGCCAGAATGGGCGCCTGCCGATGAGTCGCACCTGCTCGGTTCGAGCTCCGTGGTGACACGAATCAACTACCGCAAAGGTTCTGTCACCTACACAACCTTTGACCGCGAGTCCACAGATGTGCTTCGCCTCGACTTCGTTCCTGAGTCTGTAACCGCCGATGGGAATCCCTTGGCCCGCCGACAGGATCTCGACGAACCCGGCTACGTATTCGATGAATCGACCCGCGTACTCCGCGTCCGGCACGGTCAGGCAAACATCGATATTCAAGGCAGAGATGGCCAGGCGCCGCCTCAGTACGTAACTTTCGACGACCCTCGTCTTCCAGCTGGAACCGACCTGCGCGGACCATACCCGTCCGGCGTGATCGATTGGAACGCCGATGAATGGCGCGTCAGTGTGCCGCAGGGTAAGTTCGGGACTTTCAACCTTGCCCTCGCCGATCCGAAAGCTAGATCCGCAGAATTTCGCTTCTATGCGCCTCGCGTTTTCGTGGGAGTCGATGTATACAACGGAGGCTCCTCCGAAGCCGTGCTCGCCATCCATGCCCCCAATATTCGCGAAGCATCCTTCACTGTCCAGCCCGGCGAACTACGACGCCTGCGTATCGGCTGGCGCGACTCCGCCTCTAGCGTCATTTTCGATCTGAAGAATGGAGAGGGCCTGCGCTTCGACAACCTCGCGTACCTCCACGAGTGAAGCCCGGGCACACCCAAAACTCGCTCCCATGAAACGGTTCAAGCTCTTTGTTTGGCCGCCCCCCTGGCCTTGATGTTCTCTCCCGTTGCGGCATGGCTCAAGAACCAAGAAAAGGGTTGACGACAGCCATGAAATGTGGTCTGTTACATATTCACATTTGCTATGAAAATTACTAACACAGAGTCTGCACGCGCCTCCGACGATCGCCAGAGCGAAATCCTTCGATTCATCAAGGAAAAAAGCACAGCGTCGATCGCGGAAATGGCCACGCAATTCTCGGTATCGGAAATGACTGTTCGTCGCGCTCTGCATAAGTTGGCGGATGCGGGGTTGGTCATTCGGACACCGGGAGGCGCCATGACAGCGCCGTCCGGTTCCATGGAAAGAAGTTTCCTGGAACGTTCGGCGAAGATGTCAAGCGCCAAGGATGCGATTGGCCGGGAAGCAGCACGGTTGGTGCAGACCGGCGAAACCGTGGTACTCGACTCCGGAACGACCACCCTCTATGTGGCGCGGCATCTGTCGGCGCAACGCGATCTGGTTGTTGTGACGACCTCGCTAGCCGTGCTTGAGGAGTTGGCTGGCAGCCCAGGTATTCAGGTGAAGCTTACCGGAGGAGTCTATCGCCGAAGCAGCCACGATCTCTCTGGTCCAGCGATGCTCAACGCCCTGGGGGATGTTTATGCTGACAAAGTGTTCTTTGGAGCTGCCGCGCTCTCTTTCCACAAAGGCGTCATGAACTACGACGCTGAGATGCCGAGGGCATTTCTGCGTTCGGCTCGGGAGCGGGTTTTGGTGATCGACAGCAGCAAGATTGGGGTTGAGGCGGTCTATCGGCTGTGCCCGGTAAAGAAGTGTGACTTGGTCATCGTCGACCAAGGAGTCAAGTCAGCCGACCTCGCACGGCTTCGCAAATTGACGAACGTGCTGGTGGCTGGCTAGAGCGCCATACCAGCGCGAAAAGCGCGAATCGATCCCGTGTCACAAGGGGAACTTGAGGATGAAATTCCATCGAATGCTGTGGATAGTCGCCCTGTTAATCCTGACTCTGTGCGCGGCCGTCTGGGCCCAGGATACTGCCTCCATCACCGGCACGGTGATCGACTCTAGCGGCGCGGCAATCGCCAACGCGGAGGTCACGGTCAACAATGCGGCGCAAGGGATCAGCCGCCAGGTGACGGCCAACGGCAGTGGGGAGTATCTCTTTGCTGGCCTTCCCCCAGGAAGTTACGACATGGCGGTGACCGCGAATGGCTTCAAGAAATACCATGCTAAAGACGTAATCCTGCGCGTCGCAGAAAAAGCGCGTGTCGACGTCGCTCTGCAGGTGGGCGAGGCCAACGTTGAAATTGTGGTTACAGGCTCCGACGTCGCTCAGGTCCAGACCGAATCCTCTGATCTTGGTGGTACGGTTACAGGCAAGCAGATCTCTCAGCTCGAACTGAACGGCCGTGATTTCAAACGACTCATCACGCTCGTTCCCGGGGTGAGCAACCAGACCGGTTCCGATGAAGGTGGCGTTGGTGTTACTGCCAACAATTCCTTCAGTGTCAACGGCGGCCGTGTCGAATACAACAACTGGGATCTGGACGGCGGCGACGTTCTGGATAATGGCCAAAACAACACGCTGAATGTTACCCCCAGCATCGACGCTATCGGCGAGTTCAAAGTTCTGACCTCCAACTACGGAGCGCAATATGGCAAGAACGGCTCCGGCACGATTGAAGTCGAAACCAAATCAGGTACGAACCAGTTCCACGGTGACGCCTACGAGTTCGTTCGCAATACCGCGTTTAACGCGCCTGCTTGGGGGCAGCAGGGAGTGGCGCCGCCCTATCACAAGAACGATTTTGGCTACACGATCGGAGGCCCGGTCTACATTCCGGGTGTCTATAACCGTAACAAGAGCAAGACTTTCTTTTTCTGGTCCCAGGAATGGCGCAAAGAGCGCGTGCCTTTCACGTTCAATCAACTCGTGCCGACCGCGGCGGAGCGCGGTGGCAACTTCAGCGACGTTTGTGCGCTGGGAGCGGCGGATTGCCCGGTCGATCCCCACACCGGGAATCGGTATCCTGGGAATCAACTGTCTGTCAACGGCAACGATCCCAACGTGACTGCGCTACTCACGTTGATTCCGGCGCCGAACTTCGGTCAGGTCGACGTGCCTGGCCAAGCGTTGTTCCACCAGATCAATTCTCAGCCCGTCGACTGGCGTGAGGAACTGGTGAAAATCGACCACAATCTTAACGACAAGCAGCGCCTGAGCTTCCGCTATATTCACGACTCCTGGAACACTCTAAACGAGACTCCGCTGTGGACAGATGCCGGGAGCTTTCCGACCATCCAAACGAGATTCGGCGGGCCCGGAGTAAGCATGGTCGCGCATCTGTCGTCCACGTTTTCTCCTACCCTCCTGAATGAGTTTGTGGCGAGCTACACCACGGACCACATCGTTTTGAACAATACCGGTAACTGGAAAAGGCCTTCCAATACAACATTTGGTTCCATATTTCCAGGGCAGGACCGCGGCGTCATGCCGGGAATCAACCTGGTCGACGTGGCCGGAGTGTACGGTAACTTTGGCGAGGACGCCGGCTACATCCCGAACGGTCCTTACAACTCCAATCCAAGCTACACGCTCAAGGACAACGTCAGCAAGCTGGTCGGCAGGCACAACTTTCAGTTTGGAGCTCTATTCCAGGCGGTCCAGAAGAATGAACTGGGCGGAGAACTGTCGGCGGGTTCCTTTAACGGCTTTATCACGTTCAACCCGAGCAAAGCGTCGACCACGACCGGGAACCCCTTTTCCGACCTGCTATTGGGATATGTCGCTTCTTTTGGGCAGCAAAGCAACGTCATCAAGTATTACAACCGCTACAAAATTGTTGAGCCCTATTTTAACGATGACTGGCATGTAACCAGCCGATTGACATTAAACCTCGGTATACGCGTGAGTCTATTTGGTACTTACCGCGAGAGATACCACCAGGCTTTCAATTTTGATCCCGCTCGCTACGTGCGGGGGCAGACGACGATCAACCCCGCAAGCGACGTTGTCTCCAACCTTACTGCCGACGGTCTGCCGCCGTCTCTAAGCGACCTTCCCAACGGAATTGTGCAGTGCGGGGTCACAGCGGGAGTGCCCGTCAGCTGTATGAATGGACATCTGTTCAACCCCGCTCCGCGCATAGGTTTCGCCTGGGATCCCTGGGGAAATGGCAAGACTGCGATCCGTGGCGGATACGGCATTTTTTACGAGCACGGAAACGGAAATGAAGGTAACACGAACTCATTGGAGAACTCTCCACCTCTCGCCTTTTCTGCCACGCAAAACAATATTGTGGGCTACCCCAGCCTTGGTAGTGGCACTGCGGGAGCGCAATTCCCCTTAAGCATCATTGCTTTTCCAACCCAGGCGAAGTGGGCGTATGTGCAGCAATGGCACCTTGATTGGCAGCAAGAACTCATCCGCAACACCGTTGCCACAATTTCTTATGTAGGAAGCAAAGGAACGCACTTAACTCGTGTGTCAAACCTCAACCAGCTTCGTCCGGTTTCACAGAATCCCTATAAGCCGGGGGAAACGTATAGCGGCGCTGAGTGCAGCGGAACCCTCGACACCTACGGCATCCCAATAGCCGCCACGACGCCAAGCGGTGTTCCAATCCAATACACCGCGGGCGTAGGAGGTGGTCCTCCGTCCGGACCGGCGGTCAACGTCGGCATCGCCAAATGCGGCGCCAACGCCGATCCCCTCCGCCCCTTTCCTGGGTATTCCAACATCACATACCTGCAGCCGGCGGCTTCGTCGAACTATAACTCTTTGCAGGTGGCGGTGCGTCGTAGCGTTGGCGGATTAGAGCTGAATCTTGCTTACACCTACAGTCACTCCATCGACGACTCTTCGGACCGTTCGGATGGCAGTTTCACCAATGCGTACAACCCCGCCGTGAATCGTGCTAGTTCGAACTTCGACGAGCGTCATGTGTTTAATGCTGGTTACGTATGGGATGTCCCGCTGTTCAAGTCTCCAGGGCTCGCCCACAGAGTGCTCGGGGGATGGCAATACTCGGGAGTCACCACCTTCAGCACCGGGTCGCCATTCAGCGTCATCTTTCCAACGGACAACGCTGGAGTGGCCAATGGAGTCGGGTCGTCCTCCTACGCCGATATCATAGGTGACCCAAAGGCTGGAGTTGTTCAGAACCCTGCGAACGCAAATCTCGGGCGTCTGTTCTATAACCCAGCGGCCTATGCTGCTCCAACGGGCCTCACGTTTGGAGATTCGGGGCGGAACAGCGTGCGCAATCCAGACTTCATCAACTTTGATATGGCTCTTTTCAAGCACTTCCCGATTAAAGAGAGCGCCGCAGTCGAGTTCCGAGCGGAAGCTTTCAACATCTTCAACCACACGGAATGGCTCCCCATCGGAGGGCAAGCTGGCTCTTTTGCCGGCAACAACAACTCAGGCAACAATACGGAGGGCAGCACAACTTTCTTGTACTCCGGAGGAGTGCACAAGGCACGCATACTCCAGCTCGCATTGAAGTTTCTTTTCTAGGTGTGCCACGAGCGAGCCAGTCGGCGACAGACGACTGGTTTGCGTAGCTGTCCTCTGGGAACGGCAGCGCAGTAAGGTTTTCACCATGGGAGCCGTATGAGTCGAGAGGCTCACGTACGGTTCTCGAAGGGCCTCGGGGTGAAATTCCCCGGGGCCACTGAATGTCGTTACCGCCAGCCTCGAAACCATCCAGAATCGCTGCAACGCCCTGGACTATAATCACGCGCACGCATGGCCCTCACCTCTGGCACCAAAACTTGGTCCCTATGAAATTCGAGTGCCGCTCGGTACCGGCGGAATGGGCGAGGTGTATCGCGCTGCGGATTCGAAGCTGGGACGAGATGTCGCGCTGAAAGTGATTCTCCAGGAATTTGTCCAGGACACGCAGCTTATGGCCCGCTTCCAACGCGAGGCGCAAGTGCTTGCATCCCTCAACCACATGGAAGCAGTCTGCATGTCGTCATTCACTGGGCCGTAGAGCTGAAACAGATTCTCGCGGCCGACGGCGTTCGTTAGCCTGTGATCTAGGTTGGGCAGTCGATAACGGTGCTGTCGCTTAGCGCGGTTTCCTCCTCAATCACGGGAACCCTGAACTAATCCCAAGGTAAGAGTCGCCGCCATCTGTCCGGAATGAGCCGTGAACGAGCTTCGGGGACTCGTCCTGCGGGG
>Ga0137416_10000487_pt1 | contig 18400 bp, 6 predicted proteins | sample CZODoug3_1_1_16f_FD_108282 | JGI IMG/M metagenome (GOLD analysis project Ga0137416, IMG submission 108282) | Vadose zone soil fungal communities from Angelo Coast Range Reserve, California, USA - CZODoug3_1_1_16fungal (Illumina Assembly) | ecosystem: Environmental > Terrestrial > Soil > Vadose...
AAGCGGTGAACTACGGCATTGCAGATCAGGAGCCCGCTCGCAAAGACGCCGCGGGTACGGCCGGAAGATTAGTCGATCAGTGCGCCGTGGAAATCCAGGCTAGGTCAACCACGGCCAACGCAAAATGTCCCTCGGAGGCAATCTCCTGCGTCGACTCACCTTCCGCGTTTACGAAAATCGTTCGCAGTACTTCGTGCCGCCGAACAAGACCGTTCAATGCCTCGCGCAATGACTCGTAATCCAGGAGCCCGCGCATCCTGATCGCTACAGGGATGTTGTATCCGCTGCCCCCTCCTCCCAACTGATCAATGAACCACAATCGCTGTTGTGCCCACGAGGGGGGCAGTCGCACCCGGCGGGCCTGATCGTCTCGAGGACGAGGCCTGATCTGCTCTTTCCGTTTTGACTTCTCCCTCAAGAGCCATTTTAGGAGCTCGGTTTGGTCATTCGACAATCTGCGAACTCTTTCCTCCATGGAAGTCAGGTTCCTGTTCATCGCCTTCCTCCGATCTGCAGCACTCGCACCCACTCTCGGACTTCGCTCTCCGGCATCGAAGCGACTCTTTCGAGCAGTTCGTCAGCTTCTGAGTCACCAGCGGCTAGTACATCCAGCAGGCTTCGCTGGGCGAGGGAATCCAACTGAGCGGATAACTGCTTCAGCGCCGGGTACTCGAAAAGCATGCTCAGGGGCATTTCTATTGCGAGCGATGATCGAATGCGCGTCATCAGGCGCGTTGCCAATAGAGAATGCCCGCCCAGCTCGAAGAAGTTGTCCTGCCGCCCGACCCGCTCCACTCGCAGCAGCTCCTGCCAGATCCCCGCCAGGACTTCCTCGAGATATCCCTGCGGCGCCTCGTACTTCCGGCTCACGTACGCCTCGAGCTCAGGGGCTTGCAACGCACGTCGGTCCAGCTTTCCGTTCGGCGTCAGCGGCTGCCGCTCGAGCATCACGAAGGCGCTCGGCACCATGTACTCTGGCAGCGACGCCTTCAGGTATGTACTGAGCGCCTCCGCGCTCGGAGTCGTTTCCCCACTGACGTCGAGGCCAACTACATACGCCACCAAGCGTTTTTCTCCCGCAACGTCCTCGCGTGCGAGCACTACTGCTTCCCTCACCTGTACATGTCTGGCCAACTGCGCCTCGATCTCCCCCAGCTCGATCCGATAGCCCCGAATCTTCACCTGATGATCATTACGACCCAGAAACTCGATGTTTCCATCCGATCGCCACCGGCCTATGTCCCCGGTTCTGTACATGCGCGCTTGTAAATCAGTACTAAAGGGGTCGGGGAGGAAACGCTCCGCGGTCAGCGCGGGTCGATTCAGATAACCCAACGCGACACCCTCACCCCCGATGCAGATCTCTCCGGCCACCCCAATCGGTACCGGTCGCAGACACCCATCCAGAATGTAGAGCTGCGTGTTAGAGATTGGTACGCCTATCGGAAGGCTCTTTGCGTCCTCGTCCACCGAGACAATCGGATAGCATGTCGCAAAGGTAGTCGTCTCTGTAGGCCCGTAAACATGCAGCAAGTGAGGGATGAGCGTCTCGCCCAGAAATTTTCTGACAACATTTGGGTCCGAGACTTCACCACCAAATAGCAAGTAACGCAGCCCTGCGAAAGCCCCCGGCGATACCGCGGCACGCTGGTTAAACAATGCCGTCGTCTGGAACAGCACCGTCACACCATGCTTCTTGAGCGTTTGCGCAAAGCGCTCGGCCTCCAGAACGTCCGACTGCGGTACAATCAACACTCGCGCCCCGTTCAGCAGCGCCCCCCAGATCTCAAAGGTTGAGGCGTCAAACGTCGGATTGCTGCAATGAGCGATGCAGTCCGTCGACTCGATCTGCGCATACCCATTGTTGATCACCAATCGACTCACAGCACGATGTGGCACAACGACACCCTTGGGCACACCGGTAGAGCCAGAGGTGTACATCACGTAAGCAGGCGGCGGCGTTTGCATCCGTAACTTCAGATCACCCCGGGGCAGATTCCCAACTCTGCCAGCCACTTGTGCACACTCAATCCACCGAATGCTTTCCTCCTCCCATCCCGAACGCTCATAGCGTTCGGTCAGGATCCAGCGTGCACCACAATCCCGGACCATGAAGACCTGCCGCTCCTTCGGCATCTTGGGATCCATCGGCACGTACACGCCACCGCTCTTGAGCACGGCAAGCTGCGCGATCACCATCTGCAGAGACCGAGGCAGGAGAACCAGGATGTACTCTCCGATCTGCACTCCCTGCTCTCTCAGGTAGTGAGCCAGTTGATTCGCCCGGCCATTCAGCTCAGCGTACGTGAGCGACCGCTCATCGCCGATCACCGCGAGAGCATTGGGCGTGCGCTTTACCTGCTCCTCGAACAGCTCATGGAGCAACTTGTCCCGCGGATACTCCGCCCGTGTTTTGTTGCAGAGCTCGACCACCTGTTGCCGCTCGCTCTCCGGCAGAATCGACAGCGCCAGAGCGGGCGTCTGCGGCGCAATTTCCAAAGCCTCCAGCAACGACTGTAACACCGTCGACATGTAGTCCACGATTCGAGAAGGATCGATGAGGTAGTCTGTCTGCGCAGTGAGCTCGAAGCGCTCACTGTGATCTTCCACCGAAAGCACGACGGGATAGTTCGTCCACTCGTGAATCGCGAGGACTTGGACGCCAGAGGCCATGGCGCCTGCTGCAACGCCGAGATGGGGCGTACCGTGATGATAGTTTAGGAGTGCGGTAAACAATGGCGCCGACCCTGCAATACCACTGCAGCGCTGCGCCAGAGCTAGGGAAGCCTGTTCGTGAGTCAGCAGTTCCGCCAGACCTTGGTGTGCTCCTTCCACGAGATCTCTGGCAGTGATGTCCGCAAGCCGCAAGCGCACCGGCAATGTGTTGATGAATATACCAAGGCTTCGCTGCGATCCCGCTTTGCCGTGCAACCGACCCGACACAAGGCTGCCGTACACCACATCGTCCCGGCCGCTTGTGCCGGAAACGACCAGACCCCATGCCGCGTGAAACAGCGTCGCGGTACTTACACTCAACTGTCGAGCTTGGGCGCGTATCCGCCTCCCCAACACCGCGCCGAGCGATTTGCTGGCGTTAACGATACGGCTGCCGTCCCCATGCACATCCAGCAGGCCGAAAGGAACCGTCGGCTCGACGACATCTCCGAAGCGGCTGCGAAAGAACGCTTCGGCATCCCGCGGATGCGCGTGCATCAAGGCCTGCGCAACGTGGTAGCGATACGCAACCGGTTGCGGCAGCCGCTCGCCACGCCCCTCGATACTGGACATCAATTCCATGAGCAGCAGCTCAAGCGACTCATGATCACACACCAAATGATGCAATTTTAGAAGCGCGTAGCACTGACCACAGTCCGCGTCCAATGCAACTTCGAGTTTAACCAGCGGCGCCCGCTGCAAATCCAGCCTGCGCCATTCAGGTCTCGTTCGCTCCTTGAGCCGCTCGAGCGGATCGCACCCCATCTCGAGCGTCTGCACCGGCAGTATCGCCTCGCGATAAACCACCTGCACCGGCCGGGGCAGCTGCTCCCACAGAAACGCACTTCGCAGGATGTCATGGCGATCAATCATTTCCTGCAGCGCACGGATCAACGCGTCCAGCTTCTCGTGTGATGACAGGGTCAATATAATGGCCAGAAGGTAAGCGTCCGTGTGCTCGGCAAGCAGGTGGTGGAACAGAATTCCCTCCTGCAGCGCCACGAGCGGGTAAATGTCCTGGATATTGGACGCCCCCCCCGGGACCCTCCGCACGATCCACTCGATCTGCTGAGGCTCGAGTTCCACAAGAGGCAGCATCTGAGGAGTAATCGCCTCGCATGCAGGTGGAATGAGGTTCACCGGCACACTGAGTTCGCTAACAACATCGCTTGTCAGCGTGCTCGCCAGATCCGCCAAGGTCTTACTTTCGAAGGCGTGTTGGACGGTGGCTGATAGTCCTGCCTGACGCAGACGCTCAAACATCTTCACGATCAGTAACGAATGTCCACCGAGCTCGAAGAAGTTGTCACGTCGACCAACGCGCTCTACCCGCAGCAGCTCTTGCCAGAGACGGGCCAGAATCTCCTCCATTTCTCCTTGGGGAGGCTCGTACGGCCGGCGGACGAATGCCTCGCCCTTCGGTTCCGGCAATGCTCTGCGGTCCAGTTTTCCATTCGGCGTCAGCGGCAGGCGCTCCAGTAGAACGAATGCGGCAGGCACCATGTAATCCGGTAGAACCGCCCTCAGGTGTCCGCGCAACTCCGCAACCGTCGCACCATGTTCCTGGCAGGGCTCGACGTACGCCACGAGGCACCTATCTCCCGGAACATCCTCGCGTACAATCACTGCCGCTCTGTTCACGCGCTCATGTCGCATGAGCTGCACGCCAATCTCAGCCAGCTCGATGCGAAAGCCTCGAATCTTCACTTGCTCGTCGTTACGGCCGAGAAACTCCAGCATTCCGTCAGGCTGCCAACGTCCGAGATCGCCTGTCCTATAGAGGCGCGAGTGCGGGTCAGCACTGAACGGGTCTGGAAGGAAGCGCTGTGCAGTCAGATCCGGCTTTCGCAGGTAGCCTCGCGCCATTCCTGCTCCCCCGATGTGAATCTCCCCCTCGACGCCGACGGTGGCGGGCTTTCCCCCTTCGTCCAGAACATAGACTTGTGCATTGGCTATAGGTCCGCCGATTGGCGGCAAAGAAGACCAATCGCCAGGATCCCCGGTCAGGGTTAGCGCAGTAACCACATGGGTCTCCGTGGGTCCATAGTGGTTGTGCAGCCGACACCCCTTTAGATGTTTGAAGAAGTGCGAGATTTCTGGACTGATGCGCAACTGTTCACCTGCGGTAATCACGTCCTCCAGTGATTCCGGCAGTGCGCCTGTGCTTCTGAAATATGCCGCGAGGCTCTGCAACACCAGCGGCGGTACGAATAGTCTTTGGATGCGACGGCTGCCGAGGAACCGCATCAGCGCCCCCACGTCGCGGCGGATCCATTCATCCGGAAGCACGAGACTACAGCCGGTGGACAACGTCGAGAAGACTTCCTGGAACGCCACGTCAAAACTGAGCGCGGCAAATTGCAGCACCCGTTGTAGCCCACGAGTGCAGAAACTCCTCCGATGCCACTCGATCAGATTCACCATCGAACGATGGGACATTGCAGTACCCTTGGGCTGCCCTGTCGATCCGGATGTGTAGATCACGTACGCCAGGTTATCGGCGCGCAACCCCAGCTCGGCGGCCGAGAGGTTCTCATCGCGATAACCTGAAATCTCTTGCAATTTAGCGGGCAGGACGATCATCTTTGCCCGCGTCATAGGAAGTGCCGCCCTCAGGTGTTCCTCCGTCAACACCATCTGCGGGCCAGCATCCTCCAGCATGTACTGCAGTCGCTCGGCAGGGTAATCGGGGTCCAATGGCACATAGGCGCATCCAGCCTTAAGAATGCCAAGTAGACTGATAACCATCTGCACGCTGCGCTCGATGCAGACTCCGATCAATCGATCAGGGCCCGCACCCTCATTCAGCAGATACCGCGCCAACTGATTGGCTCCTGCATTGAGCTCGGCGTACGTCTGCTGCCGCTCCTCGTGCGTCACGCCGATCGCGTCCGGCGTCCGCCGCACCTGCTCTTCGAACAGTTCCTGAATCAGTCTGTCGCGTAGACAGACGGAAGCTGTATCGGTGAACCGATGCACGACTTTCTCGTGCTCATCCGCTCTCAGCTTCGGCAACCGACCGCGATCCGGTTGATCGCCCGAATTGCCCCCTGATCCCTTCGTAGTACCTTCCATAGAACCCGGCTCCCGCGGCTGACACCCACACGTCTGACTAGCGTCATTGGTCTACGCCTCAGTTCCGGGCCCTGGACTCGATAACGCAGAAGTAGGCAATCCCCTCTGCGTCTGCGTACCAGGCCGCACGAGCGCGAACAGATCTTTCGGGTTCTCCATATCCCGGACGAGATCTATCTGCTCCTGGCGCCCGCTGTATTCCCGATCGAGCCGACGGAGATAGCGCAGCGATGAGAAGTCCTCGAGTGCAAAGCCGACGGAGTCGAAAATCGTCACCTCGTGGGCGCTCGACCGTCCCGGCGCGAGCCCCGTAAGCACACGGGTTAGCTCGGTGACCGGAAAGCTCGCATCCATCTGCTGAATCTCGCCTTCGGTCCGCGACTGAGGCTCGAACTCCACGACCACGCGCGCATCGTCTCGGCGCAGAATGTCCGGATGCAATTCCGTTTTCCCGAGGCAGTCGCCACCGACGGCGTTGAGATGCATTCCCGGTCGAATCATCTCCGGCATCAGAATCGTCGCGTTCCGCTTATCCGCAGTGACTGTCGTGACGATATCGGCGTCTTGAACCGCGGCGGCCGTAGACGCGCACGGCACGATGCGGAGCCCGCTCAGGCGCAAACTCGCCAAGTTGCGCTGAAGCTTTGCGGTGGCCCCCGGATCGATGTCATAAAGACGTAGCTCACGGATACCGAGCATGTGATGAAACGCTACGGCCTGAAATTCGCTTTGTGAGCCGTTGCCTATCAGGGCCATGACACGGCTGCCTGCACGGGCCATGTGCCGCGCGGCGAGCGCCGAGGTAGCCGCAGTGCGGAGCGCCGTGGTGAGCGTCAGCTCTGACAGCAATAGCGGATAGCCAGTGTCGACATCTCCCAACACTCCGAACGCCGTGACGGTGAGAAGGCCAAGGGCTGTATTCTTCGGATGGCAGTTGACATACTTGAACGCATATAACCGCCCGTCACAGGCGGGCATAAGCTCGATCACCCCGATAGGCGAATGCGTCGTATGCCGCGATGATTTTGTGAATATCTCCCATCTGAGGAAATCCGCTTCGATCTCCCCGGCGAGTTCCTCGATGAACCGCGTCAGTCCAAGCTGCGCCACGAGCTCCTGAACTCGCTCGATTCCAATGAAGTCGACCATTTTTTTTGCCTCCTATAGAGTCCTTGCTATCTTCCCTCGCGTTCCTATGCGAGAACGGCGCCTGCTGGTCGCCGGTCAGGAAACAAGCAAACCAGCTGACGAAACTCTCTGGGTGTGCGGCCACGACGCTAACGATCAACATAAAAAATTTGCACCCGAGCTTCTCCATCGTTTGGACGAAAACCGGCGCAGCAGTTAGCTGTATCGTTCCAGAGTCTTCTGGTATCGGGTGCAGGAGCGGGACGGAAACGCGCCGGATCAACAGAAGGTTGATAGCGGATACGTTCTTGGAGAATAGGCCTCCCGGATCAAGCAGTTCCTGCATGCAAGGCACCCTAGACACCTCGGCGCCGGTCTTCACAGCATGCATCCAGAAAGTCAAGCGAGGACTGCGGTTGGTCGGCCACGCTGGTCGGGATAACAGCGATATGCAATCTGTGCGCCTACCTCCTGGTTGGCAGTGTGAAATGCAGACTCACGTGATACAGCGCAACTTGATATTCCGCTAACCGATCGCCCTGCCGCATGTCGTTCCATCGACTGAACTCCCAAGAACGTTATCTCGCACCAGGCTGCGGCGATACTAACTTCGCCCGCTCGTCCGAGAAACTACTAAGTGACGTAGCCCTCATTCGGTTTGTCGAGTTTATATAGACACGCGCACAACGCAACTGTTGCACCCGAAACTCCACGTCTGTCACGGAGATTGAAACCTAGTGCAACCCACTCGAAGTCGGTGATCCCAGGACGATCGTCCAATGCGGTTTCCAACGCGCAACATAACGCACTCAGCTCTTCGATCCTGCCACCGAAGCGGCTGTTGCGCAATCCTTCTGCTGGCCCAGCTCTGTGTCAGACTACTTTCGCTCAGATCGGTCGGTAACCTGTGGGGTGTTGAGGAAATGACGTGGCCGATATTCACAAGAATTCAAAGATCGAGCGGTGGCGCGGTTACTACCGCCGGAGAGTGCACCGATTACGACGGTATCGCAGGAGCAGCGAGTATCGGTAGCGACATTGGAAAGATGGCGGGCAGAGGCATTGTCCAGGCCCGCTCGCGAGCCAGTAGAGTGAGGATGTGGCGCGGTGACCGTAGGTTGATCTCGACCAACTCTTTCAAATGCGCTCGACTGCAGCAGATGATGGAATTCTTAGATGCATTCAGGGACAATGTGTGCTGTCTGCGGAACCAGATGGATTTTCTTTCCTCCTGCTTCCGTGATGATTCCGCCGTGCCGGCAGCGCTAACGGCCGCGCCTGCCGCAGGTGAACTGCGCATTCGGTATTTCGGCCACGCAGCGGTGTTGTTGGAAACGGCTCAGATCGCAGTACTCACGGATCCGATCATTCCATACACCAAGCCCGGCGGGCTCGTACGCTTCACTTATACAGATCTCCCGAGGCGAATTGACTACGTACTGCTCACGCATGCCCATCAGGACCATGTATTGATAGAGACCCTGCTGCAGATTCGGCATCGGGTTGGAGAGATCATCGTGCCGAAGAACTCCGGAGGCTTCCTGCAGGACCCGTCACTCAGATGGATTCTCGGCCATCGCATTCCGCAACGTGAGAGAGCTCGATGAACTCGAGCAGCTGGAAATCGTCGGCGGGAAGATCACTGGGTTACCCTTTCTCGGAGAGCACGCAGATCTACAGATCCGCAGCAAACTCGGATTTCTCCTCGATCTGCTGGGGAGGATGTCCTGTTCCGTGCTGACTCCCTCTCCGTAGAAGCTTGCCGCGCCCGTGGGAGTCGCATCCAGCAGTATGAGATTGGCAACATGGCGCCCCTTCTCTTCCAGCAGCCGCGCCATTCTGTGGGCAACATATCCACCGAAGGACCAGCCCAGCAGGTTGTACGGACCATCAGGACGAATCCGGATCATGGCCGTGATGTATTCCGTAGCGATGGCATCCAGAGTCGACGGATGAGCGGTCCCGGACAGAGTGGGCGAGTTGAATACAAAGATCGGCTGCTGCTCCGGCAGGATGTCGCGCAGGCGCGCATAGGAAATCCCCATACCCGCCAGCGCGGGTACGCAGAATATTGGCGGCCGGCTTCCCAATGGTCTGATCGGCAATATGAGTGGAAACAATTCCCTCGACAGATCACTGTCCAGGGCTGAGCCCGCGTCGATGGGCACGGGTCCTGATGTTGGGCCGAGTTTCAGTGCTATGCCTGTGCGCTCTGCCGGTTGTTGCGGTTGTTCCAGATGCTGTATGAGATCCAGCAGCCCGGTGAACCAGGCGCTTGCCAGCGAGGCGATAGCCTGTTCAGGGAACAGCTCGCCGGCCCAGGACCAGTCTGCCACCAGCTCCGGTCCGTCGGGTGTCTCGACGAAGGCTGTATTCAGAGTGATGGCATGTGTCAGGGGTCGCTCCACGTCCCCTTTCAGCTCGAGGTTGAGATCCACAGCGTGCCAATCGCCATCGTCCGATCGATATCGACCCAGATAGTTGTAAGCGATCTGAGGGCGGCGCAATCGCCCCAGGCTACGCCTGCCTTCCGGGGAGAGATAACGGAGGATGCCGTAGCCTGTGCCATTGGCGGGAATCCGGCGCAGTTGCGCGGCGATGGTGGCGATGATCCGCGCAGCCGAAAGTGACCGCCACGGGGAAGCGCCGTCTGACAGTACTCCAGGATCGAGCCGCGCCGGGTACAGACTGGTAAACCAACCCACAGTACGTGACAGGTCCAGTTTCCCGTCGGACTCTTCCCGGCCGTGTCCTTCGATATCAATGACGACGGCCGACTGCCTGCCCCAGCCGTGAGCAGCGCGCCATTCTCCAACAGCGAGCGCGAATGCACACAAAAGCACCTCGTGTACCGAAGCTTCCGGTGGCGACCGTGATACTCCGTCCAGGGTCAATGGCCAGCCGATCACTCGCTTCGCGTCCGCCGGCGACATTACCTGGCGCAATGTGAGCTGGCCACCCAGGCGATCGCGTGCGGGATCCAGCGGTCGCAGGCCAAGTACGGGGTCGGCGGTTCGGTGCACTTCCTCCCACCAGCTCAGCTGTTCCAGCACGGACCGGCTGCTCGCCAGCTCTTGCAGGTGCTCGGCCCACTCCTGATACGAGGTGCAGACAGGCACCAGGCGCGCCGCCTCGCCCTGAAGTACTGCACGATATGCCGTTGTCAGGTCTTCCGTGAGAATACGCCAGGAAACCGCATCGACCGCGACGTGATGAATGATGACGAGCAGTAGCCCTGTATTGTGACTCCTGTCGAACCACACAGCCTGCAGGACACGTCCCTCGCCCAGGCTGAGGCGGCTCTCAGCGCTGGCAGCGACCCGGAACATGCGACTGTTGGTTGTGAACACGCTGTCATCGACCAGTTCCTCGCGGGCAAAAAGTGAATGCGCCCGGACTGAACCCACTGCCTGAATTTCCAACCGGACATCTTCGGCACGACCTGTGTCGCCCGCGTCCGGCCGCAGTCGGATTCTCAGCGCATCATGATGATCGATTACCGCCTGCAGAGCAGCGGCCAGGCGCTCGATGGAGGCGCCCATGGGAGTTTGAAGAACCACGTGCTGGTGATAGCAATCGGTCCGGGCACATTCGATGAACCATCGCACAATGGGTGGGGCAATCATCCAAGCCGTGCCAGGCTGCCTGCTGACGGGTGGCTGCGTTTCAAGCGCGGTGGCCGCCTCAGCGAGGGCTTCGACCGTAGGCTGTCTGTAGATCTCTGCGGGTGTAATCCGCAACCCCGCTTTGCGAAGATGACTGATGAGCTCGATGGATTGGATGCTATCTCCGCCAAGCGCGAAGAAACTTTCATCGACTCCTACCGCCGTGAGGCCCAGGATCCTGCTGAAGAGCCCGGCAATCAGTTTTTCCCGTTCGGTGCGCGGCTCTCGCCGGCTGCGCGACTGGACGTGTGGCGAGGGGAGAGAGCCCGCATCCAGTTTTCCGTTCTGGGTCAGAGGCAGGCGCTCCAGGCTGACGAGAGCGCTGGGGATCATGTAATCCGGGAGTTGCCCCGCGAGCGCCTGGCGCAGAGCGCCGGTGTCCACATCACTCTGGGGAGCCGGTACGATGTAACCGACGAGTTGTTTCTGTCCCGGGGAGTCTTCCCGTGCGATCACCGCCGCTTGCGCTACACCCGGCTGGCTCGCCAGGATCGTTTCAATTTCACCCAGCTCGATGCGAAAGCCGCGGATCTTGACTTGTTGATCCGTACGGCCCAGATACTCGAGGTTGCCATCTCGACGCCAACGTACGAGATCGCCCGTGCGATACATGCGACTACCCTGCTCTCCAAACGGGTCTGCGACAAACCGGGAAGCCGTGAGGGCGCGTTGATTGAGATAGCCGCGGGCCAGACAAGCGCCCGCCAGATACAACTCTCCCGGTACGCCCGGCGGAACAGGCTCCAGTCTCGAATCCAAAACATAAGTTTGCGTGTTCCAGAACGGACGGCCGATCGGCACGCTGACCACCTGGGACAGATCTTCGAGAATGTCATGAATCACGCAGCCTACCGTCGCTTCCGTTGGACCGAATTCATTGATGATGCGCAGGTCGGGCCAGCGTGCACGCCAGAGAACCAGGTCCGCCGGAATGACCGCTTCGCCGCCGAGAATCAGGGTACGCGTGGGTGCCGTGCGCGTGCCGGAGGTGAGCGCCTGATTCAGGATTTTCACATGGCTGGGGGTCAGTTTGATCAGCTCGTAGGTTGTCTGCGTCTCAGCCAGCGTAGTGAGCTCTGAGCCGGCGGGGAGCACGGTAACCGGTTGCCCCGCCAGCAGCGGACCAAACAACAAGGTCACGCAGCCGTCAAATGTGGGCGAGAGCGTGACAGGCGAGCCACGACCCCCACCCACTGAGTAATAGACATCACAGCAGTACGCGAAGTAGTTAGCAGCGCTGCGATGCTCAACCACCACACCTTTCGGCCTGCCAGTCGATCCCGACGTATAGATGACGTAAGCCGGATCGATGGTACGCAAGGGAGCATGCCGGTGGCTGTTGGCGGGGTTCGGAGCGTCGGATTGGATCCGTGTCTCCAGGGATTCCTCCAGCGTCAGTGTCTCGTAGCCGGGGTGCAGCCGGTCGACGAAGTCGGCTCGGCAGATCACTGCCGCGGGTCTGGCGTCCGCCAGCATGAACTTCAGCCGCTCAGGCGGAGACTCGATGTCCAGTGGCAGATAGGCTCCGCCGGCCTTGAATACACCGAGCATGGCAATGATCATGTCCGCGGAGCGGGGCAGCGCGATCGCCACAATATCCCGAGGACCCACTCCCCGGTCGATCAGCCGGAAAGCGGCCTCATTGGCGGCGGCGTTGAGCTGAGAGAAGCTCAGGCAAACACCTTCGGACAGGAGAGCTGGCGCCTGTGGGGTACGTGTGACCTGCTCTTCAAACAACTCTGTCAGAGTCGTCTCTCGCGCTGGATGACGAGTTGCATTCCAAGCCACGAGAATTTGGCGCCTCTGTGCATCGGTGAGCAGGGTGATCTGCTTCACCGGCCGGTCCGGATGGAGAGTCACCGCCTCCAGCACCCGGACCAAGCGCTCACCCATCACCTGCACCGTCTCCCGGTCAAACAGGTCGGAGGCATACTCGATTTCCCCGATCAGGCCCGAGCAGGTATGACCTTCCACACGTGGTGCGAAGCCGAAAGTCAGATCGAACTTGGCGATCGGAAAATCCGAGAAGCGCTGCTCGGCCGCCAGGCCTGACAGTGTCAGATTTTGTTCCAGGTTGTTTTGCACAATCAGCACCACCTGGAACAGCGGCTGGTGTGATCGCGAGCGGTTGGGGTTCAACGCCTCCACCAGGCGCTCGAACGGGACATCCTGGTGGGCATAGGCAGCCAGCGCCGTCTCGCGCACCCGCCCCAGCACCGTCACAAAGTCCGGATCCCCCGACAGATCCGTCCGCAACACCAGCGTGTTCACAAAGAAGCCGATCAGATCCTCCAGCGCATGATCCGTGCGACCGGCGATCGGACTGCCGATCACCACATCCTCCCCCGCTCCCAGCCGGCTCAACAACACCGCCAGCGCACCCTCCAGCACCATGAACAGCGTCGCTCCATGACTGCGCGCCAGCTCCTGCAGCCGCCCGTGCAGCGGCGCCCCGATCGACAGGCTCACCAGCCCACCGCGATAACTGGACACCGCCGGCCGCGGCCGGTCCGTCGGCAGCCCGATCACCTCCGGTATCCCCGCCAGTTGCCCACGCCAGTACTGGATCTGTTGGCTCAGCAGGCTCGGGGACTGAACACTCTCCTCTCCCAACAGCTGCCGTTGCCACAGTGTGTAATCCGCATACTGCACCGGCAGCGGCGCCCATTGCGGCTCCCGTCCCTGCAGGCGCGCCGCATACGCACTCTCCAGATCCCGCCACAACGGCACCAGCGACCACCCGTCCGAGGCAATGTGATGCAGCGTCACCCCCAACACGTGCTCCTGCTCACCCACCTTCCACAGCCACGCCCGGATCGGGATCTGGGCAGACAGATCAAACGAGTATTCCGCCGCCGCCGTGATCGCCTCACCCAACTCCTCCTCCTGCACAACCTCGTGTTGCAGTCCCGGCCGTGCCGCCTCGACCTCCAGCACCACCTGCCGCGCCACTCCCTCCTCTTCCACGAAGATCGTGCGCAAACTCTCGTGCCGGCCCACCACATCTCCCAGCGCCTGCTCCAGCGCGGTCGCATCCAACGCTCCGCGCAACCGGATCACAAACGGCACGTTGTAGGTCGCACTGGCACCCTCCAGACGATGCAGGAACCACAGCCGCTGCTGGGCGAAGGACAACGGGAGTACCGCTGGACGGGGGAGCGGCTGAAGTGCGATGCGCGAGCTGCCCGCCACCCCCAACTTCTCCGCCAGCCCCGCCACCGTGGGACTCTCAAACACCGCGCGGATCTCCAGCTCCACCCCAAAGCCCGCACGGATCCGGCTCACCAGCCGCGTCGCCAGCAGCGAGTGCCCCCCGAGATAGAAAAAATTGTCATCGATACCGACCCGTGAGAGGCTCAATACTTCACAGAAGTACTGCGCGAGCAGGCCCTCCTGGACCGAGCGCGGTTGCCGGTTGCTGATGGACACAAACTCCGGCGCCGGTAGATGACGCTGAGCCAGTTTCCCGTTGGCCGTCAGCGGCAGGCGGTCCAGAATGACGATGGCACTCGGCACCAGGTGATCCGGCAAGCGCTCGGACAGCGAGCGTCGCAACTCCTCACCAACCCCGGCGACCAACTGCTTGGAGCGGATGCGATTGCAGAATCGAGCCGCGGGCTCGGTGCTCACAAAAAGGCCAGTGGGCCGCACCCACTCCTGGGCCACCTTCCGCAGTACCACCACGTCGAACTCCCCCCTCCTCGGACGTTCCGACCAGGTCGGCCAGAAGTGATAGCTCGGCAGAGCTTCCGGGTTGACAAGAAGCTCCCCCAGAGCGCCTCCCTGATACAACAATGCGTCCCGGGCCTCCGGTACGGAGCCGCCGGACTGAACAACATTGAACGCGGCCATCTCCCCAGCCAGACGCGGATAGGGAATGTTCCTGATTCTCACCTTCGGGCCGTGAAAGCTTTCCAGCCGCTCGAGGAGCGCAGCGGTGCTGCCCAGTCCCTCATCCCAGAGCAGAATCTCCGCATCCTCGAACGATGTCAGCTCATCGGCTCCAAAGTGCAGCACGACATCGTAGCGGTGCCGTGTCAACTCATTGGATGCGCGACCCCGCTTGAGTTGAATGTCCACGGCATTGATCCGCGAAAAGCGGTTGCGTGTGTCGGCGAAGAAGCGCGGATCCACCAACAGCTCTTCCTCGAAAAAGCAGTTCCTGTCGATGCGAGCGGGCAGCTCCGCCTCGACTCCGTCCGCCGCCCGGGTTATTTCAACAGTCGAGCAGAAGTAACGATGGGTGGCGAGGTTACGGACATCACCGATGAAGAATCGTCCGCCCGGGGCCAGCAACCGGCTGGCCGCGGCGATCACCTCGTTGAGGTAAGACTCGCTCGGGAAATAGGCACAGACGGAGTTCATGACAAGAGTGTCGAAGTACCCCTCCGGCAGACCATCCGTTCTGCCCGCCTCGAGTACCTTCAGCGTGACCTTCCCGACGAGGTCAGGCCGCTTCCGCACCTGGCTTGCACAGTAGGCGATCACGTCCGCGGACAGGTCCGTTCCCCAGTACTCCTCGCATGCTGCCGCGACTTCCTGGAGAATCAGTCCATCACCCACACCGATTTCCAGAATCTTTCCGGGACGCAGCTCCAGAATCCTGCGACACGTCTGTGCCTGCCACTCCAGCATTTCGCCGACAGGAATCGGCTCGCCCGTATAGCTGCTGTCCCAACCCCAGAACTTATCGCGCTCGCGCAGCGCGACGGGCGCGTCATACAACTGCTCGTTGAGCTCATCCCAACCCGATACAATCCGGTCACGAGCCTCGCTGGTATGGAGGATGTCCTCGTCCACCTCCACATAGCCGACAAGTTGTTTCATGCCGTCGCGATCGGCACGGACGACAACGGCGCCTTGTTTCACCCCATTTAATCGCGTCAGCACCGAACCCACCTCGCCCGGCTCGATGCGAAACCCCCTGATCTTCACCTGATCATCGGAACGGCCGAAGATTTCCAGGGCGCCATCCTCATTCCAACGGGCCAGATCCCCGCTTCGGTACATCCGCGTGCCGCCAGCGAACGGATTCGCCACAAACCGCTCCGCCGTCAGTCCCGGACGGCCTAGATAGCCGCGTGTCACACCTGCCCCGGCAACATAGATCTCTCCCGTAACGCCCACGGGCACCGGCCGCAACAACTCATCCAGAACATGGATGGCGGTATTCCAGATTGGCCGTCCAATCGGGACCGATCCGGCTGCGGAGGTCTCCTCGGCGAAAACATCGAAAGCTGTGCTGGAAACCGTGGCCTCGGTAGGCCCATAGTCATTGATCAATCGCGCTCGCGAGCCGCACTCTCGCAGGAAGGACGCCGTACCGGCGCTCAAGAGCTCTCCCCCCACCGCCAGCACGCTCGTGAGAAATCGCACCTTGTCACGGGGTATGCGGGAGATGACATAGCTCAAATGGCTGGGTGTCGTGTTTAGAAAGCCGAAGGTTTTCCCGGACACAGCGTGCTGAACCAAGGTCTCGACCGCACCCGCTTCCGCAGTCAACAACACCGTGGCCTTCGAGAGCAGCGGCACGAGAATGCTCAGAATGAATCCGTCAAACGACAGCGAGGTCGCTACAGGGCACAGGGACAGCGGCTCGATCCGGTAGAACGCGGTCGCCCACCTCAGATAAGCCACCGCGTTGCGCGTCTCGATGGCGACACCCTTGGATCGGCCAGTGGAACCGGATGTGTAAATCACGAACGCAAGACTATCGCCGCACACCGGCCGCACCCGCCCGGCGTTGGTCAGATTTATTTCCGCGGCCGCGGCCAGCTCGCGTTGCGTGTCCGGGTCATCGATCAGCACGACTGGTAACTCAACACCTAGGCGATCTCTCGTTGCGGTGTCGGTCAGCACGTGCGCTGGACGTGAATCCGCCAGCATGTACGTGAGAGTCCTGGTTGGGTAGTCCACATCCAGGGGCAGATGAGCCGCGCCCGCTTTTAGAACCCCGATCAGCGCGACAACGGCATCCAGCGAGCGCGGCAGGGCCACGGCAACAATATCCTCCGGGCCCACTCCGCGCTGGATCAGGATCCGCGCCAGTCGATTCGCCCTGGAGTGAAGTTCGGAATATGTGAGCGACTCATTCCCAAACACCACAGCGTCCGCCTGAGCGTCCCGGACTGCGTGCGCCTCCAGCATCTGCGCCAGGTTGATGTCAGGCATGAGCCGGTCAGTGACATTCCAGTGCAACGGCTCCGCCAGAGACAACTCCTCCGCGGACAAAGCTTCCTGCTCGCTCATCGAACTGACTCCCAAGATCCGTCCGCGACTCGAATAATCCGCTACCGGCCATCAGGCTATTGAGCACCGCTCAGCGCGCTCAGGGGACGAATATCCGTCCAGGTCTCCTCGATATAGGCCAGGCACTTGTCCCGCGCCCCGGGCCCAAACTTCACGGACCACCCCTCCGGCACAGGAGCGAAAACCGGCCACAACGAGAACTGCCCCTCGTGATTGCACAGGGCGAGGAACTGGGCGTCAGTCGCATCAAACGGGTTTGTCATGTCAGTATCCTGGGCTTGGTCGTCTGAATTGTCATGCTGCCGGCAGCATCGCCTTCATCCCGGCACAAGCCCGGTCGAATTCCTCCAGCAGAACTCCGAGGCGGACGCGGATGAAGCCAGGCAGGTCAAAGCTCTCGCCGGGTAGAACCAACACGCCGTGCTCATCGAGCAGATGCTGCGCGAAGCCGAGAGTGTCCAGCACACCCGGCAACTCCACAAATGCAACACCCCCTGCTTCGGGCGTATGAACCACCATCCCCCCCCTGCTGTCATGCGCGAGTTGCGTCAGCTTTCGCAGGTTTGCCGCGATCTCGCCTTTGCTTCTATCCAGTAGCTCGTGTCTTCGCTCCAGAATCTGCGCGGCGATCTGATCACTGATGACCGGGATCGTGTGGGTGAGGATCAGTTTGTGGTGGTGATAGCGCTCGAGTAGCTGGGACTCGGCGATGATCCAACCCACCCGGATTCCGGTGCACCCGAAGCACTTCCCCACCGAGCTCACCGTGACGATGTTGGGCCGACTGAGCGATACCGAGGGCAACGCCTCCTGGCCGGGAACGTGGGACAAATAGCGATAGTGCTCGTCGACAACCACGGTTGCTCCGACCACCCGCGCCGCATCCGCGATGCGCATGATCTCCTCGTATGTATAGACCACGCCGGTCGGATTGTGGGGACTATTCAGAATGACGAGCCTGGTACGCTCGTCCAGGACGGCGCAGAGCTGTTCAGGCCGAAGCCGGAATCCGTCCTTGGCAGACAAGGTTAGCTTGCGTACTTCGTATCCGAGCTTCTCCGGCACGTCGATCAGAGCGTGAAACGCCGGTACAGGAATTACCACATTCGCTCCTGCCTCATAGTGCGTCAGACACAGGGCTACAATGGCTTCTGACACACCTGCCGTAACGAGAACCTGCGCCTGTGTCACCGACGGGTAGGTTTCGGCAATCGCTTTCCTCAAGCGCTCCGAACCCCAGGTGCTGTTATTTCCAAGCGTCACGTCCAGAAACCATTCGCCAGCGTCCGCATTCATTGGCAGATCCCTCAAGCACAGATCCCGCACATTGCTCTCGCCAAGATTTACACGGGTCTTGTGATGATTCGCGACCAGCCAGGTGTCCATCAGATTGGCTTCGAGAACGGAAGGCGGCGATGCATGCGTCATGTTAGTCACCCGGCAGGATTGAAGAAGTGTGGCGATGACGGAAGGGGCGCGATTGGCGGACAGGAAGATCCCGCCGCACTGCTGGTCCCATGCGCGATATTTCTCATCGCGCAGCAGAATCCGGTGTAAGTCCTTCATGT
>Ga0137416_10000488_pt1 | contig 18397 bp, 17 predicted proteins | sample CZODoug3_1_1_16f_FD_108282 | JGI IMG/M metagenome (GOLD analysis project Ga0137416, IMG submission 108282) | Vadose zone soil fungal communities from Angelo Coast Range Reserve, California, USA - CZODoug3_1_1_16fungal (Illumina Assembly) | ecosystem: Environmental > Terrestrial > Soil > Vadose...
GGACGACAAATCCGGCACCACGCTGGCGGAGCGGCTGACGGTGGCCGGCCATCATCTGGCGGCGCGCGAGATCATCGTCGACGACATCGATGCCATCCGCCTGATCATCAAGCGATGGATCGCCGACCCAGCTGTCGATGTCATCATCACCACGGGCGGCACCGGCTTTACCGGCCGCGACGTGACGCCGGAGGCGATCGAGCCGCTGTTCGAAAAGCGGATGGATGGTTTCTCGATCGCGTTTCACATGCTGAGCCACGCCAAGATCGGCACCTCGACGATCCAGAGCCGCGCCACCGCCGGCGTTGCGGGGGCGACCTTCATCTTCTGCCTGCCGGGTTCGCCGGGCGCCTGCCGCGACGGCTGGGACGGTATCCTCAAAGCCCAGCTCGATTACCGCACCCGCCCCTGCAACTTCGTCGAGATCATGCCGCGGCTGGACGAGCATCTGCGCCGGCCGAAGGCGAAGGGGGCGTCGGCGTAGGCTGCAGCGAAGCGATACCCATCACCTTTCGCGCTTCTCGATATCGATGATGGGTTTCGCTTCGCTCTGCCCATCCTGCAATTCCAGCTCCCAGGTCTCGCCGATCAGGCTTTGGCCAAAACTGCGGTGCGGCTCACTCGCCACCAGCACGAAGCCCGCGTCCTGATAGATTTTTCGCGCGGCGACAAGAATGCTCTGGGTCCACAGCGTGATCTTGCGGTAGCCGCAGGCGCTCGCGAAGCTAACGCATTCGCCGACCAGCCGGTGGCCCAATCGCTGGCCGCGCCCGGCCGGATCGACCAGCAGCAACCGCAATTTGGCGACGTAGTCGCTATGCCGGACCAGAAATACCGAGCCAACCGGCACGCCATCGATATCGGCGATCCAGCAGCGCTCCCTTGCGGCGTCGAACGAGGTAAGGAATTTCGCCGCGATCTCCGCGACCAGCGCCTCGAACGAGGCATCGAAGCCGTATTCGCGCGCATAGAGCGCGCCATGGCTGGCTACCACCCACCCCATGTCGCCCGGGTGCGGCTCGCGCAGGATCGCAGGCCGCACTGGGGCATCCGATCCCGCAAGCAGGTTTTCGATCGTAGCCATCGCCTCCGTCAGCCGCGCGCGATCGCCCGGTATCAATCCGGCGAGCATCGCGTCGACTTCGTTGTGGGAACTGCGGTCCAGCCTGGCGAATACCTGCCGGCCTTTGGCGGTCAGGCCGAGCAGGTACTGTCGCCGGTCCGCCGTCAGCGGCTTTCGGGTGATCAGGCCGCCTTCGTCGAATTTCTGGATGATCCGGCTGAGATAGCCGGGATCAAGCCCGAGTTCGCCCCCGATCTCCTTGGCCGTTGGGTTTTCGCGGTGCGCCAGTTCGTACAGCACCCGCACCTCGCTCAGCGAAAACGGGCTTTGCAGGAGCTGCTGGTCGAGCACGCCGAGCTTTCGCGTGTAGAAGCGGTTGAAGCCACGCACCGCCGCTATCTCGCTGTCGGAATCCTGCAGAGACATTGCTCACCTCAACACTTGCTACTGTCAAATAATTATTTGACTTTGGCAAGTATCCTTATCGCATCCTGCTGACACCACGCTGTCAGCAGGATTGGCGTACAGGCCATCGGGAGGCGCGGGCCACCGGGGGCAACGGGTCCTCGATTTCAGGCTGACCTACAATCGTCGCGACGAAGAGTCGGTATGTACAATCGCACATCTTTTGTATCGCAAGGCCGATTGGTCCCGATCACACTCGCTCTTGGCCTCGGCACGTTTCTGACGCTGTTCGACGTGACCGCCGTCGTGGTCGCCATGCCTGGCATTGCGAAGGACCTCGGCTTTGCCGTCGCTGGCGCTGCTTGGGTCATGGACGCGTACAGCCTTGCCTTCGCGGGCGCTCTCCTTGCATCAGGGGCGCTTGCAGACCGCTTCGGCCGCCGCCGTTCGATGTTAGCCGGCAATGCAGTGTTTCTCATTGCTTCAATCGCATGTGGCGTTGCGACGAATGGCCCGATGCTCTTGGCTGCGCGGGTCGTGCAGGGCGTCGGAGCCGCTTTCATGGTCACGGGCGCAATCGCGCTCGTCGCTGGTTCATTTCCGAACCTCGGTCAGCGGGCACGGGCGTTCGGCATCATCGGGGTGATTTCCGGCGTCGCCATGGCCTTGGGCCCAACCTTGGGCGGCTTGCTCGCCGCGTGGTTCGGTTGGCGCTGGGTCTTTTACGCCAATGTACCCTTTTGCCTCGCGCTGACCCTCGTGGTGCCGCGTTTGGTTGCCGAGACGAATGACCCGGACGGGCGACCGCTCGACCCCGTGGGTGTCGCGCTGCTGACGATATCGCTAGGCTTGGCGATCGATGCACTCCTGAGGCGCGACGGCTCGTTAGCAGTTCGAGCGGCCTGCCTCGTCGGCAGTGCAACGGCGGCACTCCTGTTCGTTTTGCAGCAATGGCATAGTTCGCGTCCGGTGCTCGATCCCCGCGTGTTCGCGACGTCGGCAATGGCCGGGGTCGGCGCGTTGGTGGCTGCCATCCAGTTCGGCTACTGGGCCGTGCTGGTCTACTTGCCCCTGTTCATAAGCGCCGGGCTCCTCGTGAGCATGGAAGTGGCAGGCGTCGCTCTGCTCGCGGCGACACTGCCGATGCTCCTGCTACCACTGATAGGCGGCCGCTTTGTTGCGCAATGGGGATGGCGCCGTTTCTTCATCGTTGCGTTTGGCATCGTCGCCATCGGAGATGTATTGCTTGCGTTCGCCGCTGTCTCCCCCAGTCCTGCGATGCGCCTTGCAGCAACAATCGCCGGAATGCTCACAATCGGCGTCGGGGCCGCGCTGGCGAACCCGCAAATGTCGAGCGTTGTCCTGGCGCTCGCACCGTCCACGCAGGCCGGTATGGCCGCGGCTTTGACAATGATGGTGCGTCAAGCCGGCTTCGCCATCAGCATTGCTGCGTTGGGAGCAACGCTTACAAGGACCGACACGGCAGCGGCGTTCGCGGCACCATTCGCCCTCGCAGCATTCGTCGCATTGGTCGCCATTATCGCTGCTCTCGTCTTGCTTCCGGCGAGGTCCTCTCAAAACGGTGTGTCAGGTTGAGCGCTCCAGGCTTCGCCGAGAACCCCGCCCCATTGTCGCTCGCTGAAGAGTTGTAGCGGCCCGCGCCGCTCTCCGGGGATAAGCGGACATGATCAATTTTGCGGGTACCGAAGCTTTACGCGATCACCATGATCCGGCTGCGCAGTTTGGTGCGGGAGGCGCGGCCGAGCTGGCGCAGCAGCCGCGCCTCGGAGCGGCGGGAATCCGGCCGATAGCCGCCGAGCCGGTCGTAATGGTCGCGCGCGATCACCAGCCCCTGTTCCGCCGACGGCCCCGCAATGATGCGGGCGACGAATTTGAGGCCGTCGCGCAGCCCCGTATCGGTGTAGGGCGAGCGGGCATAGCGGAAGATCCCGGCCCGCTGGCGGCCGCTATTGGAGACGCCCTGGATGAATTGCGTGGTCTCCTCGATCCAGCCCGAATCGAGCACGGCGCCCGCGTGCAGGAACATCAGCCAGGGTGAGCGGGCCTGCTTGGCGCCGGCCGCCAGCGCCGCGGCGCGCGTGCCCTCGAACTTCATGAAACCGCAACCGGCGATGTCGGCCACCCGCTCGATGACACCGGTCGTGGAGCGGTCGACCAGCAGCACCTCGCGCACGATTCCGGCCGCAGCGCCCGGCACCAACGCTGCAAGGGTTGCGACGGCGGTCTGTTCGACCCCATCTGTCGGAATAATCACGCTCAGCATGATTGAGGCTTCGATGGCTCAAACGTTGGAAATCACTGCACTGTTACCACCATGTCATAATCAAAGCAGCCGTTGGCTGCAGTTTTTTGCGGCAAATGAAGTTGTGGATTTTATTCGCGTATGTTCTTGCTTTGTTCTTACGACGTGTTAGGTTCCTCGCATGAGCCGAGCATCCTCTCATGCCCTCAAGCACCCGCCGGTGACGGCGCCCTCCACGCCGGCGGGTGCGACTCCTTTTGCCGAACTGGACGTCGCGATCGAGCGCGAACGGCGGCGCGGTCGCGGCGCGCAATCCAACGACAGCGGCCGCTATGAGGCCGAGGCGCGGGTCGCCTTCGACGATGGCTGGCAGAGCCTGGACGAATTGCCGCCGTTCAAGACCACGGTAACCATCGACACCTCGCGCAAGGTGATCGCGCGCAACGACTCGCCCGATATCGGCTTCGACCGCTCCATCAATCCCTATCGGGGCTGCGAGCACGGCTGTGTCTACTGCTTTGCGCGGCCGACCCACGCATTTCTCGGCCTGTCGCCTGGGCTCGATTTCGAAACAAAACTGCTCGCCAAGCCGGATGCCCCAGCGCTGCTCGAGAAGGAACTGGCGGCGCCGGATTACGAACCGCGCATGATCGCGATCGGCACCAACACCGATCCCTATCAGCCGATCGAGCGCGAACACAAGATCATGCGCGGCATTCTCGAAGTGCTGGAACGATCAGGCCATCCGGTCGGCATCGTCACCAAATCGGTGCTGGTGACCCGCGACATCGACATCCTGTCGCGGATGGCCAAGCGCAATCTGGTCAAGGTCGCGCTGTCGGTGACGACGCTCGATGCCAAACTCGCGCGCACCATGGAGCCGCGGGCCTCGACGCCGCCGAAGCGGCTGGAGGCGCTGAGGCAATTGGCCGAGGCCGGAATCCCGGCGACCGTGATGGTCGCGCCGGTGATCCCCGCGCTCAATGACTCCGAGATCGAGCGCATTCTGGATGCGGCCGCGCATGCCGGCGCCAAGGAAGCGAGCTACGTGCTGCTGCGGTTGCCGCTCGAAGTGCGCGACCTGTTCCGCGAATGGCTGATGGCGAATTATCCCGACCGCTATCGCCACGTCTTCACCCTGATCCGCGACATGCGCGGCGGGCGCGACTACGACTCGCAATGGGGAACGCGGATGAAGGGCACCGGGCCGATGGCCTGGATGATCGGCCGCCGCTTCGAAATCGCCTGCGAAAAGCTCGGCCTCAACAAACGGCGTACGAAATTGACCACCGACCATTTCGCCAGGCCGAAGCGCAGCGGACAGCAACTGAGTTTGTTCTAGGTGCCGTCATTGCGAGCGAAGCGAAGCAATCCATCGCGCCGCGAGCAACACACAAAGTAAGATGGATTGCTTCGTCGCGTTGCTCCTCGCAATGACGAGGAGGGAGTGATCGTATGAGTAAACAGCCCCCGATTCCGCGTCTCACCGTCGTCACGCTCGGTGTCAGCGATATGCGCGCCAGCATCGCGTTCTACGAAGCGCTCGGCTTTGCGCGAAAATTTCGCGCAACCGGCGAGGCTGTGGCGTTCTTCGACGCCGGCGGCATCGTGCTCGGCCTGTTTCCGTGGGACCAGCTTGCGCAGGACGCAACACTTCCCGATCACCCGCGGCCAAATACCTTTCGCGGCACCACGCTCGCCTGGAATTGCCGCTCGGTCGAGGAGGTCGAAGCGGTGCTGGAGTTCGCGATCTCCAAGGGCGCTTCGATGCTGAAGCCCGCGCACACCACTGACTATGGCGGCTATTCCGGCTATTTCGCCGATCCGGACGGCCATCCTTGGGAGGTCGTGGTCGCGCCAGGCATCGAGGTCGGCGAGGATCGGCGCGTTTATCTGCCGGACTAGGGTCTATGTTTGACGCGTTTGCTTGTCGCGAACCGGTATCCGCCAATTGAATAGCGGGAATTGCACCCGGTTCCCGGTTGCGCAGGGCCGCTCGCTTGCCCACCATCCCGGACATGATTCGGGACAAATCTGCCAAGAAGCCCGCCAAGCTGCCGCAGGGCGTGATTGCGGTCACGCCCCCGAGCTTTCGCCGCGAGCGCGCGCTGATCAAGCGCGGGGTCTGGCCGGTCGCCGGTTGTGACGAGGCCGGGCGCGGCCCGCTGGCGGGGCCGGTGGTGGCCGCGGCCGTGGTGCTCGATCCCAAACGAATCCCTAAGGGTATCGACGATTCCAAGCGGCTGACGGCCGAACGGCGCGAGGAGCTGTTCGAGGAGATCTGCGCCACCTCGTCGTTTGCGGTCGCCTTTGCCTCGCCGGCACGGATCGATCGCGACAATATCCTGCGCGCCTCGCTGTGGGCGCTGGCGCGCGCCGTGCACGCGCTGCCCGAAATGCCGAAACATGTGTTCGTCGACGGCCGCGACCGGCTGGCGACGCCGTGCGACTGCGACGCCGTGATCGGCGGTGACGGCCTGGTGATGTCGATCGCGGCAGCCTCGATCATCGCCAAGGTAACGCGCGACCGCCTGATGTGCGCGCTGGCGCTGGATTGCCCGGGCTACGGTTTCGAAACCCACAAGGGCTACGCCGTGCCGGAACATCGTGAGGCGCTGGACCGGTTGGGACCGAGCGTCCATCATCGCCGTTTCTTCGCCCCGGTCGTCGCCGCGCGGCAAAAACATTACCCCGAGACGATCGAAAGCGATCTGTTCGCGGAAACGCGGATCGATGTGACGGTTTCGGCTGCGATCTAACGGTTTCGTGCCCCGGATGCCGCGCAGCGCGCCGCACTTGCGGCGTGATGCGCTGCTGATCCGGGCCCAACTTGCTGCCGGTTCTATGCGACATGGGTCCCGGCTCTGCGATGCACCGCTGAAGAAGCGCTGCATCGCGTCCGGGACACGAACTGGCCTGACGCTAGTTGCTTCCGCAGCCCGTGCGCCTTATCAAACGTCCGGATCACACCAGGCCGCTCGGCAGGCATTTCGGACGTTGCATGCGTTTCACCTCCCTGGTTGTCGAACTGATCCGCGCCCGGCCACGGCTGGTGGTCTGGATCGTGGTGCTGGCCCAGGCGGCGCTCTGGCTGATCCTGTCGCTCGTGCTCTACCGCAGCCCGCCCGGCGACCTCGCCACCGTGCTCGCCTTTGGCCGGGAATATCAGGTCGGCACCGATCTCGGCCCGCCGCTGGCCTTCTGGCTCGCCGACATTGCGTTCCGCGCCGCCGGCAATCACATCTTCGGCGTCTATCTGCTGGCGCAGTTATGCGCGGTCTTGACCTTCTGGACCCTCTACCAGCTCGCGCGCGCCGTCGTCGGCGGGCAGCAGGCGGTACTGGCGGTGTTGCTGACCATGACGGTCGTGGTGTTCAGTTCGCCCGGCGTCGAATTCGGTCCGTTGGTCTTCGCACGCCCGCTCTGGGCGCTGTTGCTGCTGCATTCCTGGCAACTGATCGGCCAGAACCGGCACAGCGCCTGGTTCGCATGGTCGATCGAGGCCGGCCTGTTGCTGCTGACGACGCCGGCGGCGATCGGAATGATCCTGCTGGTTGCCGGATTTGCAATTGCCACCGCGCGCGGGCGACGCACGCTGATGTCGATCGATCCACTGTATTCGCTGCTCGTCATTATCGTGCTGGCGCTGCCCTATTTGATCTGGCTGATCCGCGCCGATACGCTGATGATGCCGCTATTACCCGCGATCGGCGATCTCAGCGCGCGGGCGCTGCACTGGGGCGTGCTGCTTGGCGGCCTCGTGGTGGCGATGGCCGGCATCGTGGTGCTGGCGATCCTCAACTCCGGCTGGTTCGCCCGCAACGCGGAGGAGGCCCCGATCATCTACCGGCCGCCGGTCGATCCGCTGGCGCGCGAGTTCGTCTATTTCTTCGCCATCGCGCCGGCGCTGGCCGGAAGCCTGCTGGCCGGCATTTTCAACCTCGACCGCGTCGTCGGCGGCGCGGGCGTTGCGTTGTCGATGTCGGGATTGGCGGTGGTCGTCGCCGCCGGCGATGTGATCTATTTGCAGCGCCAGCGCCTGTTGCGTACGGTTTGGGCCGCGGCGGTGGCGGCACCGGCATTGTTGGCCATCGCCGCCACGCTGCTCCTGCCCTGGACCGGAGGTGCCGAAGTGTCGACTTCGATGCCCGCGGCTGCGATCGGGAATTTCTTCGACGACAGTTTTGAGCGGCGCACCAACCAGCGGCTGCGCGCGGTGACCGGCGATCCGCAGCTGGCGGGCCTGATCGCGATGAATTCACGGCGCCCGCATCTGCTGCTCGACGCGACGCCGCAGCGGACGCCGTGGCTGTCGGTCGCCAAATTCAACGAGACCGGCGGCGTGGTGGTCTGGCGCGCCTCCGATACCGCCGGCACGCCGCCCGCCGACCTCGCGCAACGGTTTCCGGGCCTCGTGCCCGAAGTGCCACGCGGCTTCGAATGGCTGGTGAACGGACGGCAATCACTGCTGCGGATCGGCTGGGCGATCGTGCGGCCGCAGGGGCCGTAAGCTTCGATTTTGTAGGGTGGGCAAAGGCGCTCTTGCGCCGTGTCCACCATCTGACACTCTGCGCGCAATGGTGGGCACGCTTACGCTTTGCCCACCTTACGAAGGCGCCTGCTCCAGCGCCTTGGCGATCGCGCGCAGATCCTGCCACGACATCCGCTTGTAGGACGGTGAGCGCAACAGATAGGCGGGATGGAAGGTGGCGATGGCGCGGATCGTGCGGGTGCCGGTGTCGTAGTCGAACCATTTCCCGCGGGTTCGCATGATGCCCTCGCGGGTCGACAGCAGCGTCTGCGTCGAGGGATTGCCGAGCGTCACCAGCACGTCCGGATTGACCAGCTCGATCTGCCGTTGAATGAACGGCAGACAGATTTGCGTCTCCTGCGGCGTCGGCGTGCGGTTGCCCGGCGGCCGCCATGGAATCACGTTGGCGATATAGGCCTTGCTGCGATCGAGCCCGATCGCCGCGATCATCCGGTCCAGCAGTTTGCCGGAACGGCCAACGAAGGGCAGGCCCTCGATGTCCTCGTCGCGTCCGGGCGCCTCGCCGACGAACATGATGCGCGCCTGCGGATTGCCGTCGGCGAACACCAGCCGGGTCGCGGTGTGTTTGAGCGCGCAGCCGTCGAAACTTTCCAATAGCGCTCGCAATGCCTCCAGCGTCGGCGCGGTGCGCGCCGCCTCCCGCGCCGAGACGATGGCCGCTTCCGGCGCGACCGTTGTTTCGCTGCGCGGAACTGGCGGCATCGCGGCTGGGATTTCCCTGACCGTTTTGGGTGGCGCTGCTTCGCGCGGCACCGCAGCGGGAACGCGGTCGGGCTCGGCCAGCCGGTTCACCGGCTCGTCGGTCAGCGCGCAATCGACCCCGGCCTCCAGATAAAAGGCCAGCAATTGCTGCACGGTAGGGACGGGTTCGGGGCGGAGCGTCATACCGCCAATCTAGGATGCATTGCGTCAATGCGAAACGCCCTCAGAGTGATTTCCATAGTTGTTCTCGGCGCAAAAATCGGAAACAACGGGCTACCGAGCGCGATCAGCAAAAGTGGAAGCCGGTTTTGCGTCCGATCGCGCTCGAAATTATATAAAGAGCGCATGATCTTATCGCCAAACCGCTCACACTTTGGCGGATCATGCGCTAAAGCGTTCTCCACCGGGCTGAGACCAGATCATGAGTGCTGAAGAACTTCCTCCCCGCGAATCCATGGAATTCGACGTCGTGATCGTCGGTGCCGGGCCGTCCGGCCTGTCGGCTGCGATCCGGCTGAAGCAGCTCAATGCCGATCTCAACATCGTCGTGGTGGAAAAGGGTTCCGAAGTCGGCGCGCATATTCTCTCCGGTGCGGTGATCGATCCGGTATCGCTCGACCAACTTGTTCCGGACTGGCGCGAGGACGCCGACTGTCCGCTGAAGACGCAGGTCAAGGACGACCGCTTCTACTGGGCGACCGCGGGCGGCGCGATCCGGCTGCCGAATTTCGCGATGCCGCCGCTGATGAACAACCATCACTGCTATATCGGCTCGCTCGGCAATGTCTGCCGCTGGCTGGCGCCGAAGGCGGAGGCGCTCGGCGTCGAAATCTATCCGGGCTTCGCCGCCACCGAAGTGCTCTACGACGACAAGGGCGCGGTGCGCGGCATTGCGACCGGCGACATGGGCATCGCCAAGGACGGCACCCACAAGGATTCGTTCACCCGCGGCATGGAATTGCTCGGCAAATACACGCTGTTCGCCGAGGGCGCCCGCGGCAGCCTCTCCAAGCAGTTGATCGCCAAATTCACGCTCGACGCAAACAGCGAGCCGGCGAAATTCGGCATCGGGCTGAAGGAAGTCTGGGAGATCGATCCCGCCAAGCACCACAAGGGCCTGGTCCAGCATACGTTGGGTTGGCCACTGAACGATTCGACCGGCGGCGGCTCTTTCCTCTATCACTACGACGACAACAAGGTCGCGGTCGGCTTCGTCGTGCATCTCAATTACGACGATCCGTATTTGTCGCCGTTCGATGAATTCCAGCGCTTCAAGACCCATCCTGCGATCCGTACCGTGTTCGAGGGTGGCAAGCGGCTCGCCTATGGCGCGCGCGCCATCACCGAAGGCGGCTACCAATCGGTGCCGCGGCTGACCTTCCCGGGCGGCGCATTGGTCGGCTGCGCGGCTGGGTTTGTGAACGTGCCACGCATCAAGGGCGTGCACAACGCGATGGGCAGCGGCATGCTCGCCGCCGAACATGTCGCCACAGCGCTCGGCTCCGGCCGCGCCAATGACGAACTGGTCGACTACGAGAACGCCTGGCGCGATTCCGCGGTGGGCAAGGATTTGTACCGGGTTCGTAACGCCAAGCCGATGCTGTCGAAGTTCGGCACCATGCTCGGCATGGCACTCTCCGCCTTTGACATGTGGTGCAACACGCTGGGCTTCTCGCTGTTCGGAACCCTGTCGCACGCAAAACCCGACCGCAAGACGCTGGATTCCGCCAAGGCCCACACCCCGATCGCCTACCCGAAGCCCGACGGCAAGATATCGTTCGACAAGCTTTCGTCAGTGTTCCTGTCCAACACCAACCATGAGGAGGACCAGCCGGTTCATCTCAAGGTCGCCGACATGAATCTGCAGAAGACCTCCGAGCATGATGTCTATGCCGGTCCGTCGAATCGCTATTGCCCGGCCGGCGTCTATGAATGGGTCGAGGAGACATCCGGTCCCCGTTTCCAGATCAACGCCCAGAACTGCGTCCACTGCAAAACCTGCGACGTGAAGGACCCGAACGGCAACATTACCTGGGTTCCCCCGGAAGGCGGCGGCGGACCGAATTACGAGGCGATGTGATAGCGGCCATAAGATAAAAGGCCGATTTGACCACGATTGCGTGAGCCGGCGCCCGACGACATCCACCCCGGTCACGATACCGCCACAGTACAAGCGTTTTCCGGTGATGCTGGCTAAATCGGCGGCCTAAAGCGCTAATCTGCCAATCGATTCGCCAACCCGTATCCTTGCGGTTGAACGCCAAAAGCGGCATTGTCGCTGACCGTGATGCCGCCGCTTGGGTTCGCATTCGAGACTGATCGCAAGATCTTGATATCGCAAGATCTTGGCCGTAAATCCCTGGAGCAAGGCGAACCGTGATGCTTTCCACCCGTTTCAACCGCTTGACCATTGCCGTTGTTGCCGCTGCCGCGCTTGCCATCCCCGGCTCGCTGTCGGCGCAGACGCCGGAGCATACCGCCGACAGCTCGGCGCAATTCCCGAGCAAGGTCGATCTGAAGTCGCTGACCACGTCCGGCAGCTATCTGGCCGCCCGTCATGCCAGCGTCGAACGGGATGCGGCGTCGGCGGCTGCCTTCTATCGCTCGGCGCTACGCACCGATCCGAAGAACAACGAACTACTCGATCGCGCCTTCATCTCCTCGCTGGCGGACGGCGATATCGACGAGGCGGTCAAGCTCGCCGATCGCATCCTGACGCTCGACAAGTCCAACCGCGTCGCGCGCCTGGTGGTCGGCGTGCGCGATCTCAAGCTGAAGAAATACCCGACCGCGCAGCTCAACATCAATCAGTCGATCCGCGGCCCGATCACCGACCTGGTCGCGACGCTGCTGTCGGGCTGGGCCAGCTACGGCGCCGGCGACGCCAAGACCGCGGTCGCCAATATCGACAAGCTGACGGGTCCGGAATGGTACCCGATCTTCAAGGACCTGCACGCCGGCATGATCCTCGAGCTCGCGGGCAAGGAAAAGGACGCAGGTCAGCGCTTCGAGCGCGCCTACAAGCTCGACGATTCGATGCTGCGGGTGTCGGACGAATACGCGCGCTGGATGACGCGCAACAAGGACGCGGCCGCCGCCACCGGCATCTACGAGGCGTTCGACAAGAAGCTGCCGCGGCATCCGCTGGTGCTGGAGGGCCTGCGCGAGGTCAAGGCCGGCAAGAAACTGCCGCCGCTGGTCGATTCGGCGCAGGCCGGCGCCGCCGAGGCGCTGTACGGCATCGGCGCGACGCTGACGCGGCGCGGCGGCGAGGATCTGGCGCTGGTCTATCTGCAGCTCGCGCTCTATCTGCAGCCTAATCATCCGCTGGCGCTATTGTCGCTCGCCGATCTCTATGAGTCGGTGAAGAAACCGCAGATGGCGATCAAGGTCTATGAGCGGATGCCGGCGAGTTCGCCGCTGAAGCGCAACGCCCAGATCCAGCTCGCGACCAATCTCGACGCCGCCGACCGCGGCGACGAGGCGATCAAGATCCTGAAGGACGTCAATGCCGAGTCGCTCAAGGACATCGAGGCCATCATGGCGCTCGGCAATATCGAGCGCGGCCGCAAGAAGTTCTCGGACTGCGCAACGACCTATTCGCAGGCGATCGATGCGCTGCCGGCCGAGGGCGACAAGAACAGCTGGGTCACCTATTACTATCGCGGCATCTGCGAGGAGCGCTCCAAGCAATGGAGCAAGGCGGAAGCCGATATGCGCAAGGCGCTCGACATGCAGCCCGAGCAGCCGCATGTGATGAACTATCTCGGTTATTCCTGGATCGATCAGGGCATCAATCTCGACGAAGGCATGAAGATGATCAAGCGCGCCGTCGATCAGCGTCCTGATGACGGCTACATCGTGGATTCGCTGGGCTGGGCCTATTTCCGCATCGGCAATTACGACGAGGCGGTGAAGAACCTCGAGCGCGCGATCGATCTCAAGCCCGAGGACCCGACCATCAACGACCATCTCGGCGACGCCTATTGGCGGGTTGGCCGCACGCTGGAGGCCAAGTTCCAGTGGGCGCACGCGCGCGACCTCAAGCCCGAGCCGGAAGAACTGCCGAAGATCGAAGCCAAAATCGAGAACGGCTTGCCGGAGGACACGTCTTCTTCGGCGGCTTCCGCCGACAAGAAAAAAGAAGACGGCAAGGGCGGCTGATCGAACCGCTTTGGGAGCTTGTCGCCGTGCCGGCGTTTACTGAGGACGGGCGTGCCAAGGTCAACCTGACCCTGCGGGTGGTCGGGCGGCGCGTCGACGGCTATCACGACCTCGAAAGCGTGGTGGCGTTCGCCGATTGCGCCGATCGCCTGACGCTTGTGCCCGGCCCCGAACTTGGCCTTGCGATGTCGGGGCCGCTGGCTGCGGCTTGCGGCGAGACCTCGGACAACCTCGTGCTCAAGGCGGCGCGCCTGCTCGGCGAGCGCGTGCCGGATCTGAAGGTCGGCCGTTTCACGCTCGAAAAGGTGCTGCCGGTGGCCGCCGGCATCGGCGGCGGTTCGGCCGATGCGGCGGCGGCGCTGCGGCTGTTGGCGCAGCTGAACGATCTCATGCTCGACGACGGGCGCCTGCGCGAGGTCGCACTTCTGACCGGCGCCGATGTTCCGGTCTGCCTCGCCTCGCGCGCCTGCGACATGACCGGCGTCGGCGAGGGCCTGTTGCCGCTCAGCCTGCCGATCATGCCGTGCGTGCTGGTCAACCCGCGCGTTCCGGTGGCGACCAGGGACGTGTTCAATGCGCTCGGTTTGCGCAACGGTGAACTGCTGGTCGGCGCCACCGACGTTCTGCGCGGCACCGCCTGGCCGGAAGCCGGCGCCTCGGTCGAAGACTGGGTCGAAGTCCTGGCCGCCAGTTCCAACGATCTGGAGCAGCCTGCCACGCGCATCCAGCCGGTGATCGGCGAAGTGATCTCGGCGCTGTCAGCGACCAACGGCGCCTGGCTGGCGCGGATGTCGGGTTCGGGCGCGACGTGTTTTGCGATCTACGAGAACACCGCCGACGCCGCGCGCGGCGCGGAGAAAATCCGACGCAGTCACCCCGGCTGGTGGGTGCATGCGGGGACGTTGAGCTAACGGCATTTCGTAGGATGGGTAGAGCGCAGCGAAACCCATCAATTGCTTCGGACCGGGTAGTGGCGATGGGTTTCGCTGCGCTCTACCCAGCCTACGCATCGCTCAATGCGATCTCGCCAAACAGAACGCCACCACCTGCTCCAGCGCGGTCTTCATCGCTGACGGCGGAAACAGCGCCAGCGCGTCGACGGCCATCGCGCCGTAGTGCTGGGCGCGGCTGATGGTATCTTCCAGCGCGCGGTGTTTGGTCATCAGCCCGATGGCGTGGTCGAGATCGCCACCCCCGATCTCGCCGCGCTCCAGCGCGCGGATCCAGAACTTGCGCTCGCTGTCATTGCCGCGGCGGAACGCCAGCACCACCGGCAGCGTGATCTTGCCCTCGCGGAAATCGTCGCCGATGTTCTTGCCGAGTTTTGCAGCCTTGCCGCCATAGTCGAGCACGTCGTCGACCAGCTGGAAGGCGATGCCGAGATTCATGCCGACCGAGCGGCACGCGGTCTGCTCGGCCTTGGGCCGGTTGGCGATCACGGGGCCGACCTCGCAGGCGGCCGCGAACAATTCAGCGGTCTTGCCTCGGATGACGGCGAGATATTCGTCTTCGGTGGTCGCGGTGTTCTTGGCGGCGGCGAGCTGCATCACTTCGCCTTCGGCGATGGTGGCCGCGGCCGCGGAGAGGATGTCGAGCGCGCGCAACGAGCCGACCTCGACCATCATGCGAAAAGCCTGGCCGAGCAGGAAGTCGCCGACCAGCACGCTCGCCTCATTGCCCCACAGCATCCGCGCCGACAATTTGCCGCGCCGCAATTCGCTTTCGTCGACCACGTCGTCATGCAGCAGCGTTGCGGTATGCATGAATTCGACGGAAGCCGCGAGCTTGATATGGCCGTCGCCGGAATAGCCGGTGAGGTTGGCCATCGCCAGCGTCAGCATCGGCCGCAGCCTTTTTCCCCCAGAGGAGATCAAATGGTTGGCGACCTCCGGGATCATGGTGACTTCGGAGCCGGTGCGGGCCAGGATGGTGGTATTGACGCGGTCCATGTCGGCGGCGACAAGGCAAACCAGTTCGTCTATCGAGGCGTTCGACGGGCTTTCGAAGGGTACAATAACCGCCACGCTGGTCTCCACTTTTGCCGAAATCGCACTATCCTTCCAAATACAATAGAAACTGCGCACCCAAGCGGCAAGGGGACGTCGCGGTTGACATCCCCGGGCCTGTCGTCGCACCGGGGCCGGCACAGGAGAACGCCACTTTGCGGGAATTGGTTCGGACCAACGACATGGTGCTGGTTTCGGCCGTGGGCGCGCTGCTCGACGGCGCCAACATCCACCATCTGGTGCTGGACCAGAACATGAGCATCATCGAGGGATCGCTCGGCGTGCTGCCGCGCCGCATCCTGGTCCACGAGGAGGACAACCGCGAGGCCCGTCAACTCATGGCCGATGCCGGCCTTGCCCATGAATTGCGGGCCGATGAGTGAGCCTTTCGCCGATGTCACCGAGGATGCGTTTCTCGGCGGGCAATTGCGGTTGCGCCAGCTGAAATCGGGTCACCGCGCCGGTCACGATGCCATGCTGCTGGCCGCCGCGACGCCTGCGCGTCACGGCGATCGCGTCGCCGATCTCGGTGCGGGCGTCGGCGCCGCCGGCCTGGCGGTGGCGAGGCGGGTGCCCGGCATCGACCTCGTTCTGGTCGAACTCGATGCGACGCTGGCGGGGCTGGCGCGACACAACGCGAGCGCGAATGCGATTCCGGCCGCTGTGATCGTGCTCGACGTCGAGGCCGCTTCAGGCGCTTTTGCCGCAGCCGATCTGCCGCCTGACAGCGTCGATGTCGTGCTGATGAACCCGCCGTTCAACGACCCTTCGCGGCACCGCGCTTCGCCGGACGGAGCGCGCGAGGTGGCGCATGTGGCGACGGCTGCGACGCTCGATGCCTGGATTCATGCGGCGCGCCGCATCCTCAAACCCAAGGGCCTGCTGACGCTGATCTGGCGCGCGGATAGAATAGCCGACGTGCTGGCGGCGCTCGATCGCGGGTTTGGCAGTCTGGAACTGCTGCCCGTTCACGCCGACGTGACGCAGCCTGCGATCCGAATCCTGATTCGCGCCGCCAAAGGCGGCCGGGCGCCGACGCGGATCCACGCCGGCGTGGTGCTCAATGATGAGTCAGGTGTGCCTAATAAACAGGTACAGGAGATTTTAACCGGACGGGGAATTTTGCCGCTCGCGTTTCCCTGAGGACGGCCCGGCCGCGGAGGCCGCGTGCGAGAAACTTATTGCGGGAGCGTCTCTGACTGCCGTTCCGGTGCCGAAGTGAAGCGAACCGCCGCCAGGAGGATACCGATCAGCAAAATCAGCAGATAGATTTTCATGCCGCTCTCCGCTGCGCCATTGCAGCCTTAACGGCCACAATGCAAAAGACGTTCCAGCCCTTCGATGACAGTGGCGCGATAAAAAATGGTTAATTCGAGGTATCGGCATGAGTGAACAAATAAGTGATCGTGGTGGACTTGTCCAAGGCTTGCTAATCCAAGGCTTCCTAAAAGTCAGGGGCTTGCAGAAATTCATCCCGGCACGGCTGCGGCGCGGCGTGGCGGTGGTGCCCGTGGTTCGCCTGTCGGGCGTGATCGGCGCGGTGACACCGCTGCGGCCGGGCATGACGCTTGCGGGTGTCGCCAAGACGCTGGAGCGGGCGTTCGCGACCAAGAATGCCAAAGCGGTGGCGCTCGTCATCAATTCACCCGGCGGCTCGCCGGTGCAATCGCGCCAGATCTACTTGCGGATCAGGCAGCTTGCCGCGGAAAAGAAATTGCCGGTGCTGGTGTTCGTTGAGGACGTCGCCGCCTCCGGCGGCTACATGATCGCCTGCGCCGGCGATGAGATTTTCTGCGATCCGTCATCGATCCTGGGTTCGATCGGCGTGGTCGGTGGCGGCTTTGGATTTCAGGAACTGGTCAAAAAAATTGGCGTCGAGCGGCGGTTGTATACGGCCGGCAGCCACAAGGCGATGCTCGATCCGTTCCTGCCCGAAAACCCCGACGACGTGGCGCGGCTGAAGGCGCTTCAGCGCGAGATCCACGCGATCTTCATCGCGCTGGTGAAGGGAAGCCGCGGCGGCCGCCTCAAGGGCACTGAGGACGCCCTGTTCACCGGCGAATATTGGGCGGGTGAAACCTCTGTTGCATTGGGCCTGGCCGACGGCATCGGCGATCTCCGTTCGACGTTGCGGGACCGCTATGGCGAGAACGTGCTGACCCCGGTGATTGCGCCCGCCAGCGGGATGCTGTCCGGGCTGCTGGGCCGCAGATCGCCGGGGGCAGGCGCGCTCTCCGCGCTAGATGGGTTCGGGGGCTTGCCGGACGAGCTGATTTCCGCACTCGAAACCCGGGCAATTTGGGCCAAATTCGGGTTCTGAACCCGGTTCACCCCGCGCCATTTAGTCCCAAAAGGCCAATTGCGGCGCGGGCCGGCTTGCGCGAGAATATGGCTATTGGGGCCTGACCGAAGTGAACGACAAGGATCGACCGATGCCGCCGTTGATCGCATTCGCAGGCGCCCTGGGTGGGCTGGCCGTGGTCCGCTGGGCCTACAAGACCGCCATCCGGATCAACCAGGAATTGGAACAGGCGCGGCTCAACCGCGTCGCCGAGGCCGCCCGTACCGGAGAAATCAAGACGCTGCGGCGTGACCCCGTCAGCGGGGCCTACCGGCCGGGCTAGTGATCTCCCTCGCCCCGCTCTTGCGGGGAGAGGGTGGGGTGAGGGGCTGTCACCGCGCATTCGGTAGACGTGAGTACGCGGATAGTCCCCCTCACCCGAAATTCGCTCCGCGAATTCGACCTCTCCCCGCAAGCGGGGTGAGGTAACCCCCACATCGCCTTGATTCTCCGCCGCCCCGCCGATACGGTCCCGCGCGCCTCAAAACCCCCTCGCGAGACCGATTCTGACGATGGACGCCCTGCCTGCCCATATGCGCCCGGAACGCTCGTTCCAGGGCTTTATCCTCGCGCTACAGCGGTTCTGGGCCGAACAAGGCTGCGTGATCCTGCAGCCCTACGACATGGAAATGGGCGCTGGCACGTTCCATCCGGCGACGACGTTGCGCGCGCTGGGGCCGAAGCCATGGAATGCGGCCTATGTGCAGCCGTCGCGCCGGCCCAAGGATGGCCGCTACGGCGAAAATCCCAACCGGCTGCAGCACTATTACCAGTTTCAGGTCATCATGAAGCCATCGCCGCCGAACCTTCAGGAGCTCTATCTGAAGTCGCTGGCCGCGATCGGTATCGATTCCGGCCTGCATGACATTCGCTTCGTCGAGGACGATTGGGAAAGCCCGAC